>Ga0073932_1005786_pt1 | contig 13144 bp, 6 predicted proteins | sample DewCreD2012metaG_FD_76967 | JGI IMG/M metagenome (GOLD analysis project Ga0073932, IMG submission 76967) | Hot spring sediment bacterial and archeal communities from British Columbia, Canada, to study Microbial Dark Matter (Phase II) - Dewar... ... | reverse complement strand
GGGCGCGGCGGCGACGGCGACAGCCGTGATCGGCGGCACGCAGGGCGCCATCGCTGCCGCCACCGCCACCGAGACCTGGCTGGCCGGCGACGACGACCGCGACGGGCTGACCAATCGCCGCGAGCTGGAGCTGAACACTCTGCCGCTCAAGCTGGACACGGACGAGGACAGCCTGAGCGACGGCGACGAGGCGGCGCGCGGTCTCAACCCGCTGGCCGCCGACACCGACGGCGACGGGCTGACTGACGGCGTCGAGGTGGGGCAGGGTCTCAACCCGCTGGCCGCTGACACGGACAACGACGGCGTGATCGACTCGCAGGACCCGGACGCCCTCAACGCGCCTACCCTCACGCCCGACGTCGCCGCCACGGCCCAGGTGATTGCCGCGCAGGGCACCGCCGCCGCCCTGGCCACCGGCGCCGCCGCCCCAACCGGCACGCCGACGGGCACGCCGACCCCGCCGCCCGCGACCGTCCCCGTGATTGTGCCGGTCACGCCGCCGACGGTCGTGAACGTGGCGGCCACGACCACGGCCCAGGCCGCGCAGACCGCGACGGCGGCCGCGGCCACGGCAGCCGCCTCTTTGACGGCCGCGGCCGGGACTCAGACCGCCGTGGCGGCCGCCACTCAGACCCAGGCCGCGAAACCCAACGTGGCCTACGTCTACAGCTCGGATACTGCGACCGCCGGAGACTATCGAACCTTGCTGGAGGCCTATGGCTTCCGCGTCGATCTGGTGGCCCAGAGCGCGTTGCCCTCCACCAGCCTGTCCGGCTATGACTTCATCGTGGTCGGGCCGGAGACCGGCAACTCCGGCACGTACACGACCAACCCGTGGGGCGATGCGGGCGGCGCGCAAGCCGGCGCCATCGTCGGCTCCGGCAAGCCGGTGGTCGGGCTGGGCTACGGCGGCACCCTGTACTTCCAGGCGGCCGGCCTGTACATCAACTGGGGCCAGAGCTGGATCAGTTCGCTTGGCGATACCAGTGTATATGTCGTGGATCCGGCGGATGCCGCGTGGAACTCGCCCTACGCCGTCACGGTCCCGCCCAGCCGGCTGGTGCCGTTGTATTCGAGCAACAGCAGCTATGTGGCGGTCTATATGCCGTCGCCGGTGAGCGGCGTCGTGGCCGTTGGCCGCCAGTCGGACGATACGACCCACTATCCCATCATCAAGCAGAATGACACGAACCTGCTGTGGGGATTCAACGCCAGCCCGGCGACGATGACGGCCGCCGGCCAGAACGCGTTTGTGAACGCCCTGCGGAGCACGCGCGTGATCTCCTTCGACTTAATCCCTCTTCGGCCGCTCGTCACGCCGCCCTTCCTGATTGCGCCCTGACCTGCGAGGTCGCCATGTCCGCTTCCCTGGTCGGCACTGCCCTGGACCGTTACACGCTCACCGCCCTCCTGGGGGAGGGCGCGCTGGGCGCCGTCTATCGGGCGTACGACGCCAAGCTCGAGCGCGAGGTGGCGGTGCGCGTCCTGCCGCCGCGCTTGGTCGAGCGCCGCGATTTGCAGGAGCAGTTTTTGCAGGAGGTCCGCACGGCGGTGCGCCTGCGCCACCCGCACCTCGTCCGCGTCCTCGATTTCGGCCAGCTCAGCCCGCACGTCTACCTGGTGTCCGATTTCCTGCCCGGCGCGCCGCTGGGCCGCCTGCTCAAGACCGTCGCCGCCGGCGGGACCTGGCCGCCGCTGTCCGAGGCGCTCCGCATCGCGCGCGACCTGGGCCAGGCGCTGGGCCAGCTGCACCAGCGCGGCCTGCTACACCACGCCGTGCACGCCGGCAACGTCCTGCTGCGCGCCGAGCCGGGGGAGGCGCTGCCCTATCAGCCCGTGCTGGCTGATGTCGGCCTGGGGCGGCTGCGCGAGTCCGGCCCGGTCACCGAGGCCACGCTTTACCTCTCCCCTGAGCACGCCCAGGGCCAGCCGCTCAGCGCCCGCAGCGACCTGTTCGGGCTCGGCCTGATCCTTTACGAGCTGGCCGCCGGCCGCCCGCCGTTCGCGCTTGCCCCCGGCCTGGAGGCCGCCCGCGTAAACTTCGCCGCGCCGGTCACCTCGCCGCGCGCCTTCCGCCCGGACCTGCCCGAGCCGGTGGAGCGCCTGATCTTGCAGGCCCTGGCGCTCAACCCGGATGAGCGCTTCCCGGACGCCGCCGCGTTGGGCGCCGCCCTGGACGCGGCCCTGCCGGAGGCCCTGTCGCTCGAGACTCAGCCGGTCGGCGTCGGCTCGGAGAGCGGCCTGCTGGCTGCCCACCAGCTCAGCCTGGCCGAGCCTCCCCTGACGTCGGCGCAACCGACGTCAGGGGGGGCGCCTGAGACGCTGGCCGGGGCCGCGCCGCCCGCCGTCGAGCCGGACCGGATCCAGATCCTCGATCCCGACCATCGTTCGCGCACGGTGCTGATGAAGCCCGGCGGCCTGACCATCGGCCGCGACCCGGAGAGCGACATCGTCATCGACCACCCCAAGGTCTCGCGCCACCACGCGCGCATTGACTACGACGGCGTGGCTTACCGGGTGACGGACCTCAAAAGCACCAACGGCACGCTGCTGAACAATGTGCCCGTGCTGCCGGACGTGCCGCAGCCGTGGACGCCCGAAGCGCCGCTGCGCATCGGCGATAGCTGGCTGCGCCTGGAGTTGGCCGGGGCCGCGGCGCTGGCCGCGACGAGCCGGGCCGCCATCGTCCGCGCCGACGGCAGCGCCGTCGATCCGGCCCAGGTCCAGTTCAGCCCCGGCGCGGGCCTGGTCGGCCTGTATGTGGACACGCCGCGCCTGTCCGTGCTGCCCGGCGGCAGCGCCATCGCCACGCTCTTCCTGCTCAACCAGGGCCCGGCCGAGGACCGGTTCCTGATTACGGTGGAGGGTGTGCCGCCGACCTGGCTCGCCACCATGCCCGGCGCCATCCGCATGCCGCCTGGCGGCCAGCAGGAAGTGCGCCTGGTCTTCCAGCCGCCGCGCGCGCCGTCCAGCCGGGCCGGCCGGCACGTGGTCCGGCTGCGCGTCGTCAGCCAGTCGGCGCCGGACCAGGCGGCGGAATCGCGCCTGACGCTGGCCGTGGGCGCGTTCAGCCAGTTTGCGGCCGAGTTGCGCCCGGAGCGCCTGCGCCCGCGCGGCCAGGGCCGTGTGACGATCGAGAACCAGGGCAACGCCGCTGAGACTTACCAGCTTGCCCTGTCCGACCCGGAGGGCGCGCTGCGCTTCACGCCGCACGAGGCCAAAGTCAAAGTCGAGAGCGGCGAGGCCGCGTCGCTGGATTTCCGCGTCGCGCCGCGCCGGACGCGCCTGATCGGGCGGGAGGAGGCCTATCCGTACATGGCCCAGGTCAGCGCGCCGGACGGGCAGAAGCGGTCGCTCAACGGCCAGGCGGCCGTGGGCGCGGCGCTGCCGCCCTGGGCGCCGGTGGCCCTGGCTGGATTGCTCCTTCTCGGGCTGGCCGGCGCGGTGGCGGCGGCCATCTGGTTAACCCAGCCTGAACCCGGCGCGGAGGCCACGCGCCTGGCCGCGGCCGCGCAACAGACGGCCGGCGTGGCGCAGACCGCGTTCTTCAATCTGACCCGGACGGCGGTCTGGCTGGAGGCGGACGACGACGGCGACGGCCTCTCCAACCGGCGCGAGTTAGAGACCGGCACCTCGCCCACCACGTTCGACAGCGACGGCGACGGCTGGAGCGATGGCGAGGAAAGGAACGTGCGGGGCACGGACCCCCTCGACCCGGACACGGACGATGACGGGGTTCAGGACAGCCTGGATCCCGACCCCGGCACGGCGCCGACGGCGACGATTACGCCGACATCCACCGCGACGGCTACGACAACGCCTCTGCCCAGCTCTACGCCTGATCTGACCGGGACAGCTCTGGTGCCTCTTCAGACCAGCACGGCCGCCGCGGTTCAGACCGTCTTGGCGCAGCTCCCGGCGCAGACCGCCACGGCGGTCGCCATCCAGACCGCCAACGCCAATCAGACGGCGAATGCGGTCGCCAGCCGGACCGCCGCTGCGCTGCTGGTTCCGTCGGTCAGCCTGAGTTTCTCGCCGGCGGCTATCACCGCCGGGACGACCGGGCAGATCAATATTGTTCTGACCAATAGCAATGTCACCGCCCTGGTCGGGGTAGGCTTTAATTTGGATTTGCCGTCGGGCCTGCAGGTCCCCTCGCCCCCGGCCAGTTCCCAGTGCAACGGGGCCGTGTCGGTCACGGCGGCGCGGGTGACGCTCAGCGGCGGCTCACTGCCGGGCGGCGGAAATTGCACGGTGACTGTGTCGGTTTCTTCGTCCACTGCAGGCGCTTACCCCGTGTCCATGCCCATCGGTGCAGTGACGACGACGAATGGGGGCTCCAACACGACCGCCGCCAATGCCACCTTGAATGTGACCGCCCGGCCGACGGTCGGCTTGGCGAGCGCCTCGGCCAGCGCCAACGAAGGCGACGGTTCAGTCACGCTGGCCGTGACGCTCAGCGGCACATCCAGCGCCCCGGTCACGGTGGACTATACAATCAGCGGCGGCGCCACCAACCCGGCTAGCGGCGTCACGGGCGCATGTCCGGGCAGTCCAACAGGCTCCCAGGACTTTGTGCAGGAAACCGGCCAGTTGACTTTTGCGGTTGGGAGCACTGTGCCGCAAAACCTGCTGCGAGTGACGATCTGTAATGACAACCTGGGCGAGGCCGATGAAACCGTCAGAGTGACCTTGAGCAACCCGAGCGCGAATGCGACGCTGGGGACAAGCGCGGCGACGCTGACCATCTTGGCCAACGATACGCCGACCGTTGGCTTCTCGAGCGCGACGTACAGCGCGAATGAGGGGGACGGCACGGCGACGATCAACGTCACCCTGAGCAACCCGGCCAGCACGGACGTGACGGTGAACTACGCCGCGGCGAACGGGACCGCCACAGGCGTGAGCGGGTCATGTCCGGGCAGCCCGACGGCGGCGCAGGACTTCTCCCAGGCCAGCGGCACGCTGACCTTTGCGGCCGGGAATACCACACCGCAGACGGCGCTGACGGTGGCGATCTGCAACGACAATGTGGGCGAGCCGGACGAGACGATGAGCCTGACCTTGAGCAACCCGAGCGCGAATGCGACGCTGGGGACAAGCGCGGCGACGCTGACCATCTTGGCCAACGATACGCCGACCGTTGGCTTCTCGAGCGCAACGTACAGCGCGAATGAGGGGGACGGCACGGCGACGATCAACGTCACCTTGAGCAACCCGGCCAGCGCCAACGTGACGGTGAACTTCGCTGCAACAGATGGGACCGCCACAGGCGTGAGCGGGTCATGTCCGGGCAGTCCGACCGCCGTCCAGGACTATGTGACCGCCAGCGGTACTCTGAGCTTCTCGCCCGGTGACACGAGCGAGGCGTTTACGATCAACATCTGCAACGACACCGGTGATGAGCCGAATGAGACGGTGAACCTGACTTTGAGCAGTCCGAGCGCGAATGCGACGTTGGGGACGAGCCTGGCGACGCTGAGCATTGCCGACAATGACCCGCCAGCCATTTCCTTCCAGAGCTCGGTGTTCAGCGTGAACGAAGGCGACGGCACGGCCGTTATCACGGTTATACTCAGCAGCTCGTCCAGCGGGTCGGTTACGGTCGACTTTGCTGCGGCGAACGGGGCAACCGTGCCCGCTATAGGCGTCACGCCGCCGCCGCCGACCTGTCCGGCCAGCCCGACCGATACCCAGGACTACGTGATCGTCAGCGGCACTCTGACCTTTTTGCCCGGCGATACGAGCGAGACGTTTTCCATCAACATCTGCGACGACGGCAACGATGAAATGAATGAGACGGTGAGTCTGACTTTGAGCAATCCGAACGCGAACGCGACATTGGGGGCGAGCGCGGCGACGCTCACCCTTGTGGACGATGATCCCTGAAGCCGTGGAACGCTGGGGAGAAGCCGATGTTCCTTTGGTTTTCGTTCGCCCTGAGTGGTTCGGCGAAGCCGAGCCTGCCGAAGGGTCGAGGCGTCGGAAGTTGACCACCAACGGCGGAGGCACCCGCCGCAGCGCAGTTGCCTGGGCGCACCGTTAGGTTAGAATAGCGTTGCAGCGTCAGGCGCGTCGCGCCCGGCGCGCGACTGCCATGCTGGAAGAACTCCTCGGCCAGTCCCTCGACCGCTATCAGGTCGTCGCCCTGCTGGGCGAGGGCGGCATGGGCGCGGTCTTCAAGGGCTTCGACGTCACCCTCCAGCGCGACGTGGCCATCAAGGTCATGCAGGCCCAGTTCGCGCAGAAGTCGGACTTCCGCGAACGCTTCCTCACCGAGGCCCGCACCGCCGCCCGCCTCGACCACCCCGGCATCGTCCAGGTCTTCGATTTCGGCCAGGCTCGCGGCCTGCTCTACATCGTCATGGAGTTCATCCCCGGCCGCAACCTGCGGGATACGCTCCAGGACCTGCGCGCCGCCGGCCGCTGGCCGCCTCTGGCCGAGTCGCTCCGCCTGGTCCGCCAGATCGCCCAGGCGCTCGACTTCGCCCACAAGCGCGGCGTCCTCCACCGCGACATCAAGCCCGACAACGTCATCCTCAAGCCCGACCCGTCCGACGGCCTGCCGTATCGCCCGGTGCTCACCGACCTCGGCCTGGCGCGCCTGACCGAGGGCCTGGGCCAGACGCGCGACTCGGTCTCGATGGGCACGCCGCCCTACATGTCGCCGGAACAGGCGCTCGGCCAGCCCACCGACGCGCGCAGCGACGTCTATTCGCTCGGCGTCCTGCTGTACGAGCTGACCGTCGGCCAGGTGCCGTTCGCGGCCAAGAGCATCAGCGAGGCGCGCCGTTTCCACATCCGCGAGACGCTGCCTCAGCCGCGCGCCCTGCGCCCCGATTTCCCCGCCGCCCTGGAGCCCGTCGTCGTCACCGCGCTCGCCAAGCGTCCGGAGGACCGCTTCCAGGACGCCGGCGCGCTGGCTTCGGCGTTGGAGAAGGTGCTGCCGCAGGTTGACGGCCTACCCGCCGCCCCCGTTGTCGGGCCCGCATCCGACGCGCCAGCTACCGAAGGCCCGGCGACGGAGGCCGAACCGGGCCTGGCGCCGCCGTCAGACACCCAGGCGGATGGGTCGGCTCCTATTGTCCCGGCTGTGGACGTCGCCCGGCCGAACCCCGGCGCGCCGGCCGCCGGCGCTGAGATTCTGGCGGCGACCCAGCCCAACCTCCCCGCGCCGCCGGTCGCCGGAAACAGCGCGCTGGGCGCGGCGCCTCAGTCTCTGTCCAATTACCCCAGCGCGGACTGGCGCCAATCGCGGGCCGCCGGGCCGGGCTCGGCTGCCGGCTGGGGCGGCCCGGCCGGGCGCACCGGAACGCAGGTGGAGGCCGGACCCGGCGGCGGGTCGGTCCTGGGGGCGGGCGGGGGCAGTGTGGGCGTCTTCATCGAGTCCGGTCAGCTCTCGGTGGAGCCCGGCAACGTCGCCACCTTGCCGCTGATCATCCTCAACCAGGCCGAGGTCGTGGACCATTTTAAGATATCGGTGCACGGCATCCCGGCGGCCTGGGTGGGCGGCGCGCCGGAGCGCCTGCAGCTCCTGCCCGGCAACCAGGAACGCGTCCAGCTCAATATCCGGCCGCCGCGCACGCCGCAGAGCAAGGCTGGACGGCACCCGCTCACGGTCCGCGTCACCAGCCAGGACTCCGGCCAGTTCGGCGAAGCCCGCACCACGCTCACCGTCACGGCCTTCGAGGGCTTCCGCGCCGAGCTCAAGCCGCAGAAGGTGCGCACCGGCCGCGCCCAGGTCCTGATCCAGAATGCCGGCAACACGCCAGCCCCCTTTCACGTCGACTGGCAGGACCCGGGCGACGAGCTGGATTTCCGGCCGCCGGAGACGCAGTTGAATGTGGACCCGGGGGAGACTTCGACGGCCGTGGCCCGCATCCGCGCGCGCCGCCGCCGCCTGATCGGCGACGAAGAGTCGTACAGCTTCACGGCCCAGGTGAAGCCCGGCCCCGGCGGCCAGCCGCAGCGCCTCAACGGCGAGTACGTGGACCGGGCGCTGCTGACGGTCTGGGGCGCGCTCCTGCTGGCGATGCTGTGCCTGTTGCTGAGCGGCGCGGCGGGCGGCGCCGGTTACTTCTTCGTCTATCTGCCCACGGCCACGGCGCGCACGGCGACGCTGGTGGCCCAGGCCACCACCGACGCCTATCAATCGCCCACGCCGACGGCGACGCCCACGCCCACCGCCACCGCCACGCCGACGCGCACGGCGACGCCGACCGAGACCGCGACCCCGACCGAGACGTCCACCGTCACGCCCACGCCCACGGTCACGCGCACCGGCACGCCCACCATCACGCTCACACCCTCGCCCGCGGCCATCGTCCGCATCGACCTGGAGCGCTTCCTGGCGACGTTCCGCTACCCCAATGGCGCGATCGCGTTTTACCGCCTGGAAGGCGACCCGTCGGCCGGCCGCTTCATGGGCTGGGCGGAGCTGGACGAGTGGCGTTACGCCCAGCCGGGACAGGTGATCGAGGATTTCCGCGACGCCGTCGGGCATCGCCTGGTGTTCACGCGCCTCACCGACGCCGAGGTGGCGGCCCTCGGCCTGCAACCGGCCGTGATCCCGGGCGGCGCCTGGTACCGGACGCAGTTGTACGCGCCCGCCGGCTTCCTGATGACCGAGCGCTTCCTGGCCCTGAAGCCCTGAGCGGGCGGCGCGAGTATAATCGCGCCAGGCTGTGGAGGACATCACCCGGTGCCTGAGCCTGAGGCGGCCGAGATCCGCCAGCGACTCGAACAATTCGTGCCCGCCGACCGGCGCGCGCGCCTGGCCGCGCTGGGCGAGCTGGCCGCGTTGCGCGGCTGGCCCGTGTACGTGGTCGGCGGTTTCGTGCGTGACCTGCTCCTCGGCCTGGCGCCCGACGACTGCGACCTGGTGGTGGAAGGCGACGCCCCGGCCCTGGCCCGCGCCGCGGCCCGGCAGTGGGGCGGCGCCGTGCGCGTCCACGCCCCGTTCGGCACGGCCACCTGGACCACGCCCGACGGCGACGACCTGGACTTCGCCACCGCCCGCACCGAGACCTATCCCCGCCCGGCGGCGCTGCCCGTGGTCCAGGTTCCGGCCACGCTGCGCGCTGACCTGGACCGCCGCGATTTCGCCCTCAACGCGCTGGCGCTGCGCCTCGACGGCCAGCACTTCGGCGAACTGATCGACCCGCACGGCGGCCGGCTCGACCTGGAGGCGCGCCGCGTGCGCGTGCTGCACGCGCGCAGTTTTCAAGACGACCCGACCCGCCTGTTCCGCGCCGTGCGCTATGAACAACGCCTGGGCTTTAGCCTCGCGCCGGACACGCTGGCCCTGATCCCGGGCGCGTGGGAGGCGCTCGGCGCGCTCTCCCCGGACCGCGCGCGGCGCGAATTCGAGTTGATCTTCCGCGAAACGCGCGCCGCCGCCATGCTGGCCCGCCTGGAGGCGCTCGGCGTGCTGGCTCATGTCCACCCGGCCCTGGCCTGGGGCGAGGCCGAGACGGCCGACGCCGCGCAGATTGCGTCGGCCCCCTGGCGCGAGTGGCAGACGGAGTGCGACCCGGACAGCGTCTATCTGGCGCTGCTGCTTCGGCGGGCGGAGGCGGAACGCGCCGGTGACGCGCTGGCGCGGCTCAACGCGTCGCGCGCCGTCGATCAGGCGGTGCGGGAGGCGCTCGGGCTGCGCCGGACATGGTCGCGGCCGAGCGAGGCGGTGTCAGTCCTGGATATGCTGAGCGTGCCGGGCGTGGCGGCCGCATACATCGCCCGGCCTGATCTGCGCGCCGACCTGGATGCGTATCTGCGCCGCTGGCGCTTCGTGCGCGCGGCGACAACGGGCAACGACCTGATCGCGCGCGGCCTGACGCCCGGCCCGCATTTCAAAGAACTGCTCTGGTCCCTGCGTGCCGCGCGCCTGGACGGCGAGATCGCCGACGCCGCCGGCGAGGCGGACTGGATCGCGCGCTGGCTGGCGCGGGTATAAATCCCCATGACCTCTTCTCCAGCCGCGACCACGACCGGCATCCTCATCCGCCCGCTTGAAGAGCGCGATCTGCCCGCGCTGGAGTGGGACGGCGAGTATCGGCACTATCGGACCGTCTTCCGCGCGAACTTCGAGGACATGCAGCGCGGCCAGCGCCTGATGCTGGTGGCGGTGAGCGGCGCCGAGATGGTCGGCCAGATTTTCATGCAGTTGAACAGCGGGGAGCGGCAGTACGCCGACGGCCGGCACCGCGGCTACCTGTACGCCTTGCGCGTGCGGCCGGCCTGGCGCCGCCGCGGAATCGGCGGGAAGCTGGTGGCGGCGGCCGAGGCGCACCTGCGCCAGCGCGGCTACCGGACCGCCGTGATTGCCGTGGCCAAGACGAACGCCGGCGCGCAACGCCTGTACACGCGGCTGGGCTACCGGGTCTTCGCTGATGATCCCGGCGTGTGGACCTTCACCGACGCGGACGGCCGCGAGCAGCGCGTGGAGGAACCGGCCTGGTTGATGGAAAAAGCGCTGGCCTGAGCGCGTCAGGGTAGGGCGCCGACGGCCTCGCTCAGGTCCGGGTTCTGGCGCATATCGGCCAGGATCTGCGCCCACAGCGCCTGGGCCTCGGCGGCCTCAGCCGTCAGCCGCTGGAACTCGGCCCGCGCCGTATCTGGCTGGCCGGCCAGGTGGTGCAGGATCGTCATCTCCCACAACCCGCAGACGTCCAGTGGGTCTGACCCCGAGGCGGGTGTCCGCGCTATAGCTTCAGACGTGTAGAACTCCGCGAAGCGGGCGCCGGCGGCCACGTATCCGCGACCCGGTTGATACTCGAACACCAGACGGACGGTGGGCTGCGAGCAGGGCGCGCGGATCGGCGCGCGCGTCAGGAATTCGTAGCGCCCGTCGCCGTCCAGGTCCTCGAAAGCGCCCGTGCCCCCAAAGCTGTATGCCTGGTCGGCGCGCAGTAATACCCGGTCGGCGGTCGCCCCCAGATTGTAGACATGCGTGCTGTGGCAGCAATGGTTGGACCCGACCGGGTTCGCCAGTATGGCGACATCCGGCTCGCCTTCGCCTGTCACGTCCAGCGCTGGCAGATCGAGCCAGGCCAGCGCGCCCTCGACGAAGATTGAAGCCTGGCCGGGCGCCGCGATCTCGGCCAGGCCGAGCATGTTCAGGCCGGCCGAGTTGGCGTCGCGCCACAGCCGCAGCGTGTACGCGCCGACCTGGCGCTCGGCGTGCAGGACGTGCACGATCCCGGGCCACGGCTCGTACTGGAAGGTCACGGCCGCCGGGGTCGGCGTGGGGCTGGCCGGCGCCGGGTCGAACGGGACGGATGGGGTGGGGGATGGGACGAGTCCGCCGGCCGGCGTGGCGCTCTCCACTGGAAACGGAAGCGGAAGCGGGACCTCATCGGCGCCGGGGTAGGCGGGCGTGCCCTGAGGCATCGGCGGAGCGCCGCTCGTCGGAGAAGCCGGCGGCTCGAAAGTTGAAGTCGGCGTCGCGGTCGAGGCGGGCGTCGGCCCAGCGCAGGCCGCCAGCCACAAGGCGGCAGCCGTCACCACGAACACCCGTAGGGGCGCACCGCCGTGCGCCCCCGCATCGCGGTGCGGGCAAGCACGGAGAAATCGAAATTTTGACATGGCCGCGTCAATCCGCGATGCGCGTCATCGTCCCGGCAGCCGTGTCCAGGACGTACACGCCGGCGGCGTCGGCGGCCTCCGGCGCGCAGGTCAGGCCGAAGCGCGCGAAGGCCAGCGTCTTGGTCGCCCAGCGGAGGGCGGAGGCCGGATAGAACGACTCGCCCGTCCGGGTCGCCGCCGGACGTTGGAAGTCGGCGGATGTCCGCAGTTGCGCCGAGCCGAGGTCGGCGGCGAGATGCAGAAAAGCGGCCTGCGCGTCCACGTGGCAGGCATCGCCGTAGCCGGAGCCCTGCACGGCGGCGATGGTCCGGCCATCCGGCGCGGCGCGCAGGTCGTGGACGCCGTCGGCCAGCTTCACGGCCGGGCCGCCGGAGGTCGGCTTGAGCCACGCGCTGTAGATAATGCCCAGCGTCGAGGTCCCGATCCGGGCGCTGTGATCCGCCAGAGTGTAGGCCACGTGCGTTCCGCCCGGCAGCCAGTCGAAGTCTTCGACGCGGGTCTGCGCGGGCAAGTCGCCGGCCGGGACCAGGGCCCGGGTCTGGCCCGCGCCATCCAGCCAGGCCAGGCCGCCGGCCGGCGTTAGGTACGCCAGGCCGTCCCCGGCCGGGTGGTAGCGCGGCGCCTGGCCGCGGGCGATCTCGCGCCGCTGGCCGGTCGTCACCTCGACCTCCACGATGGTCCCGTCGGCGCCCTCGGCGAAGGCCACGCGCCGGCTGTCCGGCGACCATGCCGGCGCACCGCGGGCGACTTCGCCGTCGGTGAGCTTCCAGGCCTGGGCGCCATCGGACGAGATGACCCAGATATTGAAAAGGCCTTCGCCCAGCCGCGTCAGCGCGTCCGGCTGGCCGGCGATGGAGGCCGGGATCGAGCGAAAGGCGATACGTTCACCGTCCGGCGACGCGACCGGGTCCTGGTTGTAGCCGTAGGTGGTCAGCCGCCGGAAGCCGCCCCCGTCGGGGGCCGCCGCCGCGATATCGCCGAATGATTGCGTGGGGTCGCCGACGATAAAGGCCAGTTGCGCGGCCGGGGCGGGCCCGGAAACCGGGACCACGGCCGTGGGCGCTGGGTCGGCCGGCTGCCGGGTGACGCCCGGCGCGGGCGGGTCGGACTGGGCCGGCGTCGGCGCGGCCGGAGACCCGACCAGGGCGCCGCAGGCGACGGAGGCGACGAACAGCATCAGCAACGCGGCCAGGAGCGGGGCGCCCTGCATGAGCGCGTACGGGGAGACGGGTTGGGCACGCATAGTGGTAGAGAGACGCCCAGGTGTTCCTGCAAGTTCCGGGCCGTGTCAGCCGGCGGCGCTTCGGATGACTTGAGCGTAAGGGGGATCCGTCACCTGGCGATGGCGGGTGTGTGACCGGTTGGTAACGCCGGCTGGCGGGTCTGCCACAATGCGGGGATGAACCTCTCAGCGCGGCGCCGCCGGGGCCTTGAGGGGCAGGCGGACGGTGAAGACGGTGCCCTGTCCGGCCCGGCTGCGGAGCGAGACCTGACCGTCGTGCCGCTCGACGATGGCCCGGACCAGGGCCAGGCCCAGGCCGCTGCCGGGCACACCGCG
>Ga0073932_1005784_pt1 | contig 13147 bp, 9 predicted proteins | sample DewCreD2012metaG_FD_76967 | JGI IMG/M metagenome (GOLD analysis project Ga0073932, IMG submission 76967) | Hot spring sediment bacterial and archeal communities from British Columbia, Canada, to study Microbial Dark Matter (Phase II) - Dewar... ... | reverse complement strand
TCCCGGCGTCGGGGCCGGTGTGCTGCGTCATCCACAACAACCCGCCCACGCCACCTGCCCCTTGCATGGTGGCAGGCCCAGCTTGGGCGCCGCTCAGGTCCAAGCCCCACACGTAGCTGCGCACCAGGGCGTTGTCGCTGGCCCGCAGCTCCGCAATGTGCCGGCCAAACAGCACCGGGTCGCTCACAAACTTCAGCTCTTCCGTCACCGCCCAACTGCCCGAGCTGCCGTCGGACGTCGTCTGGCGGATGCGCCGACCCGGGGCGTCGTATTGGTAAGGCCAGAAACTGCCCCCGATACTGGGGGATAGAGTGGAACGGGCGCATTTTGCCGGGACGACCGCGGCGCGGGTGCGGCAAGCCGGTGGCGCAGGTTGGCAACCTGCTGTATCGCCGACTGGCAGTCGGCTGGCGGCACACTTCTTCGTGCGGTCGCGGATTGGCAATCCGCGATACGGCAGACTGGCAGTCTGCGCTACGGCGATTCCATCAAGATACACGCGGGTCGAACCTGTCTCTCCCGTGTTGGCAGTCCGGGTCAACCGGTTGATGCCATCGGACTGTCGGGTGGTGGTCATCCGCCGCACGCCGTTGTTGGTGAACAGAATCTGGCTCACCAGCACCGGATTTGGCAAAAGAATTCTGCTCCCCGTTTCCGTTTCAAAAACGGCTGACGGCGGGACGGCGGCGCTGGTGATCCGGTCAACCACGATGGGGACGATGACGTCCGATCCAATCGGCCTGCCTGTCCTGTCTGCAGGCGGCACGCCCAAGCAGGCGGTTAAACCGCGCCGTGGAGGTGTACCCAAAAAGCCTTTCATTCCCGCCACCCGATTCGGCTGCGGCGTCTCCACCACCAGAGCAAAATGATTCGACATCAGGCCAAGGGCGTGAACCTGTCAACCGGTCTTGGCGCACCCCTGGCCCAGCGTGGTGAGAAACCGCTGGCGATCCTCGTCATCCAGGAAGATCTCCTCGCACCAGCCGTCCCGGTTCATCACGTGATAGATCGCGCCCGCGTATTCCACTCCCAGCTTCCGCACCGCGCCCGAGACCTTACCACAACCCGAACCCAGCCGTCAATACTACGTTACTATTGACCGACCTCTTTTCCTCTTTTTCCTTTTCGTCGCCCGGGGGCAAGAGCGCGACGGGGTGCCGCTGGGCGACGTGGTCAAGCAGAGGCTCACTCGGAAGTGCTTACAAAAACACGAAGCGTGCCATCGCCAACACGAAAAGGAAAATACCACATCCTACGACTCCCTGGGTCACCTTGCACCACCGCGGTATTGGCCTCCGGGCAGCGTTGTCCCTAACCAACAGTACCAACGTGCAGAGCCACGCGCAGACCAACACGGCGACCAAACCTGGTGTTATCAATGCGATGGGGTTGTCGTAGTAGTCACCGGATAAAGCAGAGCGCAGCGCTTCGTTGCAGATAATCCCGACAAGGATCACGATCTGCACTCGACACGCATTCACCACAGTGACCATCCTAGTTAAACGGATTGTAGTCAAAGCACTTCACGAAGCAGTAGGCGAGAGTGCCCCACGGTCGGTCATACCCCATAAGGTCCGCTGCCTGATCGCAGGTTATATGTGCTGTGTGTGGCGACACTCCCAGGTCGTACAGCCGGCGCAAGCAGCCACGAACGTACTGTGACCAGTCGCTATTGCCAGCGCACTTGCAGAAGCACTTGGCACCGGTGTTGAAATACTCGTCATCGGTGGAGTAAAAGTCGCATTCTGCGCAGTCTGCCTTCAGCCTAGGGACGTCCGGGCCAACAGCGCCTAGAATGCAGCGATTCAAGTCGTTTACACACCCCTGTTCGCAGTGTGCGTATAGGGCGATCATTGTGGGGTCACTCCCTGCGTAGCGACGCGCACCCTCACTCCGACAGTCCTTCAGCTCCGACCAACAATCGTCAACGGCGTGTTCTCCCAGGACGTCCACAACTCTCATCGGGTCATTGCGAACGAACGAATACAAGGTGCCTGCCTCGACCCGTGTCTTCTGATGTTGCTGGGAACGTAGAAGCTGATGTCCTAGCTCATCGATCGGGTCGTGATTTGGCCAACGGCCAAGGGTGGGGCTGTAAACCCTGTATTCGTAGAGGACCAAGTCGGTGGTGTTGTCCGTGCGCTTGGTCGAGAAGCGGAAGGGGTTCAGGGTGGCGGCAGGGCCGGTGAGGCGAATGGGCTCCGCGAAAGGGCCGTATTCGTAGCGGGCGGTTTCCGTGCCGTCGGCGGCGTTCACCAAGGCCACCACGTTCCCGTTGCCATCGGGCATCCAACCTCCTTCCCCAGCCAACGCGCCGCCCCCCATCCACACCATCTCATACTGCCAGCCACCGCTCGGGTCCACGGCACCCTGACTCACCGCCTCAAAATACGTCACCAGCCGCACCTGCGCCCGCTACTCCTGGTCCACTGCCCGACCCGGAGCAGCTCCCAACGGCGGATTGCGCGACGGTGACGGCGACGCCGGGGGCGGCGGATGCTGCCCCGGCGGATAGGCGTTGAGATAGAAACTGGCCACGCCCCCCTCCTCCACTTCCACGTCCACCGCCTCCCAACGCCCGTCGGCAGCCACCGTCGCCGGCACGCCGTTGACCCACACCGCGTAGGCCGGGTCGCTCACCGTCCCGCTGACCCTCACCCGCCGTTTCAACAACGCCCCGCCGTCCACCGGGTTCATCGTCAGCGCCAAATCGCTCTTGACCACCGCCAGGTTCGTCACCGCGCTGTTGCCCGCCGCGTCCATCGCGGTCAAGGTCAACCAGTTGGTGCCGGCGCTCAAGGGCAAATCTTCCACCCAAAACCGCCCGTGCCGCTCGATCAGGCCGGCGGCCCTGTTGGTTACCCCGGCCGCATTGACAATGTGCGCCCACACCGTCGCTGTGGCGTCGTCCACCGTGCCGCGCACGGTGAACGTGTCCCCCACCAGGCTCTGCCCATGCAACGGCCACAACAGGGCCACCGCGGGCGGCGTGGTGTCAGCGGTGTAGTCCCGCACGAACACCAGATTGGTCGTGCTCACGTTGCCGGCCCAGTCGGTGGCGCACAGCGTCACGTGGTTGGTGTCGGCCACGCGGACCAGCCGCCCCAGCGGGTCATACTCGAACTTCGTCACCCGCCCGTTGCCGTCCTGCCGCCAGAACAGATGCCCGCGGAAGGTGTAGTCGTAGCGGATGGTCTTGCCCATCGGGGTGGTGACCTGGGTCAGGCGGCTGAAGCCGTTGGTGGCGGTATAATCGAAGCGTTTGACCCGCGGCTGGCCGCCGACCCAGGTGATGAGATTGGTGATCTGGTTGGCGCCGTTGTAGCGGAACTCGACGACGTGGTTCTGCGGGTTGGTCACCGCCGTCGTACGCCCGAGGGCGTCCCGGCCATAAAACGTCGTGCGATTGAGCCGGTCGCGCGTCCAATCCAAGCCGCAGCAGGAATACTGGAAGTGGTTGCTCGTGCCGTCCGGGAACACCACGTCGCGCAGCCGGTCGAGGTTATCGTAAAAATAGCTCAGGTGGAGGCCCGAGCCGTGGTTGGTGACGGCGCTGACGCGGCCGATGGCGTCGTAGCCGCGGGAGATGGTCAGGCCGTCGGCGTAGATGGTCTGGACATTCCGGCCATTGGCGTCGTAGGTCCAGCGGTTGGTGCGCAGCAGGGCGTCCACGAGGTTGGTGAGGTTGCCGTTGTGGTCGTAGCTCATCAGGGTGAAGTGGCCCAGGGCGTTGGTGACGGCGGTCAGTTTGTCTTTGGGGCTGTAGCCGTAGCGGGTCTCCTGACCCAGCGGGTTCTTGGTCCAGATCAGGTTGTCCCGGCTGTCGTAGTGGTTGGTCCAGATGCCGACGGGCGTGCCGTCGGTCAGTTGGCCGGAGTAATCGAACGTGCAATTGGTCAGCAGGCCGTAGCTGAGTAGGTTGCGGTTGGCATCGTAGCAGTTGGTGATGTACAGGTCGGCAATCCAAGTGCCCTCGCCACACATCCAGCCGATGGATGTCTGGAAATTCGTGTTGGCGAGGGCCGTGCTGAGGCGCTGCCCGGTGCTCACGTCAAAGTCCGAGCGGCTCCACTGGTCGGCGTTCACACAGTATTCCCCCCCGCCCACGTGCTGCGTCACCGCGTTGACGGCGGTGTAGTAGGTGCGCAGCGTGCCGCCCACGTCTGAATTCCCGCCCACCTGTTTGGCGGCGTAGAGCCAGTTGTTGCCGGCCTTGTCCCGCAACGTGATCGGCATTGCGCCGTACCACCCCGCGCCCGTGTAGAGGTATTCGTGGGTTTGGTCCAACGGGTCGGTCACGCTGATCGCAAACGGGCCGGAGGTCCACGGAGGCAGCAACTCTTCCTGCTGATACGCCAGCCGCCAAGCGTGGCCGCTCGGATACACAATGTTGGTGGGCCAGTGGTTGGTGTCGTACTGGATCAGGGTGGTTTCGCCGCCCATGTCGGTGATGGCCACCAGGTCGCCATCCTGGTAGTCAAAACGCGCGCAGCGGCCAAAGGAGTCGGTGACGTTGGTCACGTAGCCCTGGGCGTTGTAGTGAAAGCGCAACCAGCGGCCAATGGCGTCGGTCACGTTGGTCAGCCGCCCCGTGACGTCCTCGTAGAAAAACGTGAGGGCGTTGCCGTACTTGTCTTGAATCTTCTCCAGGCGCTGGAGGGCAGAAGCGGTGCCTTCGCCTTCGCCCGGGATGAAAAAGCGGGCAGTGTTGGTGTCGGTAGTGAAGTACCATTTGTTGCCCGAGTTCTTGAACTCCAAGACGTGGTAGGGGCCCTGGTTGGTGAGGCGGTTCTGGTTCCAGATATCGGTCGGCCGGCTCCGGCACACGTCTCCGTCGCAGGTCTTCTGGAAACGCTGCACCCGCCCGCCAGGCAGGGCGAATTCGAGCTCGTCGTTGGGAGCCAGGGTGTAATAACTGAAGAGGTTGCAATGCCACTTGGCACCGAAGGGATGGTAATTGGCGCCGGTATGGCGGGCCATGCGCTGGGTGGCCACGCGGTTGTAAATGAGCTGGAGGTTCAGGCGCGGGCCTTTGGCGTCGGTGGCCCACAGCGGGATGTCTTTGAGGGACAAGTTGGCGGAGGCCAGGCCGAAGCGGTAGGTGGGCGCGCCGAAACCGGCTGAGAAATGAGGCAGGATGTGTGGGCCATCGGCGTCGCCAGGGGAGCTTTCCTGGCCTTCCTCCTCCTGGCAGCATGGCGAGCTGGATGAGCCGCCGGCGCCGCCCCCGCTCCCCCCGCAGCCCGGCCCCTGACACCGCGGGATGTAGGCTGCGCCCACCAGTCCCCCGATCAGACCGTTGTCCCCGCTGGACCCGCCGCCCGCCTCGCCGCCGTCGCCCGCCTCGCATTCATCAGAAGGGTCGGGGGGCGGGTTGCCACAGCAGCCGCCGCGCAGGTTGGCGGCGCGCTCGGCCGGCAGGACGCGGCCGGGCAGGTCGCCTTGGACCGGCAGCCACAGCGCTACGCCGGACCAGCGGTAGCGGAAGTGGGCCAGCGACCAGCGGACGCGGCCACTGTCCGGGTCCAACAAGTCCACGTGGCCGTCGGCGATGGACTCGACGACGACGAAGTGGCCGCTGCGGGGCGGGTCGGCCGCTCGGGCGGGCTTGGCCAAGAGGCGGAAGCACTTCGGTTCCGGCGGGCAACGCAGATAAACCAACACCGGCCTGCCCGGGCGGAGCGCCGCGCGCAGCGTGGGGAGGTCCAACTCCACCGGCTGGGCATTGGCCAGTGCGGCCAGGTCCTGCACCGAAAAACCCCGCTCATCGGCGGCCGCCCGCCCGGCCCACCAATACCGCTTGAACACGGTCTGCAGGGACACGTTACGCAGCCGCTCACCCTTGTCGTTCTGGGCGGCCAGGGCCAGCGCCAGCGCCTTGGTGCCGCAAAGCCGGTCGGTCGCCTCCTTGGCCAACAAACGGCCGAAAATGCGCTGGTCATTCTCGATGTACTGCCGTTCCTGCCAGCCGATGGGCAACCGCCCCAGCTCGTGCAGCAAATCCAGGGCGGTTTGGTACCTGGCGGTCTGGGCGTAAAGATGCGGCAGGTAGCGCAAGACCTTGATCCGGATTTCGGCCGACTGCGGGTGCTTGGCCAGCACCCCCAGAAAGCGCTCCTCCGCCTCGTCGTAGAGGGCGTTGTATTTGAGGTAACAGGCCTCGTGCAGCTCGGCCTCGGCGGCCCAGGGGCTATCCGGATGTTGTTGCCAGATGCGACGAAATGCGGCGACGGCCTCCGCCCAGCGGTGCGCGTTCCACAGTTCCATGGCCTCGCCCATTTCCTGGTTGTAAGCCCCAGTGAACCGATCCCCCACAGGCAGCAACAAACCGCCACGCTCGCCGGATTCACGGATGGCGTCGGTCGTGTAACCACGCTGGGACGGTGGGATGACGCGCATACCGATTTGAGGCTCGGCGAAGCCCGGCGTGGCCATTCCCGTTACCCATAGGAGAAAGATCAGTTTTTTCATTGTGTTCGCTGTTTGGTTTGATCCTGAAAGTGGATTGGCTCTGTTGGCGCGTATTGGTCGCAAATTAGAAAATGACCCCCTGAGCCGGCGCCGTGATAACGAAAACCGGCGGGGAGAAATCGTAATCCCAAGGATCGGCATCCACCCCGTCCGGCAACCCATCCTGATCCGTATCGGGATTCATCCAGTCCGTCTCGGCGGGCCACCCGTCCCAGCTACCTTTCCCGTCGGCATCCTCCACGTAATCCGCCAGGCCGTCGGCGTCGGTGTCCAGCGGCTGGCCGGTGGCGTCCACGGCCACGTAATGGTAGCCGATGCTGACCTGACCGTTGCCCAGCAGACCGGCCTTGGTCTGGCCCGCCAGCACGGTGTGATGGAACAGACCGGCCTCGGCCGCGCTGCGGCTGCCGGCGTTCAGCAGCGGGCTGCCGGCCGGCTGGTAGTAAGCGCCCAGCGGGCCGCTGCTGTAGGTCAACTGGGTCAATACCACGTCACTGATCTGCGGCGGGGCCAGCCAGGCCGACCCCACCAAAGCCAACCCGGTAAACAAACAGTCAATCGCTTTCATGGGAAACAGCGCGTTAGTCATGGGAAACAGTGCGTTGGTCAACAGTCACGGGGTGTTGTGGGCAGATGGTAGGTTGAAGCGGCCGCCTGGCAAACTGGCTCGACCCTGACCGCGACACCCAACCGTGGAGCAAACAACGCTGCCCCGGCTGCGCCGCCGCCGGGCCGGCCACCACACCGAGAAAAAGCTTGAACTATGACCCGCCCCCGTGCGCCCAACTCACTCCGCTGGACAAGAGGCGCTGGACAAGAGGCTGGGCGGGCAGTGGGCTTGCGGCAGAGGACGGATGGCTGGGGCGCGTCGGGACTGTCAACTCCGGAAGCGTCCGCTTACAGCTCAGTCGCCGTCCTGTGCAACCTTGCATGACCTCATGCGTGCAGCAAAGCACCGCTTGGAAAGCAAGCAGAATCCGATTTGACTCAAAAAGATTGTGACCGAAGCCAGGGAATGGGGCCGCCGGGCAGCCCCGGTTGACTCACCAATGGGTGTGACCGAGCCAAGCACACCCAAATTGGCCAAAACACCCGTCAGGAAGTCCCCCTCCAGATGTGCCGGCGCTACCTCCATGCCGGACGCCGCTACAAGTCCCAACTGGTCAGCGAACTGGTCGAACTGTTCGGCTACCATCGCAAGGCCGCGCTGCGCGCGCTGCGGCCCAAACCTGTCCTGCTGCGCGCGCCCTTCGCCCGCGGCCGGCCCAAGGCATCCTCGCCGGAGAAGCTGCTGCGACCGGCCCGCATCCAGCACCACCGCCGGGCCACCTGCTCAACTACTGCCTGCCCACGATGAAGCTGGAGGAGAAAGAGCGGGTGGGCAGTCGGACGGTGCGGCAGTATGGCCCGACCTGCATACCCCTGGCGCGGGTGCTGGCCTGCGCGGAGGTCAACGCCCAGACCAAGGCGCGGCTGCGGACGGAGCGGGCGGGGAGGAACGCCTTTGCGGTGCGGCGGGAGGTGGACCGGCAGTTGAAGGCCAGCGAAGCGGCGCGGCGGTGGACCGAGCCTTGACGAAGCAGGGGCGAACAGTCAGAAGGCTGAACCCCAGGAAACGGGAGCGAGAGAGGCCGGCCGGGGTGGTTCCGGCGGCTTCCTTCGTTCTACATTTTGAGGGGGCGTTGGGTAACACCTATTCTTGAGTTACGGTGCAACATCCGGCCGTGGCCCTGACTTGTCCGCTCTTGGGCGATTCCTGCTCATGCGTGCCTGCCCGGACCTGCTGGTGGCCCGGGTAAAACGTTGCTTTGCCGAGCCGAACCAACAGGCCGCCGTAACATCAAACTGCTTGCGGGGTAGCTCAAGGAGCGGAAATGAGGTTGCGGAATTGGCGCGGGGCGCTGAACTTGGAGCACGTGGACCGCGGGCATGACCTGGCGCCGATGGCCTGGCGAAGCGAGCAATCTTGTGCAAACCTCGGGACGTGATGAACAGAAGACGCTCTGCGCACGGAACGAGTCTGGAGATGGAATGGCGATTCCACTGCCATCCCGGCGGCGTCGTTGGGCCGGCCGCCAGGGCTGAAGAGCCGAGCCGCCCGTCCGTCGCATGGGCCGAACAAGGTCGCCGCACCGCCCCAGACCTTACCGCAGCATGATCGTCAAACGCCAACCGTTGAACTTTTGGGAACGCCTCTACCTGCCGGCCATCCTCGGCGGCTTGAAGGTGACGGTCCGTCACTTCTTCAAGAGGAAGGTCACCATGCAGTATCCCGAGCAGAAATGGGTCGTTCCCGAAGGGTATCGCGGCGCCCCCTACCTGGTGCGCGACCAAGACGGCCACACGAAGTGCGTCTCCTGCCAGCTCTGCGAGTTTGTCTGCCCGCCCAAGGCGATCAAGATCACCCCGCCGGGGCCGACCGGCCCGGGCGCTGACCGTCCCAGGGCAGAAAAAATGCCGCTGGAGTTTGAGATTAACATGCTGCGGTGCATCTTTTGCGGCCTGTGCCAGGAGGTCTGTCCCGAAGAAGCCATCTTCCTGCAGCAGGATTACTCGCTCACCGCCGCCGGCCGCGCAGAAATGATTTACAACAAGGAAAAGCTCCTGGCGCTGGGCGGCGTGCACGCCGGCATTCAGAAGTGGAAACCGAGACCAACCGAGGATGCGACCGGGCCCGATCTGTCACCGTGAGTTACGCCCTCAGCGGGCGTCAACGTCCCTGGAGTCATCACGTCCGGCCATGCTCGACGACGGGAGTCGTGCTCGGAGCGGGTTGCCGAGCGCGCTCGACGGTCAGACGCCGAGCCGGGCATCCAGCCAGGCACTGGGTCACGGCCGGTGCTGGCGGGCATAATCCACCATCGCCCGCAGGTTCGCCTCCGGTGTGTCCCGGGGCACTTCGCAACCCGCGCCGACGATGAATCGCGCTCCAGCCTCGCGGTGGCAGGTGGCCGTCTCGCGCGTGACATCGTCGGGCGTGCCATCCCGCAGCACCCGTACCGGGTCAACATTGCCCAACAACACCTGCTGAGCTCCCATGGCCGCCCTGCCTTCGTGCATCGGCGACAGGAAATCCAGGTCCACAATATGGCACCCCAGCCGCCCCATGCCCGCCAGAATCTTGCGCGTGTTGCCGCAGATGTGCAGCCGCGTCCGCCCGCCCGCCGCGTGAATGCCGTCCACCAGCCGCTTTTCCCATGGCCAGACGAACTCCTCATAGATGCGCGGCCCAACCAGAGAGGCGGCGGCGTCGCCGATGCCGATCAGGTCCGCCCCTGCGGCAATCTGCGCCCTGGCAAACTGGAGCTCCATTTCCCCCACAAACGCGAACAGGTCCTGGACGAATGGCGGGTCGTCAAAAAAATCCAGCATGAGCGCGTTGATGCCCCGAAGGTCGGCGGCTTCCGCCATGGGACCTTCAATCCAGCCCTCCACCAACAGCTCGTGACCCACGCGCTGTTTGAACAGCGCCAGCGCCTGGATGCCGTTGTGCATCCGACCGCCCCCCAGCGGGTCGGGGATTTTAAGCCGCGCCAGTTTGGCCTTGTCCGCCAACAGGGCGGCGTCCTCAACCAGGGCCACGGGTTGGTTGTCGAAGTACTGGACCGGTGCGCCGCAGTCCGCAGCCTCGCGCGCCGGGTCGGACATGGTATTGACATAATCGAACCCAAACGTCTCGGCGGTGCGGACTTGGCCCTCGACCAGCACGCGATAGTCCGTGCAGTAATCCCGGTAGCGGGCGCCGATTCGCGCCGCGGCGAACATCATGGTGATGGGCATGACCGGCAGGCGGTCCACTGGCTCACCGGCGAGGTGTTGGAGGATGCGTTCGCGGCTTGTCATGGCCGGATATTGCCGACTCGAACCGCCCGGGGGCAAGACCTTCGCCAAGCAGCCCGCCGCCCACAGGGCCGGTCATGCGGCCGGCGGCCTGATCGCGGGCGGGAAGGTTTGGACAAAAACCGGATTTCATCCAGGACGGCTCTGTGGCTAAATGGGCGCGTGCGAATTTTGGGTGTCATCCCGGCGCGATATGGTTCGACCCGCTTCCCCGGCAAGCCCCTGGCGCTGATTGCCGGCAAACCGCTCATCCAGCACGTGGTTGAGCAGTGTCGCAAAGCCCGGACCCTGAGCGACGTTGTCGTGGCGACCGACGACCCGCGGATCGCGGAGGCGGCGCGGCCATTCTGCCGGGTGGAGCTGACGCGCCCGGATCACCCCAGTGGTACCGACCGCGTGGCAGAGGTGGCGACGCGGTCCGAGGCCGACGCCGTTGTCAACGTGCAGGGCGACGAGCCGCTCATCCCCCCGGCGGTGATTGACGCCGTGGCCGGGGCCCTGGACCGCTGGGAGATGGCCACCGCTGCCACCCTCATCCGCCGGCCGGAGGACTACGACAACCCCAACGTGGTCAAGGTGGTGGCCGATGCCGCCGGACGGGCGCTCTACTTCTCGCGGCGCACGATCCCGTATCTGCGCGAGGCCGCCAGCCGGCCGGTCCGCGAGCAGTTGGCCGCGTTTCCGTTCCTCAAGCACCTGGGCATCTACGGCTACCGGCGCGACACCCTGTTGCGGTTGGTGCGGTGGCCGGTCTCACCCTTGGAGAGCGCCGAGAAGCTGGAACAGTTGCGCGCCCTGGAACACGGCATCGCCATCGCCGTGGTGCAGGTGGACTATGACGGTGTGGGCGTGGACACGCCGGAGGATGTGGCGCGGGTGGAACAGGTGTTGAAAGGGGCCAAGGACGAATGACCAGATTTCCATGACGCAATCGGCCCGGGCAACGAGTCAGCGCATTCCGGCCGACCCCGGTTGTCGGCGACGGCTGTCATGCTGGCTTGCGCCTTCGTCACGGATGATTGATCCGACTCCATGAAATACATCTTTGTCACGGGCGGTGTGATCAGTTCCCTGGGCAAGGGCCTGACGGCCGCGTCTCTGGGCACGCTGCTGGAAAACCGCGGCCTGAAAGTGGCCCTCCAAAAATTCGACCCATACCTGAACGTGGACCCCGGCACCATGTCGCCCTTCCAGCATGGAGAGGTGTATGTGCTGGACGACGGGGCGGAGACGGACCTGGACCTGGGCCACTACGAGCGGTTCACCAACTGCAAGCTCACGCGACTGAACAACCTCACCAGCGGCCAGGTGTATCAAACCGTCCTCAACAATGAGCGCGACGGCAAATACCTCGGCAAGACGGTCCAGGTCATTCCGCACGTCACCGACGTCATCAAGGAGCGCATCTACGTGCTGGCCGAGCAGAGCAAGGCGGACGTGGTCATCACGGAGATCGGCGGCACCACGGGTGACATCGAGGGGCTGCCGTTTTTGGAAGCCATCCGGGAGTTCGCCCAGGAGGTCGGCCCGCACAACGCCATGTTCGTGCACGTCACGTTCGTGCCGTTTATCAAGGCGGCGGGCGAGCTGAAGACCAAGCCCACTCAACAATCCGTGGCCAAGTTGCGCGAGATCGGCATCGCGCCGCACATCCTGGTGTGCCGCTGCGAGAAACCGCTGGAAAAGGCCCTGCGCCAGAAGATCGCCCTGTTCTGCAACGTGCCGATCGAGGCCGTCGTCGAGGAAAAGGACGTGGACCACACCATTTACGAGGTGCCCCTGATGCTGCAAAGGGAAGGCGTGGATGAGCTGGTCTGCCAGACACTCGGCCTGGACGCCCCCCCGCCGAACATGGCCCACTGGCAGGAAATCATCCGCAAGCTCATCGCCCCCCAACACCGCGTCCGGATCGGCGTGGTCGGCAAATACATCGGGTTGCAGGACGCTTACAAGTCGGTCTATGAGGCCATCAGCCATGGCGGGATCGCCAACGACTGCGGCGTGGACATCGTGCGGGTCGAATCCGAAGAGATTGAGAAGGAGGACGCGGACAAGGTGCTCAAGGGACTGTCGGGCCTGCTGGTGCCCGGCGGCTTTGGCGAGCGCGGTATCGAGGGCAAGATTCAAGCCGTCCGGTACGCTCGCGAGCACAAGCTACCCTACTTGGGACTTTGCCTGGGGATGCAAATCGCCACCATCGAGTTCGCCCGGCATGTCCTCAAGCTGGAACGGGCGCACTCGACCGAATTCGACCTCAACACGCCGCACCCGGTGATTGCCATGCTTGATGCGCAGCGAAAGATCACGCGCAAAGGCGGCACGATGCGTCTGGGGGCGCAACCCTGCCAGTTGGTGATGGGCAGCCGCGCGGCCCAACTCTACGGGTCGTTCGTCGTCCACGAGCGCCACCGCCACCGTTACGAGTTCAACAACGCCTACCGCGAGCGCTTCCAGAAAGCCGGCTTTCTGTGCACCGGCCTGTCCCCGGATGGCAAACTGGTTGAACTGATCGAGCTGGCCGACCACCCGTTTTTCCTGGCCAGCCAGTTCCACCCCGAGTTCCTCAGCAAGCCGCATCAGCCGCATCCGCTGTTTCGCGGCTTCATCGCGGCAGCGCTGGCGCACCAGCGCAGCAAACGCGCCTGACCGGGTGGCCGGTCGACCGTGCGGACGCGCGTCCGCCTGTCGCGCGGCAGCCGGTGGGCGTCAAGGCTTAACCCAAGTTCGTCAGTTGGCGGAAGGCAGGGCTTGATTTGGAGGCACTTACGACTTTTTAGGGCCGATTTTCGGCACTACATTCGGCAGGATCTTGGGCCGTTTCGGCAGGGCCAATCCC
>Ga0073932_1005781_pt1 | contig 13151 bp, 13 predicted proteins | sample DewCreD2012metaG_FD_76967 | JGI IMG/M metagenome (GOLD analysis project Ga0073932, IMG submission 76967) | Hot spring sediment bacterial and archeal communities from British Columbia, Canada, to study Microbial Dark Matter (Phase II) - Dewar... ... | reverse complement strand
CCAACCTGGTCTCGAACGCCGTCACGTACACGGCGCCGGGCGGCCGGGTGACCATCAGCAGCCGGCTGCAGGCGGCCGCGGGCCAGCGGGCGGGCGTCGCCGTCGCGATCCACAACGACGGCCCGCCGATCCCGGCCGAGGACCTGCCGCACCTCTTCGCGCGTTTCTATCGGGGCCGCACGGCGCGCGACTCAGGCGAGCCCGGGACCGGCCTGGGGCTGGCCATCTGCAAAGAGATCGTCGAGCGCCACGGCGGCCGGATCGACGTGGCCAGCGCCGAGGGGGCCGGGACCACATTCACCGTCTGGTTGCCGCGGTTCGCCGACGCCGACACGCCGCCAGCCGAGTGATAGGATTTAGGGGCTATGGCTCAACTCACTGGCGCGGATCGGGCCGCCTACGTGCGGCAGATGTTCACACGCATCGCCGGGCGTTACGACCTGATGAACCGGCTCATGACGTTCGGGCAGGACAGCGCCTGGCGCCGGCAGGTGGTCGCCCTGGCGCAACTGCCGCCGGGCGGTCGTCTGCTGGACCTCGGGACCGGCACCGGGGACCTGGCTTTCGAGGCCCTGCGTCAGCAGCCTGCGGTCCACGTGGTGGGCGGCGACTTCACCCTGGCGATGATGCGCGTCGGGCGCGGGCGGGCCGGCGGCGGCCGCGTCCGCTGGTCCGGCACGGATGCCCTGAATCTGCCCTTTCCGGATGAGACGTTCGATGCGGTCGTCTCAGGCTATCTGATGCGCAACGTGGGCCACCTGAGCCGGGCCTGGGAGGAGCAGTTCCGCGTGCTCAAACCGGGCGGCCGGGTGGTCTGCCTGGATACCACACCGCCGCCGCCGGGCCTGTTGCGGCCCTTCATCCATCTTCACCTGCGGGTGGTCATCCCAACCTTGGGGCGCTGGATCGCGGGCGAGAGCGAGGCCTATACTTATCTGCCCGACTCGACTCAGGGTTTCCTCGAGGCCGAGGCCCTGGCCGACCGGATGCGGACGGCCGGTTTCCAGGCCGTGACCTACCGCCGGCTTATGTTCGGCACCATGGCGATCCATACCGGTTTGAAGCCAGCGGCTTTGCCAAACAGGCCCTAACTTTCGTCCTCTTTGCCTTGGGGCGCGTCTTTAAGTAAGATAGTGACGAGCAGATCGAGGCGATAGGCTGCCCGTTCCCGCAACAGCACGCTTTTCATCTTATCAAGGAGACATCCATGCTCACATTCCAAGACGTTAAAGGCCAAGGCCTGGTGGAGTACGCCCTGATCCTGGTGCTGGTCGCCGTGGTCGTGATCGTCGTCCTGGCGATCCTGGGCCCGACGATCGGCAACATTTTCAGCAACCTGATCGAAGCCATCTAACCCCACGACCGGCCGCCCGCCCCGATGCTCAGACCGCCTCTCTCAGGAGGCGGTCTTTTTTCTAAGCGGCCGTAATCTCCCAGAGGATGATCTCGGGCGGGCACAGGAACCGGACGCGCGGCGCGCCTTTGCCCTCCATGCCGATGCCGCGGGTGACGTAGAGCGTCAGCCCGCCGACCGTGTAGCGCCCGCACTCGAACTGCTTGCCGTACAGCGAGCCGGCGTACAGGGCGCCGTACCCCGGGAAGCGCACCTGGCCGCCGTGAGTGTGGCCGGAAAGCTGCAGGTCGATCCCCAGCTCGGCCGCGTCCGGCGCCAGGTCGGGCGAGTGATAGAGCAGGAGGGTGGGGACGCCCCGCGCGCCGTCCAGCAGGGCGCTCAGGCGCGGCCCGTCAACGAAGGGCTTGTGCGAGCAGGTCACGCCGAGCAGGTCGATTTTCTGGCCCCGGTTGTCCAGGGTCACTTTCTCGTCGCGCAGCCAGCGCAGCGGCAGCCCGTCCAGCAGCTGCGGCACTACCGCCTCCTGGTCCACGGCCGGGCTGCCGGTTACGGCATACACGCCCAGCGGCGCGGCCAGCTCGCGCAGGACCGAGCGGCATGCCTCCCAGGCCACCGGGTCGTGGATGTTGGAGAGGTTCAGGAAATCGCCCGTGAACACAATCACATCCGGCTCCAACGCCCCGGTCAGCGCGATCAGGTCGCGCTCACGCTGCGTGACGCGCTCGATGTGCAGGTCGCCCAGGTGGAGCAGGCGCAGCGGCGGCGCGCCGGGCGCCAGCTTGGGCGAGCGCAGGGTCTGGCGGGTGACGGTCAGGCGGTGCGGCTCGATCCAGAAGGCATACACCACCAGCGCCGTGCCGATCAATTGGGCCGCCGGCGCGAACGGCCAGGGCAGCAGCGCGAACGGCAGCCGCAGCACGGCCAGCATGAGGGCCGGCGGCTTGGCCGGGCCGAAGGACTTGCCGGCGCGCGGCAAGGCGGCCAGCAGCGCCCAATCGGCCAGCAGAAAGGCCCACAGCCCGAGGGTCCAGGCCCACTGGCCCAAGGTCGGCAGCGCGGCCAGGCCGAGCAGCAGCCCGGCAAAGACCGGCGCCGGCAGGGCCTCGATCTGGTCGAGGAAGCGCAGGACCAGGTCGAACTGGTTGCCGTGCGTGCCCGGGAAATGTTGGAGGCGGGAGAAATCGCGTTTGATCATGGGCGCAATCGTATCATGTTCAATCACGGACATCTGGCGCTTGACATACGCCCCCTGGCAGAAGTATAGTCCCTGCAACTGAATAGATTGCAGAACAGGTGCCCTGTTCCCCGGATGGTCAGGGTCAAACGGCGAAGCCGGTGATGGTCGCAGCGCGATCGCGCTGCTTACCGAGTCCGGCGCTGTCGCGCAACTGTAATTTGGCGGCGTTGCCTCGCAATGCCCCCAATCAGCCAGGTCGCCCGCCTGCTCTGCGCTCTCCACAGACCTCGCGTAAAGGAGGTGGGGACCGGCGCCCAATGGCGTTCTTTCTCGGCCTCCCCTTGTCACGCGACAAGGGGTTTTTGTTTCTAGGGATCGTTTTCTGGACAGGAGACCGCGTTCCATGATCGCCCGCTTTCTCAAGCCCGTTGTGTTGCTGGCTGCCGTCGTGGCCCTGGCGGCCTGCGCGCCGGCGGCTCCCACGCCCGCCCCGACTGCCGAGCCGCTGGCCTTCGTCGACGGCCTCGGCCGCGCCGTCACGTTGAGCGCGCCCGCCCAGCGCATCATCACCCTGGCGCCGTCCAACACCGAGATTCTGTTCGCCATCGGCGCGGGGCGGCAGATGGTCGGCCGGGATGAGCTGTCCGATTTCCCTGCCGCTGCCGCCGACGTCGCCAGCATCGGTTCGACCTTCGGCGCGCTCAACACAGAACTGATCGTCTCCCTGCAGCCGGACCTGGTGCTGGCGGCCGAGATCAACACCCCGGAGCAGGTCAAGGCCCTGGAAGATCTCGGCCTGACCGTGTACTGGCTGGCCAACCCGACCGATTTCGCCGGCCTGTATGAGAACCTGAAGCTCGTCGGCCGGCTCACCGGCCGCGAGGCGGAGGCCGAACAGCTGGCGGCCTCCCTGGAGGCGCGCGTGGCGGCCGTTCTGGAGAAGACTCAGGCCGTGACGGCCAGGCCCAGGGTTTTTTATGAGCTGGACGCCACCGACCCGACCAAGCCTTTCACGGTTGGCCCGGGGACATTTATGGACACGCTGCTCACGCTGGCCGGCGGCGAGAACATCGGCGCGGCCCTGTCGGACCCGTATCCGCAGATCAGCTCGGAGGAATTGATCCGCCAGAACCCGGACGTCATCCTGCTGGGCGATGCGGCCTACGGGGTGACGGCGGAGGCCGTAGCGGCGCGGCCCGGCTGGGAGGCGCTGGCGGCCGTGCAGGCCAACCGGATCCTGGCCTTCGACGATAACCTGGTGAGCCGCCCCGGCCCGCGGCTGGTGGACGGGCTGGAGACGCTGGCGAAACTGCTGCACCCGGACTTGTTTGATTAGCAGACGGCCGATGGCGGATGGCGGACGGCGGGCTGCGCCGCCGCAGCGCCTGGCGATCCGCCCTCCGCTCTGCCTGCGGGTCATGTCACGGATTTCTCCCTTCCTCTGGTGCGGCCTGGCGCTGACGGCGGCCCTGCTCCTCAGCGCCGGTATCGGCGCGGTCCCGATCCCGCCCGTCGACGTGGCGCGCCTCCTGGCGAGCCGCCTTATGGGTGGAGCGCCTGACGCAAACTGGCCGTCGACCTGGGAGACGATCCTGTTCAGCATCCGGCTGCCGCGCACGGCGCTGGTGGCGCTGACCGGCGCGGCGCTGGCCGGGAGCGGCGCGGCCTACCAGGGCCTATTCCGCAACCCGCTGGCTGACCCGTATCTGGTCGGTGTCGCGTCCGGGGCGGGCCTGGGCGCGGTGCTGGTGATGGCCTGGCGGTGGCCGGCGTCGCTGCTTGGGATGGCGACGGTGCCGGCCGGGGCTTTCCTCGGCGCGCTGGTCACCGTAGCGCTGGTCGTCAACCTGGCGCGCCTCGGCCGGCCGTCGTCGTCGCCCGCCGGGGTGACGCCGCTGACGGCCCTGATCCTGGCCGGGGTCGCCGTGGGGGCGTTCGCCACGGCGCTGATGACCTTCCTCATGCTCCGGTCGCAGGGCGAGTTGCGCCGCGCGATGGCGTGGCTGTTGGGCGGCTTCGCGCTGGGCGGGTGGGACCCGGTCTGGGCGGCGCTGCCGTATGTGGTCCTGGGCCTGGGCACGCTGCTGATCCTGGCGCGGCCGCTCAATGTGCTCCAGTTTGGCGAGGACCAGGCGCAGCAGCTCGGCCTGGCGGTGGACCGGCTGAAACTGGTGATCATCGCCGCGGCGTCGCTGGCGGCGGCGGCGGCCGTGGCGTTTTCGGGCATCATCGGCTTTGTGGGCCTGGTGGTGCCGCATGTGGCGCGCCTGTTGTGGGGCACCGACTATCGTCGGCTGTTGCCGCTCTCTATCCTGGCCGGCGCGGCGGGCCTGCTGCTGGCCGACATCGCCGCGCGCACGGTGCTGGCGCCGCAGGAGGTGCCGGTGGGCATCGTCACGGCCCTGGCTGGCGCGCCGTTCTTTTTGTGGCTCTTGCGGCGCGCGCCGGCGGCGTAAGGGCAGGGGCGAACGGCCGTCCGCCCTTACGACGGAAAATCGTATGCTGACGCTTGACTCGTTGACTCTGGCTTACGGCTCGCGCGTGGTGCTGCGCGACGTGCACCTGACCCTGCCGGCCGGCGAGGTGTTGGCCCTGATCGGCCCGAACGGCGCCGGCAAGTCGACGCTGATCCGGGCGGCCAGCGGCCTGCTGCGGCCAGCGGGCGGGCGGGTGACGCTGGACGGCGCCGATGTTCACCGCTGGTCGCCGGAGCAGCGGGCGCGCCGCATCGCGGTGGTGCCGCAGGCCGCCCAGTTGCCGGAGACGTTCACGGCTTTTGAGACCGTCCTGATGGGGCGCACGCCCTATCTGGGCTGGCTGGGGCGCGAGCGCGAACAGGACCGCGCCATCGCGCGCCGCGCCATGGAACGCACCTGCACCAGCGAGCTGGCCGGGCGGCCGGTCGGCGCATTGTCCGGCGGCGAGCAGCAGCGGGTGTTGATCGCCCGGGCGCTGGCGCAGGCGGCGCCGGTGATGCTGCTGGACGAGCCGACCGCCCACCTGGACCTCAGGCACCAGGCCGGGACGCTGGGTCTGGTGCGCGACCTGGCGCGCACGGACGGCCTGGCCGTGCTGGTGGCCCTGCACGACCTCAACCTGGCGGCGCAGTTCGCCGACCGGGTCGCCCTGCTGGCCGGCGGCGAATTGCAAGCCGTGGGGACGCCGACCGAGGTCCTGACCCCGGGCAATCTCAGCCGGGCCTATGACATCCCGATCTACGTTATCTCGCATCCCCTCCACGGCGCGCCGTTGGTGCTGCCGGATGGCGCCTCCCCACGGCCAGGCCAGCCCGTTGAGCGACCAGGCTAGAAAAGGCGGAAGCATGCCCAGGCTCACGACGCTCTACACCCGCAAAGGCGACGATGGGACGACCGCCCTCGGCGGCGGCCAGCGCGTGCCCAAGGACGCGCTGCGCGTGCAGGCTTACGGGACCGTGGACGAGCTGAACTCGGCCCTCGGCGTGGCGCTGGCGCACGGGCTGTCCGCGCGCCTGGCCGAGGCGCTGCCGCAGGTCCAGAACGACCTGTTCCACCTCGGCTCCGACCTGTGCTTTGTGGAAGAGGACAAAGCCAGATACGTCCTGCCGCAGATCGAGGCGCGGCACGTCCTGCGCCTGGAGGGCCTGATCGACGAGTTGAACGAGGTCGTGGGGCCGCTGGACAACTTCATCCTGCCGGGCGGCGCGGTGGGGGCCGCCAACCTGCATCTGGCGCGCACCATCTGCCGCCGCGCCGAGCGCGACGTCACCGCCCTGGCCGGCCAGGAGCCCGTCGGGCCGTTCGTGCTCAAGTACCTCAACCGCCTCTCGGATGCGTTGTTTGTGATGGCGCGCTACGAGAACAAAATGCGCGGCGTGGCGGAGCCGCTCTGGGACAGCCGGGCGTAGGCCGGGAGGCGATTAAGCCGGCGGGGGCGCAGACGGGGCGTCGCCGCTCTGCGCCTGGGCGTGGTCGCCGGAGGGGGGCGGGGCGGTAGCCGCGTCGCTGGCGGGCGCCGGCGCGCCGTCGGCCGGCGTCGTCAGGGGCGGCGGAGCCGCGGCGGGCGCGGCGGCGGCCGGGATCACCACCGCAATCTTCAACTCCTCGTGCGCTTTCTTCAGGCCGGCGGCCACCGCCTCGGTCATGCGCTCGATTTGCTCCTTGCGCTCGGCCCGGGCCTTCTCTTTCGCCTTGAAGTCCGCAATCTGGCGCCACAGCCGCTGAACTTCGTCGCGCACGCCCTCCGGGTCCTGGATGCTGTACATCGTCATGCTGAAGTTGCCGGCCTTGGTGCGGAAGGTCACATCGCCGATGGTGAGGACGCGCAGCCATTTCAGCGGGCTGAGGTAAGTGATGATCGTGTTGAGCAGGCCGGCGGTGTTGACCGACGCCGAGCCCTCGGCGGCGTCCTGCAGCGAGAGCTGGACGCTCTCCGGCAGGTTGGGGGCGGGCAGCAGCCGTTCGATGGTCACCAGACCGTCGCCGCCTTTGGCGTCCAGGTCGATGACCATCCGCACCAGGAAATGGCGCGCCCAGCGCAGCGCCGTGATCAGGATGGCGATGGAAATGCCCAGCGCCGCGACCCAGATATCGATCGCGCGCAGCAGGTTCGCCGCCGTCAGCAGCAGGATGACGGCGGCCGTCCCCAGCTCCCACAGCACGAACTCGGGCTTGAAGATCAGCAGCAGCCAGAACGGGTAGATGAAGCGCTGCCCGGTCGGGCGGTCGGGATTACTTGCCGGGACTTTTGGATTCCCCGGAAGCCGAGACCTCCTTGCTCGGCCGGAAGAGCGCGCGCAGGGTCATCACGCCCAGGATAGTCAGCAGGCCCCAGGCGGAGAAGGTGAAGGCCGTGAAGTCGATCGTCGGCAGGCTCCAGTACAGGATCGTCCAGAACAGGAAGATCAGCAGCACCATCACGCCGCGGTAGCGCTCGCCTTTGCCCAGCCACAACAGCAGATCCGGGTCTTCGCGGCCGGGCGCCGGCTGGGCTTCAGGGGCGGGGGCGGCGCTGGAGGTCGGCGGCCGGCCGGCGCGGGCGGGCAGGTCGAAACCCGGCGAGCCCGTAAACAGCCAGTAGATGAGGAAGGGGATCGGCAGGGCGATGAAGGTCAGGACAAAGGTGCGCTCGCTCCAGCCGGCCCAATACCAGGCGAAGTACCACCACAGGCCGACGGCGATGGCCCAGGCCACCAGGCTCAACACACTCAGCAGGACCAGCGTGAAGAGCCGATTGGACTCCGTCGATCGGTTTGGGTTGCGCATATCGGCCTCCTTTACCTGCTCAGGGGATACGCAGTTCCATACCAACGGTGATGAAGTCCGGGTTGAAGCCCACCCGGTCGCGGTTAGCGTCGATGAGCGCCTGCGGGGTGATATTGTACTTGCGCGCGATGCTGTAGAGCGTGTCGCCGCGCTGGACGATGTAGACGCCCGGCCGGGCGCTGCTCGCCCCGGCCTCGGCCGAGCTGGCGGCCGTGTCCGGCGCGCCCGGGGTCGGCGCGGCCAGGTCGGCCTCGCCGGGCAGGGCCGGCTCCGGCGCGGTCTCCGGGAAGAGCAGGCCGGGCACCGTGTGCAGGCTGCTGGCGCCGCTGTTCGGCTGCCAGTTGCCCTCGCCGAGCAGCCGGTTCAAGGTGCCGGCCGTGAGCCGGAACGTCAGGCTCGGCAAGGCGAACTCGGGGATAGACTGGACGCTGACCTCGATCGTGTCCTCGGGCCGCACGCCGCGGGCCGGGCCATCCAGCTTCTGGCCGATGGCGATGCGCAGCCCGCCCAGGACGGCCTCGGCGCGCGTCTCGTCCGGCGGCAGCGTCGCCAGCCAGTTGGAGAGTGTGGCCCAGCGCTTGCGCGCGTAGGCCTCATACAGGCGCGGATTGCATTGCGAGATCAGCGAGTCCGCGGCCGTGATGATCGCGTCGGTCTGGTTGGTGTCCTGGTAATTGGCCTGGAGCATCTGCGTGTAGAGCGGCCAGCACTGGTTGACCCTGTTCTGCAGCCAGATGGCCAGGAGGTCGCCGGGATTCTGTTCCAGGGCGTAGGCGGCCTGCTGCCGCACATTCTGCAGGCTGACGCCGAACGGCAGCGGCTGCTGGCGCGCATCCAGGCCGCGCCACAACAGCAGACCGCCCTCGGAGAAGGGCGTGCTGCGCACATACGAGACGGCCACCTTGGTGGCGGTCGGCGCCGGCGTGCCGCCCGGGACCGTGGTGACGACGATGACGGGCGTGATGATCGCGCCGCCGCTGCCGCCGCCGGCCACCGGCAGGCCGTAGCCCAGGCCGTTGGCCACCTCGGCGCCCACCTGGCCCCAGTAAGCAAAACTCTCCGTGCGCGCCGTGCGCGCCGTCTCGCCGGCTACCCGCGCCAGCAGGTCGCCCAGCAGGCTGTTGTTGAGTTGCGCGCTGGCCAGCAGGAAGACGAACGACGCAAAACAAATCAGCCCGATCCCCACTAGCGTGGCCAGGAACGAGTTGACAGTCTTGGAGATCTGATCCATAGGACCCTTTCCTTGCGGCGGCGACGACTTGGCCATCCGGTTGCCTCAGCGCTTTCTCCCGCGCGGCGCGTTTCAGAGTTGAACGCCGAAGGCCGCCAGCTCCTCCGGCGAGTAGTAGACCAGGCTCCAGGCCCGAAACAACCGGAACACCAGGCGCACCACGTGCCGGCGCTCCGGCGCCTGCACTTGCGGCGCCAGGGCCGCGACCCAATCGCTCAAGGGGCCGGGCAGGGCCCGCGCGCCCTGGCCGGCCTGCAGCAGCACCTGCGTCACCTTCAGCCCCAGGATCGGCGTCGGCACCAGCTGGTCGGCTGAAGACGCGGCCGCCGCCGAGGCTTCCGTCGGCAGCCTCAGCGGCCCGCTGGCCGCCGCCAGCCGCGCCATCCGGTCCTGCAGGACGCTCCAATACCAGGCGTGTTCGGCGACCTCCCAGGCGCCGGGGTTGTACCCGCACAGCGCCGACCAGACATCGCCGTTCGCCCACCAGCTGCCCCAGCAGCCACTGACGGTCAGGTAACGCGTCGTGCACTCGGCCACCGCCTGCGGGTCGTTCCAGACATCGGTGGACGGCACGTCCGCGCACACGCCGCCGGCGGCGAAATGGCCGGGCAGGATCTGCGTACGGCCCACCGCCCCGGCCGACGACCCGTACAGGTCCTCGGGCCGGATTGTCTTCCCCAGGCGCCGGCCCAGCGCCTGCATGGCCGGGCTGGCGGCGATCGCCTTCAGGCCGTCGCGCTGCCGTTGCGCGGTGCGCGAGACCTTCAGACCGAGCACCGTCCGCTCGTACAGGCTGGCCGGCCAGCGCTGGGCGACGGCGTCCCAGGCGCGGTCGCGCCCGTACGGACCGGGCTGGGTCGGGTCGATCAGGCCCCACTCCTCGGCGTTGGTCTCGCCGAACGGAATGGCGGCCGCGGCCTCCGGCGGGAAGACTTTGCCGGGCGCCCCGTCAGCGGCCGGCCGGCCGGCCGCATCGCGCGGCACGGCGGCCAGGTAGAAGGCCCGCAACAAACGCCAATCCTCGAAGCCGACGGCCTGGGCCATGGCCTGGTACGGGGCCTCGGCGGTGGTGTAGCGGCTGGGCGAGCTGGCGCCCAACGGCCAGACCGGGCCGGCCGAGAGCATCACCAGCCAGGCGATGAAGCCCAGGAGGATGCCGGACTTGGCCAGGGCCGCTTCCGGCGTCCCGTCACGGCGGCGCGGCTCGTCGTGGGCCGCCGGGCCGCGCGCCAGGAGGCTCCACAGGACATAGCCCACCAGCCCGAACGCGACGACCAACAGGGCGGCGCGCCGCAATGGCGCCAGCACCTCCGGGCGAAGCACGTGCAGCTCCCAGTCATCCTCGCGGACGAGGAAGGCCGGCAGGCTCTCCGTCAGGCCGCCGGCCTGCACCAGGCAGGCCGGGTTCGCCCAATAGCGGCCCTGCACATACCACTGCGGACAGGCCAGTTCCCGCCTGGCCTCCGGCTCGGCCCAATAGCCCAGGCTCAGGTGCGTGTGCCCGCCCGGACACTCCCGCGCCAGCGGCGTCCCCGGCGCCACCCGTGTGTACTGGCGCTGGGAAGCGCTTATACTAGCTTGAATTTGGATCTCGCACAAATGAAAGGCCAGCATTTGCCAGCCGGCGGCCGCGCCCTGGCACTCCACGGCCACAAACTGGCCGCCGCCGCCGTAGGTGTCGCCAGCCGCCAGCGTCCAGGCCAGGCCCGTCTCCGGACACATGCTCCGCAGCCAGCCGTCGGGGCCCCGAAGGTCAATGCCGGGCACCTCGGCGTCCACCCAGTGGATCTGGCCATCAGGCACGTTCTCGCGGGGCGGGGCGCTGAAGACCAGGTAGGCCTCCAGGGGTTGCTCGCCGGCGTAGGGCGAGACGAAACCCGGACTGTTGTTCTGGGCGAACGCCGGGCAACCGGTAAACAGGACCAGGCCGAACGCCAGGAGGACGCCGGCCACATGCCTGAGTTTCTGGACAGGATAGGTCGCGGATGTCATCGTGTTGATCGGCCCAACCGCCACCCCGTTCCGGGAGCCGATTATAGGCCCGATACCGGCCGGACGCCATCGGCGGTTGCATCTTCTCCACCCCTCGACTATGATTTGCGCTACTCGAGCCGGTTGAGAAAGATGGGCGATTATGTCGGACCGATTGGCAACTGAGGTCAAAACGCCGCTGATTATCGGCGTGCGTTTCCTGCGCGTCGGCAAGCTGTATCATTTTGACGCCGCGGAGTTCGGCGATGTGCGGCCGGGCGACCGCGTGATCGTCGAGACGACGCGCGGCCGGCAGCTGGGGGAGGTGGTGCAGTTCGTGCCGCCCGAAAAACAGTCGCCGCCGGAGGGCGGCTACAAGCGCATTGACGGCCTGGCCACACCCCGCGACCTGGCCATGGAGCAGTATTGGAAGGCCAAAGAGACCGAGGCCATGATCAACTGCCGCGAGCGCGCCCACCAGCTGCAACTGGAAGGCGTCAAAATCGTCAAGGCCGACTACAGCTACGACGGCTCGCGGCTGACGTTCCTGTTCAGCGGCCCGGACGACGCCGCCGGCGGCGGGGGCGGCACGCCGGTCGGCAAGGTCGAATTGAAGTCTCTACGCGAGGACATGCAGGCGCAGCACCCGCAGCAGGTCGTCACCTTCCGCCAGATCGGCCCGCGTGACGTCGCCAAGCTTATCGGCGGGCTGGGCGCCTGCGGGCTGGAGACGCGCTGTTGCTCGCTGTTCCTGACCGAGTTCAGCCCGGTCAGCATCAAGATGGCCAAAGAGCAGGGCATCTCGCTCAACCCGGAGGAGATCACGGGAATGTGCGGGCGGCTGCGCTGCTGCCTGGTCTACGAGTACGAACAGTACGTCGCGGCGCGCAAGCAGCTGCCCAAACGCAACAAGCTGGTGACCACGCCGAAGGGCGTCGGCAAGGTGGTGGATGCCAACCCCCTCAAACAGTCGGTCTGGGTGCTGATCCAGGACGGCGAGGATTTCCGGACGTACGAGTTCCTCAAGGACGAGATCCAGCCCAAGGAAGAGTTGGAAGCTCTGCAGAAAAAGGCCGCCAGCCCGTGCGACCGGCATGAGGGCGGCGGCTGCAATTGCGGTAAATCGAAGAAGAAGTAAAGGACGGCCATCACAAGTGGCAAGTAAGTCTGCCACCTGAGACCTGCTCCCCGCATGACCGCCCTCGGCAACCTCGACGAATTGCGCCTCCACCATCCGCCCCGGCGGGTAGTCTCGCTCGTGCCCTCCCTCACCGAGAGCCTGTTCGACCTGGGTTGCGGCGACCGGCTGGTGGCGGTGACCGATTACTGCGTGCACCCGGCTGATAAAGTCCGACATCTGCCGCGCGTCGGCGGCACCAAGAGCCCGGACCTGGCGCGGGTCCGGGCGGCGCTGCCGGAGCTGGTCCTGGCCAGCCGCGAGGAGAACCGCCGGGAAGATGTCGAGGCCCTGCAGGCCGACGGTTTCAAGGTCTGGGTGACGTTCCCGTGCACGGTCGCCGGGACGCTGGAGTTGTTGTGGGCCATCGTGCGCGTCTTCGATGTGCCGCAGCGGGGCCTGGTCATCGACGCCCTGGAGCGGGTCTACGAGTACGCGGCGTTGGCGGCCGAGAACACGCCCGGTCTGCGGACCTTCTGTCCGATCTGGCGCGAGCCCCGGGCGCCTGAGCCGCCGCGCTGGTGGATGACGTTCAACCGCGACACCTATATGCACGACCTGCTGCGCGTGTGCGGAGGCGAGAACGTGTTTGCAGACCGGGAACGCCGCTACCCGCTGGCCGCCGACCTGGGCCAGATGCCGGCCGACCCGCCTCGTCCGGCGCGCGACACGCGCTATCCGCGCGTCACGCCGGACGAGGTGGCCCGGCAGGCGCCGGACGTGATCCTGCTGCCGAGCGAGCCGTATCCTTTCACCGACCAGGACGCCGCCGCCTTCGACGCCTTCCCGGACCTGCCGGCCGTCCGGCACCGCCGTCTGCACACCCTCGACGGCAGCCTGCTGACCTGGCCGGGCACGCGCCTCGGTCGCGCGCTCAACGAACTGCCCGGTTTCTTCCTGCCCTTCGCGAGCCTGAATTCACAGGAGTAAACATGCGTCTGCTCAAATTGCTCGTCATCCTCGCTCTGGCGCTGGCGGCGTCCGGCTGCGGCGGCGAT
>Ga0073932_1005776_pt1 | contig 13158 bp, 6 predicted proteins | sample DewCreD2012metaG_FD_76967 | JGI IMG/M metagenome (GOLD analysis project Ga0073932, IMG submission 76967) | Hot spring sediment bacterial and archeal communities from British Columbia, Canada, to study Microbial Dark Matter (Phase II) - Dewar... ... | reverse complement strand
TTTTCGCGGCCTCTTTGTTGGCCTTTTTCGTGCCGGGTTGGCTGGCGGTCGGTCTGCTTCGGTTGCCTGGCGCATCCCCATTTGAAAGAATCGTGCTGGCTACAGGCCTGAGCTATGCTGTAACCGTTTTGGTGTCGCTGGGGCTGGTGTATGGGGTGGGTTACCTATCGGCTGGACCGTTGCTAGGTTTGCTGGGCGGAGGATCACTGGCTTTATTGGTTGTCGGCCACTTTCGCCGCGAGCCAAGTCTGGAGAGCATGATTCCTCTGACTCGACGCGATGTCCTGTACCTGTGTCTCTGTCTGAGCATAGCCGCCGGTTTGGCCCTGGTTAACCTGGACTACGCTGATTATTGGGGCGACGAGATGAATGGCCTGCTCCGCGCCATCGCTGTGGTCGGCGGGCGCGCGGACACCATCTTCGAGCATACCAAGGGCCCGGTGGAGATACTCGTGCCGGCCGCCTTCGGGCTGTTGGTGGGACGGTTTGACCCGCTCACTGTACGCTTGCCGTTCGCGTTGGCCCACGTCGCCAGCGTGGCCGCTTTCTTTGTGCTGGTCAGACGAATGTTCGACAGCAACGTAGCACTGTTAGCCGCAGCACTGCTGGCCATCAACGGTCTGTATCTGACTTTCGGGCGGATGGTGCAGTACCAGACCGCTGTGTTTCTTGCCATGACATTGGCTCTTCTCACGGCTTATCGGTTCTACCAGGACGGCAAGAAAATATACCTGCTGTTATGTGCCTTGCTGGCAGGTGTAGGTCTGCTTGCACACTACGACGCCGCGCTCACGTACCCGGCACTGATCTATCTTGTCTGGCGTCGCTATACCACTCGGCGGGGAGAGTGGCGCATAGAATGGCCCGTTCTGGCGTTGAGTGGGACGCTGCTTTTAACTGTGGTCAGTATCTTCTACGTTCCCTATGTGCTCCATCCGCAACTGGCCGAGACGTCCACCTATCTGGCCTCTATTGTCGTGGGCAACAGTCAATGGCCGGTCAATAATCTGAATGATTTGTACCAGTTTGCCGTACTACATAACTCAGTGTACTACGTGGCCTCCGTACTGCTGCTGGGTCTGGTTCAGGTTGGACGAGACGGATGGCATGTGCTGCAGGGAATCTTCTCCCGACCGAGCCATACCGACGGCGCGAGCTCGGCAGGCCTCAAGGGCAGTCACCCGCGATCGTTTGGCAGGGTGGCGGGATGGGCTCTGCCAACGACGACAGCGCTTGTCTGCCTGGTGGCTGCCGTATTAGGACGGTCTGATCTGGCACCGCTCGTCGTGCTGGCGGGTCTGTTTGCAGGACTCATTGTCTTTGGCTCGTCGGATACGGAGACAAAGGCGATATACGTGTGGTTCGCCATCTCGTTCCTCGCTTGTGCTCTGTTCGTAGACCGGCCTCGCGCTCACACCCGGGTTATGCACGCTCCGTGGCTGGTTCTGGCGGCCGTGGCCGTGAGCAACCTGGCTGGGTGGAGACGCGCGAACTGCACATCGTTCGGGAATATCTCAGGTGAGGTAGAACCTCTCTTGCACGTGACGAGTCAGGCGACGTCAAGAAGTCCCGACTGTCCGTCTCCCGCCGTATGCACTCGGCAAACACGATGGCGCTCAGTTGGCATTGTACTGGTTCTGAGCCTTCTGTATCTCCTGTTTGCTCGCTATCAGTATCTGCTTCTGGCAGACGCTCAGACGGAGTACATTTTCACCTATCCTGAGCATAAGAGCCAGTGGTATTGGGAGGATCCAAACTTTCCGTTCGGTTCACGCAGAATGCACGGCACTCCCCACCGCCTGGGCTGGCAGATGATCAATCAGCTGTATCTGGACGGCACGTTGCAGGGCGATTGGGATAGCAATGACTCAGGTTCGAACCTGTTCTGGTATACGCTCGGCTGGCCGCGCAATCCGTGCTATCCTCGTTACTACTTCGCAGCCACCTTCCAGCAAAAAGATCAGGATGGCGACGCGCTGGCTCCGGCCTACTCCCTGGACCGCTACGCGCGCATCGGGCAGGTGTGGAATCGCGATCGCCTGCAAATAGACGTCTACGAGTTCGCGCCCCTGGGTGATGCGCGACAACCGGTCATCTGGTCCGAACCGGAGCACTATGATACATACGTGACCCCGTCCGATTTTCGCACGCTGCCGTATACCGAAGTGACACCAGAAATTCCTGTCCGTCTGCCAGAGCCAGCCGTGTTCCGCCCCGCTCCGACGGCGCTGGAGCAGATTGCCGCGCACTACGGCGATGCGCGCATCACCGGCGTGAAAGATCGGGTAGCGCTGATCGGCTACGATGTGGATGAGCAATGGGCCAAACCCGGCGGCGTCCTGGTCGTAACGCTGTACTGGCAGGCGTTGGATGTCGTGAACCTGCCGTATAAGGTCTTCGTGCATCTGGAGGATGCGGGGGGCCAGACACTGACGCAGGCCGACGATCTCCCGGCCTGTGGCACGCGTCCCACCCAGAGATGGCGGCTAGGTGAAATCGTCGCCGACCGCCACGTCGCGGCGCTGCCGCACGACATTCCGGGCGGGGAATACAACCTGCAGGTGGGTCTGTACGAACCCGAAACGGAGCTACGGATGGACTGGCTGGACGCACTCGGCAACCCGCAGGGCACGGCCTACCGCCTGACAGCCGTCTCCGTCAGCTCGCCTTCCACGCAGTCAGCGCTGGATTGACCCCGGATGACGGCGGGCCTAGAATCCGGGGCACAGAAGAAGGTTGTCCTGTTCTAATATCAATTTCCGTAAGTGTGATAGCGTAATGATTCGACACGATCTGGTTCAGACTGAAGGCGGCACGACGATCCTGCGCGAGACGGCGCAGGCGCAACCGATTTCGCGGTGGCGGCGCTGGTTGATTGGCGACCCGCTGCCGAGCGCCAGAGCTGCCGAGGAAAAGGTCGGCAAGGTTGTCGGACTTGCTATCTTCGCTTCGGACGCGTTGTCTTCGACGGCCTACGCCACCCAGGAAATCCTGGTGATCCTGGCGGCCGCCGGTGCGATGGCGTTTGGGTATGCCTTTCCGATCTCGATCGCCATTGTGGCGCTCCTGGCCGTCGTCACTCTGTCCTACGAACAGACGATCCACGCCTATCCCAACGGCGGTGGCGCTTACATCGTCGCTCGTGACAATCTGGGCGAACTGCCGGCGAAAATCGCTGCAGGCGCCTTGCTCACCGACTATATCCTGACAGTGGCCGTGTCAGTGTCCTCGGGGGTGGCCCAGATCACCTCGGCGTTTCCGGGGCTATTTGACTATCGGGTGCACATCGCCGTCGGCCTCGTCTTCCTGGTAATGTTGGTGAACTTGCGCGGTGTGCGGGAATCGGGCTCGATCTTTGCGGTGCCCACCTATTTCTTCCTGCTGATGATGATTATCACCCTGGGAATGGCGCTGTTCCGTTTCGCCGCCGGCACACTGGGCAGAGTCGTCGATCCGCCCCCGGTTGAGGTCGCCCGTTCTATGGCTGCCGTCACACCCTTCCTGATCCTGCACGCGTTTTCCAGCGGCACGGCGGCCCTGACCGGCGTCGAGGCGATCTCGAACGGAATCACCGCCTTCAAGCAGCCCAGCAGCCGCAACGCCGGCATCACATTGATCTGGATGGCTTCCATCCTGGGAACAATCTTCCTGGCCATCACCTTCCTGGCAGGCCAGATCGGTGCCGTCCCCTCGGAGGAAGAGACGGTCATTTCCCAGCTGGCACGCACCGCCTTCGGCGGCCAGGGCCCGCTCTACCTGGGTGTCATCGCCAGCACAACGGTGATTCTGATCATGGCGACGAACACCTCGTTCAACGACTTTCCGCGCCTGAGCGCGCTTGTGGCCGTGGATGGCTTCTTGCCGCGGCAACTGGCCTACCTGGGCAGTCGCCTGGTTTTCTCACGCGGCATCATCGTGTTGAGCCTCCTCGCCTGTCTGCTCATCATTGCGTTTCAGGCGAGCGTCACCGCGTTGATCCCGCTGTATGCGATTGGCGTCTTCCTGTCATTTACCCTGTCGCAGGCCGGTATGGCACGGCGGTGGTGGAAGATGGGCCACATGCCGACCGGCCAGGTGATCAAGGAGCGCGGTTCGTCGCTGTGTTATGAGCCAGGATGGCAGCCCCGCATGGTCATCAATGCCTTCGGGGCGTTCTGCACCGCCATCGTGATGTGCGTCTTCGCGGTGACGAAATTCACCCACGGCGCCTGGATTGTCCTCATCCTCATCCCGGCTCTGGTGGTTGCGTTCAGCCTGGTCCACAATCACTACCAGCGTCTGGCAGCGCGCCTTTCCCTCGAGTCGCACGGCGCACCGCCGCCGGTGACACGTCATCGGGTCATCTTGCCGATTGGCGGCGTTCACCGGGGCACACTGGCTGCCCTGCGCTACGCGCGCTCGCTGTCCCAGGACGTGACGGCGGTGCATGTTGCGGTTGACACCGATGACGTGGATAAGGTGCGCGAGAAGTGGGAGACGTGGGGCGAGGGCGTGCGGCTGGTGATTCTGGAATCGCCCTACCGGCAGCTCCTGGGTCCCTTGCTGGACTACATTCAGAAGGTGGATGCGTCTCGCCAGCCCAATGAGGTGGTCACGGTGGTCGTGCCGCAGTTTGTGCCGCGCCAGTGGCTGGCCAACTTGCTACACACGCAGACTGCCTGGATGCTGCGGATGGCACTGCTGTTCCGGCCTGGCGTGGTCATCATTGACGTCCCGTATCAGGTGGACTGATGGGCAGGCCGCGAAGGTCGATTGGTCACCGTAGTACTTAGTACCTATTGAGGCATCATAGTAATCGTGTATAATGGAGGTAGACTGAAGCAAGCAACGATACCTCAGCAACCACAACATCATCTTACACGGAAAGGAGGCAAAGCATCATGTTGTATCTTCCTCGGGAGAAGGGCCAGGGTCTGGTAGAATATGCGCTGATCCTCGTCCTGGTCGCCATCGTCGTGATCGCCATTCTGCTCCTGTTGGGCCCCGTCGTCGGCAACGTGTTCAGCAACATCGTCGGCAACCTGTAATTCCATTCATTCGAAGCGATATTCCAACCCATTCATTGAGCCCCGCCCACCGGCGGGGCTCGCTTGTTGTGCATGTCCGGCCCAGGTTTGCGTCAGCCGGAGAGACGGCGTTACAATCGGCCGATTACTACGCACTCTGGAGGGGCGTCGCCGTGAGTCGTCGTCTCAGTATAGCCCTGGTCGCTGCCGTCGGTTTCCTCTACTGGATCGCCCTGTACGTCTACGTGCCCACCCTCCCTACCTACCTCGAGACCAAGACCGGTGATCTCGCCATGGTCGGGACGATCCTTTCGATGTACGGTCTCTGGCAGGGGATCATCCGTCTGCCACTGGGGATTGCCGCTGACTGGCTGGGGCAGCGCAAGCCGTTCATCATCGGCTGTGTGTTTCTGCTTGGGTTGGGCACGTACCTCCTGGGCACGGCTCAGGATGCGCACAGCCTGCTGATCGGACGCATCATCACCGGTCTGGCCGCCGGTACGTGGGTGCCGCTGGTGGTGCTGTTCAACTCCTATTTCCCGCCTGAGGAGGCGGTGCGGGCCACGGCACTGTTCAACTTCGTCGGCTTCAGCGGTCGGATGTTAGGCACGGGGGTCACCGGCACGCTGAATGAGATCGGCGGCTATCCGTTGGCCTTCTTTGTCGCGTCCGGAACGGCAGGATTGGCCATTGTGGTGATGCTGTTGTGTCGCGAGAAATCACGCCCACCCCATCCTCCCTCGCTCGGCAGTCTGGGACGGTTGGTGACGCGGCGGGACGTGCTGCTGCCCTCCATCCTGGCCATCGTCGGGCAATATGCGGCATTTGCCACGACTTTCGGCTTCTTTCCAATCCTGGCCAGGCAGCTGGGCGCCAGCGACATCATGCAGAGCGGGTTGGTCACCTTCTACGTGGCCCTGACTATGGTGAGCAGCCTGCTGGTGACGGCGCTGGTGCGGCGTCTCGGAAAACGGATGCTGCTCTATCTCAGCTTCGTGTTCACCGCGCTGGGCATTGGTGTGGTGGCGGTGGCCCAGTCACTGGTCCTCGTATTTGTGGGCCAGGCACTGTTGGGCCTGAGTTTCGGCGCCGGGTATGCGGTGATGATGGGGATGAGCATCGAGAATGTGGAGGAGCGTCAGCGCACGACGGCGATGGGCCTGTTCCAGGCGCTCTATTCGATCGGTATGTTTGCCGGTCCGTGGCTGAGCGGCATTCTGGCCGAAGCGATTGGCATTCGGCCGATGCTGGGTGTGACCGCGATGATCTGTCTGGTGCCGGGTGTGCTCATCACCGGCTTGCTGGACGGGCGGAGGTAGCCTCCCGCGGGGCGACCGATGAACGGGTTTCAAGGGATTTCGGCGACAGATTGGCCGCATCAGCCTTAAGCCCGATGCGGATGCCTCGCTCGCGGATCTGAGCCTCAGTCGGCAGGCCGTTGTCCGCGGTCATCCGGTGGGGATGCCCACATCCACGGCCGTGGTGAACCCACCACGACGACAACCTGGTGCGAGGACCGCAGCGCGATTCAGAACAACGTTGCCTGCTGGGGTGTGGCGTCGCCGGGGAAGGGCAACCCCAGATGCTCACAGGCGCGGCGGGTGGCCACTCGACCGCGCGGGGTGCGATCGAGAAAGCCCAGCTGCAACAGGTAGGGCTCCACGACGTCCATAATTGTGTCACCCTCCTCGCTCAAACTGGCCGCGATGGTCTCCAGCCCGACAGGCCCGCCGCCGAACTTCTCGATCACCGTCCGCAGCACCTTGCGATCCAGCTCATCCAGCCCCAGCTCGTCCACGTCGAGCAGTGCCAGTGCCTCACGCGCCACCTCGCGAGTGATCACGCCGTCGGCGCGCACCTGGGCGTAATCGCGCACGCGCTTGAGCAGCCGGTTGGCGATTCGCGCTGTCCCGCGTGAGCGAGCGGCGATCTCCCGGGCGCCCCCATCATCAATCACGGTGTTGAGCAGGCGTGTCGAGCGGCGCACAATCTGCTCGAGCTCCTCCGGGCTGTAGAACTCCAGGCGGAAGACGGCGCCGAAACGATCACGCAGCGGCGACGCAATCGAGGCGAGGCGCGTTGTGGCGCCCAGGATGGTGAAGTGCGGCAAATTGAGCCGAATGTTGCGCGCGCCAGGTCCCTTGCCGATGATGATATCCAGGGCGAAGTCCTCCATCGCCGGGTAGAGCACCTCCTCGACGGTGCGGCTCAGGCGGTGGATCTCATCAATGAACAGCACGTCGCCGCGGCGCAGGTTGGTGAGGATGGCGGCCAGGTCGCCAGCGCGCTCGATGGCCGGGCCGGAGGTGATCTTGAGATTGACACCCATCTCAGCGGCGATGATGTGCGCCAGGGTCGTCTTCCCCAGGCCGGGCGGACCATACACGAGGATGTGGTCGAGCGCCTCACCGCGCGCTTTGGTGGCCTCGATCAGAATCTGGATAGTACGCTTGACGGTCGTCTGGCCGATGAACTCATCCCAGGTGCGCGGTCGCAAGCCAACGTCCAGGCGTGCCTCATCGTTGGTGACCTGCGGCGAAACCGTGCGTTCATCCATAGCCACAATTATACTCCGGGAGACGGTCGTGCGTCATTCTGGCGCAGTGAGTTCGACCAGCCGCTTGATGAGCTGGCCGACAGTCTCGATCTCGGCGCCGTAGGTGGCCCAGTCGCCGCGTTGCAGCGCCGCCTGGGCGGCCGCGTAGTGCTCATCAGCCTGACGCACCAGCTCGTGTACCGACTCACCGGCGGCTGCGGGCGTCTCCACAGGTGTCTCGACGGGTCGCACCGATGCGGCGCCACCGCTGCCAAACAGCTGCACCAGCGCCCCGCCCAATGTCTCGTTCATCACCACGCGCTCGCCAGCGGCCAGGATGACCCGCTTCAACTCGGGGATCTGGCCCTGCTCGGCCTGCAGGTAGAGGGGCTCGACGTACAACAGTGAGTTCTCCAGCGGGATGATCAGCAGGTTGCCGCGTATGACGCGCGAACCACGCTGGCTCCACAGCGACAGCTGCGCCGATATCTCGGCGTCCTGATCAATGCGCGCCTCGATCTGGCGCGGCCCGAACACCAGCTCATTCTTCGAGAAGCGGTATGCCACCAATTGGCCGTAGTGCGGCGCGTCACAGCGGCCGGCCACCCACGCCACCAGGTTATCCTTGGTGGCCGGCGTGAACGGCTGGATGAGCATAAACTCCTCACGTTCTCCACCCGGCAGCCGGATGATGACGTAGTAGGGTTCTACCGGCTGATCGCGCTCTCCGTATACCTCGCGCGGGATGTTCCACTGGTCTTCCTTGTTGTAGAAGACGTTGACGTCGCGCATATGGTAGGTGCGGTACATGGCCGCCTGGACGGAAAACAGGTCTTCGGGATAACGCAGGTGCTCGCGCAGTCCCGCCGGCATCTGGTCACCGGGCGTGAACAGGCCGGGGAATATCGCCGCGTAGGTGCCAATCATCGGATCGTCGGGGTCGGCCACATAGAAGGTCAGCGTACCGTCATAGGCGTCGGTGACCACCTTGACCGAATTGCGGATGTAGTTGATGTCGGCGGTCACCGGCTCGGCATACGGGAAACGATCGCTGGTCGTGTACGCGTCCTGGATCCAATACAGCCGCCCATCGTTGATGACAATGTAAGGGTCGCGGTCATAGCGCAGGAAAGGTGCCACCAGTCGGGCGCGCTCCTCGATCTGCCGATTGACCAGCAAGCGGCTGCTGGTGGTGAGATACTCGCTCAACAGGACGTTGACGTCGGCCAGCCGGATTGACCACGCCAACCGTTTGAAGTACGAATCGAGCAGGATACCGCCCTGGCCCTGGTAGGTGGTATAGACGTTCTCCTCACCGCGCGGATAGTCGAACTCCTCGATCTCGGTGTTGACAAAGACGTAGTCGGTGGTCATTTCACCGAAGTAGATCTCCGGCCGGGTGACCGTGATCGGCACCGCCGACTGCGGCGGCAGGTCCTTGATCCACAGCGGCGGCAGACCTTCCCCCGTCACCTCGTTGACCGGGTTCATCACAACGCCGTAGCCGTGGGTGAACTGGAGGCGTTGATTGACCCAGGTGGGCGACTGCAGCCGGGATTGATCGAGCTCGCGCGCGGCGATGATCACCTGGCGGTAATCGCCGTTGATCGAGTAGCGGTCAATGTCCAGATCATTGAAACGATAGTAGAGCCGAATCTCCTGAATTTGCCGATAGGTCTCTGAGAGGGGGCGATAGTCCCACAGACGGATGTTCTGCATCGTGGCGCGGTTGGCGTCCAGCCGCTCCAGCGTCAGCGGTGCCACCTCCCCGAAGGCGCGTTCGTCCACTCGATCCAGCCCGTAAGCCAGGTTGGTGTAGCGGATATTGTGCTCAATATAGGGCCCCTCGAGCGCCAGCTCATTGGGTTCGACCACATAGCGCTGAATGACGCTGGGCACGACAGTCAAGGCCAGCAAGCCCAGCACCATCCACGCCGCTGCACCGATGATCGGCCACCACAGCCGGCGCAGGAAGACATTGACCAGCAGCAGCGCCGCGATGATGAGCGCGATCCAGAACATCGCACGCAGGGCAACCAGCTCGGCGTGCACGTCGGTGTAACTCGCCCCGAAGGCGACACCGCGCGGCGAGTACAGCAGGTCATAGGTCGCCAGGTTGTGTCCCCAGGCGATCACCACGAACAACGCTGCACCCAGGGCCGAGATGTGCAGCCTTACGTGTGGCCGGATGCTCGCGGTGTCGTCGCGCAGGTGAGGGATCTGGGCGATGAAGTAGATGAAGGCCGCCCCGACCAGCGCCATCACCAGCGTCGTGATCAGCCAACCCTGCACGAACTGATAGACCGGCAGGCTGAAGATGAAGAAACCGACATCCAGTCCGAACAGCGGGTCGGCCAGGCCGAACGACGTGGAATGAAGGAAGCGCTGAAAGTCCAGCCAGCGCGGCGCCGCCGCCAACCCTACCGCCAGCCCCAACACCAGGCCGGTGATGACGATCAACCAGCCGAACACCGGCAGGTCGAGTGCCCGCTGCTGGCCGCGATATAACCTGCCGCGCGTGGACAGCTTGCGCGCCAGGATCACGTTGCCCATGAAGATAAGGACGAACGGTATCGCGGCACCAAAGAACACAGCCAGCTGGCTGCCGAGCGAGATCAGGTACACCTGTTGGTAGTTGACGCTGCGGTACCACAACCAGTCGGTATACAGGTTAACACCGACGCTGAGAAAGAACAGCGCCGCCAGCGCAATGATGAACGTGGTCCACAGACGCAGTCGGGTGGGGGTCATTGGAAAGTCCTGTTCAGAGAATCGTGTTCCATCAAGATTGCCTCGATCTTGCGACGCAGGGTCGGCAAATCAGCGTGCCACCTCCGGTTTCATTGTACCATACAGACTGCGTGCCTGCCCAGGCCGGCTCCACGCGTTCAGGAGCGTTCACTGCAGAATCTGAAACAGATTGCTATAGTCATCCGTCCACAGGCTGACGGTCGGAACCGGGTCGGGTCGCGGCGTCGTGCGTTCAGCGATGGCCGGCTGGCTCAGCAGATCGGCCTGGCGCGCCGCCAGCACCCAGACGGAGGTCTCCCGCCGCTCACCGTCTCCGCTGGTGTGGACCAACGCTGTGTGCAGTCCGAAATGATCTGCCAACCCCCACACCACCGGCCGCAAGTCAAGATAGCGATTGCTGATGTGCAGCGCCAGCACGCCGCCAGGCGCCAGATGCTCCAGGTAAAGTGCCACGGCCTCCCGCGTGATCAGGTGCACCGGGATCGAGTCGCTGTTGAAGGTGTCGAGCACCAGCACGTCAAACCGCTGATTCTCACCGCGCGCCAGCTCCTGCTCCAGTGCCAGGCGCGCGTCGCCCTCAACCACCGTGACGTATCCGGCACAGTCGGCCAGGTAGTGGAAGTAGCCTCCCTCGCCCTCGGCAATCCGCACAACGGCGGGATTGATCTCGTACAGGCGCCAGCTGTCGCCGGGTTGGCAGTAGGCGGCCAGAGTGCCGATACCGAGGCCCAACACGCCGACGCGCAGCGGGCCGGGGCGCGCAGGATGGTTAAGCAGCGTCAGCCCGACACCGCTGTCCTCGGTGTAGTAGGTGGTGGGCAGCCGCCGCTTTTCCACGGACGCATACTGGATGCCGTGCAGCGTGATGCCGTGATACAGCCGGTAGGCGTGCAGTTCGGGATCGTGGGCATTGCGCTCGCTCACCTGCAATACCCCGTAGAAGTTGCGATGTGTCAGCAGCGCCTGGCCCGCTGTGATCTGGGCATCCACGTACCAGATGCATCCCCAGGCGGCGACAGCACCCACGATCGCCAGCCCGATGCGGGTGGGGATGAGCGCTGCGAGGAGGCGCGGACGGCTGCACAGCACGTTAACAGCGAACAGGGTCCAACAGCCCATCACACCGAGGGGCAGCTCCCAGAAGCCAGTGAACACAACCGGCGCAACCAGGTTGACGGCCAGGCCACCCAGAGCGCCGCCCAGCGAGATGAGCAGGTAGTAGGCAGTCAGTCGGCGCGGGTGGGGCTTCAGACGCACCAGCTCACCGTGACAGACCATACACGCCACGAAGAGCAGCAGGGAATAGATGACTATCTGACGCCCGAATGGCGCCGCGAAACCCTGCCGGTCAATCCACACATAGAGGCCGGTGGCAACGAGCAAGCCGATCCCGAACACGGGCCGGATGTAGATCCGGTCGCCGGCGAAAGCCAGCACATAGGTGCACAGGTAGAGCGCCAGCGGCAATACCCACAGGAAGGGGATGGCCGCTACCTCCTGGGTGAGCTTGCTCGTGGTTGCCAGCAGGAGCACCGTCGCACAGGCCGGCAGGGCCACCCACCGCGCAACAGTGCCCTTGCCCGGCCGGTCGGTGAAACTACCTGAAACCGAGATCTGTGCGGCCCGATCAGACGCAGACTCGGTCTTCGGCCGGTGCAACAGGTTGGTGACAGCGCCACCGGCAACCAGGGCCGCCAGGACCGCGTACCCAAGCGACCACAGGCGTGCCTGTGTGGTGAGTGACAGTGTCGGCTCGATCAGGAAGGGATACGACACCAGCGCCAGCAGTGATCCGGCGTTGGAGAGTGCGTAGAGCGGATAGGGCGACCGATCGGGATGACGCCGGCTGAACCAGGCCTGCATCAACGGCGCGTTGGTCGCCAGCAGCAGGTAGGGCAGTCCCACTGCGGCGCTCAGCACCTTGAAGATGTCCCAGACAGGGAAGCTGGCCGCCTGCGGTTGCCAGCTGCTGTGCGGCGTGATCGGCGTTGGCCACCGGGAGGCGGTCACCCCCAGAAGGATCAATGAGGCAACCAGCAGACCCAGGTGTATCGCGCTCTGCTTGCGCTCGCTCAGCCGATTGACCAGACCAAAGGCATAGCCGTAGCCGGCGGTAAGCAGAGCCATGAAGAACAGCATGGTGGCGGACCAGACCGCTGACGAGCCGCCGAACCAGGGCAGGATGTATTTGCCGATGAGCGGTTGAATCTGGAACAGCAGAAAGGCGGACAGAAATACCGAGACGGCGAAGTAGATCATTCCCCGCCGCTCACCTCGACCCAGTCCACTGCCGCCGCCAGGGGTCGGTCATCGGGCACGCCCAGCACGGCCGCCGGCGGCGTGGCGCGGCCGAAGTGCAGGGTGAGCGTATTCAGCCCCGATCGTAACCCATCGGCGGGCAGGGTGGCGCCGATGATCTGCCAGCCGTCGGCCAGGTCGAAGCGGCTCTTCAGCGGTTGGCCGTTGAGCTCGAGGGACAGCGTCTGCGGCGGCGCGTCCGAATAACCGAACGGTGCAATGCGCAGCTTCAGCCGCCGGTCGCCACCCCCCCGAACCGGGAAAAAGAGGCGCGCCTGCTGACCGATGGCCCAGTTGGCCGTGGGACCGAAAATCTGCTCATCGTCGTCCCAGCCCTCGCCCCGGTAGGGTGCCGCGCGCCAGTCCCCGAAGTCAATGCGCAGGGGATCGGGCAGCGCCGGCTGTCGGAGGCGATAGACTGTGACGCCGTCAGCGTCAGCGACCGGTTGGGGGTCGAGCGGCAGCAGGCTGAGCGCCAGCGTCCGGGTCGCCGTGATGGTGTCTACGTAGGGATAGCGCAGTGGGATGGGCTCGTGAACCACCAGATAGCGTATGTCATACAGCGCA
>Ga0073932_1005771_pt1 | contig 13172 bp, 7 predicted proteins | sample DewCreD2012metaG_FD_76967 | JGI IMG/M metagenome (GOLD analysis project Ga0073932, IMG submission 76967) | Hot spring sediment bacterial and archeal communities from British Columbia, Canada, to study Microbial Dark Matter (Phase II) - Dewar... ... | reverse complement strand
GCAGAAGGACTTTTTTTGAAGCACCTGCCGAACGCGCAGACGAGCCAGCAAGCTGGCTCGGAGCCCGGGATTATCCCTGAATGCTGCGGAACCGGGGCGTCAATGTAGCCGCCGACGTCAGTCGGCGGAAACTCGGGCCTGGAATGGTCCGCCGCGTTCCCGCGGCGGCTACCTGGTTTCCCAAGAGCCCACAGATCACACGGGACAGGCAGAGGGCGCGCAGTAGTCACTTGGACTCCATCCGCCGCCTGACGGCGGCGGCTACCAGTTCTGAATCCGTAGCCACCGACGGGAGTCGGTGGATTTACCCATCTCGTCCTTTTTGAAAACCCCACCTGTGGATGCTCCTTGATTCTTGTTCCGGGTATTCTGCGTTGTGTGGGGTCGTTTCTGAGAATCTTCTGTGTGCTCTGTGGGCTTTTTCTTTCTGCGTGTTCTGCGTGGTCTGTGGGCTATTCTTTCTGTGTGTTCTGTGGGCTTCCTCGTAGCCGCCGACGTGAGTCGGCGGAAACTCGGGCCTGGAACTGTCCGCCGCGTTCCCGCGGCGGCTACGGAGACAGCCTCCGGAAGGCTCTGCATGATCTGTGGTTTCTGTTTTCTGCGTATTCTGCGTGTTCTGTGGGCTATTCTTTCTGTGTGTTCTGCGTGGTCTGTAGGCTATTCTTTCTGTGTGTTCTGCGGGCTGTGCGCGCGCGGACCGTGAACAAAGCGTTCATACTCCAGGCCCGGGTGGTGTCCGAAGTTGACCAGCAAGCCCACGGGGAGCCCGGTGGCGTGAAGATAGTTCAAGAGCTGGGCCCGATGTTCGTCGGCCAACGCGCTGACGGCCTTCACCTCGACCAGCACGGCATCGAAACACACGAAGTCCGGCTGATAGGTCTGGCGCAGCGGATGGCCTTTGTACTCCAGGCGCAACAGGGGCTGGGCGGCGAATGGAATCTGGCGCAGCCCGAATTCAATGGCCAGGCATTCCTGATACACAGCTTCGAGAAAGCCACAGCCTTTCTGGCGGTAGACCTCGAAACAGGCCCCCAGAATGGCATGCGTTTGGTCCTTCCAGGGAAACTCGCTCATGTCAGACCGCAGATCACGCAGAAGGACTTTTCCCGGAAGGACCCGCCGAGCCCGCAGAATGGGTTTTTGAGCCCACGGATCACGCAGAACCCACGGAATGTATTTTTAAAGCCCACAGATCACGCAGAATACACAGAACTCAAAAACTACAGAGCAGGGGGAATAGCCAGAGTCCTTTTCTCAAAGCCCACAGAACACGCCGAACACGCAGAACCCACAGAATCCTTTAGGCCCACAGATCACACGGAACACGCAGAACGACCCAGCATCTTGGATCGGTCCGCCGCCTTCCGGCGGCGGCTACGCTTTTTTTCAATAGCCCACAGAGCACGCAGAGTACACAGAAGGACCTTTTTTCAAGCACCTGTCGAACGCGCAGACCAGCCAGCAAGCTGGCTCGGAGCCCGGGATTATCCCTGAAAGCCGCGGAACCGGGGCGTCAATGTAGCCGCCGACGTGAGTCGGCGGAAACTCGGGCCTGGAATTGTCCGCCGCGTTCCCGCGGCGGCTACCTGTTTTTCCAAGAACCCACAGATCACGCAGAAGGCGCGCAGTAGTCACTTGGACTACATCCGCCGCCTTCCGGCGGCGGCTACCGGTTCTGAATCCGTAGCCACCGACGGGAGTCGGTGGATTTACCCATCTCGTCCTTTTTGAAAACCCCACTTGTGGATGCTCCTTGATTCTTGTTCCGGGTATTCTGCGTCGTGTGGGGGTCGTTTCTGAGAATCTTCTGTGTGCTCTGTGGGCTTTTTCTTTCTGCGTGTTCTGCGTGGTCTGTGGGCTATTCTTTCTGTGTGTTCTGTGGGCTTCTTCGTAGCCGCCGACGTGAGTCGGCGGAGGCTCTACCCTGAAATGGTCCGCCGCGTTCCCGCGGCGGCTAAGGAGACAGGCCCTTGAAGGCTCTGAATGATCTGGGGTTTCTCTGTTCTGCGTGTTCTGCGTGGTCTGTGGGCTTTTTGTCCTGCGGATTGCGGGCTTTACGATGAGTTCTCTGCAGTCAGGGCGCGGGCGAGGGCGTCGATGACGCGATCCTGATCGGCCTCGGTCAGGAACGGGTGCATGGGCAGGCTCAATACCTCGCGCGAGGCGCGTTCGGCCACGGGGAAATCGCCCCAGCGGTAGCCCAGGGAGGCGAACACGGGTTGTTCATGCAGGCATTTGGGATAATAGACCGCGGTGGGGATTCCCTCGGCCTGCAGCCGCTGCGCGACGGTGTCGCGATTCGGCACCCGAATGGTGTACTGGGCATAGACGTGGGTGTTGCCGTCGAGAACCTCGGGCACGGCATGGGGCAGGTGGAGCAGGGGACGGAGTCGTTCGGTGTACCGGGCGCCGAGTTGGCGTCGCCGTTCCAGCTCGGCGTCGAAATGCGGCAGTTTGGCCAGCAGGACGGCGGCCTGAAGGGTGTCGAATCGGCCGTTCATGCCCAACAGGGGATGATGATGGCGCTGCAGGCCGCCGTGGGTGCGGATGGCGCGCATTTTGTCGGCCAGGGCATCGTCGTTGGTAAACAACGCGCCGCCGTCGCCGTAACAGCCGAGGGGTTTGGCGGGAAAGAAGCTGGTGCTGCCGATGGTGGTGACCCCGCAACTGCGGCGGCCGTGGCGGGTGGCACCGAAGCTTTGGGCGGCGTCCTCGATCACCGGCAGGCCGTGGCGCGCGGCGATGGCGTTGATGCGGTCGTAGTCGGGCATCTGGCCGAAGAGGCTGACGGGCAGCAGGGCGCGGGTGCGGGGCGTGATGGCGGCTTCGAGTCGGTCGAGATCGATGTTGTAGCTGACCGGTTCGATGTCGACGAAGACGGGTCGGGCCCCGACCAGGGCGATGGCCTCGGCGGTGCTGATCCAGGTGAAGGGCACGGTGATGACCTCGTCGCCGGGCCCGATCTCGAGGGCGCGCAGGGCGATCTCGAGGGCGTCGGTGCCGCTGGCCACGGTGATGCAGTGGCGGACGCCGACGTAGTCGGCCAGGGCGGCCTCCAGTTCGGCGATTTCCGGGCCCAAGATGAACCGGCCGTGTTCGAGAACGGTTCGGATGCGACGGTCGATCTCCGTTTGATAGGCCCGATACTGAGACTTCAGGTCGATGAATTCCATGAGAAAGCCTGCAGATTGCGCAGCGGGGGGTGGGCTCCGGATCCCGCAGATGCGGTTTTAATCTTGCTCACCGGCACGCGCGGAGCATGCAAAATGCGCCCACGGAGCACGCGGAACACGCAGAGGGGGAGAACCCGTAGCCGCCGACGTGAGTCGGCGGAAGCTCGGCCTTGAAATGGTCCGCCGCCTTCCGGCGGCGGCTACGCTTTTTTGAAGCCCACAGATCACGCAGAGCACGCAGAAGGGCTTTTTTTGAGCTACCTGCCGAACGCGCAGATCAGTCAGAAAGCTCGCTCGAAGCCAGGGACTCTCTCGGAAAGCTGCGGAACCGGAGCGTCAAGGTAGCCGCCGACATGAGTCGGCGGAACCTTGACTCTCGAATTGTCCGCCGCGTCACCGCGGCGGCTACCAAGCACCGTAGGTAGCCACCGACGGGAGTCGGTGGAAACTCGACCTTGGAATTGTCCGCCGCGTTCCCGCGGCGGCTACGAATCACAGAGGGGGAATTCGTAGCCGCCGACGTGAGTCGGCGGAACCTTGACTCTCGAATTGTCCGCCGCGTCACCGCGGCGGCTACCAAGGGTGGAGACCAGCCACTTTTACCGCTTGGAAGCCGGCGATCCGGCAGGTCGGAGACCTGCGCTCCGAGAATCCGCCGCCTTCCGGCGGCGGCTACGGTTTTTCCGAGAACCCACAGAGCACGCAGAATTCCTCGAAGGCCCACAGATCACACGGAACACGAAGAACACCCCCTGTTCTGGATCGGTCCGCCGCCTTCCGGCGGCGGCTACGCTTTTTTGAAGCCCACAGAATACGCAGAACACACAGAATTTCCTTAAGGCCCGCGGAGCACGCGGATCACGCAGAAGGCGCGGAGCAGTCACTTGGAGACCATCCGCCGCCTGACGGCGGCGGCTACCAGTTCTGAATCCGTAGCCACCGACGGGAGTCGGTGGACCTGGCCATGTCGTCTTTTTGGAAAACCCCACCTGTGGATGCTCCTCGATTCTTCTTCTGCGTGTTCTGCGTGCTCGGTGGGCTGTTTCTGAAAATCTTCTGTGTGCTCTGTGTGTTCTGTGGGCTTCCTCGTAGCCACCGACGGGAGTCGGTGGAAAGACGCTTCGACTTCGGTCCGACGCCTTCCGGGGGCGGCAGGTGAAAGGTCTTTCTCTGTGCGCCGTGGCCTTTCCGCCCTGCGTGTTTTGTGGGGTTCCGTCTGCGTCGTTCGGGGTCTCAGTCGAATTCGTAGGACAAGTACACGGCCACGCCGAGACTGCGGGCGTAGTCGGTCACCTTGCCGCTGGTGGTCATGTGGGCGACCACCACCGGGAAAATGGAGCCCAAGGTGGCCTCCAGGGGTTTCACCCGACTCGCCAAAAACAGGTCGATGTCGTTTGCCGAGAGCTGGACTTTGCTTTCGCCCAGGATCCAGAGTTCGCGGTTGTCGCGGCGCGCCCGGCCCAGGATGTTGATTTCCAACTCGCGGCCGGTGCTGTCCACGAGGTAGCCGCGACGCAGCGGCTCGAGCAATTGAAGTCCGTGGTCGCGCTGGAGGAGTCGGGGCAGGGCTTTGTAGGCAGTGTTCTCGAGGCTGTAGCCCACGGTGGCGGCCAGGCCACCCAGCTGGCGATTGGTTTCGTCGATGCGCTGGTTGGTTCGGTCGAGGGCCGAGACCAGTTCCCGCACGGTCCGTTGCGTCTCTTTGAGAGACACCGCCAGTTCGTCCACGCGCTGTTCGGTGCGCTTCTGAGCTTCGGCAAGTTCACCGAGGCGTTCTTCAGTCTTTTTCTGGGCCTCGGCCAGCTCGTTGAGCCGTTCTTCGGTCTTCTTTTGCGCCTCGGCCAGCTCGTTGACCCGTTGTTCGGTCTTCTTTTGGGCCTCGGCCAGCTCTTTGAGCTGACGTTCTGTTTGTTTCTGGGCCTCGGTCAGTTCATGGAGCCGCTGCTCGGTTCGTTTCTGCGCCTCGGCCAGCTCGTTCACCCGTTCTTCGGTCTTCTTTTGGGCCTCGGCCAGTTCATTTTGGGTCTCGGCCAGCTCGTTGAGGCGTTGCTCGGTTTTGCGCTGGGCTTCCGCGAGTTCGGTGATGTGTTGCTCCGTCTGCTTCTGGAGCCGGGCGAGTTCCTGGATGGCCGCCTCGGCGCGGCTGAGCCGTTGCTCGGCCTGTCGGTGGCTCTCGACGAGCCGATCCAGAATGGACTCGACCCGGCTGAGGCGGCCGGCCAGGTCGAGTTGGGCCTCGGTGAGCTGCGACACGCTGGTGCGGACGGATTCCAGTCCGCGCAGCACTTCTGTCTGGGCCCGTTCGGTGACGACCGTTTCGACCAGCGCGGCCACCTTTTGGGACGCCTCCGGGCCCAGGACGGTCTTGAGGTCCTCGTATGCCTGCAGCGTCGTCATCGGCCTCGGCTATCATGCTTGCCGGGATCCCGCCTGTCAAAGGGCACAGGCTGGCGGGGGGCGGCGTGAAATCGGGTGGGACCGGATGAAGACAGGCTGCCGCCCTTGGCGGTTTGCCGGGGTTTTCCGGCAAACGCCGTTTGGCGTCTGACATGTTGTCCCCGACGTCATGGGTCGGGTGCGACGGATCGACCGTCGCTTGATCCGTGCCGGCCGCGGATCGGCGGCTGGGGCACGACCGTGTGCCGGGGGCACGCGCTGCGGCCGCGTCTCAACTGCCCAGGACCCGCAAGATCAGGGGCAGGACCCGCCGGCTGTTGCGACTCCAGCTGCGCAGGAGGCGGATCCGATCGCGGGCGGGCCTGCGGGCGTCTTCGGGCAGGGTCTCGACCAGCACGGTCATCCGGTCCAGTCGGGTTTCCCCGTCCCTGAGCCGGGGTTCCACCCGCTCCCGGAGGAATCGGCCGGCCAGGCGCCGCAGTTCGGCGACGGCCTCGTAATGTGTGCGGCGGTCGTCGGGACGCTGGACCCTCCGGACCGCGCCCAGGGTATGGAGGAAGCGGAGTCCCTGACTGGCGGAGCCCTTGCTGATTTGCAGGCGCTCGACCAGTTCGTCCATCGGGAGAGGGCGCGGGGAGATGAACAGCAGACCGTAGATCTGCCCGAATGACGCGGGCTGACCCAGCAGGCGGGAAAGGCGGACGAAGAATTCGACCACCTCCCGTTCCAGCGCGTTGAGGCCCGGGGTCCGGGAATCGTCCCGGCCGGGCGCCATGCGCGGCGTTGTGCGGCGTGTCACCAGCACGTTTCCTCGCATAGAACATCGCAGTGGTTTGTTCAAGCCAAAATGAACAAAAGCCCGCGGAGGACGCAGAACGGGTTTTAAGCCCACAGATCACGCACAACACACAGGATTTCCTTAAGGCCGACGGAGCACGCGGAACCCACGGAACGTATTTTTAAGGCCCACAGATCACGCAGAATACACAGAACTCAAACACTACAGAGCAGGGGGAAGAGCCAGAATCCTTTTCTCGAAGCCCACAGAACACGCCGAACCCGCAGAACAACCCGGCATCTTGGATCGGTCCGCCGCCTGACGGCGGCGGCTACGGTTTTTTTGAAGCCCACAGAGCACGCAGAACACGCAGACGGGGGGAACCCCGTAGCCGCCGACATGAGTCGGCGGAAGCTCGGCCTTGAAATGGTCCGCCGCGTCACCGCGGCGGCTACCTGTTTTTCCAAGAGCCCACAGATCACACGGAACACGCAGAACACCCTCTGTTCCGGATCGGGCCGCCGCCTTCCGGCGGCGGCTACCGGTTCTGAATCCGTAGCCACCGACGGGGTCGGTGGATCGAAACAGGGTCCACCGCGTTCCCGCGGTGGCTACGAATCGCAGATGGCCGGAAATTGGTAGCCGCCGACGTGAGTCGGCGGAGACCCCCGGCGGGAATTGTCCGCCGCGTTCCCGCGGCGGCTACCAAGGGCGGAGACCAGCCACTTTTACCGCTTGGAAGCCGGCCATCCGGCAGGTCGGAGACCTGCGCTCCGGGAATCCGCCGCCTTCCGGCGGCGGCTACGGTTTTTTTGAAGCCCACAGAGCACGCAGAACACACAGGATTTCCTTAAAGCCCACCACGGAGCACGCGGATCACGGGGAAGAACCCGCCTGTCTTGGATCGGTCCGCCGCCTTCCGGCGGCGGCTACGCCTTTTTTCAAAAGCCCACAGAATACGCAGAACACGCAGACGGGGGGAACCCGTAGCCGCCGACGTGAGTCGGCGGAGCCCCCGGCGGGAATTGTCCGCCGCGTTCCCGCGGCGGCTACCAAGGGTGGAGACCGGCCACTTTTACCGCTTGGAAGCCGGCGATCCGGCAGGTCCGAGACCTGCGCTCCGAGAATCCGCCGCCTGACGGCGGCGGCTACGCTTTTTTGAGGCCCACAGAATACGCGGAACACGCAGAACAACCCCTGTTCTGGATCGGTCCGCTGCCTGACGGTGGGGGCTGCGGAGGCAAGAACTTCGCCGCGTCCGCCGGCTGGAAGCCAAAGATCCGGCGGATCGATAACCTGCGCCAGGGGACGGGCTTTCGAGAGGCCAGCCGGAGGAGATCGACGGCTTTGGCATGGCGGGAGAGGGCGGGATTGTGCTAAGGGTAGGGCATGGAACAGGCGGCAGGGGCGAGGAACACAGGGACCGGCGAGGGGGAACGACCGCGCCGTTGCCTGGCCCGCGCGATTCTCGGTGCGTTCGACGGTCACCCCGCTCTGGAGGCGGTGACGGTCGATCCGGAACGCAGGTTGGTGGAAGTGGCGACGCTGGGTCGGACGGACCTGGCGGGCTTGCGGGCGCGCGTGGAGGCGTCTTTGCAAGAGGCGCGGGATCTCAGACCCGACCCCGGCTGCGCGATCCTTGCCGGCAACGGCAATTGCAGCACCTGTGGACAGCCGTTGCCGGCCGAACAACGGGAGCAGTTCCAGATCCTCCAGAACGGCCGAGCGATCACGATTCGTCGGGTGACCTGTCCCACGGCGCCGACGTTTTGGCGGTGGCGTCGGTGGCCGCTGCCCCGGCTGATCCAGCGGGACGCGGATGTTTCCGATTTGGAGGAGCATCTGGGCGAATGGCGATGGCAGTTGCTGGCCTCGGTCTTGTGCGGGTTGTTCACGGCGGCCGCGGTGGCCGGCGAGAAACTGGGGCTGTCGGGGCCCGGGACCCATGGTTTGTACCTGCTGGCGTATCTGGCAGGGGGCTGGTTCGCGGTGGAGGAAGCCTGGGAACGGCTGCGTCGGCAGGGGGGATTGGACGTTCACTTTTTGATGCTGGCGGTGGCGGTCGGGAGCGCAGCGGTGGGACAGTGGAACGAGGGGGCGATTCTGCTGTTTCTGTTTTCCCTGGCGGGGGCATTGGAGCACTACGCGCTGGAGCGGACACACCGGGAGGTCCGCTCCTTGTTTCACAGCGCGCCCAAGACGGCGACGGTGGTGGATCCCGAGGGCCGGGAACGTGAGGTGGCCGTGGAGGAGATTCGACCGGGGATGCGGTTGCTGGTCCGGCCCGGGGCCCAGTTTGCGGTGGATGGCGAGGTGGTCCGGGGGCAGAGCGCAGCGGACGAATCGAATCTGACGGGCGAGTCGGTCCCGGTGGCCAAGGGGCCGGGGGATCTGGTGCTGGCGGGCACGTTGAATTTGTGGGGCGCGTTGGAGGTGACAGCGTTGCGGCCGGCGGCGGAGAGCTCGTTGCAGAAGATCATTCGCCTGATTCGCGAGGCGCAGCAGCAGAAGGCGCCGGCGCAACGGTTCACCGAGCGGTTCGGCGCCCTCTACACCTACGGCGTGCTCGGCCTCACGGTCACCATGTATTTCGTGTGGTGGTTGGGTCTGGGGCTGGCGCCGTTCCGTGCGCCCGAGGGGGCCGACCCGGGCCAGAGCGCGTTTTATCGGACCATGACGCTGTTGGTGGTGTCCTCGCCGTGCGCCCTGGTGTTGTCCATCCCATCGGCGATCCTGGCGGCGATCGCCTGGGCGGCCCGACACGGGATTCTCTTCCGGGGCGGTGCGGCCGTCGAGAAGCTGGCGGAGATCACCCTGGTGGCGTTGGACAAGACCGGCACCCTGACCACGGGGGAACTGCGGGTGGATCGGGTCGAAAGCCACCCGCCCGGACGGGAATCGGAGGTTGCGGCCCTGGCCTGCTCGGTGGAACGATGGTCGCAGCATCCATTGGCCCGCGCCCTGTCGCGCTACGCCAAACAACAGAACCTCGCCCTCTGCGAGGTGAGCCGGTTCGAATCCGTCACGGGTCAGGGCGTCAAGGCATGGTACAACGGTCATCCGGTGTGGGTGGGCCGCCGCGAATGGATCCAGTCGGAACAGGGCGGAGGGACGGGGTTGCCGGTCGACTGGACGGCCATGCCGGAGACGCCCGGGCAGGTGGTGGTTTGGGTGCATGGCAACGGGCTGTGGGGGCGGATCTGGCTGCGGGATGAGATCCGTCCGGAGGCCGGAGAGCTGGTGGCGCGGTTGCGGGGGGCCGGGCTGCGGGCCGTGGTCCTGACGGGGGACCGGCAGGCGGCCGCGGAGCATCTGCGACGGACCCTGGGGCTGGAGGAGATTCGGGCCGAGCTCAGGCCGGAACAGAAAGTCGAAGCCATCCGGGCCTGGACGGCCTCCGGAGAGCGGGTGGCCATGGTGGGCGACGGGGTGAACGATGCGCCCAGCCTGGCGGCGGCGCATGTGGGCGTGGCGATGGGGGCCCGGGGCGCGGACGCTGCGCTGGAACAGGCCGATGTGGTGCTGATGCACGATCGGCTCGAGAACTTTCTGCGGGCGTACGAGTTGAGTCGACGTGCGCGTCGGATCATTCGACAGAACCTGGCGGTGTCGCTGGGCACGGTGGCCGTGCTGGTGGTGTTTGCGCTGCTGGGCAAGATTCCGTTGCCGGTGGGGGTGATCGGGCACGAGGGAAGCACTGTCGTGGTGGTGATGAACAGTCTGCGATTGTTGTTCCAGAGCCGCTGAGGGACCCACGGAACACGCAGAGTTCGAAGCCCACAGGGAACACGGATCACGCAGAACCCACGGAATGTATTCTTAAAGCCCACAGATCACGCAGAATACACAGAATTTTTTCAAAAGCCTACGGTGCCCACGGATCACGCGGAAGGCGCGGAGCAGTCACTTGGAGACCATCCGCCGCCTGACCGCGGCGGCTACGCCTTTTTTCAAAAGCCCACAGAACACGCAGATCACACAGAATTCCTTTAAGGCCCAGAGAGCACGCAAAACGCCGGTGCGAAATTGCGTCCGCGTCTTCGGTCCGCCGCCTTCCGGCGGCGGCTACCAGTTCTGAATCCGTAGCCACCGACGGGAGTCGGTGGATCGAAACAGGGCCCACCGCGTTCAGGGTCCACCGCGTTCCCGCGGTGGCTACCTCTTTTTCGAGGGCCCGCAGATCGCACAGAACCTGCAGAACGCCTTTTTAAAGCCCACAGAATACGCAGAACACGCGGAAGGACTTTTTTTGAACGAGCTGCCGAGCGCGCAGAAGGCGCAGAAAGCTCACCTAGAGGGCGGGAGTATCTTGGAAAGCTGCGGAAACGGGGGCATGAATGTAGCCGCCGACGTGAGTCAGCGGAAGCTCGGCCCTGGAATTGTCCGCCGCGTTACCCCGGCGGCTACCTGTTTTTGCAAGAACCCACAGATCACGCAGAACACACAGAATCTCCTTAAGGCCGACGGAGCGCGCGGATCACGCAGAAGCTGCGGAGTAGTCACTTGGACGCGATCCGCGGCCTTCCGGCGGCGGCTACGCCTTTATTCAAAAGCCCACAGAACACGCAGAACACGCAGAAGGGCTTTTTGGAATGATCCGGCTAACACGCACAAGAGACAGAAAGCTTGTGCGGAGCCCGGGAATTATCCTGGGGAGCTGTAGAACGAGGGCATGCATGTAGCCGCCGACGTGAGTCGGCGGAGACTCCCGGCGGGAATGGGCCGCCGCGTTACCGCGGCGGCTACCAAGCACCGTAGGTAGCCACCGACGGGAGTCGGTGGACCTGGCCATGTCGTCATTTTGGAAACCCCGACCTGTGGATGCTCCTTGGTCCTTCTTCTGCGTGTTCTGTGGGCTTCCTCGTAGCCGCTGACGTGAGTCGGCGAACCGCCTCAATGTAAATGTCTCTGTTCTGCGTGCTCTGTGTGATCTGTGGGCTTTTTCTTTCTGTGTATTCTGCGTGCTCTGTGGGCTTCTGTTCTGCGCGTTCTGTGGGCTTTAATAAACGGTTCTGCCCATTTTCCGCATTCTCTGTGCTCTGTGGACTTTTTTGTGAGAATCTTCTGCGTGGTCTGTGGGGTTCGTCGTAGCCGCCGACGTGAGTCGGCGGACTTAGGCATGTCGTCTTTTTGGAAACCCCCACCTGTGGATGCTCCTCGATTCTTCTTCTGCGTATTCTGCGTGTTCTGGGGGCGTTCAAGAAGACCTTACCTCATGTTTCGGTTGTTCCGGGGATGTTGAAACAGGGCAGGCGGGGTGGCCGGACGGCCACCCCGCCGCGTGAATGCACCCCTTACGGGGTGATCTGCCGGGTCTCGGTTGTCACATTACCCGGACGGTCGGCCGCAGCGGCCGTCACCTTGAGGGTCTGTCCGGCCGGAGCGGACGCCGTCGTGGTGTAGAGCCAGACATCACCCGCTTCGCGCGTCGCGTGACCCTCCTCGACGAGACGGTCGTCGGCGGTCGCGATCGTGACGCGCACGGTTTCCACCCGCACCGCGTCGGTGGCGACGATGCGGATGGTCTGGCCGATCTGGCCCGTGTAGCCGCTGAGATCCACCGAAAGGATCTCCGGCGGCCGCATGTAGTCCTGGATGCACAGGGCCGTCCACGGCAGCTTGCGCGCACGGGCCAGGACCTCGTATGTTTCCTTCAGCGCCGGGTCCGCATCGACGCTTCGGGCGTATGCTGCCGCCCGTCGGAAACGTTCCCGGTGCGCTTCCTGGCTGGGCGTGGGAGGACGCCCGGCCAGGTCCGGTTTCCGGGCGACCACGTTCTGATCGCCCTGCTTTTTGAACACCAGATCACCGATTGCCCCCTGGATACTCTCCAGGGCCGGGTTCAATTTCGTTTTTGCCATATGAGTTTTCAGGTTACGACCGGAGCATTCTCCGGCGAGGTTGTTGTTCGGACCGTGGCCCGTCCTTCGGTCTTCCTTCGGAGTTCCTTCGGGGAACCTTCGGACAACCTTCGGCCGAAGGACCGGCTCCTCGGGAGACCGGCGAAACGGGTGCCGACCCGCGGCAGCGATCCGAACCGGGCCACCGTCCCACTCGGAATGGTGCGGCTCGGTCTGCCAGAGTAACAGCGGAGATACACCCTCTCTGTTACTCTAAGACACCGATAGGTGCACTTAGAAAAGGGCGCAAGCGAAAAGTGCAAGGTCGTGGCAACCGGGTTCCCGGAGATAGTAACATCGACCCGATGATGACAGGGATGGCATAAGATCCAGCGGCGAAAACGCAGATTGTGTATCGTGGGAAAGTCGTCAGCCGGTGGTGAAACCGGTCCTTCTCCGCACAAAAACCATGCGGGCGCACCCGAAGAGGCGGGGTTGACCTGCTCGGAACGCCGGGTGGGCACGAGCCTGTGGGTCGGGCCGCCCGGCGATGCAGAAGACGCCGCGTCGCCCCCGGGAGTGCTGCTGGAGATCCGAGGGAAGGGGGGTGAGGCGTTCGTGAGAAGCCCCCGGATCACACGGAAGCTGGAGAACGTTCTTTTAAAGCCCACAGAGCACGCAGAGCACGCGAAGTCTTTAAAGTGCCCGGAGCATGGAGAACACGCAGATGCGCGGAAATCGTAGTAGGCGACGTGAGTCCCGGAGCCGGACGGAAGCCGCCGGCTGACGGCGGCGGCTACACTTGTTTTTCAAAAGCCCACAGAACACACAGAACACGCAGAAGGACTTTTTTTTTTTTTTTTTTTGAACCCCCCGCCGAGGGGCCCAAACAGCCAACAAACTCGCCGGGAGCCCGGGGGGTAGCCGGGGGAGGCGGGGAAACGGGGGAAGAAAACGCCCGCCGACGGAGGGGGGGGGGAACGG
>Ga0073932_1005762_pt1 | contig 13188 bp, 9 predicted proteins | sample DewCreD2012metaG_FD_76967 | JGI IMG/M metagenome (GOLD analysis project Ga0073932, IMG submission 76967) | Hot spring sediment bacterial and archeal communities from British Columbia, Canada, to study Microbial Dark Matter (Phase II) - Dewar... ... | reverse complement strand
TCCCACCCCGCACAAATCGCGCGCATCCAGGCTGTGCCGCCTCACACAACCCCTCGCCAACCCGATTGAGACAAACTGACCTTGCCGTCGGCCAGATTTCACAATCTACAGCGCAACCGGCTCGCATGTGTTTGAAGAAATGGTTTCAAAGGGATACGCTAACCTTTCAAACGGGGAGGAACGATATGCGGTGGTTTTTTACAGTTCTGATGTTTTCGGCGGCCGTGTTCGGCGGAATCGCAACCGCGCAAGACGGCGCCGTATCGCCGGATAAAGCCAGAAACAGCCTGCGCAGGGCGACGGCGTTTTTTCGCGGCCAGGTTTCAACACACGGCGGGTACCTTTGGCGGTACTCGGCGGATCTGACCCGGCGGGAGGGGGAAGGGAAAGCCACAAACACAATGATTTGGGTGCAGCCTCCGGGCACGCCGGCCGTGGGCATGGCTTTTCTCGATCTTTATGAATGGACAGGGGAGAGGCGCTATCGCGATGCCGCCGCCGAGGCCGCCCATGCGCTTGTGAAGGGACAATTGCAATCGGGCGGATGGGACTATCATGTAGAATTCCATCCGGAGAAACGTAAACAATTTGCCTATCGAAGCGACGGGCGGACCACCGGACGCAACACGACAACGCTGGACGACGACACCACACAAGCGGCGTTGCGGCTGATCGTCCGTGTTGACCATGCGCTTGATTTCAAGGATACCGCCATTCATGAGGCGGCCCTTTATGGTTTGGAGGCCCTGATCAAGGCCCAATATCCGAACGGCGCATGGCCGCAACGGTACAGCGCATTCCCCGATCCCGCGAAGCATCCCGTTAGGCCCGCCGGTTATCCCGAATCATGGTCGCGCGTCTATCCGGGCCAGGATTACACGGGATATTATACGTTGAACGACAATACGCTGGCCGATACAATCGGGACGATGTTCGTCGCCGCGGAAACTTATGAGGACGGCCGTTTCCGGCAGGCGGCCCTGCGGGGCGGCGATTTCATTCTTCTGGCGCAAATGCCCGATCCGCAACCGGCATGGGCACAGCAATACGATTTTGACATGCATCCCGCGTGGGCGCGGAAGTTCGAACCGCCGTCCGTTACCGGCGGCGAATCGCAAAGCGTATTACGTATCCTGCTGGATTTATATCAAAAAACAGGCGATCGCCGATATCTCGACAGCGCCGGCCGCGCCTTGGACTATCTCAAACGATCGCGGCTGCCCGGTGGAAACCTTGCCCGGTTCTATGAATTACAGTCCAACAAACCGCTCTATTTCACCAAAACCTACGAACTGACATACAGCGACAGCGACCTACCCACTCATTACGCTTTCGTTTCCGTGTCAAGGCTGGAATCCATTGAAGCGGACTACCGCGCTTTACTTGAAAAAGGACCGGCGCCCGCGCCAAGGCCTATTGCCACATGGAAATCGAACCATACATTGAAACCGGGTTCTGTATCCTCGGATGAGGCCCGGGCGATAATGGATGCCATGGATGAGCGTGGCGCATGGGTCGAACGGGGCAGATTACGCTATCATGGTTCGGAAGATACGACAAGGGAAGTGATTGATACCCAAACATTCATACGAAACGCGCGTACCCTCGGCGCATACATTGCCGGAACGCGCCGGGGAAATACCGGAAAATAACATTGAGAACCGTTTCTGTCGGCTCCCCGACTGTCCAGATACGACGGGAAAGGTCCTGCCGCATGGAAGAATGCCGCGGGATTTTCCTTCAAAGCTTTTTATTCGCTTCGATGCGAATTCCATCGAAAGAGCGTTGGCTGCCGGCTGCCATTGGCTTTTTTGTGTGCGTTTTGCAATTCGCGCAACAGGATATGCGTGCCCGCCATGTGCGATTCGTTGCGAAGCGACACATCCATGCGAAGCGACATTCCGCGGGGCGCGGATGCGCTGAAATTCAGTTCGACATGTCTGCAAAAAACGTTATAGGTTGCGGGCGGCAGCAGCGCAAGAAAATATTCCCGTCCGAGATGGGCAATGGCCGCGCCCCGAAGATCGTTTTCCTTAAGGGTCCGGCGAATGGCATTGCAGACATGATCGATCAGCCCCATGGCTTCCTCGTGGCCGTGAATGACCTGATACGCGTCGAAGTTTTCAATGGACAGGTAGCAAAGGGCAAAGGCGCGTTGCTGAAAGACGCGATGATCGATTTCTCGCGTTATGGCTTCCAGGGTCAGGAAGTTCGTTCCGGCGCTTGGCTGGTTGATTCGTCCCGCAAGTAGATTCAAATCGTTCAGGCGCGCTGTGAGGTCTTTGGCCGAGAAGGGCTTGTTCAGGTAGGCGTCGCAGCCCTGGGTCAGGGCATATTCCACCTCGGGACCGTCCAGTATAGAGGAAATAAAAAGGATTGGCGTCTTGTAGAGCGACGAATCCGCACGGACGGATCGTGAAATCTCGAATCCGGAACCGTCTGGAAGCATTACATCCAGGAGAATCGCGTCTGGAATAAACTGTCGCATCCTCTCAACGGCCCCTTTGCAGCGCGTGGCAAACTGTATCGAACAGCCCAACGGCGACAACATGCCGGTCATCATTTCCAGCATTTCGGGATCGTCGTCAATGGCAAAAATCTTTTTCATGGCGCCCCTCCCGTCCAGATCAACTTCCGCCCGTGTCTGCACAAGGCAACTGCAACACGTCTTTTACAGACCATACGGAAACCAACTGGACTTGCTGTTGTTTAGTTTTTGTCTTCCCTTATACGCACCCAACACATCTTCATTCTTCGCCCCTTGTGCCTTCCACCCGTCATGGGTTCTCTAATGTCGCTATTATACATCAGAAGGCGTTTGTAAACAAGTGCTTTTTGTTTAGAGGATGCATTTGCGAAATAGGCCGTTGTATAGCGATTCATTGTCGGCGGCCATTTGAAATATGCGAGAAACGGGCGCGCTTTTTATCCTGGATTCGGCGATCGAAATCCGAGTCCTATGCACAAGTCGTAGACATCGTGGACCTTGTGGACGAAATGAACAAGAAAACCTATTCTCTGTCGGCTGAAGTCTGTCAAATTCAGATTTGATTCGTTCGAATTGTGAAAGCGCCGACCGGTTTGGAATACGGCCGAATACGGCTTTACTTGTTGCGGCAGAGGCGTACCCCGGTGTTGGAATAGACGTAATCGGGGCGGTTCCAAGTGCGGAAGGCCGAACGGCAGAATCCCACGGCGCTACGGAAACTGCCCCCCCGACGGACACGATACGTGCCGGTTTCCGGACCTTGCGGGTCGAATTCGGGGCTGACGCTGTAATAGGTCTTTCCATACCAGTCGGCACACCATTCCGTCACGTTGCCGTGCATGTCGTAAAGGCCCCATGGATTGGGCTTTTTACGGGCGACGGGGTGAGTCGTATAGTCGGTCAGATTGAACCCCCATTCATATTCACTGAACGGGCTCGCGCTGTCGCCGAAATAAAATTCGGTCGTCGTGCCGGCCCGGCAGGCATACTCGCGTTCGGCCTCGGTCGGCAGCCGGAATACGCCTTCTCCCGCGGCATTCAGGCGTTCGATGAAGAGTTGGCATTCGTCCCATGATATGCTTTCGACTGGGTGATCGTCTCCCGTGAATTCCGATGGATTGAATCCCATCCATGCGGTCCATTCGGCTTGCGTCACTTCGTGTGTGCCCATCCAGAAGCCTTGGGTGATGGTGACGCGATGCTGCGGCTGTTCGGAGGAATAATAATACTCACGGTCACCGTAAATTTCCGAAAGTTCCGCAGCCGTTTTGGCGCTGCCCATATCGAAACTGCCCGCGGGAATCCAGGCAAAGGGCATGCCCGCGAAAGTCCGGACGGTTCCCGGCATCGGTTCTTCCCCGGCGTCAAGGCATGTTGCATGAAACGAGTAAAGAGACAACGAATTATTGGTTGGTGGAAAGCCGACGCTCGTCGCATCGCCCAAGCCAAACGCCACATGCCATGGTGTGTCGGGATCGAGCGGTTTTATCGAGTAGGGTTGTTCCGAGGGATTTTCGGTGAGATAGATTGCGGCCGTTTTGGCGACGGCGTCAATCCGTATAGACCACGTGGACGGCGACATGTCTTGGGTCAAGTCGCCCAGGCAGTCGTTATTGGAATCGGCGGACCATAGCGTGACCGCCTTTGTGCTGTCGTTGCACCAGAGGAACCAATTGTTGTTGTCTTGGGGAATATAGGTATCCACAATCTGGATGGCGAACATATCCACGTGGTAATTGTTGATTTGTGGACGCCAAACGAAGCGGATAATATGGTTTTGTCCGTCGTTGAAATCGTAGACGGTTTGCACAAAAGCATTCGCGCCATACGAATTGGCTGACATGGGCCCTTGAACTCCGACACGGAGATAGCCATCCGTACCCAATACTTCCTGATGCGACCACGAGTAACCGCCACTGCCAATTCCGCCTACCCCAAACGCCCATCCGCCGGTTACCCATATATTGGGATCAATAACGCCGTCTTCAAAATCATCGGCTAGGCATTCAATTTCGCCTTCTCCCTCCCCCTCGCCTTCCCCTTCTCCCTCGCCTTCGCCTTCGCCTTCCCCTTCACCCGTCACAATTTGGATTAGATCGCGGTAAATGGCGGAACCGAATCCGGCGGCGGCGTAAATCCGAAGCGAAACGGTATAAACGCCCGGTTGCGTGTATACGTGGACAGGCGCCGCGTCATGGCTTTTTGTACCGTCGCCGAAATCCCATACGCGCGTGGCAAACGGCGTAAAAGGCGCGGTCTGCCTAAATTGCACTTGCAATGGCGCGGGACCGGAGCGGGGAGAGGCGGTAAAAGATACGCGCAAAGACGGACAGCCCGGCAATACCAACAACAGAAGCATGAATGCGGCCAGGATTTGGAAACGCGGGTTACGCATGAAATCAACAATCTCCCGGATATAGGAAAGGCCGCCACACTTTACCCGTCTGGCGGCCTTGCATTACATCTTATCGAACACCGCGTTTTCCGTTACGCGGCGCATTTGCCATGGTTCAGAGTTCCGGCCAAGCGAATGTGAACGTGGTCGGGACATCGTAGGGAAGGGTATAGCGATACAGTTCCCAATACGGTCCGGGGAAGAACCAGTTCTTGTCAATCAGGTTGATGTCGAAGATGCCGAGTTGGTAACCCAAGCCGCCGTTGATGCCCGCGCCCAATACAAACGTAAACGGGGAAGGCACAAAGTTGGCATCGGCAGCCAGATACGGCTGGACATAACCCGTCAGGTCGCTTGCGCCGTAAAGGTTCAAGCCGGCCTTGACTTTGCAGTATACGTCAACACCTGCACTCGACGAGAAACTGACCACGATCGGATGCGCATTGGTTTCGGGCGTGCCGAAGGACGACAGGTTCGTCCATTTCTTGCCTTCCATTTGGGCGCCCAACTTGATGTGGGTCGTCGTGTCGAATCCGCTCTCCACGGAGGCCGTGCCCGTCAAACGTCCGGCGATACCGAACGGAATGCTCAGCGAGGCCGTGCCGACGACCGGCACCGGGCCGATGTAGAAGACAAACGGCTTGGTGATTGGCGGAATCACATTGGTTTCCCAGGAAATTTCGTCGTCGAGTTGTCCCGTCGCCTGTACGCGAAGATTCAGGTCGAGTGTAACATCGCCCTCGGTGAGCGCTTTGAGGCTGGACAGTTGATTGTTGTTGAAGACCGCATTCAACGTCAGGGTCGGTCGAATGGTCAGCGAACCGCTGCTGATGCTGACCGTGACGCCGTCTTTGCTGTACAGGACAATCCCGCTGAGATCAATTGTCATGTCGCTCGCTTTGGACAGCGGCACGCCGCTCTTCACGAAGTCGTCGTGCGTGAAAGCCACCTTGGCGTCCAACGTGCCGGCGGCGACGGCTTCCGCCAGCGAAACGAACTCCGTGTCGGCCGTCACTTTTCCGCTACGTTGGTTGATGGCGACCACGCGCCGCAGGAATCCACCGCCTCCCGTGCCCACGATGATGTCGCCCACTTCGAAAGGCGCTTTCACATTGCCCGTTAAGAAAGAAACACAATCATCCCACAACTGTTCGAGTGAAAACTCGGGGAAGTTGTCGAGGACGATGACTTCCTTTGACGGACAGCCTGTCAGCGAAAGCGAACAGACAACGACGGCGACGCTCAACACGAGTCTCAACCACACTGACTTTGACATGTTCCCTCCTCCAATCAATAGTAACACACTCCTAAACTTCCTACTTGGCTTTTAGCATGTTTTCTCTTGTTTGTCAAGAAGTTTTTTTCATCTTCCGCGATAATTGGTATAACCATTTTTTGCATTTTTGTCCGGGATTGAAAAAGTTACTCCCCAGGCCGCAGCCGCCGATTTTCCTGGAACTTTTTTGTGTCATGGCGCGAATGTTTTTCGATTGATTTCGCGCGGCTTGTTGCAGGTTTTTGGCGGTATATGCTATTCTGGCTTCCCGGCATGAACCGTAAACGGGTCATTTTTTCTTTTGTCTGCAACTGTTGTGTTGTTGCTGGTTTATGTAGGGTGTAACGGTTGTTTAAATCAGGTTCAGATGGAGATGGGCATGAAACTCGCGGAAATGAGCGCCGGTGCTTTGAAACGTTTGCTTGCGACGGAACAGACCTCATGTCGTGAGATTATGACGGCAGTGTTGGATGAAATTGAGCGTCGCGAGCCGGAGGTGCAGGCGTTCATCACGATTCGTGATCGCGGTGAGTTGCTGGCCGAGGCCGAGGCGGTGGACCTACGCCGGAAACGCGGCGATGCCATCGGCGCCCTGGCGGGTCTGCCCATCGGCGTCAAGGATTGCCTCTGCACGGAAGGTCTGGCGACGACATGCGCGTCGCGCATTCTCGAACGATTCGAACCGCCCTACGACGCGACAGTCGTGCGTAAAATTCGCGAGGCGGACGGGATTATCGTGGGCAAGACCAACATGGACGAATTCGCGATGGGTTCAAGCACGGAGAACTCGGCCTACAAGATCACGCGCAATCCGCACGACTTGGAACGCGTGCCGGGCGGCACCAGCGGCGGATCCGCGGCGGCGGTAGCGGCGCACGAGTGCGTCATGGCGCTGGGCACCGATACCGGCGGATCGGTGCGTCAGCCGGGATCGTTCTGCGGCGTGGTGGGTATGAAACCGACCTATGGCCGCGTGTCTCGCTATGGGCTGGTAGCCTATGGTTCCTCGCTTGATCAGGTCGGCGTCCTTACGAAGAACATCCAAGATGCGGCCCTGTTGATGTCGGTTATCGCGGGGCACGATCCGAAGGATTCGACGAGTCTGCCCGTGGACGTGCCGGATTATCTGGCGGCCACAACCGCCGGGACGAAATACCGCATCGGCGTACCGCATGAATATTTTGCCGAGGGATTGAACGCCGAGGTCCGCGCCCGTGTCGAAAATGCCATCGAGGCGCTTCGACAGGACGGTTACGAAGTCGTTCCGATCAATCTGCCGTATACCGAATATGCCGTGCCGACGTATTACATCATTGCCTGTGCGGAAGCGAGCGCGAACCTCGCCCGTTATGACGGCGTGCGCTACGGCTACCGCGCGGATGGATGCAAAGACGTAAAGGAAATGTACCACCTCTCGCGCACGCAGGGGTTTGGCGCGGAAGTCCGCCGCCGTATCATGCTTGGCACTTATGTGCTGAGCGCGGGGTATTACGACGCGTATTATCTCAAGGCGCAAAAAGTCCGCACGTTGCTGCGCCGCGATTTCGAGAAGGCTTTTGAGGTGTGCGACATCATCATGCACCCCGAAGCGCCGACGCCCGCGTTCAAGATTGGTGAACACACCGATGATCCCCTCGCGATGTACCTCGGCGACATTTATAGCGTCATTGCGAACCTCGTCGGCATTCCGGCCGTCAGCGTTCCGTGCGGCTGGACGAAGAACGGCCTGCCCATCGGTGTCCAACTGGCCGCGAAACCGCTTGCGGAACCGGTAATTTTTACTGCCGCCCAACGGCTCGAAACGCTCATGCACGAATCCCGCGCGTGGTGTCTCGCCTGCTGCGCGTAGGAGGCGTCATGGCGCGCAACCGCGTATTGGTCTTGTGCACCGGCGGAACGATTGGGATGATTCCGCGCAATCCCTTCGACGCGTCCAGTCCGCTCGTTGCCGCGCCTTGGGAAAAGTTATGTGAAATGCTGCCCGCGCTGGAGCGCCTGCCATTCGCCACGGATTTCGACGCGATGCGCCTGATTGATTCTTCCGATATGGGACCGGATTACTGGGTCGAGTTGGCGCAGCGGATTGAAAACGCCTATCGAAAATATGACGGCTTCGTCATTCTGCATGGCACCGATACAATGGCTTACACGGCGTCCGCATTGTCGTTCATGTTTGAGAACTTGGGAAAGGCGGTCGTGCTGTGTGGAGCCCGCCACCCCTTCCGCACGCCGGGGGGCGATGCCGAGCATAATTTCTTGGCCGCATTGCGCGTGGCGGCGAGGCAACCGCCCATTCCCGAAGTCTGTATCGTGGCCGGCGAAACGATCGTGCGAGGCAACCGCGCGCGCAAGGCGTTTTCGACTTCTGTCTTCACCTCGCCGCGATTTCCCGTGCTCGGACGGATCATTCCTGTCTGGAGGATTGATGAGGAGTCCATTCGCCCGGCGCCGCGCGGACGGCTGAGAGTCCGCCGCCCGATCGAGCGAAACGTATTTATGCTGCACCTGTATCCGGGTATCACGTCCGAGTACCTGCGCCACGTATTACGGGCGAAAGGCTTGCGTGGAGTCGTGCTGCTTACTTTCGGAGCGGGCAACGCCCCGACCGCCCCGGCTATCCGGCGCGCACTCACCGAGGCCGTCGCAAGGGGAATCGCTCTGGTCAACGTGACGCAATGTTATGGCGGGCGCGTGGACATGGGCATTTACGACGCCGGCGCGCAACTCCTTGAAATCGGCCTGATCAATGGGGGCGACATGACGCCCGAGGCGGCTTTCACCAAGTTGCAAGTCGTCCTTGGGATGACGTCGGACATGGACGAAATACGTCTGCTTATGCAAGCGGACTGGGCCGGTGAACGGACGCGAATCTCCTAGAGAGGCCCTGGGGAATTCCCCCGGGAAAACGCTGAAATCAGATGAAGACAGCCGCCAAAAGCGATCCGTGCGTGTGATTGTCAATACGGCCGGATTCGAATTTCCGGTGCGTAGCCGCGTGAGTGACGGAAACAGCCAATCGGGGCCGGTCAATTCGTTTTTCTTGAAACGCCGCCGCCGACCGGCGAAAATAGCGGCGGTTATTCTTTCTTGGGACCGGTTGCTCCCCTCTTTGGGGCGCGCGCTGGTTTAAGAATTACTTTACCCACGGAAAGCGAGGATTCAGATGAGCAATCGAGAAGCGCGGGGATGTTTTCGCGCCGGAATGAAATGGGTTTTGTGCATTACTGCGGCAATTGTATTGTTGTTGGCCGTGGTTTTTGGCGTCGTATTTCGGACGGCGTTATACGAGCGGTATTACTTGTTTCCGAAGCAGGCCAAGGCGTGGGCGCAACTGCGCGCCGAGCGCGCCGAACCGCCGCTGGACGATGGTTGGAACGAATATCGCGGCTGCCTTCATGCCCATTCAGAGTTGTCGCATGATTCGGCCATTTCGTTTCCGGACATCGTGAAGGCGCTCAAAAAAGCCCAGGTGGATTTCATCTGCATGACGGATCATTACGATGACGGAAAGGCGGATTATTCGCTGGGATGGAACGGCCTGCATGATGGCATTTTGTTCATTCGCGGATATGAACTTGACCATGGCCTGATGCCGTGGGGTATTCCGGAAGGAACGGTTTTTTCGGAGTCGGACGAACCGCGTGCGCTCGCCAAGCGGATTCGCGAACTGGGCGCGGTCCTGTTCTTTTCGCATTGCGAGAAAGATCGCATGTGGGATCTGCCGGAACTCGAAGGCATGGAAATCTACAACATCCATCCCGATTTCATGGATGAGGATTTCGCCCGGCTGGCGCCCCGGATATTGTTGTGTTTGCGGGCGTATCCGGACCAGGCCATGCGCATTATCTTCGACCGGCCCACGGAATTCCTTGCCCGCTGGGACGATCTGAACAAGACACGGCATATCACCGGCATCGGCGCGAACGATTCGCATCAGAACGTTGGCATTCGCGGGTTTTATACGGCGAACAAGACGCTGGTGATCAAGGGCACCGGCGAAAAACACGAAATTATCGGCGAATATGCGCTCAACTTTTTTACAAAACTCGCGCTGGGGACTTTTTTCGGCCCCCTGGAACCCGGACGGGAAATCCTGCGTTTCGAACTGGATCCGTATGAGCGGTCGAGCCGTTATGTCAACACCCACGTGCTTGCGAAAAACTGCACCGAAAAGGACATCCTCGATTCGCTTCGGGCCGGTCGGGTTTTCGTGGCGTTCAATATGCTTGCCGATGCAAAGGGTTTTGTCTGTTTTATTGAAGGCCGTTCGGGAAAGGCCATGATGGGCGAAAGCATCGCGATGGAATCCGACATGAAACTCAAGACTGCCGCTCCCAACCGGTGCCGGTTTACCGTCGTCAAGGACGGCGCAAAGATCGCGCAATCCGAGGGGACGGTTTTCGTTTTTGACGTTCCCGGCCCCGGCAAGTATAGGGTCGAGGCCGAATTGAACATCCTGGGCGAATGGACGCCGTGGATTTACGGCAATCCTGTCGAAGTGCTTCCCGCCCCCGGCGTGTAGCGGTCGGCACAGCGAAGCGCCGGCTATTCCTTGCGGATAGATACGGATGGAATAGAAAAGGCTGTTTGCCCTGTTGGGCAAGTATACAGGAACTCCATTTCCATGCAGCAGACATCCTCGCCGGAAGACATGCCGATCATCCCGCAAGCGCCGGGCGGCGTGCGCATGGTGGCGCCGCTGTTGTCGGCGGGCATTGGCCTTGCCCTGATCGCGGTGCTGGCAGGCCAGCGATGGGTGGATTCATTCGCGGCCTATTTCATCGCTATCACCCTGAGCGCATTACCGTACATGCTGATGGGCGCGTTGCTGAGCGGGTTGATGGAAGTGTTTCTTCCGCCGACGGCTCTGGCGGCGGTTACGCGCAAGGCCGGCCCTTGGGGCGTCGTCGTGACGGCGCTTGCCGTTCCGTTGTTTCCGATTTGCGAATGCGGCATCGTGGCCGTCGTGCGCCGATTGGTCCGCAAAGGGCTACCCTTGAGCCACGCCTTGACCTATTTGCTTGCCGCGCCCATTATCAATCCCATCGTCTTCGCCTCGACTTATGTTGCTTTCCAGGATTTTGCCCATCCGTTGCTTCGGACACTGGGTGGATTCATGGTCGCCGTGGGCATTGGATATCTCTTTTCGCGCATCAAACCGGAGAACGCCCTGATTCCTGGCTTTTTGACGGACTCCAACGGCTGTGGGTGCGCAAAGGATAATTGCGAAGAACCGGAGAATCCCGAAAGCCGCCTTCAGGCCGTTGCGCGCCACACGCGCATGGATTTTCTTGAAATGATTCCTTATTTCTTGATGGGCGTGTTCATTGCCAGCGTTATGAAGACCTTCTTCGGCGACAATCTGATGGCGCTTGCGGAACGGTATCCGATTTTCGGCCCTGCCTTCATGATGGCGCTCGCGTTCGTGCTCAGCCTGTGCTCGGAAGCCGACGCCTTTCCCGCGGCGAGTTTCACGTCGTTTTCACTCGTGGCGCATACCGGATATCTCGTCCTCGGCCCCATGCTCGACATCAAATTGCTGATCATGTATCGAAGCATGTTCCGCGGCGGCTTCATCGTTTTGCTGGCCGGGGCGATTGTTGCGGGTGTTACGGCATATTTGGCGCTGCTGGAGGTGTTTCTGTGAGCAATTTCCACGCGCCTCTTCGGCTCGCGGCATGGCTGATCCTGCTGTTGGTGATGATCCTCGGCGGTTTCCAACGTTATTACCTGACCGGATGGAATCAGCCGATGCTGGCCGTTACGTGCGCGGGACTGGCCCTGTTATTCACAGCGGGACTGCTTGAAAAGCCGCGCGGGACGCGGGCGGTTGGCGGTCTCGGCGTATGGTTCGAAACGCTGGCCCATTACCTCCCCCTGGTCCTGTTCTTAGTAGCGGGGCCGACCCTGCCGGCCATGAACCGTCTCTCGAATTTCGACTATACCGGCCGCAAGACATCTGAAATTGCGCCGCGGATGGATGGCGGGCCGTTGTCGGTTTCGCTGCTCGACCTCCACGCCCAGCACGAACGGATCGATGGGCGCCTCATCGAGGTCATTGGAACCGGACACCTGTTGTCCGAAAGCGAACGGAAAAATCTGCCGGCCAGCGCTGCGGGACGCGACATTCGCGCAATTCTCTACCGGTATGTGATTACCTGCTGCGCGGCGGATGCCACAACGGTATCAGCCGTCTTGAATGACATGGATCCAAAGACAATCCAAGAAGATCAATGGTATAGGGTCCGAGGCCGTTCCCGATATGTCGCCGAAGGACTCAATGTGCCATTTATCTCCGTTGAATCGCTTGAACCCGTACCGCAGCCACTGTCGCCCTACTTGACCGGTTCCGAGGAGATTTTCCGATAACCCGCCAAGCAACGGCCGGTACAGGTAAAAGTGTTATTTGCGAATGATTGAGGAAGCCGCCATGCCGCCGATTCAAGCAGCGACAATAGACACCCCTTGGCGAGCCGGTTGCGCTGTAGATTGTGAAAGCTGGCCGACGGCATGGTCCGGTCGTCTCAATCGGGTTGGCGCGGGGTTATGTAAGGCGGCGCAGCCTGGATGCGCGCGATTTTCGCGGGGTAGGAGCCTTTTTTGAATTCGTTTGGACAGACATCGAGCATCGTGGGCGCACGGCGACCGGAAACCGTTGCGTTTTTTAGGGAGCCAGGCCCTGCTGCAACGCTTTTTGGATAGGTCCGAGGTGCATCTTGCCCAAGGGGCCATGGCGCCGGGGCGTGGCGGCGAGCAGGGTGGCCAAGGCTTCATGCACCACCATGACCACGCCGACGAAGGCATGGAATCGCCGGGCGCGGGCAGACCTTCTTTCGCTTCCGCTTTCGCCCCCGGCTCCGAACGCCGCCGCGCGTTGAGCGCCGTCGCGTCCCCCGCCACGGATTCGCCCAAGTCCGGCACGATCACCCCCAGCCGGCGCGCCATCGCGTCGAACATCTCGTGCAACAGCACCCGGTGCGGCGCGCGGCCCAGCACGTCCAGAAAACGCGAAACATTCCACTTGTTCGG
>Ga0073932_1005755_pt1 | contig 13198 bp, 12 predicted proteins | sample DewCreD2012metaG_FD_76967 | JGI IMG/M metagenome (GOLD analysis project Ga0073932, IMG submission 76967) | Hot spring sediment bacterial and archeal communities from British Columbia, Canada, to study Microbial Dark Matter (Phase II) - Dewar... ... | reverse complement strand
CAGGTTTTGCTTCGCCGAGTCGACGCGGTGATACTGGCCGTCGTCGGTCTTGACCCAACCGCCGGCCACCTGTTGCAAGCGCAGCAGCTTCACCATGGCGTTGGCGGCGGTGATGCGGCCGTCGCGGACCTCGGCGACAAAGTCATCCTCCAGGTCGCGGTAGACACGCAAGGCATCGGGCGAGAGATCGCACTCGTAGGTGACGTGCGTTTCGGGCGGCAGGTCGAGGACGTCCTTGGAGACGCGAAAGGTGATGGTCTTCATGAGCGCCTCGAGTTCATCGAGGTGCTGGAAGGCGGTGACTTGCTTCTTCTGGAAGCCGCCCATGACGGCGTACTTCTGCCGGAAGGCGGCGAACGAGGGCCCGAAGATCGAGGGATCGAGGAAGCGGAACTGCGCGTAGGCATCGAGCGGCGAGTGCGGCAGCGGCGTGCCAGTGAGCGCCAGGCGCGCGCGGGCACGGGAGCGCAGACGCTTGAAGGCCAGGCTCGCTTTGCCGCCGGGCGCCTTCAGGCGGTGTGACTCATCGGCGATGATCAGATCCCACGGCTGCTTCTCTGCCCACTCGGCGAATGGCGCGCGCCAGACCGAATCGTAGTTGATGATGACGGCCAGCGGCCGACCAGTGGCTTCGGCCAACCGGAGTTTCTCTTCGGCGAGCTTCTTCTTGTTGGCGACGCTGCCAGCGCTGTCGTCCAGCGTGACGACGATCAACGGCAGGTTCAGATGCCGCTCGATCTGCTGCTGCCAGACCGGCACCACACGCAGCGGGCAACAGATCAGGATGCGCCGGGCGGCCATCGCGGCCAGCACCATCAGCGCGACCAGCGTCTTGCCGACGCCCATCTCCAAGGCGAGCAGTACGGCGCCCGCGCCGCGCACCAGGCGCTCCATGGCGAATCGAAACGCCTCGATCTGGTGCCGCCAGGGTGTGGTCTTCAGCCCAGCGGGCAGTTCGACCGCCGGTTGCGGCTCCGGAGCTTGGGCCGGTGGTTCTGGCGTGGTGGTCCTGCGGGTCAGTAACTCCGCGAACTTGTCGCTGGCCTCAAGACATGGAATCGACGTCTGGATCAGCCGGGCATGTCGCGGCGTCGCCGGGTAGGCCCACACGCGCCGCGCTTTGTCCCAAGCTGCGCCCGGGATCCGCTTGCAGAGGAGCAGGTTCGCAAACGGCGCCCGCAGCAGGATGCGGCCGGCGACGACATCGGCAAAGGCAGCTTCAAGCACGGGAAGCCCCCTCACGCCGCCTGCCCTTCGGGGGCGAGCAGTGCGATCGCCTCCGCGGTCGTGATGCCCGGATGTTCGGCGAACGCCGGTTCGAGCCAGGCGTAAAACCACTCGGCCACCTTCAGCCGCGCCGTGTCGGCTTCGATCTGCTCCTTGAGCAACGCCATGTAGCGCCGGTGATGTTCCTGGGTCGCCCGCGCCGTGGCCACGTAGCGGATGGCTCCGCTGTCATCGCGGAAGGTGAGCGCCGACTCCGGCTCCAGACCCCCGAAGCGCATGTCCAGCCGCAGTTGCAGCGCGCGCCCTTTCCGCGTCGCCAGCGTCTTCTTCATGCGGTCGCTGACGATGGACCGCACCTGAGCCACCGCGAGCTCGCGGCCGTACTCGTCAACCAGGTCGCCGTAGCGCTCCAGCACTTCCGCGCTGACCTCCTCAGCGGTGGGCTCGCGGGTCTCCAGGTGCGCCAGGATTACCTCGTCAATCCGGCGCGAGAGTTCCGAGTCATGAAATCTGGGTCTTGTCACGGATTGCCTCCTCAAAGCGGTGGAGCCAGTCGAGAGCGGCTGGCGATTTGGCCCGGATGCCCGGGCAGTGCCAGTATTCAAGCCGCGATGCGAGTTCAATGGGATCGAGCGGCGTGTCGGCCAAGGCCAGGACGGCGCGCGTCACCGCCCAGATCGAGTCAAGGTCTTCCTTGAGCGCCCTGCGTTCGTCGTCCGAGAGGCCCGAGCGGTACCTTCCGGTCCGGTCCGCCACGAGCATGCCCGTCTCGCGCGCCATGCGCCGCGCCTCGGCCGTGGATGGGAGTTCGGTGGCCTCGCGCAGTCGGCGGACGATCTGGCGGCGCACGGCGGCGGGCATCTGGACGATTTCGCGCTGCGCCTCCGGCGGCTGCTCGGCGATCAGCGCCGCGGCGCTGATGGACAGATCGCCCGTATCCATCTGGGCGACCACTTCGTCTACGGCCTTCTCGACAACCCTCTTGGCACGCTCGTAAGTACTGGCGCTGTCGAAGCCGGCCTTGGCGGCAGCAACTTCGCGCGTCTCGACGCCAGGTTTAACTTCCGCGCAATTGACCGGAAGTCCCTTGTCCGTTCGCTGCCCCTGCCTTTTGCCGATCTCCGCTTCAATCGACCTGCCGATGGCGACCCTTTCGGATGGTGTGAAGTTCTTGCGGATCTCGTTCTCCGCATACTCGCCCTCGACCATGCTCGGCACTTCGAGCACGATCACCGGGATCGCCTTCCAGCCGAGGATGTCGCGCATCGCGAGCAAACGCCGCTCCCCGCAAATCAGCACGCCGTCCTTGGTGATGACCGGAGGGTGGAGCAGCCCCACGGTCGCGATGCTTTCGGCGAGCACTTCCAACTCGCCCATATCGCGCCGGTGCCGGCACACCACGCGGATGGAGTCGCAGGGGACTTCCCGAAGCACGAGATTCGATGTCATCGGCCCGCCGCCTCCTGATGGGAACTCGGATGACGGCGGTCCTCGGCTTCAGCCCATTGCGCGAGCACCTGGAACACCCCGGCCACATTGGCGGCGATCTGCCGGGCGTCTTCAAGGGACAGCGGCCGGTCCGTCCGCTCCTGCCAGAACCGTCGGGTGTGTTCGAGGAACTCTTGCCTGGACTCGCTCATCCGAAAGTGGAGATCCCGCCGGACGGCGCCCTCGCGTCGCCGGCTTCGACCTTCCACCTCGGCATGAGCGCCGATGGTGGGCGATCTATTGAGTGGGTGGTTCGAGGCCCCCGTGAGCGGAGGTCCTCACAAAACTACGTGGACTGCTTCAATTCGTTCTCGGGGATGAGAAACCGGTAGTTCTTGCCGGCCTTGACGACCAGCTCGCGCTTCCCGCTGTTCGTGATCCTGCAAGAGATGCCGAGGTCGAAGTGCCCATGGTTCAGGCCGTCGCGAACTTCGGCTTCAATCTTCGCCACGGCCCTGGCCACGGCGCTGATCTCCGGATTCGGCTTCTTGTCCATGCAACATCCCCTATGAATTGTGGATCAGTGTCTTCAAGTCCTTAATCGCTGCGACGAAGTGCAGCGGGTCTACTTCCGCCTTGTTGCCGAAGAACGCCATCAGATCCGTCCTCCGGCCCGGCTTGTCTCCGAACACAAAGACCACCCGGCGCCCGTCCCGCCGCACGTCGTCCAGCGTGTAGCCGATGCATCGCAGATAGCAGGCCAGGTAGAAGTCGGAGGTTTCGAACGCCCCGGCGGCGGCCCGCGGCGCCGCGTGGTGCTCCGTATTGTCCAGTGTCCGCTTCACGCTAAACCCTTGTCCCACAAGAAGGCCTATCCGGCCGCTTCCAGATCCAGAAGCTGCCGCCCCTGCACCTTTTTCAGCAATCCCAAGTTTTCCAGGCGAATCCGCATCGCCTCGGTCGAAACTCCAAACTGAGGAGCGAAATCGGAGGCGACGTGGTTCATCATCTCCTTGGCCACCGCATCGAAAGAGTCCGTGAATCCGTTCGCCACGGCGGCGCGGTACTTCGGCATGTCAAACACCCACGGCGCCGTCCCGCGGCTCTCGCGCCAAGCCTTCACGACCAGTTCCCGCGGCATCAACAGGTAGGAGGAGAATCGGTCCGCCTGCCACTCGGCGGGCTCACGTTTGTTAGCCTCCCGGCACAGGATAGAGGGTTCCGGCGCCCGGCCTTCGAATAGCGCCATCTGAGATGCCCGGTCCGGAACGAAGCGGCGATGCAGAACCCAGTGGCCGATCTCATGCCCCACGGTGAAGCGGTAGCGCCCCTGCTTGCGCGGATGGTCCCTGGGATCGAGGCTCTCGTCGATGTAGATCTCCCGCGTCTCGAACCACGTCGCGCCGATGGCGTCGCCGCGCCCAACGAGCTTCCGGAGATCGTCAAATTCCAGCCGGACCTGAAGAACCATCTCAGGCAACTCATCCACCGGGACCGGCGGCTTGAGAATCGGCTCGTGCTCTCGAGAGTAGCGATCCAGCAGGGCGGCCGCTTCCGCCTCAATGGTTCGCTCGGAGATCCGGTGAACTTTCACTTCCATTCGGGTTCATCCTCATCTTCATCATGGTTTGCCGGACGGCGCGGAAGGCCGCGTCAGCCCGAGCGCTTCATCTTCTCCACGTACCTGGTCAGTCTGGCCAGATCTTCGGGGCTCAACTCGCCGGCGGTGCGCAGAAAGCTGGCCATCTCCCGCGGCCGCTGCTGAATGATCGCCGGCAGGTCGGAGGAGACCTTCCCGGCCAGGGCGAGCAATTCATCCGGATCCTGGCCAAGGGCTTCGGCGATTTCCTTGATCTTCTTCTCGCCCGGAGGCGGAAACTCGTCCCGCTCGACCTTGGAGAGATACGTAGGGCTGATGCCGACCTTGTCGGCGAACTTCCGCAGGCTGATCTGCTGCTGCTCGCGGAGCGCACGGATGGTGGCTCCGAACTTTTTGGGGTTCATGACCCGGCCCTCGATCCAGAAGTCTGCATGTATACTAACCACTGTACACCCGGCGCTTATCTTCCGTCAAGCCCCTGCCGCGCCACGAACATTCTCACACGATTTTGTCGAGACCACCCTTGTCCGGAAGTCGTTGATGTGTTTGACTATAATCATGACGCTCGGCACGTGGATCATCGGCAAAAGGCGCGCAGGTCGGCGTCACGGCAGGGGGTCGGCGTGACAGCCCGGCAGAGTACTCTCGTCAAAATTCTTGGCCGGCTCAATGGCAGCGCTTCGAAGCTTCACCTGGTCAAACTCGCTTTCCTGCTGAGCCAGGAAGCCGAGGACGCGCCCCGAAGTGCGGTTTACGAGTTTGTACCCTACAAATTCGGGCCGTACTCGTTCACGCTCTACTATGACCTGGCGCAGCTTGCGCAGGAGGGCTGGATCGAGATGACGAGCACCGGTGTCCGCTTGCTCGGTCTGCGAAAGGACGAGCCCCGCGATCTGGTGTTCGGATTCGCCGCCGAGATCGATCGTGTTCTGAATACCTACGCCGGCATGCCGGTGGGCGACCTGGTCGCGGACATCTACCGCCGCTACCCCTGGTACACGGCCAAGAGCCTGGATTTGAGCAAGAGAGCGGCAAGGTTGCCCAAGGCGCCGATCGCCGTGTACAAAGTCGGCTACGAGGGCCTGATGGTTGACGGCTTGATGAACCGCTTGCTGCGCGCCGGCATCGCGCGGCTGATTGACGTGCGATGCAACCCGGTTGCCCGCCGCTACGGTTTTCACAAGAGCACCCTGGAACGGATCTCGGCCGACCTCGGGATAGAGTACGTCCACATTCCGGATCTAGGTGTACCCTCCGATCGCCGACAGAACCTCGGCGGTCCGAAGGCTTACGCCGAATTGTTCGACTGGTACGCGTCCGAACTCGCCAAGAGCAAGCAAGCCGCAGTGGCGCAAGCCGTAGCTCTCGTGAAATCTAAGCCCAGTGCCTTGATGTGCGTGGAGGCTGACGCCGCGTGCTGTCATCGCACGCGGCTCGCCGAGCACATCGCTGCATCGACCAACCTGCCTATCGTGGAGTTGACAGGTGACGAAGCCCACCCAGTACCAGCCCACTGATGTTTTGATCACCGTCATGACCTACCCGCACCCGTCACGCGGGTATCAGGAGCTGGTGTGCACCGCTGGAATCACGCGCAACCTCGATTGGGTCCGCCTCTACCCGGTCGATTACCGCTACCGCAGCCAGAATCAACAGTTCCACAAGTACCAGTGGATAAACGTAGGCCTCGCCAGCCGTGGCGCTGGGAACGACAATCGCTCCGAAAGCCGTCGGCCGGACCTGGATTCCATTCGCATTCTGGGCCCTCCGCTGTCAACCGGCGAAGGTTGGCGAGAGCGCCGGGAAATCATCGAGAAGATGCCGGTTCGGACTCTCAACCAGTGGAAGGCGCTGTACGACTCGGATCGGATCTCAATCGGCATCGTCCGGCCTGTGGAGATGCTCGACCTGGAGATTGAGCCATCCGATCCGGAATGGAAACCTGAGTGGCAAGCGCTCTTCAGCCAGCTCACGCTCTTTGGCGACGCCCCAAAGAAACTGGAGAAGATCCCCTTCAAGTTCAGCTACGTGTTCCGTTGCGAGGACAACGACAACCCTCATCGCGCCATGATTGAGGACTGGGAACTCGGCGTCCTCTACCTGAAGGAGCGCGACCGGAAGGCCAGCGAACAACTCGCCGCCCAGAGCGTGAAGGAGAAGTACCTGAACTGGATGTTCTCCAAGGACCGCGATCCCCTGCTGTTTATGGGCACCACGTTCCCGTACAACTCCTGGGTCGTCATCGGCGTGTTCTACCCGCCCAGACAGCGACAGGGTCTACTGGACTTCGAAGCCAGCGTCACGGATTGATTCATACCGCCGCCGGAAGTTCCCGAACCAGGTAGTCCAACTCTTTCTCCAGCAACTGGGGATTCCGGCACACATGGAACGCCCAGCGGCCCAACTGGCCCCAGTTATTCACTGCCTCCACCCAGCGCTTCGCCGCATTGTGCTTCGCCTTGGTCTGATCGTCCTCGAACCCCTTGATCTCCAGCACTACGGTGACTCCGTTCGCCAGGCGCACCAGGAAATCGGGCTCGTAGGCGTGGTCGATTCCCATGTACTCGTAAGAGATAGTCAACCCGAGATGGTCATTGCGCGCGTAGAATGTGACTGCACTGCTCGCCTCCAGGCGGAAAGCCGCACTCGCCTCCCACACCAGGTTGTCCAGCACTACCTGATCAATGTGACTCTTCACCGTTACATGGCACGGCCGCGTGGTCTTGAAATCGACTTCCGCCGTCGTCCCGATTGGCTTGTAGCGATTCAGAATCGGCTGTAGCGGCGCCTCGCCCTCGGAATCGTCCGGCACGATGCCGTCCCGCAGGCGTTCGACCATACGCTGGACGTACTTCTCCAGGCCCAGTTCACAGGGATGGCAGTTCTGGAAGTTCACCTTCCGGCGCACGTATTCGTCCACGTAACGGAAGACCTGCGGAAAGAGCTGATGCCGCGATTGCAGGGCCAGCACCCGGCGTCTGCGGTCCATCGGCGGCCCCGCCGCGCCGGTGAGTTGATCGACGATCATGCGCGCGATCTGGAACTCAATCGTTTGCAGGTGCGTCTCGCGGTAGTACTCCTCCCGGTCCTGTTCCACAAACTGGAACGGAGCCGCGTGCGTCGCCGGGCTGCCTTCCTGATAACCGACCGTGGGCCGCACGAACGTTGCCGTCGGCTCGCGGTTCGGCTCGATGATCAGCGGCTCCAGCTGGCCGATGTCGCAGCGGATCAGGTTCTTCCGTAAGGCGAAGGCATACCCCTCGACCACCGGGAACCGCATCTCCATCGCTTTCCGCTCTGGCAGCGCTCGCACATGGTTTTTGGGCCGGTCATCCGGCGCGGGCGCCTTCACCGGGCGGCCTTTGAACGGGATCACGCTGAACGGGATGCCGTAAACATCCACATACTCCTCGGTCAGCAGGCCGGTGTCGGGGTCCGGAACGTAATCCATGCGGCGCAGCCCGCGCCCCACCACCTGCTCGCAGAGCAACTGGCTGCCGAATGCCCGAATTCCCAGGATGTGCGTGACGTTGTTCGCATCCCAGCCTTCCGTCAACATCGAGACGGACACGACACACCGGACGTGCTCGCCCGGCTGCCCCGGCTTGCCCACGGTCGCCACCACCTGCCGCAGCTCCTCGGCGGCGTCCTGTTTCTTCTTCTTTGGATCGTCGCTCTCGGCCTCGGCCAGCAGCTTGGTGTCGATCCGGATGGTGCGTTTCATCTCTGGCGTATTCGAGAACAAGTCGGGGAATATCGCACCCTTGCCATACACGAGGCGCGTCTTCCGCTTCCCACTCTTGGCCCTCTTTGAAGTGCCGTTGCCGCTTTCCTTCCCGTTCCCGTCCTCCTCGTCGCCTAGCACTTCGGCCACTTCGGCTTCGGTGACCGTTTCCACCTCTGTTTCCCCGCTGATCTTCCGGTAGAAGATCTCGGCGATGTCCGTGTTGTCGCAGACCAGGATCAGCACCGGCGGCACGCGCTCCTGCCCCGGCGTCGCCGCCTGCATCTGCTCCCACCGTTCCTTCCATTGTGAGGCGATCTGCTGAAGCGCGCCCTCGGCTTCCCGATAGACCACCTCAGGCTTCGGCCGGCCCGATTTGCCGGGCAGCCGCTCGCCGGGCTCCAGGTTCTCATTGATCGCCTTCCATAGCTTGAAGTACTTCGGATCCGGCCGGCCCGTTGTATCGAGCACCGGCAGCCGCGGGATCTTCACGATGCCGCTCTCAATTGCGTCCACCAATCCAAAGTCGCTCACAATCCATGGAAACGGCCGGCCTTCCGGATGCCCGCTGCCTTTCAGGTAGAACGGCGTCGCTGACAAGTCCACACAGAATGAGATGCCGGGCTGAGCGGAGGGATCCGCCGTGCAATTGTTGATGCGGTCCAGACCATCCAGCCAGACCCGCGCCTCAAGCACTTCTTCTTCGAGCGCTTTCTTCTCCTCGCCGGTCAATTCTTCGTTAGCGGGCGCTGGCCGCCAACAGTGGTGTCCCTCATCGTTCAGCACCAGAATCGGCAGCCGGTCGTACAGGTCTTCGAGCACCCGCCGCGCGAACGTCTCCGGCGTTTCTGGCCCCTTATTCACCACTGCGTAGCTCTTGCCGCCCTCCACGTGCTCCGATTCCGGCTGGAACCGGTGCCAGTTGGTGACCAGCACCTTGCCCGACTGCATCAGCGGGCGGTACTTCAGCGGAACGATGTCGAACGCCTCGTAGTAGTTGTCCGGGCGCTCCGGCCGCAGCACTTGCAACCGCTCCTTCACCGTCAGGTTGGGGCAGCAGATGAGCACGCCATTGGGAAACAAGGCCGTGGCGGGATTCATCCCCCGATTGCAGAACGCCCATGCAATCAACATGGACATCACCACTGTCTTGCCGCTTCCCGTCGCCATTTTGCAGGCGAGGCGGCGCAGCGGCGCAAGGGCCGGGTCGGGAGCTGGATCGATCAGGCGGGGAAAGAACTCCTGACCTGCCGGGCTGAAAGAGGGCCGCTCGCCACGCAGCAGCCGCACCAAGTCCTCGTGACTCAATTGGTAGTTGCGCCTCTTGTCGCGCCGGCCGGGGATCGAGATCTCGGCCAGGTAAATCACCGTCTCCACGGCTTCCAACTGGCAGAAGAACAGCCGCCGCGCGCGGTCGGCGCGCCACCAGTGCTTCAGCAGGTCGCGGGTGACGTTGGTGGCGCCCGGGTAGCCTGCCTCGCGCCACTTGCGCACGTCCTCGCGCAGGGCGTTCACCAGCGGCAGGTCGTCGCGCTCCTCCTCGGCCAGCCCGGTCAGCGTCAATTGCGCGCTGCCGGTCCGTTCTGTCTTGTACCAGTAGCTCGCCGGCCGGCGCGTTCCCGCGCGGCTCGCGGCCCCGGTTTCCTTGTCGTAAACCCAGTGGTCGCGAGGCTCTTCATAAGGACTGCAAAGAATCGGCCGCTCGACCGGCTGCACCGGCAGCGGTTCCTGTCCCGGCGCACCGGCTCTTCCGTTCCTGCGCGCCATCCCCTACCTCCCATCCCCACCGAGAGGATGAACCCGCATCACCTCATTGCCGCGCGGATCGATCACCTTCACCGCCGCACACTTGTGCTTGCCGGCCGGGAATGGCAGCGAAACAGTGCCGGACAGCGCCTCGAAGCGTTCCGGATCCACCACGCCGTTGAGCGCCTTGCTCAACTTGTCCCACGCCGAGCGGTCCGGGAAAAACGCCTGCGTGATGCAGAAGGTGCGCCCGTCGTAATCGCCGTCCACGAACCACGCCGCCACCTTCGCCGCCCCCGTGTCCACGATGTTGTTCGTGACGGGGTCGTAGATGTCCACGCCTTGCATCTCGATCCGGTACATGCCGTCCTTGTCCGGCCCTTCCACCTTCGTGCGCGGGCGGCCGAACACCGTGAAAAGCTGGCTGCCCGGCTGCTCTTTCAGCAGGCCGTTCATGCCGGGATTCACGTCCGGCCGGATGTGCGCGATATGGATGCGCAGCCGCGGATGACCCTCCTCGATCGCCGCCTGTGCCGGGCCATCGAAACTGAAGCCCGCAAACACCAAGTCGTCATAGCGTCGTGCCGCCGGGCGGATCACCTCCTCCACCATCTTGGCGGTGATCGGCCCATACTGCGGCCCGAACACCACGCCCACGGTGGCCGGCCCCTGGGGATCGTCGTCCGCTTCGCCTTCGTTCACCCAACGGCCCTCCGCGTGAATTCCATCCGACCGCCCCCCGGCGTAGATCGGATCGAGCCGCGTGAACTTCCGCTGCTTGTTGTCCGGGAAGCGCACGCCGTCCATCCGCAGCAGATCCACCATCTTGCTCAGGTAGGCCTCGACGTTCTGCGGCGTGTCGCCCATCTGGACTTCCCGGATCACGAAGGTCCCTTCCAGTTCTTCCGGTTCGCCAGCGAACTGCCCGGTTTCGACCTCGATGGCGTCGCCCAGCGACATCTCCGGCGGCTGCACCGCCTCCACCGTGAACGGTCCGCTCACGCGGGTGATCTTACGGTCGATCTCGGGCTGATCGACCAGTTCCTCCTGGTCGGCGTTGGCCGCGATGCAGGCGTTGACCTCGTCCATCTTGGCCCGCCAGGCGGCGCGGTAGGCCTCCACCGCTTTCTTGAGTGTTTCCGGCCAATCCGGATCCGTGTCGAACGGAACTTCCCAATGCTGCCAACCCTTGCCCTTCTCGGGCAGATCCCAGCGGCGCCGGTCGGCGTCGGTGATGGCCTTCTTGCCCTCCTGCTTCTGCTTGAGCGCCAGCTTCATCCGCAGTTCCTGGCGCAGTTTGCCGGTGACCTGCTCCAGGGCTGCGTTGGCGTCCGCGAGCCGCGCGTCCAGGATCGGCTCGTGTTTGGCGAAGATAGGATCGAGGTTCGTGTTCTGCGCAATGCTCTTGAGCGTGATGTGCGGGACCGTCTTGTAGCGGAAGCCGCCGGCCACGCCCTTCGATTCGTCTTTCAGCTTGTAGTATTCGTACTTGGCGGTGAGCAGCCTCTGGCGGGCGATAGCGATGGCCACGCGGCTGGTGTCGATCGTGATCCAGCGCCGCCCCCACTGCTCGGCGACGTAGGCGGTGGTGCCCGAGCCACAGGTGGGATCGAGGACGAGGTCACCGGGGTCGGTGGTCATGAGCATGCAGCGCTCGATTATCTTGCTCATAGTCTGGACCACATACATCTTGTCCATGCCGCTACCTGCCTGGGTGTCATCCCAGAAATTGGTAAGAGGGAACACCGGAAAATCCGAAAAGTATCGGACGTAGTTCAGCCCATCCCCGGATGTCTCCAGCCGCTCTGCCCTGCCGAGACGGTCCATGCCATCTGCGGTTGTGCTCCAGCCACGAGTTCCCGCTGGAGAGAAGTTTCTTCCCCTGAAACTCACAGGAAAGTGCATCGCACTGCCAGGGCCAGATGGACGATCCTGCCGCTGACTTGTGACTATCTGCAACCGAAACACTCGGTGTTTATCGCCAATAACTCCAGACTCGACTTCGTCAGCTGAGAGCCGCCTGCGCAACCCCGTTGGCGTTTCGACTCCCGTGTAGGCTTCACCGCCCGAGCCGCCCAGTTTCCTCTCGCGGTGAATCTGGCGAAACTTTGTGTGCTGTTGATTGCGCCCGTACCAAAGAATGTAGTCAGTCGTCCCCGGCAGGTACTCGCCGGTTGCTCCGCCCGTCTTCTTCATGGCGATGAGCGCAATTGCGTTCACTGATCCAAACACTTCGTCTAAAATGGCGCGAACTCGATGCAAGTTTTCGTCGCCGATCTGGACGAAAATCGAGCCACTATCCGCAAGTAGCTCGCGGGCAACCACCAATCGATCGCGCAAGTACGCCAGATAGGAATGGACGCCAAGGTGCCACGTATCTCGGTATGCTTTGACGGTCTCTGGCTCGCGTGTCAGATCCGCCTCCGCGTCACGCACTTGTCTCGTCCCGACCTGGGGCTGGAAGTTGCTCCCGAATCTGATCCCATACGGCGGGTCGATGTAGATCATCTGCACCTTGCCCGCCAGGTCCTCGCGCCGCGCCAGCGACGACATCACCTGAAGGCTGTCGCCCAGAATCAGCCGGTTCGACCAGTCCACCTCATGCTTGTAGAACTGGACCGCTTCGTTGTACTCCTGCTCCGGGTCGGCGAACAGCGACCGGTTCACATCCTCCCGCGCGGCCACCTTCAAAATGGCCTGGGCGCTGACGCGCTCGTGAATGTGCAGCGCCACCGGGTCCACCGCGAACCCCTTGGCCTCCCGCTTGCCCGCCCATTCGAGCCACGGCTCATGCTTGCGCAGCGCTTCGGCCAGCGCCCACGCCTCGGCCTCATTCAGCGGCCGCCGCGTGGCCTCGGCCAGCAGTTCCGGCAACTCGTCCGCGCTTCCGGTGGGATCAAAGCGCAGCACCGGGGCGAGGCGCGGACTGTAGGAGTACTCCGCCTTCGGCAGCAACGGCACATGGCCATCAGCCGCAATTTTGGCCGGCGGGTTGTTCTTCCGGGTGGCTTCGGGATGGCGGTAATCCGCAACAGGGGCGGTCCGGCCCTCGCCTTCGGAGTTGCCCTTCTTCTTCCTGGTTGCCATAGCTTAAGTCCTCATTCTAGTCGCTTATGGGGTTTTCGGACCCGCGACCATCGGACCCAAGCGTCCCCTCGGCCCTCCGAAACGGGCCGGAGGAAATCAGGCAAACCGGGCAGGGCGCGAGACGGTCAACGGTCCTCGCCGTTGGCCCGGCGCGCTTGACGTTCCTCCCACTCGCGCAGAATCTCCCGGCCCTTGTCGGAATACAAGCGTTCGCGAAACTCCTGGTCAAAGCGGTCCAGGTCGTAATCGCCCCGCTCGCGATGCTCAAAGCGCTCAGGTTGGGCTGGCAGGTTCAGAATCAATCGCGTATCCGTGGACATGGCAACAAGCTCTCAAGTTTATCGCAAATAAAAGTTCCAAAAGCAGTTGTTCAGCTTGCGGTCGTT
>Ga0073932_1005738_pt1 | contig 13229 bp, 16 predicted proteins | sample DewCreD2012metaG_FD_76967 | JGI IMG/M metagenome (GOLD analysis project Ga0073932, IMG submission 76967) | Hot spring sediment bacterial and archeal communities from British Columbia, Canada, to study Microbial Dark Matter (Phase II) - Dewar... ... | reverse complement strand
CTGCTAAATTGGTTCATGTCTCCCTCTGGTTTGGTTTTGATAGTCTGATAAAACCATCATACACCGAGCCAGAGGGATGACGAATCAGTTGACTTCAGAATCTATTTTGGACAAGAGTGATCTACCATAAAATTCAAATTTAGAAGGTAATATTTTATCCCACGGCGGATTTCCGATCACCGCGTCAAAGCCTTGGCGTTCGGAGCGGAGTATTTCCGGAAACTCCAGTTCCCAATGGAAGAAGCGCTCGCGGCCCTGGACCCTTTGGAATTCCGGCCACCATTCTTTGTCCTGGCAGTAGGCTTCCAGGGTTTGGGCATCCTCCGCGTGTTGGGCGAGGTTGGCGAAGTCGCGCCAGATGGATTCGAGGCCAAAGGCCGCGGCGCACCGGAGGTCAAAAAGGTGTCTGGCCCCGGCCAGTATTTTTTCCGCATTTTCCATGCGGTCTTTCTTGAACCTGATCTCCTCGATTGATTCCGGCTCGACCGCGCCCTGGTCGCCGGCCTTGTCAATGAGGCTCCGCTCCTGGATGGCGGCCTTGATCTTTTCCTTGATGGCGTGCTCGAAGAGGCCCGGCTGTCCGATGGATGCGCCTCTTTGTTTGAGCGCGGGAATGGGCGGCTGGTCCAGGCGTTCGAGCCAGGTCCCGATCAGAGAGTTGCCGCAACGGACGTGGTGCTCAAAGAAGGTGAGGGGCCGGTCCCCGGCCATTGATTCGATCCAGAGGGACACGCGGGCGAGTTCCACGGCGGTGGGGTTCAGGTCCACACCATAGAGACAGCGCTCGGTGATCCGGCGTTTGCACCAGGCATGGGCTTCGGAGAGCTTGTCGTCCACGTCGGTGGTCCAGGTCCCCCTGAACGCGGGCGGTCCCTTTTTGCCGTACTCCTGGTTGTAAGCCCCGTGGAGCGCACGGGCCATGAAGCGGCAGGCCCCGACCAAAAAATGGGCTGAGCCGCAGGCCGGGTCCAGAATGCGCAGACTTTCAATCTCAGCCGCGGTCTTGCCCTGGACCAGGGGGCCAATGGCGTGCCGGACAATGTCGTCCACCAGGGGCTTGGGGGTATAAAAAGACCCGCTGCCCTTCCGGGCCGAACCGGGGATGAACAGGAACCGGCCCGGCTCCAACCGCCGCACCAGTTTAGCCGTGGCCCCTTTTTTGACCCCCTTGTCTTCATCCTCCTCGCCGGATAGCTCCTCGGCCTCGACCTCCTCGCTTTCAACTTCTTCCGTTTCCGCCTCGGCCTCATCCTCCTCCACCGGCATTTCCGGGTGCAGGTTTTCCGCCGCTGTGCCCGCGACCAGGTCGAACTCGCCTTTGAGGTCCAGGTTCTTGGTTTCGCAAAGCCGTTTCAGTTCCAGGGCCGCAAGCGCATAGCTCTTTCCCGCGACCCGGACCTCGATCAGGGTTTCCCTGGCGACCTTGGGTTCAAATTCCAGCAAGCCCTCGTAAACCGCGCCCAACTGCTCGATGTCGAGTTCCAGGAAGGACACCCGCTCGCGGCCCACTCCCTTTCTGGGCATGGTGGTGGCAAGGTCTAAAAGCAGGCGCGCCACGGAGCGGTCGTCCAGCCGGGCTTGCTTAAGAATGCGGCCGGCTTTGGTCTCCGGGCTGAAGAAGTCGCCGCCCCGGGCCGGGATGTGATCATAGGGGGTGATGGCCGGGAGGCCCTGGTCGAAAATCTCGAAGAGGGCAATGAGTCGGAGCCACAGGCCGTGGCGGTTCTGTCCGAACTGGTCGGGGGGGACGATGAGGATGTCGTCAATCAAGCTTTCCAGGGAATAGGAGTCCTTGTAGATGCCGTTTTGGAGGAGCCGTTCGTCGCGGGCCTCGGCGTAGAGAATGAAGAGGAGCCGGTAAAGGCAGGTGAGCGCGGCGTCGCGTAAATCTTTTAGCCGGTCCTCGCTGATGTCCAGAGGGTCACGGGATTCACCGTCCGGGGCGCGGCCGGCCCAGTCGTCAAGCAAGCCCTGAACCAGGGACTCGGCGGAGGTGAACACCGCGGCCTTCAAATCTTCCGAGACCTTTTGGGCGTGCTCGCGGCTTTCCTTTTCGATCCGTTCGATCTCGGTCCCGCCTTCCTGATCCAGGAAATTGTCGGCCTTGAGGATCATGAGGGCGGCGGCAAAGGACTCGTGGTCGTCGTCCTCGATGCAACCTTCCAGGTCCAGTTCCAGGCTCGCGTTCTTCGGGCCGTCGCCCTCGCGTCGGACCAGAGCGATCTTGGAGCCGCTTACCAGGAGGCCGTAGCGCACGTCATGATGAGTGAGGACTTTCAGGAGTTCCTTGGTATGGGTCCCCTCAAAGCCTTCATCCCAGCCGCCGTAATAGCAGAGGAGGAGCGGGAGGCCGGACGCGGCCTCGTCCTCGGCGTTGATATAGAGGGGCCGGATGTGGGTGTCGTTATCCGGGGCCTGGCCGATGTGAAAGCCGAACACGTCGCGGAGAAGGGGCCTGACAAAAAGCTCGCGCATGTCGGAGGCGCTTTTCACCCGCGCCTCGGCCCGGTCGCGGATTCGTTGAAGCTTAATGAAGGCAAAATCGGACTCGCGGTCCGAAAGTTTTTTCTTTCGGCCCCGGCCTCCGCCCTTGCCGAAGACCGTGCCCAGGTAATAGTCGGAGAAGAAGCCCTGGCGGTTGTGGAGGTGCTTGTAGATCACGACCGCTCCTCCCAACCCTCTGGCAAGAGGAACAGCGCGCCGAGCGGACGAGGATCGTGAGTAGCTTCCACCTTTTCAAACCCGGCAATCTCTTGTTCCCGCTGTTTGGCAAAGGTCTCGATCCAGGCGCGCTTGGCCTCAAAGCCGCCTTTGGTCGGTTCGGCCTCAAAGAGGCGAATTTGGCCGCTGTCCTCGATCAAGCCCCGGGAAACCCGCTCCTCCTCGGCTATCTCGTCCATCCGGTCATTCTGGTAAGCGGCAAGGTCGTCACGCAGGACTTGGGCTTCCCCGGCCCGCGATTTTTTTATCTCGCCGGCGCGGTCATGGAGAATTTTGCGAGCGGCTTCCCTGGCCTTTTCGTAAAGACCGTCGAACCGGCCCTTGAACATGGCGGTAAGGATGTCCGGCGCGACCTCGCCGGGAGCCTGGCGTTCATGGACCAGACCGATATTTTCCACAATTGAGCCGATGGGCTTTCCGTCTAGGCCAACCCGAACCGGGATAACCATCTCCTCGATCACCTGGTTCTCGCCCGTGACCTCGCCCAGGAAGGTGAAAAGGATTCCGGGCGGGTCTTTTTTCGGGACCCGACGGGCGGCCAGACGCTTTGGCGAGAGGCCCCTCTCATCGGGGTAAACCTGGAGGAGCCTCATGCGAGCGTTCGCGGCAATGGTCTGGACCAGAGGATGGAGTGGCGTGATGAACTCGACCTCGCTCGCCTTCATGCGCACGGCCACGGATCGGCGGCAGGTAACGCGGGGATAGAGGTCGCTCACGCCAGGGCCTCGCAGAGGGCGTGGGACCTCAATCCGATAGATGTGCTCAAGGTCGGTCGGCTTCATACAGTTGAGGCCGAGGTGGTCGAGGATCAGTCTTTCCAAGTCGGTGTCATCGCCCAGGAGAGGGTCCGCGGAAGAGAGGCGGTCGTGGACCTCGCGGATTTCCCCGGCCACGTCCTTGCCTGAGAGCAAGAGCGGCGAGACATTCTTGATAAAGTCCTGGGTGCGGTCCTCAAAGAGCTTAACCAACGAGGCCTTGCGTTGGTCCGGGTCGGTCTCGGCGTCATAGGTGATAAGGCCGGTCTCGATTTCCGAAGCCCCGGCCAGGATTCCAAGGATGTCCGGCGTGGAGATACGGTCGCTTTGCATCTCCTCGATCTTCCTGACCAGTTGATGAAGGATGTCATCTTCCGGCGACCGGGGGTAATAGAGATAGCGGATTTCCGGCTTACGGGTTTGGCCGTAGCGGTCCACGCGGCCGTTCCTCTGCTCCATCCTGTTCGGGTTCCAGGGCAGTTCAAAGTGGATGACCCGGTGGCAATGATAGTGCAGGTTCAAGCCCTCGGAGGCCGCATCTGTGGCGAGGAGGATGCGTACGCCGGGGTCGGCAAAGCGCTCCTCCACTCGGCGGCGTTGATAGATAGTCAGGCCGCCTCGGAGGATGACGTAGGATTTTTTGAGGTCGTCCGATGCGTCCAAGGCTTCCTTGATGGACTCCAGGGTGTCCAAGTATTCCGTAAACACGATGACCTTGGCGGGACGGTCCGCTCCAAAGACTTCGCGCAGGTGCGCCATAAGCTCCTTAATTTTGGAATCACCCGCCGCGAGCTTCTTCAGCATCTTGCGGATGGTGTTCAGCTTGGTGATCTCGGACTTGCGCCGCTTTTCCTCCTTGGGAATGGCGGACTTGACGATCCGCTGGGCAATGCGCTCGGCGGTCAGCTCGCTCATGGGCAGGTCGGCCTGGAGTTCGCGGATTTCCGAGCGGAGCGGTTGCTCCTCGCGGGCCTCTTCTTTTTTCAGGGCCGATAAGCGGTTCTCGATGGTCTTGATGAGCGCGGCCCGACTCGACAGCATCCGCTTCTTCACGATCTGCATGGCGAAGCCAACCAGGTCCTTGTCGTCGGTGTTGAGCGCGTCCTTGACCGTGCGGGAGCAATAGGTTGAAACCTGTTTGAAGAGGGCGGTCTCGTCATCGCCGGTCAGGACCGGGATGCCCTCAACATTGCGGACCAGGAACGCCTGTTCCCATTTCCCCGGCGCGGTGGCGCGGATGATCTGGGATTTCATGCGGCGGATGCGGGAGCGTTCGATCCGGTCCTGCCGGCGGGCCTCGTCGCCATGAAAGGTCGCGGCGGTCGGTTCCACGAGTTCAATCAGCGACCGGAAGGAATGGGAATAGCCGTTATGAGGCGTGGCGGTAAGCAAGAGCAAGCCGCGTGAGTTGTCGCGGAGATCACGGCCAAGGCGGGTTCGTTGCGTTGGGTATGGGTTACGTGAAGAGCCGGACTCAGACATGTAATGGGCTTCGTCTACGATCACCAGGTCCCACTTTTTCTTGAGCGCCCGCTTGCGGACGGTTTCCTTTTTAAGATAGTCCATCGAGGTCAGAATGAGGGGCAGGATGTCCCAGGGGCTAAGGCCGGCCGGGATCATGGTCTGCTCTCGCGAGAGGTCGCCGGCGTTGCCGATCAGGGTGAATTCCAGGCCAAACTTTGTGAGCAGTTCATCCTTCCATTGGAGCAGGAGGCCGGGTGGGACCACTATCAGGATGCGGTCGGCACGGCGGCGGGCCAGGAGTTCAAGGATGCTAAGCCCGGCCTCGATGGTTTTGCCGAGGCCCACGTCGTCAGCGATCAGTAGGCGTGGGCTTGGCTTGGCGAGCAGACGCAAGGCCGGGGCGATCTGGTATGCCTCCAGCGCCACCCGTCCAAAGCGCGCGCCGGAGATCAAGCCTGCCTGCCGGATGGCGGTTAGCTCCAGGACTTCGTGGGCCAGACGCCATAGATGGAATGGAGAAACCCCGCGCGGGTCGAACATCGGGGATTCGCTTGGCAACGATTCCAGTTGCTCCGGGGGATGAATTATATTGATCGAGCTTCGTTTCCCGTCTCCCACGGCCTCCAACCGGAACATGGTCTTGCCCGTGGGCAGGCCTTGGACACTAAGAACCTTCCACGGCTGGTCCCGAACCAACACCCGGTCTCCGACTCTGAAAGAAGTAGTTGACATAATGGAGAAGCAAATTATAGCATCCAGAGCGAGTTGTTCAAGCAATGATCATTGAGAGAGCCATCACTTGGGAAATTGCCTTATAAAAGGCCTTCAAAACTTTTCCACAGAAAATAATTTTTGCGGCCAAGATTATGATTTGGTCGGGAATACCACGGGATTCGACTCAACGCTTTGAGGCGCTGAATGTAGCTGGATTGGATCAAGAAGAAGATGAGAAGAGTACTCCGAGGAGGTGATATTAGAGGCTGACGACTTTGAGGCGATTGTTGTCTCGAGGACTATTGTAATAATTGGTACCGAGCGACTTACTTAAGGCCAAGTGAAGATTCTCGACAACCTATTTATTATATATCCACTCTTTCCCAAAGCATATATCCAAGTAATGTATGAATGGTTTCCAGCGGGTGTCAAGGCTCGGATAAGCACACGGCGGTAAAGGCCGTGACCGCCTGGGGTAAAGCCCTCCAGTCGATCTATGGCCGGGAGGCGGGATTCGGGATCGTTGAACGCCAACAGTTCGCCGCACACGCGGCCCCAGTCGCCCACGGGCGCGTCCTGGGGCTGGAGGTCGAGGTGTTGGGCCAGTTGCTCGGCGAAGCGGCGCTGTGTGGCGACGTCGGCGAGGGGGTCGGTTGTGCCGTGGGCGAGGATGTGCGCCTCAGGTACCTCTATAATTGGGATGCCGGAGGAGAACTGGTAGAGGCGGCCGGTGATGGTTATTGGCTCTACCGAAAGGACGCCACGGCAGAAGCGGTCGTGATTGATATACCCCTGGCGCAGGGTGCCATATACGGCTAAAAATAACAGGCCCTTGGTGTTCTCCTTGGGGGTGTCATGGTCGTTCATTGGTGGTAGTCTCCGCTTCATTGCGCTCCTCCTGCTGGTTCTTTCACCCTCCTGGCCTGCGCCTGGAAGGTGAAGACTTCCCTCGAGTACCCGTACAGGTCCTCGTGCCGGAACACAAGGAGGCTCATGGGAGGGAGGGGAATCTCGCGCCAGCCCTTCTCGCCCGCGAGCACGGCGTCCAGGAAGGCCTGGTCGGAAGCGTAGATTACGGCCCGATGGCGCTTGCTGTAGCGCAGTTCGAGCGGCTTGTTGCCTTTGAGGACCAGGACGGTGCCGGGTAGCTTGCGCGAGGCAAGGATCGCGGTGATCTGGCCCCGACAATGGGCGAGATGGCGCTTGAACCGGTCGAGGTCAAGCTGCCCGTTCCTAAAGGACCGGTCCGCCAGGCGGAAGATGATCTCGCTGTCCACCTCGGCGTGGCGCTTCAACTTGAATTTTTTGAAGAGGTAGTCCGCGTTGTAAACCGTGCCATTGTGAGTGCCGAGACAACCCCCGGCTCGAAGCGGCATGTTGTTGAAGTTGTTATGCTCGTCACCTCGTGTGCGCCAGCGGTTGTGCCCGAGGAGGAGCGTGGTGCTGTTGCTTACGCCGGAGAGCAATTCGTGATAAGCCTTGTCGGTTATGAACTGCTCGGCGGTGATCGGGAGCTTGAAGAGCCGGTGCTCGCCGTCCAGGTCAAGCCAGGCCGCGCCCGTCGCGTGGGGGCCGCGCTGTTCGCTCAAGACGAGGAGACGCGTGAAGAGCCAGGTGAGGTGGTCAAGCTCCTCGGGCTTGCGCCGCTTCTTGCCGAAAATAATCCCCGAGAGGCCGCACATCACTGGCCTCCTTCCGGCTCGGGGGCGAAGCCCCGGAAGACGCCCTCGGCGTATTCCTTGGGATGCGCCTCGATCCAGCGCGTGGTCTCGGGGAAGCCAAGCTCTCCAGCGAGCCGAGCGACCAGGGGACGGTCGAGCATGTTGGTGAGGCCCGAGAGGCGCACCGCGTCAATGCCCCGCCAGGCGCGATCCGGGATCATGACTGGCCCGGCGAGCTTGTCGTCCAGCAGTTCCGCCAGCCTGTGCGCGACCAGGGCATCGAGGAGGGACGAGGCCTTTTCTTCGGGCGTGTCGCCTATGACCGCGAGCTCGATCCCGGCGAGCATCTTGGCGTTGCGCAGGACCATGTCAATATAGTCCTCGACGCCGCGCTGATCCGAGAAGAGAGACGCGCCTTTCATGGCCCGAAGGACTTCGAGGGGCGTCTTCCCGGTGAAGACCTCGCCGTCGCCTTCGAGCGGCTTCCCGTCAAGCGTGGTGTTCCTGATCATTACTCTCATGACGCGCCTCCCTCTTCCGCGCTGGAAGCGGGCGTTTGTGATTCGGCCTCGCTGTCGGCCTGCGGCTCCTCGACCGGCCTTCCCCGCTTGAAGGCCGAGTCCCCTGGCATGGCCTCCAGGAGGTGTTTGCGCGCGGTCTTGAATTCGTCGCCGATGAGGCCCAGGTGCAGGAGGAACACGCGGAAGTCGTAGCGAGCGCTCTGCTGGTTGAAGGCGCGCTTGCGGCTGGAGGCGGCCCGGCCGTTCAGGGACTTGGCGGCCACGGCCAGGACCAGTTGGACGTAGGCCTTGACCTTGCCCGCGTGGAGCGTGCCCTCGAACCAGCGGAACTCGACAGTACCTCGGTACCAAACATTGTGAAGGTTCACGCCCGCGTACCTTGTCGAATCAAAATGCTGCGGCTGTTGGTTGTGGAAGCCATACCAGATGCGGTTGAGCTGGTCCTTGGTCTTGGGCCGGCTCCGCTCGATCTTTTCGATTAGCTCCTTGCTCACCGGCTTGGTGTAATGGCTTAACCGGCTTGGCTTCACACCCAGAGCGGTGAGAATGAGCGCCTCCTGCTTGTAGACGATCTTGGCGAGGTTCCCGAGCGTGCGGCCGTCAAAGGCCGAGGCGTCCACGTGGACGTGCACAGAGCATCGGTCATCACATCTTGCCCCGCAGGTCCGCACGGCGCGCACGACCTCCTGGAGGAGGGGCAGGTCCTCGTAGGTGAGCACCGGACTCACCACCTCGGCCCGCAGGCTGAAGGGCACGTTGATGAGCGAGCCGTCCGCCACCACCTTCCAGACCCGACCCCGGTCGTCCTTCACCTCCCAGGGGTCGTAATGCGAGGGCGTGCCCACGTGCCTCACCTCGCCGCCCACCGCCATCTGGATCGCCCGGGCCACTGCCTCCCGTGTTCTTTTCACTGTCTCTATCTCGATCCCAAAGTGAATTTCCCTTAGTTCCATCTCGCCTCCTTGCTTTCCCGTAAGTCGCTGTTTTGTCATACCTTTAAGTATCTTCCTGATACACATTGACGCTTCTTCTGTCCGAGAAGTCAAGGCCCAAGGCGGAAACTGCCGCCGATGGATCCACAGAGACAACAAGCGGATGTATATGGCCCCAATTGCCCTAAATTAACGCCGGGTTGTGGAGCGGCCAGAAATGCGCAGGGTTTCCTCATGCCCCAAAAAGAACACAGGGCGGCTGTTTTCAGAGAGAACAGGCGGCTCAGGGCGGGCTCTCCTGGTGGGTCAGCCCGACGTCGAGCAACTCCTGGTTGATCCTTCCCGCCTCGTGTTCCTCGCGGCGGATCGCGGCCATCAGGTCGGCAAACTCGGTAGCGCCGTCAGGCGGAATTCCCAGCCGCTCTTCGATTCGTCTCAAGCGCGCCTCCAGGTTGGCAAGCAGATCGAGGGCGTGGTCGCGCAGAACGCCGTCGCGCTTCTCCTGGGGCGAAGGGATGAACTCGGTCAAGCCTCCGGCTCTCCTCACGATCATCTCGTCCTCCCTTAGCTCAACGTCGCGCCGAGCGTGTGAATCCTCGGATAGACCAGGTTGTTGCCGGTCATAGCTGCCTTGTAGCGGACCCTGTTTCCGTTCGGGTCGGTGAAGGTGCGGGTGAGCGTGTACTCGGTCCACTCGTAATCGATTTGCCGGGTCGCCGCGATGGACATGGCCTCCCAGGTCGCTCCGCCGTTGTTGGAGGCGAACCAGTTGATGTTGGTCCCGCTGGGGATGCTCATCTGGGTGTAGACCTTGGTGGAGGTCACGCCCTGGGTGAGTTCGTTCTCGCGGTTCATCGAGACGATGAGGCCCAGGCCCAGATCGTTCATGGCGCAGTCAACCTCTTCAAAAACGGCTCTTGACAAAACCCACTCCGTGTAGTTACATTGTAGTTATGAAGAGGTTGGAGTTCGTCTGGGACCCCAGGAAGGCAAAAATCAATGCCAAGAAGCACGGCGTGACTTTTGAGGAGGCTCGCTCGGTCTTCTACGATGAATACGCGGTTGAGTTCTACGATGAACCTCATTCCGAGGAAGGAGACCGCTTTTTGCTTTTGGGCCTCTCCGCTCACGCCCGTCTTCTTCTGGTGTGCCACTGCTACCGCGAAGATGAGGGAACAATTCGCATCATCTCGGCTCGCAAGGCCACTAAGTCTGAATCCGAACACTACAGGAGACATTAAAATGAAAAAAGAGTACGACCTGTCCAAAATGAAATCGCGAAAAAATCCATATGCCAAGCGGCTCAAGAAACAGATCACCCTTCGGCTCGACCCGGAGGTCATCGAGTATTTCAAGGAGTTGTCTTCGGAAAAAGGCATACCCTACCAGTCCTTGATCAACCTGTATCTGCAGGATTGCGCCAACAAAAATCGCCAGCTGAAAATGTCCTGGACACCCTGATCGCTGATCATTTTCGTCCGCGCTCCAATTGTTCCTTCTCAAAGGCAAGTTGCCGCTCCAGGGCCTCCACGAACTCCGCGCGGACCCGAAGCGGCAGCGCCATGACCTCGGAATACTCCCAGTGCAGTCCGCCGTAGGCCAGAAAGAACGCGTCCCTTACAAGCGAACTCCGGGGAACAAAAAACCCGGCTCGGCCTCCAGGCGGGTCCGGATGCGCGCTCCGCAACTCTCGCAATCCACTTCCACAACCGTATCAATGCCCGCATCCACTCGCGCCATCTCTTGGCGGAGCGCGCTCCGGTCCCGCAAGGACATCTCGGCCATCAGCTTCCGCGTCGGCGGCTTGCCGTCGATCTCCACGATGCGCATCAGTATGGCCGAGGTGATGGAAGGCTCTTTCAGGGAGGCCAGGCGTTTTTCCATGTTGCCGTCCAGGTGCGTGAACTTGACCTTCCGGTTGGAGCCGGGGAGCTTGAAGGTGAACTCGCGGTCCTTGGCGTAGGGCGTGACCTTGAGTTCCTCGAGGTTGACGCTCGTGAGGTTGGTCTCGCGGCAGGCGGTGTTCGGACAGACCAGTTCGAGGTCCACCTCTTCGCCGAGTGAGATCTGCCGGAGCCTGACCAGGATGAAGAGCCGGTCGCCGGAAAGGAGGTCGAGGATTTCCTTCATGCCCGGTTTGGCATTCTCGCCCAAGCGCAGCACGCAGTTCTTGAGCACCTGGTTCGCTAAATGCGGATGGCAACATAACGCGGATGACAACATTATTCGTCTACGGGACCCTCAAGCGCGGCTACTGGAACCACGACCGCTTCTGCCAGGGCGTCCTGTCCGTGGAAGAAGCCGTGGTGACCGGTCGCCTCTACCAGTTCCCTTCCGGCATCCCCATCCTTCAAGTCCCCGAGGAGCACATCCTCGCCCACGGGACCTCCGACCCCCTCGCCGACGTTGCCACACAGCGCCGCTTCACCGAGAAACTGGCCCAACACCTCGCCCCCCAGACCCCGGACGCGCCCCTGGGCGACTGGGGCCGCGTGTGCGGCGAGCTTTTGACGTTCAATGATCACGAATCCCGCCTCCCGGCCATTGACCGGCTGGAGGGCTTCAATCCAAGCGGACACTGTCTATATCAGCGGGTGTTGCTCCCGGTCCTCGTGGAGCGGACGCTGGTCCCGGCCTGGCTTTATGTCGGCTCTTCTAGCCAAACTGCCGGGATGAAGTTGATCTCCACCGGCGTTTGGATACAATAGGCCCCCGTTTTTCCCAAAATTTTTGCCCCACCCACCCACGGAAATGCTTGACATCAACTGGCAATAACTGTAAGTTATGGACTTGATGTGAGGTATTCCGAAACGATCTCTGCTTTATGCTCAAGAGGTGGATGCGATGACTAAAAAACCAGGTGAAGTCCTGACCATTGCGGATTTGGCCGCCTACCTGAAAATCCCCAAGTCCACGCTCTACAAGCTCGTCCGGGAGGGTAAAATTCCCTCCCAGAAGATCGGGCGTCATTGGCGTTTCCATAAGGCAGCTATTGATCGTTGGCTGGAGGAGACAAGGTAAATGGCCAACGGAAACGTCAACTGGATCGCAGGGTTCATCTGGAACATCGCCGATGATGTGGTGCGCGATGTATACGTTCGGGGCAAGTACCGCGATGTGATCCTGCCCATGACCGTCATCCGCCGGCTTGACGCGGTGCTTGAACCAAATAAGGAGGCCGTCCTCAAGCTCAACAAGCAACTCGATGAAGCCAGCATCGCCAACAAGCATGCCGCTCTGTGCCAGTCATCCGGGCAGGCGTTCTACAACACCTCGCCGTTCACCCTCCGCGACCTCCGCGCCCGGGCCAAGCAGCAACAACTCAAGGCCGACTTCGAGACCTACCTCGACGGCTTTTCACCCAACGTCCAAGAGATTCTCGATAAGTTCAAGTTCAGAAATCAGATGCCCACGCTCGTCGAGGCCGATATCCTCGGCAGCCTCATCGAGAAGTTCACGTCCAACGACATCAACCTCGGTCCCAACCCCGTGTTCGACCAGGACGGCAACGAACGACTGAACAGGTGCTCCATCACTGGCACCCCTCGAAGCAACAGATTGACGAAGAGCGATGGCGGCGGGCGCTTCAGTGGATGAAGCAAGAAGGCCTCGTTCCCACTGTGACTGGCGCAACCGAGGCCGTGGAGACCAAGTTCCCGGACGATGATGACATCGGCGACGAGACGCCGGATGAGGATGAAGAAGGACCATCCGAGGAGGAGGCCGATGCCGACGACTGACACCAGCGAGAAAGGCCTGGAGGCATTGATCGTAGAGTCCCTGGTAACCGAGGCTGCTTACGACCTGGGCCATAGCGAGGACTACGACCGCGAGCACGCCGTGGACCTGGCGAAGTTGCTGGCCTTTATTGAGACGACACAGAAGAAAGCGGCCGAGGCGTTGGAGCTTTCGCTGGACGGTCCGAAGCGGACGCAGTTCCTTCACCGACTCCAGGGCGAGATTGCCAAGCGCGGAGTAATTGACGTGCTGCGCAACGGAGTCAAGCATGGGGCGGTGAGCGTGGACCTGTTCTACGGCACGCCGACTCCCGGCAATGTCAAGGCCGAAGAGCGTTTTGCGGCCAACATCTTCAGCGTCACCCGCCAACTGCGATACAGCAAGGATGAGACCCAACTCGCCTTGGACCTGTGCCTGTTCATCAATGGCCTGCCGGTGGCTACGTTCGAGTTGAAAAACCGCCTGACCAAGCAGACGGTCGAGGACGCGGTGCAGCAATATAAGCGCGACCGCGAACCCAAGGAACTGCTTTTTCAGTTCGGTCGGTGCATGGTGCATTTCGCGGTGGACGACCAGGAAGCGCGGATGTCCACGCATCTCAAGGGCAAGGACTCGTGGTTCCTGCCCTTCAATCAGGGCTGGAACGACGGGGCCGGCAACCCGCCCAATGAAAGCGGGATCAAGACCGATTACCTCTGGAAGAAGATATTGACCAAGGCCGAG
>Ga0073932_1005736_pt1 | contig 13231 bp, 11 predicted proteins | sample DewCreD2012metaG_FD_76967 | JGI IMG/M metagenome (GOLD analysis project Ga0073932, IMG submission 76967) | Hot spring sediment bacterial and archeal communities from British Columbia, Canada, to study Microbial Dark Matter (Phase II) - Dewar... ... | reverse complement strand
GTTTTCGAGTTTTACGTACCTCCCTTCCACTTCTTCCCGGAAACCGTCGTCCAGATTCAAGACCCACCACTGCATGGGCACATCGCAGAGCAGCTGCTTGCTGGAGCGCTCAGGAAATTGGTGCTCCTTGCCGAACTGAAACATCTCGTGAACGGATTTTTCGTGACAGAACCTGGTGATGTCATGAAAAGTCCTGCACTTCTCCGCCCTGAAGCTCGGCGCATCCGGGTCCAGGAGGTGCAAAGGAATGATGTGTTCCGCCGCCCCTTTGAGGGACTCGAACACAGGGCTCCCTTCCATGAGATTTCGCGGTTTCTCGGTCCGGACAAGCAAGTCCACCACGCGGCCCTCATAGATCCTGAGGCCGTCCGCATCCACGGTCACGGTCCGGCCGTTTTCAAGACGGGTCATGGCCCCTTCCACGCCGAAGAGTGCCGGCACCCCGAATTCCCGGGAGACATTGGCCAGGTGTCCGGCAATGCTCCCTTGTTCGGTCACCACGGCCGCAGCGCGGCTCAGAAGCGTCGCCCATCGGGGAAGCGATTGCTCGGCCACGAGAACCCCTCCCGCTGGGAACTGAAGGGCATCCATGTCCTTGCGAACCATGAAAACCGGCCCGCATCCAACCCCTGTGCTTGCCGTCACTCCTCCCCGGAGGAGCACTTTGCCCCGGTCTTCCCTTTCTTGGTGCTGGCTCGTTTGGGTTTCCGCCTTTTGGAGTAGGGGCCGGCACTGGAGAATCACGATCGAGCCGCCTCTGTCCACAGCCCATTCAATGTCCTGGGGTCTCTGATAGTACGCCTCAATGCGAACCGCGAGGCGGGCGAGTTCCTTGGCCTGGTCGTCGGTCAGGGAAGGCCATCGGCTCTCTTCGCCGGTCACCTCCAACCGGCAAACCCCCTCCTCGGGGTAGCACACGAATTTCCGATCCTTCACAGGGATTACCTTTTCACGGACGGCCATGGGCTCGCCCCGTGAGACGACGAATAGGTCCGTGGCCGCGCTCCCGTCCACAACGGACTTGGGCAGCCCCCAGATGGCGTTGATCACCACCGCGTCATCCCGAATGTCGAGGGGATTTCTCGAGTACATCACCCCGCCGGAGACGGCATCCACCATCTGCATGCACCCCACGCACATGGCCACGTCTTCATCCCGAAGGCCCCGGTTCAGCCGGTAGGCCATAGCCGTGAGGCCGTACTTGCCGGCCACCACGTTCTTGTAGGCGTCAAGAAGATTTTCCCCGCTCACATTCAGCTCGGAGCGGTACTGTCCGGCAAAGGACGTTCCCGGCAAATCTTCTCCGAGAGCGCTGCTGCGCAGCGCCACCCGCACCCCCTTCCCGGCCTCCTCCTCCAGGAGCCGGTACTGCTCGCGGATCGCCTCCTCCAATTCCGCAGGCAGGGGGGAGGACATGATCAACTGCTGAATCGAGGCGCTCAAATTGAAAAGCTGATCGAGTTCCTCCACATTGGCCGATTGGATGCGGCGGTCGATCTCCGCCTGCAGGTCATTGTGTTTCATGAAAAGATCATAGCCCGCAGCCGTGACCGCAAAGCCTCCGGGGATCCTGATGTCCACCTGGCGGCCGATCTCGGCAAGACTGGCCATTTTGCTCCCCACCAGATCCGCCATGCTCTTGTCCACGTCCCGGAGAGGCTTTACCAGGGCGCCGTCGCGGGGGATCAGGTGCGGACTGATGAAGGGATTGATCTTCATCTGGATCTCTTTGAACCGTCCGAAAAGGGCACCGTATTTCCCGGGCGCGAGATCGTTCAGGTTTTTCACAATCTGGAACACGCTCGTGGAAACGCTCGTACATCGCGATCGGACAAAAGACATCCCGAAAGGCCAGGTCCCCTTGAGGGCCTCTTCCATCTCGGCCATGAGGTCGAGGGCTTTGTTGTTGGCGTTGAGGAGGAGCTTGAAGAGATGATAGCGGTCCCTAAACGCCAGACGCAGTTCCTCAGGGCTCTGGGCCTCCGGTTTAGGGCCTCGGCGAAAAAGCTCTACTATGCTTCGGAACATTCCCATGAGCGCCTTCCATTCGGTGCCGCTTATGTAGGGGTGGGCTTTACGCCCACCCTTGGGAGGGGATAAACCCCTCCCCTACACGCCTCTGCCGCAATCCGATAATTTATTGTCAGTATACTCTGCCTTTCCGCCACAAAAAAGCCGAAGGCCCTGTCCTCTGCCTTCGGCTCTGCACGATTCACCCAGTCCTTCCGTCAGTGCCCCAGTTGGAGTCCCCAACCTTCGAAGAGGAACAGAATGGCAAATCCATACCAGAGCGTGTAGATGACATAGAAGAACAGGGAAAAGAGCACAGTGCCCCAGCGATCCCCGATGCTCTGGGGCTCGATCTGATAGTAATTGTAGGAAGCCTCCAGGGCCTTCTGCTGCACCAGGACAACGGCCTTTCCCTCTTTGAATTTCTTTTGCTTTCCCAGGTCCTTGTCCATCTCCTGGAAAGCCTTCCACCAGTTGTACAGGACCCGTCTTTCCTCGTAGCCGTACTTTCCGCTGACGGCTTTTCCGTCATTGCGGTACATGGCATCCGCATCGTCCAGGGCCGCCCCGAGAATTCTGCCGAGATCCCCTTTCACGGTCAGGGTGCCTTCGGAAAGCCCGGTCTCCGCGCCTGCCTGTTTGAACAGCGAAGCGGTCTGCTCTGCCTGCTGCTTGTCGGCCATCTTGAGCGTCACGGAGATCTGATTTCCCTTGAACAAGGCCACATCTTTTTTCACCTTGGGGATATAGTAGGCGGAACCCTTGGAGATGCAGTTGTAGAGGTTGTCGAGATAGTCCAAGCCGTTCTTGCCGTTGTACAAGGGCAGGAAGAAAAGGACCAGGACGACGACGAACCCGATGATCAGACCAAGGCCCAGATAAAGCTCTTTTGGTTTGCCTGCCATGGCTACACCTCCCCCTTCAGGACTCGAATGTTTTTCAGGAACGTGCCGATGACCCAGACCCCGAAGATACCCACCACCAGGAAGAAGGCCACGATCCCGATGTTTTCAAGAACAGCGCCTGTCTGCTTTGAAATGGGGATCACCTCCATGTCCCCGAGTTTGCCGGGAAGGGCGAAGATTCGGTTTACGAATCCGGCCAGCACCGCCATGGCATAGAACCCGCGAATGGTGATGCCCTTGACCACCTTGGTGACCATGGCCCCAATCTGGATGCCGAAAAGCGATCCGAGAAGCATGCCCATGGCCAGGGTGTAGAAAATGAAGCCGTAAATGGCGTACTGGGTGATGGCGGCATAGCCTGCGGTGAAGATGATCTGAAAGATGTCCGTTCCCACCGTGGTCATGGAGGACACCCCCAGCATGTACACAAAGATGGGAAAGGTCAGAAAGCCGCCTCCCACGCCCATGATGCCTGCCGTCAGTCCCACGAGCGCTCCGCTCAGAACAAGGAATATCCAGGAAATGCTCCGGCCCCCCGGGGTGAAGTCGTAATCGAACTTCACCAGAGGCGGGATTTTTATCGACTGAAGCTTCAAGGGCAGACCGCCCACAGCGGCGCCTTCGTCTTTGCCCCCATGGGCGCTCTGGCCCGCGCCGTGGAAATCCTTTTCCTTTTTTATGGTTTTGCTCGCTCTGAGGAAGTCCGTGAGGGCATAGAATCCCAGGAACCCGAGCATGAGGGCGTAAATGGTGGTGATAAACGCGTCGCTCAGCACGGGGTTGATCTCATAAAGAACGCGGTTGATAACCCCTCCCACCGTGGCCCCAAGGATGGCGCCGATCAGGAAAACCACGGCCAGGGGAACCGACACATTGCCGAGCTTCCTGTGGATCACGCTTCCCATGATGGCCTTGGCAAAGATGTGAAAAAGGTCTGTGCCCACGGCCAGGATGCCCTTAATCCCCGCACTCATGAGCGCAGGAGCAATCACAAATCCCCCTCCTGCGCCGATGCACCCGGTGATCAGACCGGCGATCAGGCCGATCAGAATCGAGGCCACAAAGATGCCGGTCGAGTAAAAGGCAGGGCTGTAAGCCTTTTTGCCGCCCAGAAATTTGGGCAGTTCCCCGCTGAGCTCGTCGGCAAAAGCGATGCTTCCCAGGATCGCAGGGATCAGGAGAAGGGCCAACAGCAGCATCCGCCTCCTGTCCCAGAAGATTGTGTTGGACACCCGGATTTCCCACTCCGCATGGGCTCTGGCGCCCGCCATCATGAATCTGCCCCACTCATGAAAGACTCCCATAGGCTGGTCACTCCTCCGATTGAATTTTTCCCATTCCTTTGATCTTTTCGAGCTGGATGGATCGCCGCTTGTGGGCGTCCTGGATCTTGTACAGCAGATCGTCGATCTCCACCGGCTTCATGAGGTAGTCGAAGGCCCCTAATTCCATCCCCTCGATAGCCACTTCCAGGCTGGCATGCCCCGTCAGCATGATGACCTCGACAAGCGGATGTTTTTTCTTGAGCGCTCTCAGGGTTTCAATCCCATCCATGCCCGGCATGCGAACATCCAGGACCACCACGTCGGCAGGGCTTTTTTCCAGGAAACGAAGGGCTTCCTCGCCGCTGCGGACACCCGTTGCGTTCACGTTCCTTTTTTGAATCCTCTTGACCAGGGTCTCCAGGAATTCCTCCTCATCATCCACCAGAAGGACGTTAAACCCTTCCATCTCTATGGCCTTTCCGCGGCTATCGCTTCCTTGATTTTTTCTATCAGCTCTTCCAGGTCGCAAGGCTTGGTCAGATAATCCGATGCCCCCAGCGCAAGCCCTTCTCTTGCGGCTTGCTCGGAACCATGGCCCGTGAGCATGATCACCGGCATGGTCGGGACCATTTTCTTGAACACCTTGAGCACTTCGATCCCGTCCATGTCTTCCATTTTGAGGTCCAACACGGCCGCATCGAAATCCTCTTTGCGAAGGGCTTGGATCCCCTGGGTCCCGCTCAGGGCCTTGGTGACCTCGATGCTCCTTTTGGCCATTCGGTTCGCCAGCACATTCACATAGGCTTCCTCGTCATCGACCAGAAGCAGTTTGATGCGGGCTTTAGTCTCCTCGCTCATGGTCTGAGATCCTCCTGCTGAGAGCCTGACAAAGGACCTCGCAGGTTGCTTGACATGCCTGCTACGCCCGCCTCACGGTGATTTCCTTAATGCGGGCTTCAACGATCTTCCTCTCCTGCTCCCTCTTTCGAGAGGCCGCGCCTCCCACCTTTGCCACCAGAACTTCCATGTCACAGGGCTTCATCAGATAGTCGAAGGCGCCCAATTTCATCCCCTCGATGGCGGTTTCCACGGTGGCATGGCCGGTCAGCATGACGACCTCCACCAGGGGATAGTTCCGTTTGATTTCCCTCAGGGTTTCGATGCCGTCCATGCCGGGCATTTTTACGTCCAGGATGACCACTTCCACATTGCTCTCTTTCTGGCCGAGCTTTTCCAGAGCCTCCGCCCCGCTGAACGCGGTGGTGACCTGCAGGTCTCTCTTGGAGAGCCGCTTCGTCATGGTTTCCACAAAGGGAACCTCGTCGTCTACCAAAAGAACATTTGCAATGGCCATGATTGTCTTCTCCTGTCCGTTGTAGCTTTAGAGTTTAGAAACTCATCAAGGGTCAAAAATGGAGCACTCTGTGATCTAATTCGGAAAAGATCTCTCCCTCCGGTCGAGATGACAAGTTGTTCTCCAAGCGCCATGTTAATGGGATGCCTCAGAACCGGCTGATCGCGCATCAGACCGATCCCCCTTGTCCTTGGGTAACGGGATCTTGACGCGAAACGTGGTCTCCACATCAGGGGTGCTGTGAACCTCGATCTCGCCCCCATACTTCTTGATGATCCCATAACAAATGGACAACCCCAGTCCTGTGCCCTTGCCGACCGGCTTGGTGGTAAAAAAGGGATCAAAGATCCGACCCAGGTTGGCCCGTGGAATGCCCGGCCCATTGTCCGAAATCTCCACCACCAGATGCCTTCCCTCAAGCCGGGTTCTGACCTCTATCTTCCCTCCCCGCTTTTCCATGGCATCCATCGCGTTGTTGATGAGATTCAGAAACACCTGCTGCATTTCCGATTGGGACACCATGACCGTGGGCAAATTCTCCTGAAAATCGGTCGTGATGGTGATGTTCCCATACTTGGCCCTCTGGCCCGAAAGGACCACCAGCTCCTCGAGCAGCTCGTTGAGCTGAACATCCTGTTCTCTCGGGTCTGTTTTGCGCGCGAAACTCAAGAGCTTGTAGGTGATGTCCTTGCAGCGTTTCCCCTGGGTGCGGATCTGGTTCAGGGCGCGCTTGAATTCCTCGAGGTTGGAGCTCTCCTTGAATTCTTCCTCTTCGAGCAGATCGCCGATCCACCCCGCTTCCTCGACCATGATGGCCACAGGGTTGTTGATCTCGTGGGCGATGCCGGCTGCAAGTTCACCGATGGACGCCAGCTTACCCGTCTCGATGATTTGCTCGTCCATCTTGCTCTTCTCCTGATCCGCCTTGGCGATGCGCTTGACGATCCTCTTTGAAAGAATGAAGGCCATCGTGAGAATCGCGAGACCCCCCAGGACGTTAATGAGGATCGCCCATCTCAGCGCCCGGCCCAGGTCTGAAAAGGCATCGGCCGAGTCTTGCTGATACACCAGCAGCCAGTCATTGTCTTTGAGGAAATCCGCAACCAAGATGTTTTTTTTGCCTGCGCTGTCGCGTCGTTCCACAATGCTCATCTTGTTTTGACCCGCTTTGCCTTCCGCCAGCACGTCGAGGTAAATGTCCTTGCAGGCCGCCACGTCAAGAAGGGAGCGGGTTTGGAATTCGCCGTCTTTGTTCACGATGAAGGCAAAGCCCGTTTGCCCGATGCGGATGTTCTCCACCAGGGTGTTGAAGGCCACAAAGTCAATGGTGGCCCGCAAGAGCCAGCTCTGTCCCTTCCAATTCTCCTTCACGGCAATGATGAAATGAGGCAGCCCGCGCAATCCCAGGAACACATCGCTGATAAAGTACTCCCGGGTCATGGCCATCTTGAACCACTTGGCATCGGAGTAAAGGGCTCTGCCCAGTTTGTAGGGTCCGGAATAGGCGACCTGGATGCCTCGTTCATTGACCACCCCGAGGTCGACAAAGACAGGGCCGAATTCCTTCTGAAGCGTGAACAGCCTGTCATGGAGAAACGAATCGTCGCTGAGCTCTTCATAGGAAAAGGTCTTGGCCATGAATCGAATGTCGTCCAGCCGTTCCTTCAAGAAACCGTCGATCTTCTGCTTGTGTTTCTGAACCACTTCACCAAGGTGGTCGTAGATTTTTTCACGATAGGAGTTCTGGAACTGGTAGAGAAGCAGCCCGCTGACCAGAAGCATGGGGGTGATGGACACCGCAATCACAAGGATGACGATGTTCCTCGTCAGAGAGCGGTAGTATCCCTGGTTGGAGTTGTTTTTCTGGTTCATCTCTGTTTCAAGCCGGACCGAACGTTGATGCGTTCGCAAAAACTCGAAAGTGTCGCGCCTGTCATTTCGACCTTTGGGAGAAATCTAATCGTTCCAATTCATTATGAAGGCAGGATTTCTCGCTTCGCTCGAAATGACATCAAGAAGAGACTTTTTACGAGACCATCAGCACACTATAGATTTCTCTTACCTGGGCACCGTAATCGGCATTCCCATGAGCGGCCAAAGCACTGCGGCGGCGAAGGCCACCACCAGCATCATCATCACGCTCGCAGGGATTCCGGCCATCAGGAACTCTCCCGTGGTGAACTGCTTCGAGTCATAGGCGATGGCGTTGGGAGCCGCGCCGATCAAAAGCAGAAACGGCATCCCGGAGGTCACCAACGATGCATAAAGAATCACTTCCGGGGCCACGCCTAGATAGGGCGCGATGACCAAGGCCACCGGCAGCGAGATGGCAATGGCGGCCACGTTCATGATGAAGTTGGTCATGATCATCACGAAAAAGGCGATGCCGATCACAAAGAGGAACCAGTTCGCCTTTTTGAACATCACCAGCCAGTTGACGGCCAGCCATTTCGCGGCCTCCGTCTCCCAGAGGCAAAACCCGATGCTCATGGCCCCTCCGAAGAGGAGAATGATATTCCAGGGAATCTCCTCCAGATCACGAATCTCGAGGATGTTGAAAAGAAAAAAAAGAATGCTCGATATCAGGATAATCGCGGTTTTGTCGATGCGATCCAGCGCAGGGATGAAGGAGCGAAGGGCCAGGGCCGATACGCAAGCAATCACAATGACCGCCGCCAGGACCTCTTTCAGCTTCAGGGGTCCCATTTCGGAATAGGCCTCCAAAGCCCTTTCGCGCAGACCGGGGATCCTCTGCTTTTCCGGCTTGAAAAAGACCATGATCAGGCCCCAAAGCAGAAACATCATGCCCCATCCGATGGGAAACATGTAGTAGCTGAGATCAAAGAAGCTCACCGTCTTGCCGGTCATGTCATTAAAAAAACCTAAGGCGACGGCGCCCCGTGCGGCCCCCAGAAGGGTAATAATGCTGCCGGCCCCTGCCGTGTAGGCCATGCCGATAAAAAGCCCTTTTCCGAACTTGGTCGGTTTATCTCCTTCGCCATACAGGCTGTACACGGCCAGGAGAAGAGGGTAGACGGTGGCTGCCACGGCCGTGTGGGCCATGACATGGGTCAGGGCCACGGTCACCACGAAAGACCCCAGGTAGATCATGCTGGTTCGTTCGCCGACAATGGTGAGCATTTTGTAGGCCAGGCGCCGGGTCAGTCCGGTTTTCGTGAAAACCAGCCCGATGATGACGGAGGCAAAAATGAACATCACCGAGGGATCCATGAAGTCCTTGAAGGCCTTGCTGGCCGGACGGATGAGGAACATGGCCTGCACCACGCCGATGGCAAGGCTTGTCACCCCGATCGGGATGACTTCAAAAATCCACCAGGTGGCCGCCAGCAGAAAAAGGCCGAGGGCCGCTTTTCCTTCGTGACTCAGGGCGAAATGTTTTCCCATGGGGTCTACGGCATCCGGCCAGGGTGGGCTGGAGTAAACCACTGCAAAAAGAATAATGCCCAGAGCAATAAAGACTAATCTCCGCACGTCGACCGGGTTTTTCGCAGAGCGACCCGCCACAACATCCGCCATAATGGTTCCTCCCCTTGCTACGCCCTTTCTCGCCGCCTCACGGGGTGTCCCCGGTCCCTGCGGCCTCGGGTCAGCACCGTTTGCTTTGGTCTAATCTTTTTCCTGTTCAAGCACCCTTGCCGGATGACGCATCAGGTCCTTGATTTTTGCCTTTCGGATCTTTTGTTCGTGGGAATCTTTCTTTTCAAAGGCCTGGGCCAGCTTGACCATCAGATCCTCCAGGGAAACAGGTTTCATCAGGTAGTCGAAGGCGCCCAGTCTCATGCCTTCAATGCTTGTCTCCACAGACGCATGGCCGGTGAGCAGAATCACCTCGGCCAGGGGCTGGATCTTTTTTATCTCTCTCAGCGTTTCGATGCCGTCCATACCTCCCGGCATCTTGATGTCCAGCACCACCACGTCGAAAAGCCTCTTCTTCATCAACTCCAGGGCTTGCTCACCGCTCAGGACGCCGACGGCTTCGATGTTTCTCTTGACCAGCCTGTTGACCGTGGTGTCCACAAAGGGTTGTTCATCATCCACCACGAGAACCTTGAAGGTATCCATTGCCCCCCTCCTTTTCTGGTATAGGATATCTGCCTCGGCGGAGTTCCCTCCGGTTTAGGTGCTCTCCGGCGCAACCACCGGAATCCGCACGGTGAAATCCGTGCCTTTCCCCGCCTCGCTGGTGAAGGTAATGCTGCCGCCCAGCCCTTTCATGATGTTGTAGCTCACCCACAACCCAAGGCCCGTGCCTCTGCCTGCCTCTTTGGTGGTGAAAAACGGTTCAAAGAGCTTCTTCTGCCGCTCTTCGGGTATGCCGGGCCCATTGTCGATGATATGCACCGTAATAAAGGAATCCTCCACCCGGCTGAGGATGTGGATGTGACCGTCTTTTCCAATGGCGTCGATGGCATTGGAGATGAGGTTGAAAAAAACCTGCTGGAGCTCGGACTGGCTGCTGCCCGTGATGGGCAGGTTCGACGCCAGGTCCTTCTGGATGACGATGTTGTTGATCCGGGCGTAGTTTTCTAGAAGCTCCACCGTTCGATGGATCGTGTCGTTCACATCCACCCGTTCCAGCCGGGGCTCCATTTTGCGGGCATAACCGAGCATGTTGTGGACCACCTTTTTCATTCGCTCCACGTACTCATTGATGGTCCGGATGGACTTCTCATACTCCTCGAAATTTTTCACTTTTTGAGGATCCTCATCCATGAGCAGGTCTTCCATCCACCCGGTTTTCTGCATGATGACCGCCAGGGGGTTGTTGATTTCGTGGGCCACGCTGGCCGCCATCTTGCCCAGGGCCGCCAGCTTATCCGAATGCACCAGCTCGGCATTGAGCCGGTGCATTTCACTGTCCGCCTGTCTCATGCGCCGGATCGCCCCGCGAGTGGTGAACACGGTCGTCAGAATAATGGCCAGCACCCCAAGGGCGATGATCGCGATCTCCACATTCTGGGTGGCGATCAGGGTGGACATCTCCTCGGATATTTCCTGGCTGATCACCAGAAGCCACCGGCCGTCCCTGAGCCACTTTCCCGCATAAAGGACCCGGTTGCCTTTCTCGTCTTTCTTTTCAACCACCGTGGCCGTCCCGCCGAAGACATGGGGATTGAGGCCCGACTGGGACAGGATCTCCCCTCCGAAGCGGGGCCTCGTCTGGTAGACGCCCTCGGGGTTGATGATGAAGGCGTCGCCTGTCTTGCCGATTTGGGCGGCCCGCACCAGGGAGCCGAAAATATCCGGGTCAATGGTGGCGCGAAGAATCCAGCTCTTCTGGCCCTCCTGGCGGCGCACGGCAATGATGAAGTGCGGCATCTGCCTGTACCCGGTGTAGACGTCGCTGAGGTAAAAGCCTTTGCTCATTACTTCCCCGAACCACGGCTGCTGGTAGTAGTTGAGTCCCCGGAGTTCATAGGGTCCCACGTAGCTCAAGTGGGTTCCGGCATTGTCGATGACCCCTACGTCCACGAAGGCGCCGGCACGGGTGTTCATGATGTTAAAGATCTGGGCAAGCCGCGTCTCATTGTTAATTTCGTTGAAGCTGTGCGCGTCGGCCATGGCCGAGAGGATGGCCGCCCGCTCCTTGAGAAACAGATCGACCGCATCCGCCTGAGCCCTCGCCCGGTAGAGGATCTGCTCTTCCATTCTTTGCTTGTACACTTCCGAGAAGTGGTAGTAGATGGTGGAGCCGAGGACGAGAAGCGGCGCAAGAGAGACCAGGAGAGTGATTCCGATCATCTTTCTTTGCAGTGCCGCATATTTCATCTCGACCCTCGGTGACCCACCAATGCTCGGGCAAACTCCTCATGCGGGCGCTCTTCAAAGGTCAACCCCGAACAGGTGGGACACGGACCAGGGAGCGACCGGAACGAAAAGGGATTACCAGTACCGAAGAAGCTTGTTGATTTGGGCCCCCCGGATCTTGCTTTCGTGGGTATCCTTCTTCTGGATGGCGTCGGCCACCTTGGCCAGAAGGTCTTCCAGCTTGACCGGCTTCAGCACATAGTCGAAGGCGCCCAGTTTCATGCCTTCGATGCTCGTCTCCACGGAAGCATGACCGGTGAGCAGGATCACCTCGGTGAGAGGCTGGATTTTTTTCATCTCCCTGAGCGTCTCAATCCCGTCCATTCCCCCGGGCATCTTCACGTCCAGGATGACCACGTCGAAGCTTTTCTTCTTCATGGCCTCCAGCGCTTCCTCGCCGCTCCGAACGCCCACGGCATCGATCTTTCGCTGCTCCATCCGTTTGACCAGGGTCTCCAGGAAGTCCTCCTCGTCATCGACAATCAAGATGTTGAAATAATGCATGGAAACCTCCTTCGCCAGGGAACCGAGCCCCGTTCATGGGTTTAAATATCCTCTAGCTGAAATGGGTTTGTGCGGGTTCTTTGCTCAAAATAACCGAATCTCTTCTTTTTTGCAATGGCTGAGGGACAGGAATCCGCCCTCTTGTATAGGCGGCAGCCCTCCTGTGGAACAAGGGCCTGTCCATTCAGAGAACCGGCAGGCGAAAAATGGGAAATTTGCGGGGTTTTTCCGACGCTTCCCTGGTTCAGATATCCCCGGTCCTTCTCACTAGGAGAGAGGCTTCGGCCCTTCGGATCCGTTCCTCCTGCTCGTCTTTTCTCTTTCTGGCTCCTTCGAGCTTGGAGGTCAGGTCCTGGAAATCCGCCGGCTTCAGAAGGTAGTCATAGGCCCCAAGCTTCATGCCCTGGACTGCGGTCTCGGTGGTGCCGTGACCGGTCAGCATGATGACCTCCACCAGCGGGTGCTTCCTCTTGATTTCCCTCAAGGTTTCGATGCCGTCCATGCCGGGCATCTTGATGTCGAGGATCACCACGTCGATGTTTTTCTTTTCCAGCGTCTCCAGGCATTCCTTGCCGTTGTAAGCCGGCGTGACCCTCTCGCCTGCCTCTTGCAGCCTTAGGGAAAGCATTTCCACAAAGTCCTTCTCATCGTCTACCAGCAGCACGTTCGTAGGGATCCTGACCATGGCTTTATCCTTTCCTTGATTTGTTGAATTACTGCACAATGGGCCGGGCAATGTCTCGTATTTTGTCCAGGAGCCGCAGCCGATCATCCTCTTTGAGATCTTCCCGGATTTCGCAGTGTTTGGGAAGGATCACACAAAAGCTCGATCCTTTTCCCAGTTGGCTCTGCACCTCGATTCTTCCGCAAAGCTTTTCAACGATGCCCCGGCTTACAAACAACCCAAGCCCTGTGCCCTGTCCCGGAGGCTTGGTGCTGAAAAAAGGCTCAAAAATGCGCTCCAGGTTCTCCCTGGGAATGCCCTTGCCCGTGTCCTGCACGGTCATGGCAAGCTCTTCCCCTCGATTTTCCACTGTGACCGAAATCCGGCCTCCGCGATCTGTAGCATGAACGGCATTGGTGAGCAAGTTCAGCAAGACCTGCCTCAGCTGATACGGGTCGGACCAGAGCTTTCCCGCATTAGCGTCCACATTCTGGCTGATTTCGATGTCCTTGTGGGAGGCCTCCCTGGCGACCATGGCCACGGCCTCTTCCACGAGCGCCGCAAGGTCCACTTCAGAGAGCGCAGACTCCTCCTTACGAACAAACCCCAGAAGCTGGTGGGTAATCCTGCGGACCCGCTCGACGCTGTTTTCTATTTTCCCAAGAGCTTTTTCCAGATCCTCCTTGCGCGCCATGCCCGC
>Ga0073932_1005734_pt1 | contig 13233 bp, 6 predicted proteins | sample DewCreD2012metaG_FD_76967 | JGI IMG/M metagenome (GOLD analysis project Ga0073932, IMG submission 76967) | Hot spring sediment bacterial and archeal communities from British Columbia, Canada, to study Microbial Dark Matter (Phase II) - Dewar... ... | reverse complement strand
GGCGTGCGCAGCTCGTGGGACATGTTGGCGAGGAAGTCGCTTTTCGCCCGGTTCGCGGCTTCGGCGGCGTCGCGTGCCACCCTGAGCGCGCGTTCCACCTCGACCCGCTCGGTGATATCGCGGCCGACGCTTTGCACTTCGGTGCGGTCGTTTCCCTCTGCCCGCACCGCGACCTCGCGCCAGGCGAGCCAGCGCGGACCAGAGGGGGTCATGATCTTCTGATCGTAAAGCCGTGAACCGTCCGCGAGCGGCGTGGCCTTGCCCTGTTCGATCACTTCGGGCGTCGTAACTGTGCCGATGAGCTCCGCGCGTGGCTTTCCCACAAGCGTGCAAAAAGCGTCATTGGCGTAAGTGATGCGCCCGTCCGCATTCCGGCGCACGATCAGATCGCCCTGGGTTTCCAAAAGATCTTTTGCGCGCTCTTCGGCCTCCCGCAATTCCCAGATCTGATCGGCGAGCTGTTCGCAACGCGCTTCGCTCTGCATCAGGGCGGCGCGCAGACGCCGGTTGGCGGCACAGAGCAGCGCAGCCGCCGTGGCGGTGGTGGCCAGCAACAAGCTCGTTCCGATGGCAAGAGACAAGGGGTCGTAAATCAAGGACGGAAGGCCAAAAATATAGGCCCCCAGCGCGGCCGCTCCCGCGCCGCTTCCAAGCGCGAGCAAAGCCCAGATTGCCGCCGCCCCTGCGTGCCCGCCGCGCATTGCGGCGCCGTGGAAACATTCGTTCTCGCCGTCTGGACGCCCTGCCATGGCTGCCGCTCTCAGGTTCTGCCAAAGATCGCGCGTTTGCGAAGGCGCGCGGCAGGCATGGCAAGGCTAGGCGCAAATATCCTGCCAATGTGTGTTTTTTCGTCAGTAGCCTGAGCGGACGGTTGACGTTCGCCTAACCAAACCGTTCAAATTGAAATCAAGGCGAACAAAATCAGAAGGTGACGGTCCCGTGAAGCCGTCGCCCTTTTCTCTCGGCCCCATCGGCCTTACGGCCGGGTCACGGCGGCGCGGGAAACGGCTGCGCCGGGGTATTTGCAGGGTCAATTGTTTGCTTCGAGGGATACCGGGCTGCGGACGCGGAGGACATGCCATGAAGATCGTCACGGGGATATTTGGGCTTCTGTTGCTGTCGTGCAGCGGCAATGCCGCCGGCGCGCAAAAGGTCACGGTGGAAGGATGCCCGGTGCCGGGAGTGGAGGCGGGGTGTCTCATGATCCGCGGCGAGGACAACGTCACTTACAACATCAGCGGTGCCCGCGTGCGTCCGAATGTGGGCCAGCGCGCCATCCGTTTGACCGGCACCAAGAGCAGGAAGGTGAGCCATTGCATGCAGGGCATTGTGCTGGACAACATCTCCTGGACTTACATCGACCAGAAGTGTTCGCAGTAGCCTTGTTCCGGCGGCTTTGGTGCTGATTGCATGGCGAGGGTTACGCCGCGCGGCGTACCTCGTCCACGAAGGCCCGATACGACAACGCTTCGGCCAGATGCGCGCGGCCCACTTTCGTCGCGCCGTCGAGGTCGGCGAGCGTGCGTGCCACCCGCAGCACGCGGTGATAGCCGCGCGCGGAGAGCCGCATGGCGTCGGCTGCCTCGCGCAATAACATGAGGCCTGCGGCCTCCGGACGTGCCACCTCCTCCAGCACCGGGCCGTTGACCATGGCGTTGCTGCGCACGCCGGAGAGCCCGAGCCTGCTGTAGCGTTGCGCTTGCAATGCGCGGGCGCGCGCCACCCGTTCGGCGACTTCGCGGCTGCCTTCCGACGGCGGCGGCAGGAGCAGGTCGCTGGCGGTGACCGCCGGCACTTCGATGATGAGATCGATGCGGTCAAGCAGCGGGCCCGAGATGCGCGCCTGATATTCCGCCGCGCAGCGCCCGGTCGGCCCGCGCCGGCAGGCAAAGCCCGGATCGCTGGCGTGGCCGCAGCGGCAGGGGTTCATGGCGGCTACCAGCATGAAGCGCGCCGGATAAGTGACGCGATGGTTCGCGCGGGCGATCAAGACCTCGCCGGTTTCCAGTGGCTGGCGCAGCGCGTCGAGCACCCGCGGCTCGAACTCCGGCAATTCGTCGAGGAACAGGACGCCGTTGTGGGCGAGCGACACTTCGCCCGGCCGCGCGCGCAAGCCGCCGCCGACCAGGGCCGGCATCGACGCCGAGTGGTGGGGAGCACGGAATGGACGACGGTTGGTCAGCGCGCCGTCCGCAATCTCCCCTGCGACCGAGGCGATCATGGAGACTTCCAACAATTCGGCCGGCGACAGCGGCGGCAGGATGGTCGGCAGCCGCGCGGCCAGCATCGACTTTCCGGCCCCCGGCGGCCCGATCATCAAGAGATTGTGGCCGCCGGCCGCCGCGATTTCGAGCGCACGTTTGGCGCTCTCCTGGCCCTTGATGTCGGCAAGATCGCGCGCCGCGCCGGCAACCTCGCGGATGCCCGGTTTTGGCCGCGCCAGCACTTGCGTGCCCTTGAAATGGTTGGCGAGCTGGATCAGCGAACCGGCGGCGATGATCTCCATCTCCGGGCTCGCCCATGCCGCCTCGGGACCGCAGGCTGCCGGACAGATCAGACCCTCGCCGCGGGCATTGGCCCCGATCGCCGCCGGCAAGACGCCTGCCACCGCCGCGATCGAGCCGTCGAGCGCAAGTTCGCCCAGCACGGTGAAGCCGGAGACCGCATCGGGCGGAATGGCCCCGATCGCCGCCATCAGCCCGAGCGCAATCGGAAGATCATAATGGCTGCCCTCTTTGGGCAGATCGGCGGGTGCGAGATTGACCGTGATGCGACGCGCGGGCAGTGCCAGTCCTGAGGCGATCAAGGCCGCGCGCACCCGCTCCTTGGCTTCGGAGACTGCCTTATCCGGCAGTCCGACGATGTTGAAGGCAGGTAGCCCCGGTGCGACCTGCACCTGCACGTCCACCGCGCGCGCTTCGATCCCCTCGAACGCCACCGTGCTGACGTGTTGGACCATGATCCTCCCCCTCGCCGTGGCAAGGCTAGCGGAGGGCTTGCGGCCTGGCAAGAACATTTGGCGAACAAAAACCCGCTGCTCTCAATATTCACGGGCCATTGGCCGCGCCCCGGGGGCGGCCAATGGATTGGCCAATGGGTCGGCCGATGACCGAGGTTCAGCGCGTCCGTTTTTTCTCAATCCGGTCCCAGATCATCGCCGCCACGTCCGGCCCCCCGAGGCTCTTGATGGCGCGGATGCCGGTGGGGGAGGTGACGTTGATCTCGGTGAGGTAGCCGTCGATCACGTCGATGCCCACGAACAGGAGGCCGCGCGCGCGCAGCTTGGGGCCCAGCACTTGGCAGATCTCGCGCTCGCGGGGAGTGAGCTCGGTTGCGGCCGGCACTCCGCCGCGCACCATGTTGGAGCGCAAATCGTCGGCCGCCGGGATGCGGTTCACCGCGCCCGCGAATTCGCCGTCCACGAGGATGATGCGTTTGTCGCCGTTTTTCACCGCCGGCAGAAATTTCTGCACCACCCAGGCTTCCCGGAACGTCGCGGCGAACAGGTCGTACAGCGAACCGAAGTTGATATCCTTTGCCCCGACGAAGAACACGGCCTCGCCGCCTCTGCCGTACAACGGCTTCATCACGATGTCGCCGTGTTCCTGGCGGAACGCCTTGATCTCGGTGAGGTCGCGGGTGATCAGGGTGGGCGGCATCAGTTCGGAGAATTCCATCACGAACATTTTTTCCGGCGCATTGCGCACCTGCGCCGGGTCGTTGATCACCAGCGTCTTGGGGTGGATGCGTTCGAGCAGGTGCGTTGCGGTGATATAGGCGAGATCGAACGGCGGGTCCTGTCGCATCAGCACCACGTCGAACGAGGCAAGCTCGACGCGCTTGGGCTCGCCGAGGGTGAAGTGGTCGCCTGCCACATCGCGCACTTGCAGCGGCTGCACTGTGGCGAACAGCCGCGCGCCGCTGAGCGCCAGCCGGTCGGGCGTGTAATAGCTGATCGCATGCCCGCGCGCCTGCGCTTCGAGCAGGAGCGCAAAAGTCGAATCGCCGCGGATATTGATCCGCTCGATCGGGTCCATCTGCACCGCAACGTTGAGGCTCATGGTTGAATACTTGGCAGGTCGGCACGCAAGAGAAAACAGCCAAAGGCCGCGATCAACACCTTAACGCAAAGGACTCTCAAATCTCCGGCTCAAACGCCCCCGGGATATGGCGCGGCAGCCTGCCCGGCGTCACCAGCACGGCGTCGAACCGGATGTCGCAACCCGCATCCTCGGGGTGATCCGCAAGCCATGCCGCGGCCGCCGCCGCGACCCGGCGCTGCTGTCGCGCGGTGAAGCACTCGGCTGCGTCCTCGAACCGCTCGCGCGCCTTCACCTCGACGAAGGCGAGCAGCCGCCCGCGTCGTGCGATGATGTCGATTTCGCCCACCGAGCTTTTCCAGCGCCGCGCCGCGATGCGATAACCCTTTGCCAAGAGGTAGGTGGCCGCGCGGCTTTCCGCCGATAACCCGAGCCGGTAGGCCGCCACCCGCTCCCGTTGCGGCGCCTTGCGGTGCATCTGTCCTGCGATACGGCGCACCCTCATGGCCTATGCTTTGAGCGCGAGCGCGCGTTGGTAGAGTTCCCGCTTCGGCCGGCCGGTGGCGGCGGCAACCTCGTTCACCGCGTCCTTGACCGAGGCGCTCGAGAGCGCCTGCCGCAGCATAGCATCGATCGTTCCCTCATCCACATGCACGGCGGCAACCGGCGGTGCCACCACGATCACGATTTCTCCGCGCGTCTCGGCGCCTTCCGCGTAGGCGCGGGCGAGCGCGGCGAGCGTTCCGCGCTGCACCTCTTCGTGCAGCTTGGTCAGTTCCCGGCAGATCGCCGCCTCGCGATTGCCAAGCCCGGCGGCAAGGTCGGCGAGCGCCTGCGCCAGCCGTGCTCCGCTCTCGAACAGCACCAGTGTGGCGGGGATGCGCGCAAGCTCGGCGATGCGCGCCCGCCGTTGGCTCTCTTTGGCCGGAAGAAATCCTTCGAAGAAGAACCGGTCCGTGGGCAGTCCGGCAATAGAGAGCGCAACGAGCAGCGCCGAGGCGCCCGGTATTGCCCTGACGGGATGGCCGGCAGAAAGCGCCGCGCGCACGAGCTTGAAACCGGGATCGGAGATCAGGGGCGTGCCCGCGTCCGATACCAGCGCCACGGCTTCGCCGGCGGCGAGCCGCGCCAGAATTTTCGGCCGCGCTGTCGCGGCATTGTGTTCGTGATAGAGCGTGAGCGGCGTCGCGATGGCATAGCGCGCGAGCAGCTTGCGGGTCACCCGCGTATCCTCGCAGGCGATCACATCGGCGGCGGCCAACGTCTCCAGCGCCCGCAGCGTGATGTCGCGCAAGTTCCCGATCGGGGTGGCCACGAGATAGAGCCCGCCCGCAAGCGGTTCCGCCTCCATCTTGCAATCCGCGACGACAAATCGCCTCCCGCCTGCGCGTTCTGATTGCTTTCCTGCCCGATCCTGCTGCATAAACGCAGCATAAACGACACCCTGTCATCCGTCAGCGCGGCTCAAGGAGTCGCCCAAGGAATCGCCCAAGGATTGGCCTAAAGATTGGTCCAAGGATTGGCCAAAGGATTTCATAATCCTTTCCATTTGGTTAACCATTCGCCGACAATATGCCAGATTGTCCGTTTCGACTGGCTATGGGCGCTAGTTCCAGTCGCCGTTGAGGGATCGTGATCATGCCTCGGCCGCACAGATTGTCATTCGCCCAGACCTATCGAGCTTGGCGCGCCATCGTGAGCCTGGCCGCGTTTGCCGCGCTGGCGGCATGTTCGGGCGATCGCGCGGGTTTGGGCGGTTTGTTGGGGGATCAGCCGCCTGCCGAGCGGCCGGCCTCAACGCCTTCGGCGGAGATCGGCAGCGGTGCCGTCAAGGTGGGATTGCTCCTTCCGTTGTCCGCCTCGGGCAATGCCGGTGTTGCCGCCCAGTCGCTGCGCAATGCGGCCGAGATGGCGATCGCCGAGCGCGACGGGCAGAACATTCGGCTGCTGATCAGGGACGATGGCGGCACCGCGCAGGGCTCCCAGAACGCCGCCCAGCAATTGCTCGACGAGGGTGTCGAGATCATCCTGGGGCCGCTGTTCGGTCATTCGGTTGGCGGGGTGGCGAATCTGGCGCGCGCGAAGAATGTGCCGGTGATTGCCTTTTCGACCGACAGCAATGTGGCCTCGAGCGGCGTCTATCTTTTGAGTTTTTTGCCCGAGTCGGATGTCGAGCGCATCGTGTCTTTTGCGACGACCAACGGCAAGCGTTCGTTTGCCGCGCTTTTGCCCGACAACGCCTATGGCACCGTGGTCGAGGCGGCGTTCCGCCAGATGGTGCCGCGCCGCGGCGGGCGCATTGTTGCGCTGGAACGCTATCCGCAGGAAGCTGCCAAGTTGCCGGCTTCGGTGCGGCAGGTGGCGCAGGCGGCAAGCCGCGTTGACGCCGTGTTCATTCCCGACGGCAGCGACGTGGCGCCGGACGTTGTGCAGGCGCTGGCGACGAACGGGGTCAACCTCAAACGCCTGCAGCTTTTGGGCACCGGACTGTGGGATGATCCTCGGATCTTCGGCGCTCCGCAGTTGCAGGGCGCCTGGTATGCCGCTCCAGACGCCACCGGCTTCCGCAATTTCTCCGGCCGCTATCGTAATCGCTTCGGCCAGGATCCCGCGCGGGCCGCTACCCTTGCTTACGATGCCGTGACACTGGTGATCGCGCTCATCAAGACGCAGGGCGAACGCCGTTTTGCTCCCGAGGTGCTGACCTCGAGTGCGGGCTTTGCCGGCGTGGACGGCATCTTCCGCTTCCGCCCCGACGGCACCAACGAACGCGGCCTTGCCGTAATGCGTGTCACCGCCACCGGCGGCGAGATCATCAGCCCCGCCCCGCGCGCCTTCGCCGCGCCCGCCGGCCGCTACGCCCTCGTCGAACTCTTCGACGCCTGGCGGCCGGCGACCGATCCCGAGTGGCTCCTCGACCGCTCCGCCTTCGCCCGCGTCCTGCTGCGGCCGCCCGACCGCTCCGCCCTCGTCCCCACCCCGCCCCCCGCCGCCACGGCCGAGCGGGTGCACCGCTTCTCCATCCGCACCCCCCGCGTGCCGGCCGGCCGCGCGCTGTGCCTGATCGGCAACGATCCCGCCGCCGGGCTCTGGAACGAACGCTGCGCCGTGATCATGGACGGCGCCCAGCAACCCCTGTGGCAAACGGAAATCGCCCTGCAACGCGAGGAGTTCCTTTTCGAGTACAAGTACGCCATCTACAACCCCGCCGAACGGCGCATCGAAGCCTGGGAGGAAGGCCCCAACCGCTGCCTGTGGGTCAACCAAGCGCGGGAAACCCCCGCGCTCGTCGCCCGCCGCGACGAAGCCTTCCGCCACCCCGCCGGCCCCTGGCGCGGCGCAGGGGTCGCCATTCCCGTCTTCGCCCTGCGCAGCCGCGAGGGCCTGGGCGTCGGCGAGTTCCCGGACCTCAAACGGCTCGTGGACTGGGCCGTCCAGGTCGGCCTGCAGTTGATCCAACTGCTGCCGGTCAACGACACCATCGCCACGCACACCTGGACCGACTCCTATCCCTACGCCGCCATTTCCGTCTTCGCCCTCCATCCCCTCTACCTCAACCTGCAGGCCATCGGCACCCTCTCCGCCACGGTCACGCAGGAAATCATCCGCGCCCAGCGCGACATCCTGAACGAAAAAGCCGAGGTGGACTACGAAGCCGTCATGGCCGTCAAGTCGCGCTTTTACAAGCTGATCTACGACGAACAGAAGAGCGCCTTTCTGGCCGATCCCGCCTTCCGCGCGTTCTTTGCCGAGAACCGGGACTGGCTGGTGCCCTACGCCGCGTATTCCTATCTGCGCGACCTGTTCGGCACCAGCGACTACTCGCGCTGGAAATCGTACGCCCGCCCGACCCGCGAGCAGCTCGAAACGCTGTGCGCCGAAGGCACGCCCCACTTCGACGACATCGCCGTGCACTATTTCATTCAATACCACCTGCACCGCCAGTTGCTCGACGCCGCCGAGTACGCCCGGGCCCGCGGGGTCGTCCTCAAGGGCGATCTGCCCATCGGCGTCTATCGCCACGGCATCGATACCTGGATCCATCCCGAGCTGTTTCATCTGGACGCCCAGGCCGGCGCGCCGCCGGACGACTTCGCCCTCAACGGCCAGAACTGGCGCTTTCCCACCTACAACTGGGACGCCATGGCCCGCGACGGTTATGCCTGGTGGCGGGCCCGCCTGCGCAAAATGGCCGTGTACTTCGACGCCCTGCGCATCGACCATATCCTCGGCTTCTTCCGCATCTGGCAGATTCCCTGGGAACAGACCGAAGGCATTCTCGGCGCCTTCAACCCCGCCCTGCCCTTCTCCCGCGAAGAACTCTCCTGGCGCGGCCTGCCCTTCGACCGCGAACGCTTCTGCGAGCCCTACATCCGCCGCCCGATGCTCCCGCCGCGCTTCGGTCCCTATACCGATGAGGTCGTCGCCGCCTGCCTCGAAGAAACCGCCCCGGGCAGCTTCCGGCTGCGGCCGGCCTTCCGCACCCAACGGCAGGTGGAGGAACATCTGGCCACCTCCGAACACACCCCCCTGGACACGCGCATCCGCAACGAACAAATCCGCCGCGGCCTCTGCGATCTGATCGCCGAGGTGCTCCTGCTCGAGGCCCCCGGTTCGCAAGGCCAGGCCTTCCATCCGCGCCATTCCCTGCACCGCACCGCCTCGTTCCGCGCGCTAGACGCCTGGACCCAGGCCAAACTCGACGAACTCTACGTGGACTACTTCTACCGCCGCCACGAAGCCTTCTGGCGCGAACAGGCCCTGCGCAAGCTGCCCGCGGTCTGCGACGCCACCGAGATGCTGATCTGCGGCGAGGACCTCGGCATGGTTCCAGCCTGCGTCGCCGACGTCATGCGCGAGCTGCGCCTGCTCAGCCTCTTCGTCCAGCGCATGCCCAAAGACTTGACGCGCGAATTCTTCCACCCCGCCGATTGCCCGTACCTGGCGGTCTGCACGCCCTCGACCCACGATATGTCCACGCTGCGCGGCTGGTGGGAAGAGGACCGCGCCAAAACCCAGCGCTTCTACAACCAAATGCTGGGCCACGAAGGAGCGGCGCCCTTCTTCTGCGAGCCCTGGATCGTGCGCGAGATCGTCGTCCAACACCTGCATTCCCCCGCCATGTGGGCCATCTTCCCTATCCAGGATTTGCTCGGTATGAGCCCCACTCTGCGCCGCCAGGACCCGCGCGCCGAACAAATCAATGTCCCCAGCAACCCGAACCACTACTGGCGCTACCGGCTGCACCTGAACCTCGAAGACCTGCCCGCGCAAACGGAATTCAACACCCTGCTGCGCGACCTGATCGCCCGCTCCGGCCGCGCCACACGAGCCTGACCGCCGCCGCCAAGAAATTCCTTCGCAGGAAGTGGACACTCGATGCCTAGTGGCTGTCCATGAAATGTACGCAAGCGTTTATATTCAACTCATGATATTGACGTTTTGCCGGGTGTTTTCTGGTCCTTTCGGCTCAGTTCTCAGGAACTCGCATGCTGGCATGGTTGCTGCAAAGTCAACGGCCGCCCGGACGTGTTCAAGCTGGTGGAACCGCTCAGGAGGAAAAACTTCAGGGTTCAGGGGAAAAGGCTTGCCCGCTTTGCTCACCGAATTTCCGAACCCCGGGGACTTGAGCAGATGCAATCTGGCAAAGTGACGGCCAAGCTGGTATGAATCGGAAGGGGTGTATGACCTGCAACCAGTCACGGTCAGGATCCTTCGCGTGGCTGAACGCCACCCAGTTTCTCGGAGCCTTGAACGACAATCTGTTCAAGCTCCTCTTGATCTTTCTGCTGGTGGAAATCGCCGGCGCGGAACATCGGGCCGAAATCCTGGCGCTGGCCTCGACCGTCTTCGTCCTGCCTTTTCTCCTCTTTTCCCACGCCGCCGGCGTCCTGGCCGACCGCCTCAGCAAGCGCGACATCATCGTCGCGGCCAAGTGGCTGGAATTGCTGATCATGGCCCTGGGTTGCGCCGCCGTGCGCTGGCCCTCCGCCTGGAAACTCTACGGCGTGCTGTTTCTAATGTGTTCCCAAAGCGCCCTCTTCGGCCCGTCCAAGTACGGCATCATCCCGGAAATCGTCCCTGAAGAACGCTTGTCGCGTGCCAACGGCCTCCTGGTCGGTCTCTCCTATCTGGCCATCATCCTCGGCACCTTCATTCCTTCCTGGCTGCTCCTGAAGTTTTTCCAGGGGCATTTTTTCAGCCTGGCCCTGGTCTGCCTGGGTGTGGCCGCCGCGGGCGTCGCCGCCTCCTACGGCATCGCGCGCACGCCGGCTCAACGTTCGACGAAACGCTTTACCCCCTGGTTCTTCGTCGACGTCTTCCGCACCCTCTTCGACATCCGCCGCGACCGCCACCTGCTGCTGGCCGTCCTGGGTTCGGCCTACTTCCTGTATCTGGCTTCGTTCCTGCAACAAAACCTCATGCTCTACGGCTCCGATTCCCGTTTTCTCTGGCTAAGCTGGATCGCCAGCGGCTACCTCTTTCCCGTCGCCGCGCTGGGCATCGGCGCCGGCGCGCTGCTGGCCGGCCGACTCTCCGGCCGCAACATCGAGTTCGGCGTGGTGCCGGTCGGCGCGCTGGGCTTGACGGCCTGCAGTCTGTTGCTGGGTTTTGCGCCGCCCACCTTGCGCGCGGCCTCCAGCCTGATCCTGGCCGCCGGCGTCAGCGCCGGCTTGTTCATCGTGCCGCTCGACGCCTTCATCCAGGCCCGCAGCCCCGCCGCCCGGCGCGGCGAGATCATCGCCAGCGCCAACTTCCTCAGTTTCCTCGGCGTGGCCCTCTCGGCCGGCACCCTCGCCCTCCTCACCCGCGGGCTGGGCCTGGCCCCGGACGCCAATTTCGTCGCCATCGGACTGCTTACCGCGGCCCTGGCCGCGGCGGCCCTGATCGTGCTGCCGGATTTCTTCGTGCGCTTCGTAATCCTGCTGCTCACGCGCTGCGTCTATCGCATCCGCGCGGTCGGACTCGACCGCTTGCCCCGCGAAGGCGGCGCCTTGCTCGTCTCCAACCACGCCTCCTGGGTGGACGCCCTGCTGCTCTCCGCCCTGACCCAGCGGCGCATCCGCTTTCTGATGGACCGGGAAATCTCGCGTTGGCGCTGCCTGCGGCCGATCTTCCGGCTGATGAACGTCATTCCCATCTCGGCTCAGGACACGCCGCGCCGGCTGCTCGAAGCGCTCCACGCCGCGCGGGCGGCGCTCGACGACGGCTACCTGGTGTGCATCTTCGCCGAGGGCGCGCTGACCCGCAACGGCAACCTGCTGCCGTTTCGCCCCGGTCTGGAACGCATCGTCAAAGGCTCCTCCTATCCCATCCTGCCGATCTACATTGACGGCGCTTGGGGCAGCGTGTTCAGCTACTACCGCGGCCGCCTGCTCTCCTCCCTGCCCCGCCAAATCCCCTACCCCGTAACCGTGCTGATCGGCCCGCCCCTGCCGCCGCACACCACCAGCGCCGAGGTGCGCCGCGCCGTCATCGAACTCGCCGGCCAGGCCTTCGACCTGCGCCGCGGACCCGACCGCACCCTGCCGGCCGCCTTCGTGCGCACGGCCCGCCGCTGCTGGTTCGAGCCCGCCGTCTCGGACACCAGCGGCCGCGCCCTGAGTTTCGGCCGGCTGCTCGCCGGCGCCACGGCCCTGGCAACGGAATTGGACCGCGCCGCGCCGGACCAGGAGCGGATCGGACTGCTGCTTCCGCCCTCCGTGGCCGGCGCGCTGGCCAACGCGGCGGTGCAGCTCTGCGGCCGCACGGCGGTGAACCTGAACTACACCTGGACTCCGGCCACCCTCGCGGCCGCCGCGCGCCAGGCCGGCCTGCGCACGATCCTGACCTCCCGCGCGTTTCTGGAAAAACTCGCCCTGCCCGCGCCCCCCGCCGGCAGCGTCTGCCTGGAAGATCTGGCCGCGCGCCTCGGGCCCTGGCGCCGCGCCGCCGCTCTGCTCCGGGCGGCGCTGGCGCCGGCGCGGCGACTCACGCCCCGCCCGCCGGGCCCCGACGATCTCGCCGCCGTGATCTTCTCCTCCGGCAGCACCGGCGTGCCCAAGGGCGTCATGCTCAGCCATCACAACCTGCTGTCCAATATCGACGCCTTCAACATGGTGCTGCATTTCCGACCGAACGACCGCATGGCCGGCGTCCTGCCCTTCTTCCACTCCTTCGGTTTCACCTGCACCCTGTGGTGTCCGCTGCTCAGCGGATTCTCCGTCCATTACCACCCCAATCCGCTCGACGGCGCCCGCATCGCGCAGGCCGTCCGCGAACGGCGGCTCACCGTGCTGCTGGCCACGCCGACCTTTCTGTTGACCTACCTGCGCAAGGCCCAACCCGAGGACTTCGCCAGCCTCCGGCTGGTCGTGGCGGGCGCCGAGCAACTCAAACCTCGTCTGGCCGACGCCTTCGAAAAGCGCTTCGGCGTGCGCCCCCTGGAAGGCTACGGCGCCACGGAACTCTCCCCCGTCGCCGCGGTGAACGTGCCGGACCGGGAGATTGATGGCGTGCGCCAAGTCGGCAACAAGCCCGGCAGCATCGGCCACCCCCTTCCCGGCGTCAGCGTCCGCATCGTGGACCCCGAAACCGGCGCCCCGCTGCCCGACGGCGTCACCGGCCTGCTGCTGATCAAAGGTCCGAACGTCATGCAAGGCTACCTCGGCCAGCCGGCGCGCAGCGCGGAGGCCCTGCGCGACGGCTGGTACGTCACGGGCGACCTGGCGCGCGTGGATGGCGACGGGTTCGTGTTCCTCGGCGACCGCCTCGCGCGCTGCAGCAAGATCGGCGGCGAAATGGTGCCGCATGCCGCGGTCGAAGAGCGGCTGAACGAAGCCCTCGGCGCGCTGGCGCCGGTGCTCGCCAATGGCGAGGCGGAGGTTGGCGAGACCGTCGCCCGGATCGGCCAGAGCCTGCTGCCCCCGGCCGAGCCGCGCGAGTGGGAGCTCGCGGACGGCCGCGTGCTCGACGTGCGGCTCGCCTTCTTCTCCGACGACCGGCGGGCGCCACTGGGGTGGATCGTGCGCCTCGCCGACATCACCGGGCTGCGCGCCGCCGAGCGCCAGCGCGAGGAAGCGCTGAAGCTCCTCACCCACGACATGCGCAGCCCCCAGGCCTCGATCCTCGCCCTTCTCGGGACCGAGGCCCGCGCGCTGCCCCCGGATCTTGCCGATCGCCTGGCCCGCTACGCCCGCCAGACCCTCGAGCT
>Ga0073932_1005731_pt1 | contig 13239 bp, 9 predicted proteins | sample DewCreD2012metaG_FD_76967 | JGI IMG/M metagenome (GOLD analysis project Ga0073932, IMG submission 76967) | Hot spring sediment bacterial and archeal communities from British Columbia, Canada, to study Microbial Dark Matter (Phase II) - Dewar... ... | reverse complement strand
GGTTTGCTGACGGAGGAAACCGCTCGCCAGATCGCGGAGCGATGAGATGGGACTGTTCGGCGGAGCCGATCTTCCTGACCTCCCCGACATCGACGCACAGCTCGACCTGTTCTCGTCGTTGATGGAGAGGTTCGGTGCCGAGGCCGAAGCCCGGCGCGGGATCATGGCCGAGCGCGAGACGGCGTTCCTGGACTCGATCAACAAGCTGGTCGAGCAGCTCGCACCGGAGGCCGCCGCTCAGTTCGACTTCGGCACCGAGATGCGTGATCTGTACCGGACCATCGCGCTCCCGGCAGAGAAACGGTTCCATGCCGCGCTCTCCGGCTACGACACCCCGGCGCGACGTGCCTTGGCATTCGGGCGCGGGGCTGGCGCGGTCACCACCGCGGCCGGCGCTCAGGAGATGGCGCAGGTCAACGCCCTGCGCGCGGCGGGCATCAACCCCAACGACCCGCGCTACGCGGCCGAGCGGGCGCGGGCCGGGGCCATGACGGCTGCCGCCGCGGCTGCTCAAGGCAGGCGCGAGGTCGACCGTGTGGAGGAGACCGGTGTCGCCCGCAACACGCTGGCTACCGAGATCGGGCGCGGGTGGCAGCGGATGGGCGAGGGGGCTACCCGAGCCGGTGCCGCCTTGGGTGTCATCGGTCCGAACGCTCTCCAGAGCGCGTACACGACGACTGCGCAGATCGGCGGGACCCCTCGGTCGTGGTACGGGGACCAGCTCGCCGTCGCCAACAACTACATCGACCAGATGATGCAGCGGTATCAGGCGAAGATGGGTCGGGCCGCGGCCCGCTCGCAAGCGCAGGGCCTGCTCGGCGGGGCGTTGGGCACGATCGCCGGAGCTGGGCTGGGGCTGTTCATGGGCGGCGGGTTCGGCGGGGGGCTCGACGCGCTCAGGGCGGCGACCCTAGGCGCGCAGATCGGCGGGTCAGCCGGTGGGAGCGTGGCATGAGCGCGTTCCTCGCGGGTCTGACGAGTGGAGCGTTTCAAGGGGCCGTAGGCGCTCTTCAGGCCCAAGACGCGATGCTCGACATCAGGGCCAAGCGGCGGGCCGAGGAGGCGGCCAAGGACCTGTCCCAGATGTTCCAGGAGGCGGCCAAGGCCGGCGGTCTCGCGAAGATGCCCGACGAATGGTTCGACCGCGCGGCGTCGAGCGTGGCTGCCACGGGCGACATCAAGAACGCCTTGGCGTTGACCGAGGTCGGGACCACCTTGCGGGCGAAGAGGGTGCGCGACGCGGCCTACCGGGCGAGCGCCTTGATCGGCGCCGGCGCGTACGGCGCGGCCACGAACGACATCAACGAGGTCTTCGCGTCGATGGGCGCGCCGACGAGGTTTTCCTCCGGGTCGGAAACCGAGTTCATGACGACCGACGGGCGGATGGTGCCCGTTCAGCGTCTGCTGGACACGATGACCCGTATGTCGACGACGCCGGAGGAGTACTACAAGCTCGCCTTCGAGAAGATGCAGACCGAAGCCCGGGCGGCCCGGGACTTGGCGGCGGCCGAGCGTTCCCGGGTCGATGCCCTGGCTACGGCGACCTTGCTGGGTCCGCGCGTCGAGCAAGCCAAGGCGGCGGCGGCTTCGTCCCGCGCGGCGGCCGGTGCCGCGGGGGCTCAGGCCGAGGAGGCCAGGGCGCGAACCGCGCGACTGAAGGCGCTGCTTCCGCTGGAGGTCGACGAGAAGACCCTGGACCTCGACAAAAAGCTCAAGGATTTGACCAGAGCCGACGGGGTCGCCGCGACGCGGGCCATGCAGTTGTACGATGCTCAGGTAACCGCTTACAGGGAGACCAACTCCACTCTCGGGGTGGACGGCTCGATCACCAAGCCCGAGGCCATCGCCGATCCATGGTCGCCCGAGCTGGCTCCGGCGGGCCGTAGGCGGGTGCTGCAGCACATGCAGAACGGTCTCGGGGAGGTCGAGGCGCTCGACGCGTGGGAGAGCGAAGCCCTCGCCGCGCGCGACGTGCTGCTCGCCGCCAACCCCGAGCTTGCCAGCGACCCGGTGCTGCTGGCGAGCATCATGGCCTCGCTGGCGACCGACCCGAACATACCCACCGCCACGGACGCCGAAGGCGAGTACTTCATCGCCACGCTACCGACCGGCCGGGTGAAGCTCTACATCGAGCGCACCGCCAAGACCGAGGCCGAGTGATGGCTCTCGACGCGATGGGCATGGTCGCGGCGCGGGCCGGACCCGCCGGGAGCGCCCCGGCCCGTGAGGCCGGAGCCGGCGACATCCTCCAACGGATGCGTGGGATGAATGTCCCACGCGGGTTCGTCACCACGCCCGAGCCCGACGAGGGGGTCGGCGTCCTTCGCCGCGGAGTGGACTCGATCATCGCCGGGATGATGGGCGGCGCCGATCTCTACGACAGCCTCGCCGGGCTCACGGTGATCGTGGCGCCCGAGACCGCGGCGACGATGCGCGAGCAGGCTGGATCGGTGCGGGGGTTCCTGGAGAAGGGTCTGTCTCCGCGCGCCGCCGAGGCGATGCGCAAGCAGTTCCTCACCCTCGGCAAGGACGCGGCCTACCGCGACCCCTACGCGCTGTGGCTGCAAGTCATGCGGCAAGCGCCGAACATCGCCGCGATCATCGGATCGGGCGGTGCCGCAGCCGCTGCCGGGACGGCGGCCGGGGCCGCTGCCGGGACGGTCAACGCGCTGCGGCTCGGTGCGCAGGCCGCGGCAGGACTGGCTGTCGGCACGGGGCAAGCGGCGACCGAGGCGGCCGGGGATATCACTGCCGATACGCCGTCGGTCAAGGCGCGGGTCGCCGCGGGCGAGGACCCGCGGAAGGCGTTGCTGGACGAGCAGCGCAAGGCGGGGACCACCGCCGGGGCCATCGCCGCGCCGATCTCGGCGGCTCTGGCTCCGGTGCAGGCCCGGCTCGTATCCAAGGCGTTCACGGGTGCGGGGCGGGCAGGTGCCGGCATCGTCGATCGGGCGACGCGGGCGGCCGTGTCCGGCGCGCTCGGCGGCGCGGTCGAAGGTGCTCAGGAGGCGTCGGAGCAGCTCGGCGTCGAGACGGCGCGGTACTCGGCGGGCTTGCCGTTCCGCCCCGAGGCGCTGGGCGAGGCGGGTCTGGCCGGGGCGTTCCTCGGAGCTGGTACGCAGGCGACGTCCAACATCGGGGGCCGGGTCTACGGAACGGCCTCGCGGATCTTGCGGCGCAGCCCTCCGCCGCAGAACCCCCCTGGGCTGGCCGAGAGCACCGCCGCCGGAACCACGGAGGCTCCTGCCGAGCCGGCGGCTCCTGCCGAGCCGGCGGCTCCTGCCGAGCCGGCGACCCCTGCCAAGCTGGCGGCTCCTGTCGAGCCGGCGGCTCCCGTTCAGCCCGACCTGTTCGATCAGGGTAAGCCGGTGCAGTTGGGGCTGGACGTCACCCCTCCGGTCATCCGGATCCCGGTCCGGACCGTTTCCGAGCCGTCGGAAGCTTCGCCACCGTCGGCAGCCGAGACCTCGACCCAGCCTGCGCCGGACGCTCAGCTGGACCTGTTCCGCCCGCCGCGCCCGGCCCCTATGCCGTACGGCCCCGCGCAGCTCGAGCTGGACTTGCGGCCCGACAGCCGGCAGCTCGACCTGTTCCGCCGTGTGGTGAGCCGCCCGGAGCTGGTCGCCACCCTGTCGCCCCAGGTGCAGCAGACGCTCGACACCGGCGAGCTGGCCCGGCAGGGCGACCTGTTCCGCTCCGCGATCCCGGAAGCTGTCGACGAGGCCTTGGAACGCGCTGCTGCGCCAGCCTTGGCTCGGCTACAGCTCCCCCCGAGCTTGCGTCGAAAGACACCGACCCCCGTCAAGAAGGCGCGCCCCCGTGCACGGCCGGTCCCACCGGCAGAGATGCAGGCGGTTGCCGCCAGCTTGGAGAGGTCGGGCGTCGACGTGAGCCCTCCCGTCGTTGCCCCGAACGTCACGACCGAGATCGCGACGCCCGCGACGGGAGGGACCGAGGCGTCCCCGGCGGCCCCCGCTCGAACCGGGCTCTCGCGCAGTGCCGCCTTGCAATCCATCATGGAGATAAAGGCCAGGCGCGGAGCTTCGCGGGCGTCGCCGGGGCCTGCCCCGGCACCCCCTGTCCCCGCCTCGCCTGCTCCCGACCTCGGGCCGGCTGTGGTGGGAGCCGCGCCCGAGGTCCGGCCGCCGACGCCCGCGGATGCGAGCCCCGCGGGCGTCGCGCAGGCCGATACGACGTCGCCCAAGCCCAGCCGCTCGCGTAGCCGGGCGGCTCGCGGTAAGGGAGGCGAGGCGGCGGCCGTGGCGGGTGCGGAGCAGGGACCGCCCGCGCCCGAAACCACGGCCGCCGCAGTTTCCTCCCCTTCGGAAACAGCCCCCGCGGTCGCTCCGCCGCCTCCGCCGCCTCCGCCGCGGACCGCGGAGCAGGCGGTCAAGGCGCGGCGCGAGGCCACCCGCCGTGCGGCGCGGAAGATCGTCGCCCCCAATCAGACGGCCGACGCTCCGGCACCGAGCCGGGCGGTGCTGCCGGAAGCCGGGGCCAAAGAGGTCGCGCCGGATGCCAATGCCGAGCCCGGGACCCGGACGTTCCTCGCCCGCGACGGGTCCGTCTCGGACATCGTATGGAGCGCCCCGCCGCCGGCGTCCGACCCCTACGCGGTGACCAACACCGCGCTCGGTCGGATGTTGGAGATGCTGGTGGCCCGGGGCGAGGCCGTGCCGATCCGGCGGCTCGCCGACGTCATCCTCGACCGGCTCCCGGACACCGACCCGATGGGCCAGGTGGCGCGGGCGCTGCTCACGAAGCTCGGGCCGTCGGTGCGCCTTGCGGCGACCAAGGAGGCGGGTCCGGCCGCGGCGGTCTACGTTCCGGCAGCGGACACGATCCGTGTCCACGAGCCCATGGTCCCGCCATGGGCCAGGCTACCGGTGCTGCTGCACGAGATGGCGCACGCCGCGACCCACGGCCTGATCCAGACCGACCGCAAGCTGGCCGCGCAGGTCGAGACCCTGCGTGACAAGCTGGTCCTCGGGCTGACCGCCACCGAGAGCCCGACACACGCGCGTATCGCCGAGGCTTTGGGCAAGGTGTCCACGCCCGAGGTTCTGGCGACGCTGATGACGTCGCCCTCCTTGCAGCAGATGGCCCGGATGGTCGAAGGGGCCGGGCCGTGGGCCAGGTTCCGTCGGGCGTTGCGCACCGCGCTGGGGATCTCCGACCCGACCCTACTGGACAAGATCCTCACTGCGACGGTGTGGGACGCGCCGGCAGACCCGGAGCGTCGTGCACTGCTCGACGGTGCGCTCGGGATGGGCGAGCAAGCCGAGCAGAGCTGGTCGCCATTGGCGGGGCTGCTCCAGCTCGCGCAGGGACCGAGCCAGTCGAGCTACGCTGTCTCGGCGCTGACCTCGCCACGGATCATGTCCCTCCTGTCGAGGGGCAAGGTGTTCACCCGACGGCGGCTGATCGACGGGCTGACGATGGAGAACATCGTCGATTGGTTCTCGCCCAAGCTGGGTGCCGCGACCGACGGCGAGGCGGCCCTCGCGCTCAAGACGTACCACGACGCATCGGCGGCGATGGCCCACCGGTCGAACGATCTGGTCTCGGCCCCGCTGGCGCAGGTCGACGAGTTCAACGAGCTGCTGTGGAAGAGCCCGCAGGAGGCGACCAGCCTGGCCTCGTTGATGCACGACGCGACGATCCGCAAGCTGCACCCGGACCTGCCCCTGACCGACCGGCGCAACCGGATCGGCTCGCGGCAGCCGGGCGCCGGTGTGGCGCATGCGGATCTCGCGCAGCGGTGGCAGGCGCTCTCCCCGCAGGCGCAGGAGCTTTACCAGAAGCTCCGTCAGTCGGCGTTCACATCGGGCCGGAGCTACGTCGAGGCTCTGGCCGCGTCGATCCTCCGCGACCCGCTGGCCAAGGAGCTGGGGCTGGACCCGCTCTCGCCGGAGGCGATCGGCGCGGCCAAGACCGAAGCCGTCCGGATCATCGACGAGGTCATCGCCGGGAAGGACGACCTTTCCTTGCCGGCCGAGCTGTCGAAGTCGCGGGCGATGGTCAAGGCGCTGAAGTCGCTGAAGGCGTTCGTCGACACCGAGCACGGCCCGTACTTCCCGTTGTTGCGGACAGGGAAGTACTTCGTGATCGGCGGCAGTCCCGTTTACCAACGCAAGACCTACACCCAGCAGGAATGGGACAACCTCACCGACCCGGCGCTCCAGGTGGACCTCGACACAACGCGAAGCTTCCCCCCGACAGGAAACAGCCCCGGCACGATATCGGCGGAGGTCCGACGGTACGCGGTCTACACCGTGGACAGCGAGATGGAGGCGCGAGAGCTGGTCGAGCGGCTGCGTGCCACGACCTTCGCCGACGCACCCGACACTGTCGGCTACCGGGCGCGCGACGAGTTCACCTCGTTGCTGCGCCGGCAGATGCCGACCGCGGAGATGGAGATCATCATCGACGCGGCGACCAAGGGGCTGTCGCCGGACGCGGCCAAGGACGTCACCGACAACATCCTGGAGCTGCTGGCCGCCCGCGCGCAGGCGGGGTCGCGCATGGCCAGCCGGATACGGCGCGAGAACGTGCTGGGCGCGTCGCGCAACATGCCACAGGCGACGCTCCGGCAGGCGGCCACGATGGGCCGGCAGACCGCCAGGCTGGAGTACGACGCCATTCGGCGGGCGGCGATCCGTCGTATGCAAGAGCTGGAGAAGAAGCTCGCGACCACCGATCCCGCGACCGGCGCGCTGCTCTCGGACGTGCGGCAGAGCCTCGTCGCCCGGGACGAGCTGGCGGACATGCTGCTCAGCCCGTACCTCGGGTCCCGCGCGCTGTCGCGGATGGCCAATTTCACGGCGACGGCGTTCTTGACGGCCCCGGCGACCGTAGTCGTCAATCTCTCTCAGGTGTGGATGGTGACGGCCCCCTACCTCGCCGGGAAGCACGGGGCGCAGGCGGCGGGATCGGCGCTCGCGACGGCCAGTGCCGACGTCGTCCGTGGTGCCCTGCACGCGGCCCGGGTCACCTATCAGCGGGTGGTGCGGGGCCGGTCGAAGCTTCCGTCCGGGGCGACGTACCACGGCTACATGACCGACCACCTGCCCGCCGACGAGCGGGCGATGATCGACGAGCTGGTCAAGCGGAACCGGTTGGAGTTCACTCTCGCCGACGACATCCTTGAGATGACCGACCCGCAGCGCGGGGCCTTCGCTTCCGAGGCGGCGTCGACCGCGGGTCGGGCGTGGCGTCGCGTGCAGGATTTCCTGTTCGTCGCTCCGCGGGTCGGCGAGACGTTCAACCGTGTGGCCTCCGCGCTCGCCGCCTACCGGCTGGCGCGGGACAGCGGGACCGGAGACTTCGCCGCGCACGTGACGGCAGCCGACGACGCGGTGCGTCTGACGCATCTGAATTACGAAGCTTACAACAAGAGCCGGTTCTTCATCACGCCGTACCTTCGGCCGATGCTGGTCTTCAAGCAGTACGCATACGGCATGTATTTCTTCCAGGGGTACATGCTCAAGCAGATGCTCGACACCAGCAACCCGACGGCGCGCGCTCAGGCGGCCAAGTCCCTCGGGCTGTTCTACGCGCTGCACCTGGCCGTGGCCGGAGCCGTCGGCGGCGTGCCGGAGCCGATCTGGATGGCGATCAGCATGATCGCCAAGCTGCTCGGAATGACCGGCGACGAGATGATCCGCCGAGGGACGGCCGAGATCCTCGGCGAAGACTGGGCGCCGGTGGTGACGGCCGGCCCCGTCGCGAACATGCTCGGGGTGGACCTCCGCCGGATGGCCCTGTCGGAGATGTTCTTCCCCGGCGACTTGTTCCGCGCGCAGTCCGGCAACGAGTTCCTGGAGGCCCTGCTGGTCACCTACTTCGGCGCCCCCGGCGGCGTTGTCACGTCGACGGTCGACGGCATGGCCTTGCTCGCCGATGGCCAGCTCCTCAAGGGGGTGGCCCGAGCGATGCCGTTCAAGGTCGTCGGTAGCCCGATGCAGGCGGTCGACTGGATGGTCCACGGGGTCACCGACCGGCGCGGCAACCCGATCTTGACGCCCGAGGAGATCAGCCTGTGGGCGACGGGTCTCCGGGCGCTCGGGTTCAGCCCGCTCGCCGTGTCCGAGCGTGGCGAGATGGCGTCCCGCAAGATGGCCATCGAGCGGCGGGTGGCCATCGAGAAGCAGCGGGTCTATCGCAAGATCATGGACGCCGTCGTCTCCCGCAAGGGGATGGACGCCGCGATCGGCGAGCTGATCGAGTTCAACCGCCGATGGCCGGCGTCGGCGATCGACATGAAAGAGGTCCGCGCGTCGCTTCGTGAACGGATGAGGTCGCGCGGCCAGATCCGCGGTGCCGGTGTGCCGCTGCCGAACGCGCAGGCGCTCGCCATCGCACGGGACCTTACCCGGCTCTACGCCATCCCGGAGGTCGTTCGTGAGCGAGGTCGCGGACTGGTGGGGGAGTGATGTCCGGTTCGCGCAGGCGTTGCTCCGCGCGTGCGGGCTCTACACCGGCGCACTGGACGGCATCGACGGGCCGCGGACGCGCGATGCGTTCGCCTCGTACCGCCAGCAGAGCCAGGACATCGCCGACCGTGAGGGAACGGTCGAGCCCGTCTCCGCGAGCCGGGTCCTCCGCTTGCAGCTCAAGGCTCAGATCGCCGCCCGGCGAGTGATGCGCGTCGCGGCGAATGTCTTACCCGAGGGTACTACCGTGCGGATCTCGGCAGGGGTGAGGACCCCGCAAGAACAGGCCGAGCTGTACGCCAAGGGAAGGACGAAGCCGGGGCCCCGGGTGACGAACGCGAAGCCCGGCGAGAGCTGGCACAACTATGGCCGTGCATTCGATCTTGCGGTGTTACAGGGAAACGCCTACGTGACCGCTGCCGAGCCATATCGGAACATAGGGCACGAGGTCGGGCGGGCGGTGGCCCTGCCCCCGCCCGACCACCTCGTATGGGGTGGCGAGTTCCGGTCCATCAAGGACTACCCCCACTACGAGCTGGCCTGGAGCGGCACTGCGGCGCAGTACGGCGAGCTGTTCTTCGCCCCCTCGCTGTCGCCTCTACTCCTGGTCTGAGCTTTCTCGGTCAGGCAGGCTCCCGGATGTGGTGCGGAAGCCCGACGTGGCGCAGCAGCGATTCCACGGCGACGGCCGGCGTCTCGTACAGATCGGCTCCGCGCTCCGCCAGAGAGGCCCGGAAATTCCCGCAGGCATGGTCGAGCAGCGACGTCACGACTCCGTCTCGTCGATGATCTGGACCAGCTTGCGGAGCTTGAGCAGCTCGCCTGGTTGAGGGTCGGGGACTCCGGCGCACGCCTCGCGCTCCGCCTTCCGCCGAGCCTGCTCGGCGCGCAGCCGCTGCCGGCCAGCGGCGCGCCGCTCGGCCTCGATCGTGGCCTTCCGTTGCTGCTTGCGACGTTCCCGCTTCGCGACGCGGCTCGGGGCGTGCCGTGCGCACCACCACCGGTCGTGCTCGTAGACCACCGCAGGCAACGCGCAGCTGCGCTCGTGCCCCCGGATCGCGACCGTCTCCGAGCAGTTGGTCACCATGGTGACGAGGTACCCGGTCACGAGACAGTCCTCGCCTCGTTCATCTCTCGACACCTCGCGCGGCGCTCGGCCCGCGGGACGTCATGCACGTCCGGCGTCGAGATCGTCGGTGGCTCCTTGCGTTCGATCATCGGCAATGTCCCCTGTTGCCGGTGAGGTTTCCCGGGATGGGAAACCCTATAGGCTCTTGAGCTGGTCGATGACGCTTTGCGTCAATTTGCTCAGCTCGGTGTCGATATGGTCGGACGCGGCGCGCCTCCCCGAATCCAAGGCGCCATTCGCCTCGACCTTGTCGTTGTCGAGAGCGATGACGCCGTCGGCGAACACCACCTGGCTCGACCGCTGGATGGCGTCCTTGATCTGGAGCAAGGTCATCAACCGCGCGAGGTCTTCGATCAGCATGGCGGTCTCCTTTCTTCTCACCCATCATAGCCTATGACGCTCGCCGGGACCACGAGCACCTCGGATGCCGGGATCGAGTACCCGGTCCCGATAGCGATCGAGCGCATGGTCGGCGACAGGTAGGCGTCGAGCCCGGCAGTCGTCCGGTAGAGGGGCATTCGGTTCTTGCGCGACCAAAGCTCGACAGCGCGCAGCATCAGGATCAGGACTTTGTTCCGCGTGTCGTACTCGCCGACGGGAATCGAATGCCGGGCCGCATGGCTCAACACGTCGGTCGGGTTGGGGCCGGTGCGGGTGGCGATCAGCGAGGCGTTGTCCCGCACGAACTGCGCGAGGAGGTGCTCGACGGACATCGACCGGTCCTGCCGGCGCAGCTCGTCGCGCGTCTGGCTCAGCGCGTCGAGCAACCCGCCGAGGGCGAGCTTCGCGTTCCAGTCGGGTAGGGTGCCGGTCGTCACGGCCAGCCGTCCGCCGAGCATCCCGACCGCGGCGGTCGTCAGCAGAAAGCGCATCTGCGACCGCGTATCGTCGAACCTGTCCAGCCCGAGGCTGGACGCCAGCGCGTTGCGGGTCTCGATGATCAGGTCCGGCCAGCGGTCGTGCATTTTGACCATGCGCTGAATCAGCGACTCCGCCGCCCGGCCATGGTTCTCCTCCAGCATGGAGACCAGCTCCGGCTCGATGATGACCCCGGCTTGCGAGACGGGCGGGACCGTCAGCTCCAGCACACGGGCCATGCCCGCGCGGCCGAACCGCGACATCCGCAGCATCGTCGACAGGCTGTCGTTCGAGGCGAGCATCACCAAGGTATTCCAGCTCCCGCCGAACCGCACCGAGTTCCCGGCGGTCATCCGCGCCTTCTCGGCACCGGACTCGATCGAGAAGATCTGCTGCAGGGACTCCAACGTGTCCCCGGTGACCTGGAACTCGTCGCGGATGAACGGTAGGTTGCCGAACAGGCTCAACCTCCGGGTGACCGCGTTGATGGTGTCGTTGGTCGTCCCCATCATGCTCCGGGGACCCCATATGCTCTGCGCGATGCGCAGGATCGTGCTCTTGCCGACCCCGGTGTTCGGGCTGACCAGCGCCACCTGAAGGCCGCCCATCCGCGTAAAGTGAACCAGCGCCGCGCCGCAGGCCATTCCGAGCGCGGCGTGCGTCGTCGACCGGCGGTCCTGGCAGACCAGCCGCATGATCTCCTGCCAGCGCGACAGCCTACCGACCGGTGTGTAGGCGGTGAACAAGTGCTCGTCGGTAGCCTCGGCCGGGCCGACGATCCCCCGGAAAATCTCGTCCGCCGCGTAGAGCGTCGTCCCGAAGCCGAAGCTCGGCTTGCCTTTGTAGGTCTCCCATCCGAGCCGGTTGACGATCGGAGCCCGAAGCTCGGCGCGCAGATGGTCGCGGATCTCCTGCAGGGCCGTCAGGAAAGCGCTCGGCTGGTAGATCTTGCCCAGCCCGGCTTTGGCGATGGCGGTCACCACGGTCTTCGGGTCATGGAGGGAGTTGACGTCGACCCGCGCGAGACGGGATTGAGCCCTGGGGCTCTTCGCCCTCCACTGCACGAAGCTTTGTCCCGGGGTCGGGTCCTCCGGGCCGGGCTCGATAAGCTGGACCTCGGATATCTCCCAATCGGCCAGCTTTCGCCATTCGTAGGAAACTCTCGTGGCCCCGGTATCGTCGGAGGTATGTGAGACTTCGCTCAGAAAATACAAGCCCGGCTCCTCCCCCTCCCGGGCGTTGCGAATGCGTTTCGAGCCGATCCGGGCCGATGCGAACGGGATGCCCGCCGGGGACTTGACCACGTTGAAGAACTTGCACGTCGAGCACAGCCCGGCGTCTTCGTGGAACAGCTCGCGCATCTTCTCGCAGGTCAACGGCCCCGGTGTCGTCCCGTCGGCGATGCTCTGCTTGATGATGCCTAGCTTTCTGTCGGTCTCCGTCTTGGTGTACAACGGATGACCCGACGAAAGCTGATGCGCCCAATGGGCCGAGTCCGTGGCGAACGCGGCGATCTGGAGGCAGGCCCGCCACTGCGGTTCCGAGCAGTCCCTCCCGTGGCCCCTGTGCACCGCGTCGAGGATGGCGCAGCCCTTGACCACCGTCTCCATGGACCAGGGCTGATGGGTGACTGCAGGCTTCTCGATTCCCTCCGCGATCGTGCCGGCCAGTCCATGGGCGCGGACCACCTGTTGGACCCGATCGCTCCGCGGCATCTGGGCGTGGACTACCTGAGCGCCACTGTGCAGCACCTTCACCACGCGCGGCTCGGCCGGCACCCGCCAGTTCACGACATGGGGCGGGCGGGTCGACCGGGTGATGTCGGTCGTCGCTTCCTGGTCCCAGACCAGTCCCGTGGCCCGCAACGCTCCGCGCAGGCCGTGCGCGACCGCGCTCCATTCGGTGGGGGGAAGCGACTGCGTCGCGCACCACAGCCCGTGCAGACCCCACCCTGTCGCCATGATGTAGGTCGGCGGGGGGAGCCCCGCCTGCTCGACGTGCTGCAAGAGCTGGGCGGCGAGCACGTCGGGCGGCGTGGCCGCGGCGTGCGCGTCGACGTCGACCATCCAGGTGCGGCAGCAGCGCACCGCGCTGCGCTTCCAAGAGCGCACCGGGAGATAGGAGGCGAGGCGGACCCGCACCGAAAGGTCCTTGGCCTGCCGCGACGCGTGGTCGAGCTTGACGATCTCCCATGCCGCCTTTTCCCACTCGGACGCATCCGGCTCGTCCGACAATGGGATGCGGACCAGTGAGGGCTTGAGGGTGTTGGGAGACCGGGCGAAGGCGTTGAGCCCGATGATGCCCACCCCGGGATGGACCGTGGACAGCCATGTAGCGATCTCTTGGATAGTGTCCACGATCCACCCCGGCGCAGATGGCTCAGAGCCCCATGCTCTCCAACTTGGCCAGCACGTCGTCGATCTGGTCCGGCTCGTCGACGGGCTGGTCGAGCTGCGCTTCCGTGGCCGCGGCGGTTTCCGCGGCTTCGGAAACCGCGGTCATCACCGGGGCCGGGGCCGGGGCCGGGGCCGGGGCCGGGGCCTGAGCGGGAGCTGGGCTCTTCCGCGGACGGCCGGGGCCGCGCTTGGCCGGTGCGGGGGCCTCGTTCTGCGCCACGGGCTGCTCCCTGGCGTACTGCTCGGCGATGGCATCCAGCCCGGCGAGGACGTCGTCCTCGACTCCGCTGTCGTGTCCCGCGTCGTCGATCCCGGGGATGACCACCGACCCCGGAGCGCCCACGGATGCCCGAGGAGCCGGCGGGCGCTGCGGAGGACGCGGAGCCGCCCCCGGTGCGGACCGGGGCGGCTGGACCGCGGC
>Ga0073932_1005730_pt1 | contig 13239 bp, 13 predicted proteins | sample DewCreD2012metaG_FD_76967 | JGI IMG/M metagenome (GOLD analysis project Ga0073932, IMG submission 76967) | Hot spring sediment bacterial and archeal communities from British Columbia, Canada, to study Microbial Dark Matter (Phase II) - Dewar... ... | reverse complement strand
TCATGGACATGGAGGCCGGCATCGAGCACCTGGGGCGCGCCACTTCGCAGGCCGTGGACTGGCTCATCGTGGTGGTGGAGCCGGGGAGGAGGAGCATCGACACGGCCCTCAAGATCAAGGAGCTTGCCAGCGATATCGGGCTCATGAAGGTGGCGCTGGTTGGCAACAAGGTGCGCTCCGAGAGGGACCGCAGATTCCTCATCGAAAGCCTCTCCGAGTATCGTTTCCTTGGGTTCATCCCCTACGACGAAGGGATCATCGATGCCGACCTGAAAGGAGTTTTTGCGGACGGCATCAATGGAGTAACCCGGGACGGTCTGGAGGAGATTGCCCGGAACCTGGTTTCGGCCACCCAGACGAAGAACCTTGAGCCGTGAGCGATCCCATGAACGACGTACAGAACTATCTGGACCATCGCAACATCAACGTGGACAAGGTGGGAGTGAAGGACATCCGTTATCCCATCACGGTGATGGACAAGAATTGCGGTGTCCAGAATACTGTGGCGTCCATCAACATGTACGTCAACCTGCCCCGGGAATTCAAGGGCACCCACATGAGCCGGTTCATCGAGATCCTCAACGAGTTCCACGGCCGGCTGGACATACGGGAATTCAGCATGGTGCTTGAAGCCATGCAGGAGCGGTTGCAGGCTCGGTCCGCCCATTTCGAGATTTCCTTTCCGTACTTCATGAAGAAGCTCTCGCCCGTTACGGAGACGCCGGGCCTCATGGAATACGGTTGCCGGGTGACGGGGTCCCTCGACCACCAGAACGGCTACGACCTGGTCCTCGAGGTGAACGTTCCCATCTCCACCGTGTGCCCGTGCTCCAAGGAGATCAGCCGGCACGGGGCGCACAACCAACGGGGCATGGTGCGGTTGGCGGTTCGGTTCAAGCGCTTCATCTGGATCGAAGACCTGGTGCGCATGGTGGAGAATGCGGCATCCTGCGAGGTCTACTCGGTGCTCAAGAGGCCCGACGAGAAGTTCGTGACGGAGCAGGCTTACGAGAACCCCAAGTTCGTGGAGGACGTGGTCCGGGACATCGCCCAGGAGCTCAAGCAGGACACCAACGTCCTCTGGTTCCTGGTGGACGTTGAGAACTTCGAATCCATTCACAACCACAGCGCCTACGCCTGCATCGAACGGAGGAAGTAGCGCGGTGCCAGACCTCGAACGGGCTCGGACATCACGCGTGGCGTCGGCCCTTTCGCGGGATACGCCCACCACGGAAGCCTTCAGTGCCGGAGAGAGGCATGCAGCTCCTCCAGCGGTAATCCCGCCTCAGCTTTCATCACCTTGTTCACGGAGGAGACCGGGCGCGCATTCTGAAGACCAGGGTAATCAGAGACTTTTCAGAGCCCTTGCCAACCTTGCTGGATAAGGGGAGGGTGGAGATGGCCCGAGCCATGGAACGTTTTGAGAGCATCTGCAGGGCCATGGCCGATGCGGGTTTTTACCCGCATGCGGTGAGTCGGGTCGAGCGCCGGGACACGCACATTTCCACCGTTTTCCTGACGGGGGACTGGGTCTACAAGCTGAAGAAGCCCGTGGACTTCGGGTTCCTTGACTTCACCACCCTCGAAGCCAGGCGTCGGTTTTGCCGCCGGGAAGTGGTTCTCAACCAGCGCATGAGCCACGGGGTTTACGACTCGGTAATCGAGATCCGCCAGGAGGAAACCGGTCTCTTCCGCATGGGAGAACGGGGAGAAGTGGTGGAGGTGGCCGTTCGCATGAGGCAGCTGTCTGACTCTTCCTGCCTCAAGTCCATCCTCCTCGAGTCCGGCACCCCCGGATCGCCCACCGATGAATGGCTGGCGCCGAAAATGTGCAGCCTCGGAGCGAGCCTCGCCCGCTTTTATGAGCGGTGCGATCGAAGCTCCGAAATCGACGAATTCGGCATGCCGGAGCTGGTGGCGTTCAACATGGAGGAGAACTTCCGCCAGATCGCCCCCTTCGTCTCAGAAGTTGTTCCCCGCGAGCCGTGGGAGCTCATCCGCGAGGTGAGCCGATCCTTTTTCAGGCGCCACGAATCGCTGTTTCTCCGAAGAGTCGCTGACGGCCGGATCCGTGACGGCCACGGTGACCTGCGCACGGATCACATTTTCATCGAGAACGGAATCCAGATCATCGATTGTATCGAGTTCAACGACCGGTTCCGTTACGGCGACGCCGCCCTGGACCTGGCGTTCCTGCACATGGATTTCGAGCACCTGGGACGCCCGGATCTCAGCCTCGAGGTGCTGGCGGCCTACGTGAGAGAGGCCCGGGACCCGGAGCTCTACGCGCTGCTGGATTTCTATGCCTCGTATCGCGCGGTGGTGAAGCTGAAGGTGTCGTGCCTGCGTTTTGGGGAAGTGCAAGACCCGGTCGAGCGGACTGCGCTGGGCCGAGAGGCCCGACTTTTCCTGGATCAGGCTTATCGTTACGCCATCCAGTTCAGTCGGCCGACCGTCTGGGTGTGCTGCGGACTTCCCGCCACGGGTAAATCCGTCCTCGCCGACGGTCTCGGGACGGCACTCGCGATCAAGGTATTTCAGACGGACCGCATCCGTAAGGAACTGGAGGGCATGGAACCCCATGACGAGCGGGTGGAGCCATACGATGCCGGCATGTACAGGAGGGAGCGCAGAAACCGTGTCTATGCGCACATGCTCTCCCTCGCCATGGAGGAGCTCAAGCATGGGCGCTCCGTTGTCCTGGACGGCTCTTTCTCCCAGAGGAAATGGCGGCATGAGGCGAGACTGCTGGCGGAGGACATGGACGCGAACATCATGGTCGTGACCTGCGCCTGCGACGAGGCGGTGGTGCGAAGCAGGCTCAGGGACCGGGAGGGCAGGGGGGGGGTGTCCGATGCGAGACTCGAGCACCTTCCTCGGATGATGGAGGAGTTCGAGCCGGTCACCGAAGGTCCCGCCGAAACCGTGATTTCCGTGGATACCGGGCGGCCCGCGGATGAAGTGCTCGAGGAAGTCCTCTCCTGGGCCTGCCGTTCCAGGAGCGTCCAAGTCAGGCAGCTCATGGAGCGGCGCCTCTGATGCCTCTGCATTTTCACGCTGGGCGCAGCGCTGGAATCAGGCTTCCAGCCATAACTCTCCAAGTTGGATTTCCAGCTCCTGAAACGGCTCCAACCGGGGCTCTTCACGGCCGCCGACAACACCGGCGGGGACCAGGAGACTCGATTCCAGCCGAAAGACCTCGATGGTCCTGTTCAGGGGGTCCACCAGCCAAAGGTGGACCACGCCATGCTCCTCGTAAATGGCCTTCTTCACCGTGCGGTCCCTAAGCGCCGAGCTCGGGGAAAGGATCTCGCACACCCAGTCGGGGGCGCTCGCCATCCATTCCGATCTCGGCAGCCCGGCGAGCCTCTCCTTCCTCCACCCGGCGAGGTCCGGCACGAGGACGTCCTCACCCAGGTGGATTTCAGGTTCAACAAGAATGAGCCATCCGCCGGGTCCGCCTCCACGCCCCATTGCGAACGGAGGCACCAGCTCTCCCCCCAAAATGGATGCCGAATGGGTGTGATCAAGGGACGGCCTTGGAGAGACGATGAGCTCGCCGTTGATGATTTCTCCGATCATGTGCTCCGGGACCCCGTAAAGGTCCTCGTAGGACGCTTTTCTCCGCGCCGGCTCCGACATGGCATCACCTCCATCCCCTGGCCCTGATTCCAGTGTGGGCCATTGATTCGCAGCGGATCCAACAAACGTTTGATCGCGGCGTGGCGGGCTTCATCGGTCAATGGAAAGGATCCGGTAGATGCGGATCCCGTTTGGAGTGTAAACGGTCACCTCCTCACCTTCGCCGCAGCCCATCAGACAGCGCCCGACGGGTGAATCCACCGACAGCTTCCCCCTCGAAACGTCGGATTCGTAAGGCCCCACCATCTCGTAGCGGGACTCCGCGCCATCGTCCATGTTCTTGATGAGGATCACCACCCCGAACCCCACCTGCCTCCTGAAAAACTTCCTTCCCACCACGACTTCGCACTCGGCGATCATGCGCTCGAGCTCGCTGATCTTTCTCTGGACCACCAGGTGGCGCTCACGGGCGAGCAGATACTGCTGGTTGTCCACCTTGACCCCGAAAGCGCGGGCTTCCCGGAGCTCCTCGATCACGCACGGGCGTATGTCCCGGCGCAGGTGAACGAGCTCCCGCACCAGCCGGTGATAACCTTGTCGCGTGATGGGCACTTTTTCCATGACAACCGCCACCGGGGGTGCCCCCTTCTCAGGGGCGACGATTCGCGAATCGAAGGTGGGCAAACCCCGAAACAGAATTCCAAGGTCCTGCTTTCCAGGACAGGTCTCATGCGAAAAAATCGGCCGGGAGCTGCCCGCGATCCTGGAGTGCCTTGAAGAGTGAAAGCCCGATCACGGTCTTCCCATCCCGGATGGAGCCATCGAAAATGAGATCGTAAACCCGCTGGACGGGCAGCACCTCGACTTTCGAGATCTCGTCCTCGTCGCGGCGCGCTTCGAGCCGGCTAAGCCCTGCAGCCGCGTAGATCCGGATGACCTCGTTGGAGTAACCGATGGCCGGAAAATAGCTGAAGAGCTGCAGGAAGCGGCCGGCGCGGTATCCGGTCTCCTCCTCGAGCTCCCTGTTGGCGCACACCTGGACGTCTTCCCGCGGGTCCACCTTTCCGGCCGGGATCTCGAGGGTCTCGCGCCCGATGGCATACCTCCACTGCCGAACCATGAGAATATGCTCGGAATCCAGAAACGGGACAACGGCGGCCGCTTCAGGATGATCAACCTTGATGCGCTCGGTGATCCTTCCCGTCCTCAAACGAACGGTATCGAGCTGGGCGCTGAAGTGGGCGGCATGAAGGATCCCAAGGGTCTTGACGTGCTCTTCCATGTATTTGATTCCTGTCCCCGTTTGAATGGACGCCGGTGTACGAAATGGTCATGGGTCGTCTTTGAAGAATACCTTCAGACCTCGGATCAGTAAAGGCTCCGCATGGAAAGACGCGGTAATCGGCGTACTGAAAAATCGAAAGGAAAGCGCTCAGCACCTCCACATCGCAGGTGAAAACGCTGAATTCAATCCTCGCCTTCACCGTGCGGCCACTCCCGAGTTGACAGTGGCGACGGATCGATAATAATCTCAGTTTACAACCCGATGCGCCTTGAGAATGGTATGGGGGGAGGGACCGTCGGATCACCGGGGAATGGCCGACAAAACCGGTTGAGAGGAACCGCCTTCGCAAGCAGCCGTGGGAGAATGGTCGAGCCCAACTGTTGAATCACGAGAGGAAGGAATTGCAGAATGGCCAAGGAAGCTCAGCTTGTTCACTCTTTTCCCAAGAACCCGCTGGAGGAAATCCGGGTCTCGGTGTCCGTCTATAAGGGAAAGCAATACATCGACCTGAGGATTTACTACAAAGGGGACGACGGCGAGTTCCATCCTTCGAAAAAAGGGTTGACACTTTCGCCGGACCTCCTGCCCGATCTCGTCGAAGCCGTCGAGAAGCTCAAGGAGGCCGTGGGCGAGTGAGCTCATCACGCGAATTCAAGAGTGAGCCATGGATCGAGACATCGAATGCATGTGCATGAACTGCGGGATTTCTTTATACATTGCCATGGGCGAGATTGTCCTGGATGACTCCGTCATCAGCTGTGACCATCGCATGATTCGCAACCTGTTCTGCACGGAATGTGGAGGGCCGCTGGCCATGATCGGCCTGGCGGGTGAACAGCCTCACTACCGCCTGGAGTGACCCTTACCGTTCCAAGGTCCAGACCGACGCCTCACCATATGGAGCCACCTCGTTAAAGACGCGGGGAGCGGCCATGGGTCTGCAGACCTTCAGCCTCAAAGAGTCTCGAAGAAGTTGGATCGATAGAGATAGAGTACCTCCTCTTCCTGGTCCTCGTCGAGCATCCCGTAGGGTACGGCTCCCCGCTTGCAGCGGTAGCTCACGGAAGCGCCATACAGACGGCAGGTGAAGGGCCGAACGGGGTAGACTCCGCACCCGCTTTCGGTGACGTAGGGGCATGTAGTCCCGGTGGCCTTCCCCAACGGTATGCCGTTTTCCTGGAGATAAGTTTTGAAGCGCTCATCCTCGACCGGGGTCCGACAGGGAATCCCGAACTCCCGGCAACAGTCCGTGCATCCCGGGATGCACGGAACGTCCGGCAGCATCCCGTAGAGATCATCAATATCAAGAGCGTTGTCGTGCTCTTCCCACATTTTGCCTCCCGTATTCCTCCGTTTTCATAACGGCTTCGAAGCCCTCCTCGGTTCAGCCGGAAACGGCTCATGTGCACCGAAGGATTTTCTCCAACCCCGAACTCGAAGCCGGAGACTCGATGTTTCCCTTTCGCGAAGCGTATACCTCGGAGCCTTCCGGTTTTGAAGGATAGAGTTTGGTGATGCGTTCGACGGACAGACTGACCGCTCCAAACTCGCTTTCGACCTTGCCGGTGAGCAGGTAGGCGCTCCCCATGTCCACCTCCTGGCAGAAGCGCTTGAAAGCCTGAGGGAAGAAAACCGTCTCGTAGATGGCCGTTTCGTCCTCGAAGGAGACGAACTCCATGGATTCACCCGCCCGGGTCATGACTTCCTTTCGAGTAATGGGCCATCCCAGAACGTGGACACGGCGCCCCACATGGTCGGCGAGGTCGATTGCCCGGACGATCCGGTGGGGTAGACTCTGGACGGTCGAGGCATACAGGGCCAGGGGATGCGCCGACAGGATGAATCCCAGGGCTTCCACCTCCTGCTCCCACAGGCGGCGAGGCGTCAGGTCGGGCAGGGGAGGGACCCGGATGTGGCGGAGGGGGAGACGGGGCAGGGAGCGGACGCGCGGCCAGCACCGGTTGAGCCAGGATTCCACAAACCAGAGGAGCTGGGGCCGGTTGAGCCGATGTTGCGTCCCCAGCATATCGAGGGCGCCACTTTTTACCAGCGGCGGAGCCTCCGAGGCATGGAGCTCCACGCGGTCCAAAAAATCCTCCAGGGAGGCGAAAGGGCCGTTTCGCGCACGCTCATCGATCAGGGCTTCGAGAGTCTCCCGCCGGATCTGCCCCAACTGCTGAAGCCCCACGCGAATGGACCTCCCGTCTCCCGTGTACGCCCACTCGCTTGCGTTGACGTCGGGCCCCACCACCTGGATTCCCATGCGGCGCGCCTCGGAAATGTAGGCCCTTGCGCTGTAATAGCCCCCGCCGTTGCTGATGACCGCCGCCATGAATTCGGCCGGGTGGTGAGCCTTGAGATAGGCGGACTTGAAGCTCACCAGGGCGTAGGAAGCCGAGTGCGGCTTGCAGAACGAATAGCCGGCAAAGGACAGAAACATGTCCCAGACCGTCTCGATGACGCGACGTTCGACGCCGCGCCGGCCGCAGCCGTCGAAAAACCGCTGCCGGTAGCTTGTCAGCTGCTCCGGGCTTTTCTTGCTGATGACCTTGCGCAGCCCGTCGGCCTCCCCCCAGGTGAACCCGGCCAGGGCCATGGCCACCTGGACCACGTCCTCCTGGTACACCAGCACTCCGTACGTTTCCGACAGCAGCTCTCCCAGACTGGGATGGATGGGCTCGTACGGGGCCCCGTGGAGCCGCAGAACGTACTCCCGGATGTACCGGTTGGCGGCCGGGCGGATGATGGACGAATGAATCACCAGGTGCTCGAAATCCCCCCGCCGGGTCTTCCGCTACAGCTGCCGCATGGCGGGAGACTCGACGTAGAAAACGCCCATGGTATCCCCCCGACGCATGAGGGCGATGGTTTCCGGGTCATCCAGGGGATTGAACCGGGCGTAGTCGATGACCACCCCCGTATGCTTCCGAATGGACGCGATGGCGTCGCGAATGACGGCCAGGGACCTGTTGCCCAGAAGATCGATTTTCACCAGCCCCGCCGTTTCCGTCTGGTCCTTTTCCCACTGGATGATCCGGACCCCCTTGGCGCTCCGCTGGACGGGCACATGTCGCGACACCCGGTCGGGCACGAGGATGATCCCGCCGCAGTGCACCGACAAGTGCCTGGGGATGGAATCCAGCCGTGAGGCCAGCCGCAGGATTTCCGGCCAGGGGGGATCCAGGGGAAAGCCACGGAATTTCGGGTGCCGATCCACACGCTTCCCGAGTCCCGCGGGATGTGTCCAATGGCTCATGCGCCGGGTCACTTCCTTGATCTCCGGGGCCGGAATTCCGAAGACCCGGCCACCTCCCGCACCGCTCCCCGTCCGGCGAAGCCCACGTGATTCGAAACGAAAGCCAGCCGCTCGACCCCGTAGTCCCGGACCAGCTCGTCCGATAGATCGTCCCGCTCGTCCCACGGAAAATCGACGTCGATGTCGGGCGGATCCTTGCGCTCCGGGTTCAGGAAACGGCCGAAGAGCAACCGGTGGCGGATGGGGTCCACGTGAGTGATGCCGAGGAGATAGCTCACCAGGCTGGCCGCGCCGCTTCCCCGACCGCAGTGGATGGGGCGGCGCCGAACGATGTCCGCGACAACCAGGAAATAGTCTACGTAGCCCTTGGCCCGGATCAGGTCCAGCTCCTCGGAAAGGCGAGCCTCGACGGTGGGTCCGGCTTCGCCGTAGCGCCAGGCGATGCCCCGGCGGCACTCCTCGAGGAGCAGCGCGAAATGGTCCGCCGCCTGGTCCTGGTAATGGGGAAAAACCGGGCGGAAATGGTCCCACTCCGTGTAACACCGGCGGGCCAGCTCCACGGTGGCGCCAAGGGCTTCGGGCGCATGGGGAAAATGGACGGCCATCTCGCCGGGGGACTTGAGCCACCGGCCGGGCTGGACGACCTCCGTCGGCGGGAGGGTGGTGAGGGTCCGGTTGAGCTCAATGGCCCGCAAGAGACGATGAAGGGGATAATCGTCCGGATGCGCGAAGTGAACGGCGTTGGCGGCCACGGGAGGGATCCCCAGCTCGCGGGCCATCTGAAGGGCCCGGCGCCCCGCAGACCCCGGAAGCACCTCGACCCGGCAGTCCACCCGGGAGCGCAGCCCCTGGAGAAGCACGGCGTCGGCGCTCAGCATGGCCACATCGCCTGAAGCCTCGGGGAGACTCCGAAGCACCGAAAAATCCCGCTCCAGGTGACGCCGGCTCACCATCTCGCAGAGCAGTTCGTAGCCCCTGGGGGATTTCGCCAGGAAGACGGCCTCCCGGCGGTCCGTTTTAAGGTGGATCCCCGCAATGGGACGGATTTTGTGCTTCCGGGCCGCCTCCAGGAAGTGGATCAGCCCGTAAAACCCGTTGGTGTCCGTGAGGGCCAGGAATTCGAACCCTTTCTCCGCCGCCGTCCGGCAGAGGTCATCCACGGAGCTCGCCCCCCGCATCATGGAATAGTGCGAATGGACGTGCAGGTGGACGAAAGGTGGATGCGACCATTCGAAGCTCACAATGGACCAGCGCCTTTGGTAGGGCGGGGTTGCGTCCCCGCCAGGTTGTTCAGGTTGTCCAGTGTATTCAGAAACTAGAAACCAGAGACCTTTATCCGCCCCCACGCGATGGCGCCGCGCCCGAACCGCCGGCGGATGCGGTCGAGAGCGTCCTGCAGCCGCAGGTCGTTTCCGGAGGAGGACTCTTCCCAGGGAAAAAGCGACATCTGGCGCAGGGGCATGGAAAAACCGGTGAGCTCCACCACCATGCGACGGATGGCCACACGCCGCTGAACCAGCTTCCGGTAAGCCTGCAGAAATGCCAGGAAGAGCCGGGTATCCACATGGGTGGTGATGGGGGAAAGGGGCTGCCGACCCTGGACGGTGACGCCGTCGGCATAGCGCACTTCCAGGGTGAACCGCGCCGGCGTGCGGTTGTGAGTGCGCAGCACCCAGCCCACTTCCTCGGCCTGAAAGAAGAGCTCCGCCTCCAGTCGCTCCCGGTCGATCTCATCTCGATCCAGCTGCCGGGTGAAGGTCAGCCGGGGAACATTCTGGAAGGGGACAACGGGGGACGGGTCGACTCCCCGGGCCAGCCGCAGGAGACGGTTGCCCGCCTTTCCAAAAACCCCCGCCAGGGCTTCTCCCGGAAGCGCCGCCAGCTGCCCCACTTGCTGGATATTGAAATCCGAGAGCTTCGAGGAGGTTTTGATCCCCACGCCCGGAAGGGCCGTCACCGGAAGGGGGGCCAGAAAAGACGGCTCGCCGCCGGGAAAGACGAACCCCAGATCTCCCGGCGGCATGCAGCTCGCCGCCACCTGGCTCACCAGTTTGTTGGATCCCAGGCCCACCCGGGCCGCCAGGGCCCTCCGGTCGGCCAGGTGGCGCTCCACCCGGCAGGCGGCGTCGGTTCCCGGTCCCCAGAGGCGCCGGGTCCCGCTCAAATCCACGAAATAACGGCCCGGAAACGGACCTTCCACCAGAGGCGAAAAACGGCCCAGCTCGTCGATTACCTTCCGGTGCTGCTCCCGGTAGAAGCGAAGATCCGGAGGAAGGGCCTTCAGTCTCCGACACAACCGCCTGGCCTGGCCGAGGGGCATCCCTTCCCGGAGCCCTTCGGCACGGGCCACTCCGTTGACGCCCTGGATGACCGCCCGTGAACCCCATTCGGACAGGGCCAGGGGTGCCTTCCTGAGCTCCGGCTTCCGAAGCTCTTCCAGGGTGGCGTAAAAATCCGGAATTTCAAGATGGGCAATGTCGCGCGCCATGGTGCTCCTCCAGCAGAAACCAGAAACTAGAAACGCCGGTAATGGCGCAGCAGCCCCACCACCGCACCCACGATCTCCACGTCGTCGGGACGCACCCGGATCGGCTCCATGGCGCTGTTGGCGGGCCGCAGCTCGATCACTTCCCCCGGCCGCCGGTAGAACTTCTTGACCGTCGCTTCACCCCGGACGAGAGCCACCACCGTCTGGCCGTTTTCCGCCTGAGGCTGCCGCGCGATGATCAGAATGTCGCCTTCCCGGATCCCTTCCTCGATCATGGAGTCCCCCCGGACCCGGAGAGCGAAGTGACTGCCATTGTTGAGGAAGCTCTCGGGCACTTCGATGGCTTCCGGCACCTCGACGGCTTCTATGGGCGTTCCGGCCGCAACAATTCCCAGAAAGGGGATGGAAACGCCCGCCGATCGCACGGGGAGCAGCTCCAGGGCTCGCTTGCGATTGTTCCAAGGGCTCTGGAGATAGCCCCGCTGCTCCAACTGCTTCAAATGCTTGGACACGGCGTTCAGGGACCGGAATCCCAGGTGCTTTCGAATTTCCTCGTAGGAGGGGGCGCTCCCACTGCGCTGGATGTAGTCCTGCACAAACTGGTAAACGCGCTGCTGAGCCGGAGTCAACGGCATGGCCCTTCCTCCTTCACGTGCATCGATCTCACAATGGCTGCCCCCGCTATTCCACGGAAGCCGGAAGCCAGGGCAGGGGGACTCTTTGATGTTTCGAGATGAAGATAGGTGAATAAAAGGTGAAAGTCAAGGGAACTTTTGAAGGGCTACATCAAACGATCAGCTTTCAGCTGCTGGCAACTCCAACCGAGGCATCGGAAGCGGTCGCGCATGGCCGGAGAGCGACCTTCATGGCTCGGGCCAGAGGCCCGCGTCGTCATCGGACTCGCCGCACGCGACCGAAGGAGGCTCCCCCGAGAGCCCGAGACAGAAGGCCAAGGCGTTCTTGCCGAGATCATTGACAAAATAGCCGCCTTCCAGGAGGGCGAAACAGCGGCGGCCGGTTTTGTTCTCGGCCGCCTGCCGGATGAGGTAGCCCAGATAATGGAAATCGTCCGTCTCCAGGAGGCCGCCCCAGTCGCGCACGTAGAGGTCGAAGCCCGCCGAGACGGCAATGACATCGGTGGGACCCAGCCACCGCAGCTTGAGCTCGAGGAGTCCCAGGTAGCGCTCACGGGACCTGGCCCGCACCTCGATGAAATCGACGGCCGGGTTTTCTCGAAAGATGGCCTCGGTTCCGTCCCCGTGGTGCATGTCGAAGTCGATGATGACCGCACGACGGATGCTGCCGGCTTCCAGGAGGGAAGTCACGGCTACGGCGATGTTGTTGAAGAAGCAAAACCCACTGTACGAGGATCGCTTGGCGTGGTGGCCAGGCGGGCGGGTGACCGCGAATGTAGGCGTTCCCTCCATGGCCAGGCGGGCCGCGCCGAGGGCTCCCCCCGCCGAAAGCAGAGCCGTTCGATACACTTCCGGACCTTCCCTCTGAACGCTTTCCAGATGCTCACGGGTATGAACCCTGAGAATGTCGTCCACGGAGGCCGCATCGGGTGTGACGGTCGGAAAATGATCCTTGAGCCGCCTGTAGACCGCCTTCACACGGAGAGGACTCTCCGCCGCCGAAGTGAAATAATCCGTGAGGTAGTCCTCATGATAGACGATTTTGAGCATGCCAGGCGCCGCACCGCTCCTTCTTTTCTGAACACCAGACCGGACCGGGAATTCATCGAGCCGGGGAAGGCTCATTCCCAGCAGTCCCCCGCTCCTCGATCATGGACCGAATGGTCTCGGCAAGGGAGTGGTAAAGAGCCAGTGTATCCTTCTTTTCCCCGTATCCTTTTTCAGCGTGGATGAAAACCGGCTGTCCCTTTCCGTACTTGAGCTTGGACGAGACAACCACGTAGGGGATGTGTCTCGACTTATCCAGGTCGTGAACCAGCCCGATGAAGTGCCCCCGGATGAGGATCAGGTCGGGAGCCTTCCGCTTCTCATGCATGTGATAAGCAAAAAACTCCTCGCGCGGAAACTGGTGGATGCGGATCCTGATCCCGTGCTGCTCGCAGACCTGTTCGAGGATCTTCCCGTCCAGGCCGCAGTGCAGCATGTACAGCACCACCTCACGGGGCTCGTCCGGCTTCGCCTGTTCATCCTCCATAACGGGGCCTCGCTCGAGGGTGGCGGTGGACTACGCCGGGGAGATTCAACGGCGGAGATGCCTTGTTTTCAATTGCTAAATATCATCGGCCGGAAGGGGTTACAAGGAGCCTTTGTTCCGTATGGCCATCCGGGCGAGCTCGTCGCAGCGCTCATTTTCGGGGTGGCCCCGATGGCCGCGCACCCAGTGCCACTCGACTTTGTGCTTTCGTACGGCGGCGTCGAGGAGCTCCCAAAGGTCCCTGTTCTTGACGGGCTCCCTCCCCGTGGTCATCCATCCGTTGCGTTTCCAACGCTGGATCCACCGGGTGATCCCATGCTTCAGATATTGAGAATCCGTGGTGATACGAACGTGGCAGGGCTCCTTCAGGGTCTGGAGAGCCTTCACCACGGCTGTCATCTCCATGCGGTTATTGGTGGTCATGGGCTCGTAACCGGAAAGCTCCTTTTCCGCGGTTTT
>Ga0073932_1005729_pt1 | contig 13240 bp, 8 predicted proteins | sample DewCreD2012metaG_FD_76967 | JGI IMG/M metagenome (GOLD analysis project Ga0073932, IMG submission 76967) | Hot spring sediment bacterial and archeal communities from British Columbia, Canada, to study Microbial Dark Matter (Phase II) - Dewar... ... | reverse complement strand
CTCCATGGCGTCTCCGTCACAGGGTTCTGGATGGCGACAATGAACAAATTTACCGCCTTTTGTTTCTTTTTGACGGTGGCAGCGGCGCCGCTTTCCGCTCAGGCGCCGCAGGCGCCGCGTCCCGCCCGCACCGACAAGGCCTCGGCCTACTATCATGCCGCGCTGGGGCACCTCTACGCCGAACTCGCCGCGCAGTTCGGCGGGCGCGGCGAGTATCTGCAAAAGGCGATCGAGAACTACCGGCTCGCCGCCCAGTTCGACCCCGAATCCTCCTCGCTCGCCGAGGAGCTGGCCGAGCTTTATGTGCAGAGCGGCCAGATCCGCTCCGCGGTCTCGGAATTCGAGGAAGCGGTCCGCCGCAATCCGAACGACGTGAACGCCCGGCGCATCCTGGGCCGGCTGTACACGGCCCGCATCCGCGAGGGCCAGTCCACGCGCATGAACGAGGACATGCTGCGGCAGGCGGCTGCGCAGTACGAAAAGGTCACTGAGCTGGCGCCCCGCGACAAGGAATCGTGGCTGATGCTCGGCCGGCTGTACAAGCTGCTGCAGAACTCGCCTGCCTCGGAGCGCGCGTTCAAGAAGGCGCTGGAGATCGACGAGAACGACGAGGACGCGCTGACCGGGCTCGCCATGGTCTACTCCGACCTGGGAGACACCGCCTCCGCCAGCCAGATGCTGAAGCGCGTGGCGGAGAAGAACCCGAGCACGCGGACTCTGCTGGCGCTGGCTTCCGCGTATGAGCAGCTGCGGCAGCACCGGGAAGCCGCGGAGACCTACCGCCGCGCGCTCGAGCTGAATCCTGACAACCTGGATCTGAAGCGCGCCTGGGCGCAGTCCCTCTTCGCGGCGGAGGAGTACGACAAAGCCCAGGCGGCGTTCGAGGAATTGCTGGAGGCGGAATCCAACGACCTGCTCGCCCTGCTGCGCCTCTCCCAGATCCACCGCCAGAAGCAGGAATTCGCGAAGGCGGAGGAGTACGCCCGGCGCGCCTCGAAGCTCGATCCCACGAATCTCGAAGTGCAGTACAACGAGGTCAGCCTGCTGGAGGCGCAGGGCAAGCTGCAGGAGGCGATCGCACGGCTGAAAGAGATCCTCGCCTCCATTGAACGGCGTCCATCTTCTTTTGGCGACCGGACCAACCGCGTCATCCTTCTCGAGCGGCTCGGTCTGCTGCACCGCATGGCGGAACAGACGGACGAGGCGATTGCCGCCTTCCGCGAGATCGCGCAGGTGGATCCGGATTCCGCGCCCCGCGCCTCGGCGCAGATCATCGACGCCCTGCGCGCCGCGAAGGATTTCGCGGGCGCGGAAAAAGAGGCGAAGGCGGCGCTGCAGAAGTTCCCGTCGGACCGCCTGATCAAGAGCCTGGCGGCAACCGTGTATGCCGACCTTGGGCGCTTCCGGGAAGCCGAGTCCCTGCTGAAGGGCTCGTTTGACGGCAAGAACGACCGCGAGGTCTGGATCTCCCTGGCGCAGGTCTACGAAAAGCAGAAGAATTTCCAGGAAATGGCCCGCGCTCTTGACGAAGCCGGCAAGCTCTCCACCACGACGGAGGAAAAAGAAGCGATCCATTTCATGCGCGGCGCCATGTTCGAGCGGCAGAAAAAATACGATCTGGCCGAAGCGGAATTCCGCAAAGTGCTCGAACTCAACCCGAAATCCGCTTCCGCGCTGAACTATCTCGGCTACATGCTGGCGGACCGCAACGTGCGGCTGGAAGAGGCGCTCGACCTGATTCAGAAGGCAGTCGCGCTGGAACCGAACAACAGCGCCTTTCTCGACTCGCTGGGCTGGGTCTACTACCGCATGAACCGGCTCGAAGAGGCGGCGGAGTGGCTGCAGAAGTCGCTCGCGCGCAGCACGCGCGATCCCACCGTCCATGACCACATGGGCGACGTTTACTACAGCATGAGCCGGCTGAAGGAAGCCGTCCAGCACTGGGAGCGCTCGCTGCAGGAGTGGCAGTCCAATGCGCCCAGCGACATGGATCAGGAAGAGATGGCCAAGATCCGGAAGAAGCTGGAAAACGCCCGCATCCGGCTGGCGCGCGAAGGCGCGCAGCAGAAAAATTAACGCGGCGCCCGGCTGCGGGCGCCGCGCGGAAACGCCGCCGGTTCGCGGCTATTTCTTCGGAAGCCGTTTGTAATACAGGTTGCGGTAATACGTCGTCGACTGCGGGTCGTGCCCCTGCAGCGCGAGCCAGCCCTTCTGGTAGGTGTTCTTCTCGTCGACGAAATCCGTGATCACCTTGTCGTTGACCTTGATCACGATGTGGTTGCCGCGCACGATGATGTGCTGCGTGCCCCACTCGCCCGGCTTCGTCGGGCTCTCGAAGTTCTTGTGGAAGTTGTACAGGCTTCCCGTCTTCACCGGGTCTTTGTGGGTCGCGTTGACCTGCGCCTCGTAGCCTTTCGGCCAGCCCGGCTCGAACGCCGCGCGGAAGTACATTCCGGAATTGCTCCCGTCGGTCACCTTGAAATCAGCCTTGAATTCGCAGTCTTCGCACTCCTCCACCATCCAGAAGAGATGGCTGCGGTAGCCGGTCGTCTTGATGGCGGGCTGCCCGTCTTCGATCACCACTTCCCACGCCTGCGGGTTTTCATTGGCTTTCCACCCGTCCAGGTTCTTGCCGTTGAACATCGGCACCCATTCGCCGGTCTTGATCTGCTGGCCGTTGAGCGCGCAGGCGGCGGCCAACGCCATCATCATGAGTCCATGGAATCGCTTCATGCCCGCCATTCTACTGGAGCGCAGAGGCGGATATCCGGGCGTCCTGCTGCGTTACACTCACGGTCACATGGACTCGAAGATCGCTTACATCGAACGCCTGGGCGATGCGCGCATCCCTTCTCCGCTTCCCTCGCGCGACATCGACCCCGAGCATCCCAATCCGTTTGTCGCCGACAGCCACTACATCCCGCTGCACATCACGCGCTATGAAGGGCAGGACCGCCCGGGCAACATCCTGTTTGAAAAGGCCGGACCGCGCGAGCGCATCTTCTTCGAGCCCGAGCGGACCGCGGCCGCCATCGTCACCTGCGGCGGTCTGTGCCCGGGGCTGAACAACGTGATCCGGAGCCTTGTGTTCAGCCTGCGCTCGCAGTATGGCGTCACCCGGATTTTCGGCATGCGGTATGGCTACCACGGGCTGAACCCGGCCAACGGATTCCCGCCGATGGAGCTCACCGCCGAGCTGGTCAGCGACATTCACGAGCAGGGCGGAACGATCCTCGGCACGTCGCGCGGCCCGGAAGACCCGGAAGTGATGGTGCGCTTCCTGCGCGATCTGGGCGTGAACATTCTCTTCCCCATCGGCGGAGACGGCACGCAGCGCGGCGCCCGGAAAATTCATGAAGCGGCCTGCGAACTGAAATACCCGCTCGCCGTGGTCGGCATCCCGAAGACGATCGACAACGACATTCTCTACGTCAGCCGCACGTTCGGCTATGGCACGGCGGTCAATGCGGCGCGGCACGTCATCGACGTCGCGCATACCGAGGCGCGCGCCGTGCTGAACGGCATCGGCCTGGTCAAGCTGATGGGACGCGACTCGGGCTTCATCGCCGCGGGCGCCACGCTGGCGAGCGGCGAAGTGAACTACTGCCTCATTCCCGAACAGCCCTTCGAACTCGATGGCGAGCGCGGGCTGCTCGCCGTGCTCGAGCAGCGGCTGGCCCGGAAGCATCACGCCGTCATTGCCGTGGCCGAGGGCGCGGGCCAGCACCTGATTCCGCGGGAATCCGTCGAAAAGGACGCGTCAGGCAACGTCAAACACGCCGATATCGGGGTCTTTCTCCGCGACCGGATTACGGCCCATTTCCGGGCAAAATCCATTCCTGTCAACGTCCGCTACATCGACCCGAGCTACATGATCCGCGGATTGCCGGCGGACACGGAGGATTCGATCCTGTGCGACGGCCTGGCGAGGAACGCCGTCCACGCCGCCATGACCGGCCGCAGCGGCCTCATTATCGGGCTCGTTCACAACCGCATGGTCCATGTCCCGACGTACATGATCACGGCCGGCCGCAAGACCGTCAGCCTCGACGGCGAGCTGTGGAAATCCGTTCTTGCGGTCACTGGCCAGCCGGCGGGGTGGAAATAGGAGATTTCCCCTACTCCTTTTCCGACAATTCCTGCTGTCTGCAACGCGACAACGTTGTCGGGCATTCCGCGCCCCGTGGTGAATGTGATATGAATTTCCAGAGGCGCACCGAAGATGCCTGACAATTTCCGCTGGATTACGCGAAAATACACGATCGAGTTTCTGACTCCGGCGTTCCTCGGCGGCGCCGATCAGAGCGGACAATGGCGGACGCCCCCGTTGAAGGCGTCGATGCGCCAATGGTGGCGGGTGGCGTGGGCGGCGCAGAAGGGCTACAGCGTCAATGTGGCGGAGATGCGCGAGGCGGAGGGGAAGCTGTTCGGCAACGCGTGGCTGGAAAGGCAGGTGAACGGACGGAAAGAGACGGAAGCTTCGCGCAGCCTTGTCCGGCTGCGGCTTTCCTCCTGGGCAGCCGGCGGGCGCAACAGCTGGCGGGGACTGGAAGGGCAGGCGATCCGGCACCCAGAAGTGCAGCAGCCCGTGGGAGCGCACCTGTATCTGGGCTATGGCCCGCTCATCTACGACCGGCAGGCCCGGCAGACAGCGCTGAAAGCGCCTCCCTGCATCGAAGCAGGCTCCTGCGCGGAATTCCTTCTCGCCCTGCCGGAGCCGGAAGCCGCAACCATGGAGAAAATTCTGGCCCTGATGCACCTGTATGGCGCCACCGGGGGCCGTTCCCGCAATGGCTGGGGCTCTTTCCGGCTGATTCCTGCGGATGGCCAGTGGCCCAGAATCACGCTTCCTCTCCGCGACTGGCGGGAAGCGCTTCAGCTCGATTGGCCCCACTGCATCGGCAAGGACGAGCGGGGCGCGCTGATCTGGCGGACGGCGAGGGCATACGCGGACTGGAAGGAGCTGATGCGCGACCTGGCGGCATTGAAAATCGCTTTTCGCACGCAGTTCCGCTTCCGTCACGAGGGACGGACTCACGAACGGCCTGAGGATCGGCACTGGCTCGCCTATCCGGTGACGAACCACGGGGTAGGAAGCTGGGGCAACCAGGCGCGCCTGCCAAACCAGTTGCGGTTCAAGATCCGCCATGCGGGCGAGGGGAACCAGCTGATCGGGGTCATCTACCACACGCCATGCCGGCCTCCTGATGCGTTCTCCCCCGACATGTCCGCCGTCCGGCGCGTGTGGGAGACGGTGCACAGGTCTCTGGACAGCAACCAGCAGCTTCAGCGCATTCCGGAGTAAGCGATGACGGAAACACGAATCTGGCAGACCAAGACGGCCGCCCGGCTCCATGATCCGGCTGAGAAGGCGCTCGTGCTGCTGCGCGACCCGGCGGGACACGAAAACGGGACGAGCCTGGCGCTGGCGCGCCTGCTTTACGCGAGCGAGCTGCCGGAAGGCTCGATCCCGCCCGACTCGGAGGGCGCGCTGGCCTTCGCCTGTTTCCGCGAGGGCATTCCGAGGGAGATCTACGACATCATCCGGCGAGCGGACTGGTGGGCATCGGCCGCCGACCGCCCGCAGTGGCCGATCCAGAAGATCCGGCTGGCGGACAGGGAGGTTCATGCGATTCCCCGGGAGGCGCAGGTGCGCTGGACCGAAAGTCCGATTCTGATCCACCCGCTCTCGGGCGACTGCACGGATCTGGACTATCTGGGGCACACGGACGTCGAGCAGATCAAGAATCACAGCTTCGGCCATTTCGCCGGAATTATCGAAGCGCTCGGCGCCGGGAAGAAGGAAGGTCTGGACTGGCGGAAAGCGGCGCTGGCGCTGTGGCGGTTCGGCCCCGAGATCCGCGAGGAGCAGGACGCGGCCGCGCTGGGAGAGCTGTGGAAGCTGCTGCCGGCCGACACGCGCGTGCCGGACCACACCATCTGGGATCACCTCGACCTGGTCTCCGCGTTCGCCGGGGCTTTCGCGGGCGATCCGGAGGGCAATGCGGCGCTGCTGGCTCTTTCCATCGGCCCTGTGCAGAGTTTCATTGCGGCGGCGCGGAAGACGGAAGATCTCTGGGCAGGGTCGCATCTGCTGTCGCGGCTCGCGTGGGAGACGATGAAGCCGCTGTGCGAGGAACTGGGACCGGATGCGATTCTCTTCCCGAGGTTGCGCGGGATTCCGCAGGCCGACCTCTGGCTGCTGGAAGAGATCGGGCTGCCGGAGGAGTGGTTCAAGAACCTGCCGTGGTGGGACAGGCGGCCGGATGCCAATCCGCTGTTCGCCGCGGCGCTGCCGAACCGCTTCGTCGCCGTCGTGCCAGCGTCGCGCGCTGAAGAGATGGCGCGGAAATGCCGGGACCATGTCCGGCAGTGGCTGCTGGAGCTCGGCCTGAAAACGGCAGACCGGCTGCTGGAAGAAGCCGGTCTGCGCGAGAAGGGCGCGGCCCGCGACGAGTCCGTCCACGCTTACAGGCAGGTCAGGCGGCAGCTGAAGGACTTCCCCGAGGTGCACTGGGCGATTACGCCGTTCTCGCTGGCGCCGCCGCGGAAGGAAGAGAAGCAGACCGACCCGGACACGGCAGAGCTGCGGGCAGCGATGGCGCCGTTTTTCGGAACGGACGGAAACAAGGACGCCGGCTTTCTGGCCTCGCCAGCCTGGAAAGTGCTGCAGAAGCACATCCACTGGACGGACGGCACGGCGTTTTTCGATCCCAATCCGGGCGTGCTGTATCCGTCCTTTTACGAGCTGAACGAGCGGCTGATGGCCGCGGCGAAGAGTGTGAGGCCCTTTACCCAAACAGCGGAGGAAGGTTGGCGCTGCACCCTCACGGGCGAGACCGAGTGGCTGACTCATGATCCGTGGCTGCTGACCGTGCCCCGGGGCCAACGGCGGAGCCGCGAGGACGGGGGCTTCCGCGAGGGCCAGCATCACGAGACGCTGTGGACGCGGATCGCCGACCGCTGCCCGGCTTGGGCGAAGAAGGGCGAGCATCTCGGCGCGCTGCCGGCGATCAAGCGGCTCTGGCCGGCGCTGTTCGCGGAAGAAGTGCGGCGCCACACGAAGAACCTCACGGACCGCTTTGTGGTTTCGACCCACGCCATGGCTCTGGCGCATCAGATCCGCGAGTGGCTCGAGCGCGGCGCGCCGCTGACGAAAGAGCAGCGCAGCCGGGTCGAGGCGGTGTCCTCGCGCGTGGCGCTGCCGGCGCAGCTGGCCGCCCGGGCGGAATGGCAGGACCGGATCGATGTGGCGGCGCGGATTCCCGCGATTCTCGAAGAGGCGCGCGAGAAAGAAGACGAGGACGAAGCTGCAGAGGAAGCGAGAAAGTTCGTCCGCAAGGTGCTTTGCGGCGAGGACGAAGACGCGCCGCAGCTGGAAACCTACTACGCCCTGCTGATGATGGACGGCGACCACATGGGCGCGATCCTGGCAGGAGACGAAGAAGCCGGGACGTCGATTCCTTTCATCGAAAGCTTCCATCCGCAGGTGCGGCCGCTGTTCGACCGCGCACAGGGCGAGCTGCGCAAGTATGCAGAGCAGCGCCGCCCGGTGTCGCCGAACCGCCACCTGGTCATCAGCGGGGCGCTGAACGATTTCTCGCAGATCGTCGCGCCGTGGATCGTAGAGCGCGAGCATGCGGGCCGGCTCATTTACGCCGGCGGCGATGACGTCATGGCGATGCTGCCCGTGGCGGACGCGTTGAAGGCGGCGGCGAGACTGCGCGCCGCCTACAGCGGCCGCGGGCAGGACCAGCTGTCTGCGAAACGGGGCGAGCGCTGGGAGAAGCTCCTGCTCAGCAAGGGTTTCGCGTATCTCAACGGGCGGCTGATGCGGATGATGGGCCCGCGGGCGACGGCCAGCTGCGGGATCGTCATTGCGCACCATCAGGCGCCGCTGTCGCTTGTGCTGCGGGAGCTGCGGCAAGCCGAGAGGAAGGCCAAGAGTTACCGGCGGCGCGTTGACGGCAGGGTGGCGGACCGCGACGCCTGGCACATCACCGTGCTGAAGCGCTCGGGCGGCCGTCTGGATCTTTCGGGCGACTGGGGCGCGCCGCTGGAGCTGCTCGGCAGGCTGATCGATTTTCTGGCCTCGCCAGAGGTGTCGCGGCGCGCCGTGTACAACTCGCTCGGGTGGCTGCATGACCTGCCCTGCGCCGCGGGGTCGCCAGACCGGCTGCAGCTGGCTGCGATGCTCGCCTATCAGATGGAGCGGCAGACGGACCGGCCGCTGAAGCCGGCGGCGCGCCGACTGGCGGGCGAGCTGACCGACGAGGCGCTGCGCCACGAGAAGGACGCTTTGCACCGGCTGTCCAATTTCCTGACGGTGGCGGAATTTCTCGCGCGCGAGCAGCGGGCGAGCCGGAGAACGCTTGAGGATGCGGCGGTCGCGGGAGGCGAACAGGCATGAGCGTGCAGTACCTGTTTCTCGAACCGGTGGACGTGCTGTTTTTCCGGGCCAACAAGGGCTTCGGCGATCCGGGCAGCTATGGCGAAAGCATGGCGCTGCCGTGGCCGAGCGTGGCCGCCGGCGCGATCCGATCGCGGATTCTCGCCGATTCCGGCACCGACCTGGCCGCGTTTGCGCGAGGCGAGGCCGTGCACCCCGAGATCGGGCGTCTGGACTCGCCCGGCAGTTTCCGGCTGGCGGGTCTTCAACTGGCGCTGCGGAGGAACGGCGCGGTGGAGCCGCTGTATCCAGTTCCCGCCGATCTGATCGCCGAGGAAGGGGCGGTCCGTCTGGCACAGCCGGCGGCGCTCCCCGGATCCCTGCGCTCGTCCTATCCTCTGCCCCTGCACCCGGTGGTGGCGCAACCGAAGCGCGGCAAGCCGAAAGGCGGGCTGTGGCTCACGGTAGCGGGGTGGAGGAAGTATCTGGATGGCGGGGCGCCGGAAGAGGGAGAACTGCTGAGCTCGAAACTGCTCTGGGAGACGGATCCGCGCACGGGCATCGGGCTCAGCGCTCACACGCGCAGCGTGGAGGAAGGGCGGCTGTTCACGGCCGAGGCGGTGGCGTTCCGGATGGCGATCCACAGCGGCGAGCGGACTGACACGGGGCTGCTGGCGGCGGTGAGCGGCTGCACGCCGCCGGAAGGCGGACTGGTCCGGCTGGGCGCCGACGGCCGCGCCGCAGCCGTGCATCCGCTGGAGAGGTTCGAGGCGCCTGAGCCGGACTGGGCGCGCATCGTGAGGGAGAAGAAGCTCCGGCTGGTTCTGGCGACGCCGGGCCTGTTCCGCGAGGGCTGGCTGCCGGAAGGGTGCCGCGAACAGAGGGGGGAGTTTCTGTTCGACCTGCACGGCGTGCGCGGCCGGCTTGCAGCGGCTGCGGTGGCGCGCGCGGAGGCGGTTTCCGGCTGGGATCTGGCGCGGGAGCAGCCGAAGAAGGCGCAGCGGTGCGCCCCGGCGGGCAGCGTTTACTGGCTGGACCGCATCGAGGCGGACGAGGCCTCGCTGCGGGCGCTGGCAGAGAGGGGACTGTGGCCGGAACCCTGCGGGGACGAGCTCCGGCGCGCGGAAGGTTTCAACCGGATCTGGATCGCCCCGTGGGCGGGCGAGAACAAAGGAGTTTGAACATGTTTCAGAAACAGGCAGCGGTTTTTCTGTATGCGGTGAGCCCCGTCCACATGGGCACGGGGCAGGCGATCGGCGTGGTGGACAACCCGATCCAGAGGGAGCGGCACACGGGCCATCCGTGCTTCGCCGGCTCGGGCATCAAGGGCGCGGTGCGGCATTCGTTCGAGCAGCTCGGCGGGGATCGAGGGCTGATCAACGACCTGTTCGGACCGGAGGCGGGGGCGAGCGAACTGCATGCGGGCGCGGTCAGCTTCGGCGATGCGCAGCTCGTGGCGCTGCCGGTGCGGTGCCTGAAGGAGGGCTTCGTCTACGCGACGTGTCCGCAGGCGCTGGCGAGGGCGCACCGGCTGCTGAAGCTGGTCGAGGCGCAGCCGGGCTGGCAGCCGCTGGAACAGGGCGTCGCCGAGGGCAACTGCCTGGTTGCGAATGCCGCGCTGCTCACCAACGGCAAGCTGCATCTGGAGGCTTACGAATATTCTGCAGCCGCTGTGCCCGCCGTGTCCGAAATCGGCGCGAAGCTGGCCGAGGCGGCGATCCCGGCCGATGCGGAGTATGCATTCTTCCGGGGCAAGCTGAAGCAGGACCTCGTCATTCTCTCCGACACGGACTTCGCCTTCTTCTGCGAGCACGCGATGCTGGTGGAGCCGCATGTGCGGATCGACGATACGACGGGGGCGGCCGATTCCGGCGGGCTTTTCTACACAGAGAACCTGCCGCCGGAGTCGATTCTGATTGCGCCGCTGATGGCGAGCCAGGTGCGGAATCCCAAGAAGAAGAAAGACACCGCAGACTGGATGGACGCCGCGAGCGTGATTGCGAAGATCCGCAACGTCCTGGATGGCAGGCTGCTTCAGCTGGGCGGCGATGCGACGACGGGGCGCGGGCTGGTGGTGGCGCGGGTGGTCAACGGGAGGTGAATGCGATGCAGCCTCGTGGAAATTCGAACCGGCTGACGCTCGAGCAGCAGCGGGCGCAAGATGCGTGGGCCAAGTGCGAGCGTTACGAGAAGAAGCACGTGAACGCGGCCAAGGGGCTGCCGGCGCTGATCATGAATTCGGGCCTGATGCAGGTGCTCGCATTCTGCAACGACAAGGGCGGCGACTACGAACCGGTCTCCCAGGATCTTCGCGAATGGCTCGGACGGCGTTTCCCTGCCCTCGGCCAGACGCGGGACTTCGTTCAGTTCATGAACGCGCTTCTGGCGTGCGAGCCGCGGCAATATCAGCAGATCACGGCGGAGGCGCTGGCATGGCTGAAGTGGCTGCGGCTGATGTCGAGTGCGCGGAAAGGAGCGGCGTGACATGCCCATCGCTGCAGTCCCACGCTATCTGCCCGCGGGCGAGTTTCACCGGGCGTCGCCGGCGCTGCGCTTCGGGCTGCTGCTCTCGATCTGGACGGAGCGGAAAGATCAGGAGGAGGAAGTCAGCAGACGCGCCAGAGGCGGCAGCCGGGAAGCGCAACAGTTGCAGCATGAACTCGGCCCGAGCAACCGGAACCTGGCCCAGGTGACGGACCGGCTGATCCAGAGCGGAAAGATCCCGGCTCTCTGGAAAAAGAACGACGCTGGCGGCAAGCAGGCATGGTCGCTGGTGTGCCGTCTGAGCGAGAACGAGAGGCGCCGGATGAAGGCGCTGGGCGACCGCCTGCGGGCTGTTTCCCGGGCGATTCCGGACTTCCAGCTCTGGGGCTGCGAAGCCGAAGCCATCTCTCCCTTCACGACCGGTCTTGGGAACGAGCATCCGCTGGAGAACGGATTCAGCTTCCTCAATCCGTACGGGCTGCCCTATCTGCCGGGAAGCGGCGTGAAGGGCGTGGTGCGCGAGGCTGCCCGGCAGCTGAGCGAGGGTGAATGGGAAGACTCGCGCGGCTGGGACAAGGAGCCCGCGGGCAGCTTCATGGTGCGCGTGGACGGAGAGGAGAAGAAGATCGAACTGACGGCGCTCGACGTTCTGTTCGGCCGCGAGACGCCGGAAGGCGAGAGCGAGCACTTCCGGGGCGTGCTGAGCTTCTGGGACGTGATTCCGCAGATTCCGGGAGACCAGCTGCGCGTGGAGGTGATGACGCCGCATCAGTCGCACTATTACCAGCAGAAGAAGGAACGCAAGAGCGGGGACAGCACGTCGCCGCACGATTCCGGGCAGCCGAACCCGATTCTGTTCCTGACCGTGCCGCCGGGGGCGCAATTCCGGTTTGTTGTGACGTGCGACGTTCCGCGCCTGAAGCGGATCGCGCCGGGGCTGGCCGAGGGAGACCGCTGGAAGAAGCTGCTGGATGGCGCGTTCGGGCACGCCTTCGACTGGCTCGGTTTCGGCGCGAAGACTGCGGTGGGATACGGGGCGATGCGGCGCGCGGGCGCGAGCCGTCAGGAGACGGGCTCCGGCAAAGCCTCGTCCGCTGCCGCTTCAGCGCCGGCAAAACCGGCTGCCGCCCCTGAGGCCCGTAAAGAGATCTGGGAGGACGCGACGCTTAAATGGAATCCTGGCAAGCGGGAGATCATGGCCCAGGCGGCGGGGAAGCCGCCTGCCGTGCTTGCGCAGAATGCCGCCCAGGATTTCCTGAATGCCCTGCCTGAAGCGCAGCGCGAGCAGCTGAAGTCGAAAAAATCGCTCGGTCCGGTCCGGGTGCGGATCCGCGCCGAAGGCAACAAGATGACGATCGCAGGGCTTGCCTGATCCGCATCGAACGGCAGGGCGCGCTGCGATAGACTCGAGACCATGAATCGCCGCGCGTTTCTGGTGCAGACGGCTGCGTTCGGACTGGCGCAGGCTGTCGAGATCGATCTGGCGAAACAGCCCTGGACGGCACGATGGATTCATCCGCCCGGAGAGGAGAACCTCCAGGATTACGGGGTGTTTCTCTTCCGCCGCACGGTGGAGCTGGCGGCGAAGCCGGAAAAATGCCTCGTGCACGTCACCGCCGACAGCCGGTACGAGCTGTTCGTCAACGGGGCGCGCGTTGTGTGGGGTCCGGCGCGCGGGGATCTCTACCACTGGCGCTACGAGACCGTCGACATCGCCCCGCACCTGAAGGCGGGGAAGAACACGCTCGCCGCCATCGTCTGGAACGACGGCGCGCACGCGGCGATCGCGCAGTGGTCGCACCGCACGGCGTTCCTGCTGCAGGCGGGCGACACGGATCACGCCACGTTCAACACCGGGCAGGGCTGGCGCTGCCTGAAGTGCGCCGCCTACAGCCCGATTCCCGTGCCGAACTACCAGCCGACGGGCTACTACGCAATCGGACCGATGGAGCGGTTCGACGCGGCGCGGTTTCCGTGGGGCTGGCAGTCGGCGGAGTTCGAGGATCAAAACTGGCCGCAGGCGCGCATGGGGCTGGCTGCTTCCTCGCGCTGGCAGAGGGACGCGCCGACGCGCTGGATGCTGGTGCCGCGCCCCATTCCGCTGATGGAGGAGCGCCCGGAGCGGTTTGCGCGGCTGCGCAAGGCGGAAGGCGTCACGGCGCCGCCGGAGTTTCCGGCGAAGCCGGCGCGCGTCACGATTCCGGCGCGCACGAAGGCGTGGCTGCTGCTGGACCAGAACCACCTTACGTGCGCTTTTCCGGAACTCGAGTTCGAGGGCGGCGCGGGCGCGTCGATCACGATGCGCTACGCCGAAGCGCTGTGGCAGCAGCTGAAGCCGCGCCGCATGAAGGGGCACCGCGATGAAGT
>Ga0073932_1005725_pt1 | contig 13259 bp, 14 predicted proteins | sample DewCreD2012metaG_FD_76967 | JGI IMG/M metagenome (GOLD analysis project Ga0073932, IMG submission 76967) | Hot spring sediment bacterial and archeal communities from British Columbia, Canada, to study Microbial Dark Matter (Phase II) - Dewar... ... | reverse complement strand
GACTAAGTTTCCAATATAATATTTAGCCATTATCATACCTATCTGGTTTACATCCTCAATATTTTTTTGTATCATCCAATTAAGTATCCTTATTTTCTGTTGCAAATCGTTATTTATTTCAACTTCATTCCATCCAGTGTATAATTTCAGTTTTTCTAATACTGATTCAGAATTAGAAACACGTTCAAGTACATCTTTGGAAACGTTCAACTGATATAGTATCTTTGGATCTCCAGTTGGAGTAATCTCTGCAAGCTGCAAAGTTCTTCTTTTACCAGTCCTTCTATTTCTTGACTGAACAAGTATTAATGATAGGCTGCTAATCATGGGCTTAGGGATATCTATTGGTGGATTAGTCAGCCTAACAATAACTTCCTCAGCATTATTGGCGTGTATTGTTGCATATACTGAGTGTCCAGTATGCATTGCCTCAAGCAATACCTGTGCTTCTCTCTGTCTTCTTATTTCTCCTACAAGTATTCTGTCAGGTCTCATTCTCAATGAATTAACTAACAGATCAAGCATCGTTATTTCTCCTTTGCCTTCCGGGTTAGGTAGTCTAGTTTCCATAGGTACCCAATGAAGATTCAAAGGAAGCACTAACTCTCTAGTATCCTCTATACTTATTATCCTTTGATTTGGAGGAAAAAAATTGCTTATTACGTTAAGCATGGATGTCTTTCCTGATCCTGTACCTCCTGCGACCAGTATGCTTAACTCGTTTTGTATGGCAAACCATATGAATGCTGCTGCCTCTACGGATATAGTGTGGTCTTTTATGAATTTGGTTATGGTCCACGGGTCTGCCGAGAATTTCCTTATTGTTATGGTATTTCCTTTGCTTGATATTGGGTGAAGTGTTGCATTAACTCTGTCTCCTGTGCTTAAATGTGCATCCATTAATGGATTTAATGTTGTTATCTCTTTTCCAACATCTCTTCCTATCATAGTTGCATAATGTCTTATTTTTGATTCAGTAACAAGTTTTATATTTGTAACCAACCACCCATGTTTTTTATGATATACCCATACCGGATCATTATGATTATTTATAACAATTTCTTCGAGGAATACATCTTTCAACAATATCTCTATTTTTCCGAGCCCTAAATTTTCCTGTATAATATAATTAACAAGCATATTTGTTGTCTGCTCATTTGCAGTCGGAAAATATCGTTTTATCAGTGTTTTAATTTCTAACTGGAATTTATCTCTGATATCGTTTGATTCATCTATGTTTTCCAATTCTGTAGTGTCCACTCTAGATATAAATTCCTGTCGTATTTTTTCAAGAATTATTTTCGTGGTGTCAGAGATATTTGTAAGACTAACAATATATTTTGGTGTTGCCTCATCTTCTTTCATCACTATATTTATATCTACTACTATGTCGTTTATTTTTATCTTGTATCTGTCAAGGCTTAACTCCGGTTTATCTGTAATTTTCGGTTTCTGATTTTCAGAACTGTAAGGCTGCTCAAGCATTATGCATCGCCTCCTCACATTGCTTCAATCGTATTATAGATGCTTTATGATTTGGTTTTAGTTCCAATACTCTCATGAATAACTTTGATGCACCCTCATAATTCATAAGGTTCATTTCACGTAAAGCATCCAAGTATAGTTCTGAATATTCATTTGTATCATTTATACGTTCTGTAGATTTTTTATTGTCAGATATTCTTTTCTTATCCAATCCTCCCAACACCAAATTTTTATTTTCAACGAGTTGTGGTTTAATTATCTGGAACGGACTATCAAAAGTTTCTGACGAATATTCCGGTTCATTATCTTTTTTTTCATACAATTTCTTTTCAGGGGACTCAGGAAGTGTTATTCTTCCAAACAACATATTTTTATCTATTGCATTTTCCGTTATTTTCTTTGTTATTTTCAATTCAGGAATTTTTTGATCTTTTGTTTTCGATATACCCTCTTTATTAGATACTTGAATATTATCTCTTTCAAGTTTTTCCGGAACTGAAGGAATTTTTTCCATAATTTTTCTGCCATGTTTTTTTCTATCAATAATTTTAGGCACCTTATAAAGGCGTATTTTATTATCTTTAGTTTTAGCAATAGAACTATTTTTATCAAATGAGTACATTTTTAAGTGAACATTTTTATCATTATAAGAACTACTTATTGTTTCTTCAGATGAAGATACAGATGAAGATGTTTTCTCTATAATTTTTTGTTTTTCGCCAGTTTCTTCTTTAATCATTTGTTTTTGATCTGCTTCTTTTCCTTGATCAATTTCTTTTCTTTTTTCTAATGATTTTTTTTCTGATGGTTCATTATCTGGTTTTTTTGTAAAATATTCTTCAACAATTTTTGTCTTATTTTTCGATTCATATTTTGGCATATCCGGTGGGAGTATTATTATTTTAGGAGTACTGGGTTTTATCAAATCGTTTTTTGATATAACAATAGAAGATGTTCCATTTTCCAAAAGCGTATTCTTCAAATCCTTCACATCTTTTCCGAAAGCAGTTAGTTTCAAATCTATATTGTCTATTTTCTTATCTATTTTTGTAGTTGTCTGATGTATTTTTTGAGGTATTGATCCTTGAAATCCCCTGCCTAAAGCATCATCAAATGTTTTTATGACTTGCACATTACCTTTTAATTGATTGTATGCATTTATCTTAGAATATAACTGTTCAAGTATAGAATATATTTTTTTTGCCTCTAAACCACTTTTTGGAAGAGTATCATAATGTGCTTTCAGTTCATTGAACAATCTTTGTGCTTCTGTGATTTCATCTTTTTCCAATGCACGAGTAACTTCCTTGATATAATCTTTTGTTAGATAAAGTCCATAATCTTCTTCTCTGTCCAGTGTTGGACCTCCAGATTTTTTTTCTTTTTTTTCTTCGAGAAAATGTATTATATCTTTCTCGAGGAATTCATCTAATTCCATGACTCACCTCTATAATGATAAAAGATTTTTTTGATATTCTTCCCATAATTTTTCTGTATCGATGATTTTTCTGGCTTGTGCCTCATAAAAAAAATATTTCTTTTTTAACTCCAACTCTTGAAGCAAATGATTTCTCCATAAATCAGGTATTCTCGATTCAGGTATGTTATTGTGCTTGGCCTTATCCCAGAATTGATTCTTGAAAAATGTTAAATCTATTGGTCCAGAATCAACATATACTTTCCTTAAGTTCTCAATTGGTTTGTTTAAATATATATAAGGCGTAGTAAACTTATATTCTATTCCAAGTATTCTTTCTTCGACTAAGAAATCAACCCATGCTTGAACTACATCTACTGCGACCCCTAATTTTTTTGCTACATCAACTAATGGAAGCTTATTATTATTTTTAAGCAATTCAAGTAATTCATCTACCCCAGTTTTTACTATTTCATCTGACATGATTTCCACTAAGCCCTTTAAATATAAAGCCCGAATGCCTTATAAAAAGTTTATTGAGTATTATAGAGTGATACCTATGACCTGCATAGCAATGTTCCATTGTCACTTATCCCATATCTACCTGCAGTTTCAGAATCAAGTTTGAAATATGTGCTTATTGTCGAATAAGAAAGGATTGTTTTTTGAGGACAAGAGTATTCCCCTGAAAAATAATAATGGTCTAAAAAAGACACGTTTCTGTAATCAGTAACATTCATGAACGATTCTATACCACAGCACCTAGATGGAGATGTACTGTTCCAATACCTTGACAAGAATGATGTTCCATTGATTGCATAAGTAAACTTTTGTTCATTATAGAACGCTTTTGTCCGATTATAATCCCAACACGTATCATTAAATTCACATATTGCGCTTCTAAAAATCACTTTCTCATATCCCTGTGCAGTATTTATTCCTACAAGAGGATCTTTTAATCCTATTATAGAAACAATTCTCGTTATGTTCTCTCTCTTAGTCCATTTTATCCCGAATGAATTATCTGATACAGTATATCCTATTTCTGCATACACATCAACATCGTATGGATAATTTTGTATCACATCTAAATCGTATAAACTAAAAGTGGTGTTAATATTCAAATGCTGTGAAGATAAGTTCACTAAACGCGCCTCTATACTCAATAAATCTGTCGAATTCATAAGAACACATACTGCTCCAGACATAGCACCAACGCAACTACCCATTCTGCCGCATGTTATACAATTAGTAAGATTTGTTTCAAATTCCGTTTGTGTAGGAAATATGCCTCTTCTAGAATATTCTACATATATGGAGTCTAATGCATCATATGTTGCTATCTCCAAAGAATCTCCAATTATCAAAGGTATTGATCGGACATATCCATCCATAGACATTACGCGGGTTTTTATTGATTGGTCCGTATAGAATGCGGGCATTACGTTCTCCTTACTGAATATTATGAAAAATAATGCAGATATTAGTAATGCAGTTATGGTCATCAATATGGCCTTTCTTCCTTTAAATTTTTTAAGAGCATTCATAAACGTTTTCATAATATATTTCAATATATTTCAAAGATTTTTATCAACATTAAATATTTCGTTTTTACATCTATTTTGTCCATATTGAAAACTCTACTATGTGTGGAAAAAATACTGCCGTCTGATTATATTTTACATACGATATCCTCTTATTTATCACTATGAAGCTACTTGCACTCCTTGTTTCCAATGAACGATTATATACACTATAATTATATATTATACTATTAACGGATGTATCAATTATTAAATAATTAAATCCATATTTCTGTGAGATGACTGGTTCTGATATATTTTTCAATAAATCTCTTGAAAGATTATAATTAATCTGACTACAATCTAAAGTTTTACACACATATTTTGCTTTATAATAAAACCAGTCTATTTGTTCCATCACTGAGTTTCTAGGATCAGTTATGTTGCCATTTGCAATTAATGACTTAACATATTGATTATTTAAATCTTCTAATTTTGTATCCATAAGAAAAAGAGTTATTCCTTCGACCTGCGAATATTCTTTAGTTCGTTGCTCAACCGCAACATCAGAATTCATTATGGTTACGAGACTCACGGTTATTATTGTTGCAGCTATGAATGCATCTAGAATAAAAAAATACCCCTTTTTCTTCATATCGAATTTCATGTTTTTTTTAAAAACCTTGCGCTACTTTTCTATTAATTCTATTATTTTACAAAGACATATATAAAAATTTTGCCACACCCACCCATTAATTAGCATTTATCATAATCATATTCATCATTAAATAATACTTCACTAAATAACTTAACTATTCACGTAATTCATTACTAAATTAATTAGATGGCTGGTGTCTTGTAGATTATAGAGAATTATTCAAGTTCTGGCCAATATGCAAGCACTAGTTTGACTGGTTGATCATTGTATTTCACGAGTTTTTCTATTTTTGCAAGGTTCTTTATATTAGAAGTAGATACTGCAGCGGTAGCATAATATTTCCAGTAAGGACTGCCCTCGCAACAACTTACAAACATCGCGTGCGTACCGTTTGCTGTTCCAGGAATAATTATCTCTGTGCCTTTTATGCGATTATCACACAATACATCAACTTTGAGAGTTAGATTAGAGAAAAAAGTACATATTCCGTTACTGAAATTTAAACCATTACATTGAGCATTACACCGCCCATAACTATTTGTACAATCCTCAAAGCATGTACCATTCGCAAGATTGAATTGCAATCCTGTAGTTACTTTATGCCTATTTATTGTTGCTTCTATTAGCTGAGTATCATATCCTTCTTGAGATGCGCTGAAATAATATGTTCCAGTAGTTACGCCGCTCAATTCGAATACTCCTGATGCATCAGTAAGTGTAGATTTTTCAAGACTTGGTGCAGACAGATTATATCTTATAGGTAATGCCTTTACAGTTGCTCTTGCTATTGGAACACCCGATGCAGATAAGACTCTTCCTGTTATGTTTCCTGTGCAGTCTGGATCATGACATCTTGAACAATTACCGAATATTGCGCTATTTGAAAAAGTCTCATAATCTTCAGGACAAAATCCTCCAGGATATCCTAATGGATATGTATCAGGAAAATTATCGCATGAATAATTTACACCAGGAAATAACTGTACCTGTCCATACCCTATTAAACTATTAGGTTGCTGCCCACATACAAGTTCTGCAGAAATTATCTCGACATTAACAAGCATTAATACCCATAAAAATAGTAAGTACAATAAAAACCTCTTTTTCATAAATTAAAATCAAGTAATAGAGTATTTAAAGTTTATTATTTTTAGACTTAAAATAAGTATTGTTTTTTGAATAATTTTATAAATATTTAATTTATCATATGAATATGCCTGAATATAACGATGAAATAAAAGATTTGGAAGAAAAGATATCTAAGACTAAATACAACAAGAGTACCCAGCATGCCATCGGATTAATGAAGGCAAAACTTGCTAAGCTCAAAGAAAAAGAAGACTCCAGGGGTTCTGGCACTAAAAAAAACGAAGGGTATGATGTAAGAAAGAGCGGTGATGGAACAGTTATTCTTATCGGTTTTCCCTCTGTTGGAAAATCTACACTGTTGAATGATTTGACTAATGCTGAAAGCAAGACTGCAGCATATGCGTTCACTACATTGACAGTAGTTCCAGGAACGATGATCTATAATGATGCTAAAATTCAAATACTTGATGTTCCAGGAATAGTTAAAGGTGCAGCATCCGGCATAGGCAGGGGAAAAGAAGTTCTTAGTGTTATGAGAAGTGCTGATCTTGCATTGATTATTGTTGATGTAAACCAACCAGACCACTATTCTGCATTGTTGAAGGAGATATATGATGCAAACATTAGAATAAATAAGGATAAGCCAGATGTAAAGATAGTTAAAACAATGACTGGCGGGTTGAAAATTGCGTCAACAGTCAAGCTCACTAAAATAGATTTTGAAACAGTGAAAATAGTGATGAAAGAGTTCAAAATAATAAATGCTGATGTAGTTATAAGAAGCAATATTGACGTTGATGAATTGATTGATGTGATTGAGGGCAACAAGAAATATATTCCTGCATTAACTATAATAAACAAGATAGACCTTGCTACTGAGCATCAGGTAGAGAAAGTTGTTAAGATGCTTAAAGCAGATTTAGCTATATCTGCAAAAGACAAAATATATATTGAAAGATTGAAAGAAATGATATTCGATGAGTTAGATTTAATACGTATATATCTCAAAGAGCCTGGAAAAGAAGCGGACATGACTGTGCCTCTTATAATACGCAGGGGATTCAAGGTTGAAGATGTCTGTAACAAGCTTCATAAGGATTTCGTTTCTAAATTTAAGTTCTGCAGGGTGTGGGGTAAATCTTCAAAATTTCCTGGACAGAAACTGATGTTAGAGCATAAACTAGAAGATAAGGATATTTTAGAGATACACTTGAGATAAATGATAATAATTAAGATTACTTAATATTACTTAATATATTATACTTAATATTAAAATAAATAATCTAACCATATATATTATAATACGAAACATAATTTTAATATAACATAACATAATAATAAATGACAATATATTAAATATATAAATATAACAATATGTTAAATATATATTCAACATACTATCATTAATCAATAAAATATATAAATAACCTTTCTTGAAATATATTATAGGTGATTTTTATGGAAATTTGTCCAAAATGTAAAACTGAATTAAAAAAAGGGATCAGGTTGAATTCAGGAAACTCCACATTCCAGGAATGGAAATGCCCTCATTGCAATTATATTATGACTAAAGCAATAGGTGTTAACTAAATAGTTAAACAAAAAATCTGAATAAAATGGCTGAGAAGATAAAGATTGATTTCAAGGATATTGGAAATAAAATAAATAAATTCTTTAATGATACAATAGACTATTTTAAGCATCTAACTACTGATATGATAATCGCATGGAGTGCTATAGGTGTAGGAGTAATATTGTTCATTATTGGAATAATAATTATATAAAATTTTAGTTGTGTAATGTACAAACTATAAAGTTATGGTGTATGAAATAACATAATGCAACTTTTTAATGCCGCGTTATTATCATTCAGAATTATGCATATAAATGTGAGCAAATATATACATAAAATATACAGGAATGATAGAGTATATATAATTAATACTGTTTTAATATAATTAATACCTGTTTAAAAAAATTAAAAAATTTCTTTTATAAATATTCATTTTTAAATATGCATCAACTCTCGAGTGAAAAGGAAAAGCTTATATAGTTTCTAGGATTTACCCTATTTATTCAATATCAGGGGGTAATTATAATGGGTCAACAAGAAGTCTATGATTTTTTATGTAAAAATAAAGGAAAATGGTTCACTTCTAGAGAGATTTCTGAAAAATTGAAAGTATCTATCGGAAGTGTCACAATGTCATTAAAGAAATTGCGAAAAACAAACATAATAAAGTACAAAAACACTGGAAAAAGGAATACATTCATGTATAAAGTTGATAAGAGATAAACAATAATACTAATAATACTTTTAATTTAATAAAAGATATGAATCTGTTTTGTGTACAGTAGTTTTATGGATATTAATAAAATCTTTTGATAACATTTTTAAATCATAGTTTCATCCTTAATCGAATGGTTTTGATAACATTTCCTGATGGAAGCAAAGAAGAATTCGAAGATGGAATAAGTTGTTTGCAAATCGCAGAAAAAATTTCTCCGAGATTAGCAAAAGAGGCAGTAGCTGCAAAAATCAATGACAATATAGTTGACCTTTCATTCAAAATAAATTCTGATTCTAATATACAAATACTTACCGGTAAAGATGCAGAAGGGTTAGATACTATTAGACATTCTTGCACACACTTGATGGCACAAGCAATTCTTAGACTATATCCAAGTACGAAACTAACTATCGGTCCTGTTGTAGAAAATGGATTCTATTATGATGTTGATTCAGAAAAGAATTTTACCCCAGAAGATCTAATCGTAATCAGTAAAGAGATGGAGAATATTGTCAAAGAAGATTTAGAAATCACAAGGGAAGAGATATCAAAAAGAGAAGCATTGAAACTTTTTGCAACCAATAAATATAAGATTGAAATGATTAAAGAAATGCCAGATACAGAAAATATAAGCATATACAAGCAAGGAGAATTCTATGATCTGTGCAGAGGACCACACGTTCCAAGAACTGGATTGCTTAAGGCATGGAAATTAACAAAAGTCGCAGGAGCATACTGGAGGGCTAATTCTAACAATAAACAATTACAGAGAATATATGGTGTTGCTTTTAACACTAAAAAAGAGCTTGATGACTACTTAAAGATGATGGAAGAAGCAGAGAAGCGTAATCATAAGAAGATAGGAGAAGAAATGGAATTATTTGCTATGTTTGACCTAATAGGCAAGGGATTACCAGTATGGCTTCCAAAAGGCGAGATAATAAGACAAGAAATAGAGAATTTTGCTATTGAAGTGGAAAGGAAAGCCGGATTTGTCAGAGTTGCCACACCTAACCTTGCAAAGAAAGAATTATTCGAAAAATCAGGACACCTTCCTTATTATGAAGATAGCATGTATCCTGCAATGAAAATGGATGATGGTACATATTATCTCAAGGCAATGAATTGTCCATTACACCATTTGGTATATGGAAAAAAACAGCGATCATACAAAGAGCTTCCTATACGAATTGCAGAATATGGAACATGCTATAGAAATGAATTGTCAGGAACACTGACCGGATTGTTAAGAGTGAGAATACTGCGGATGAATGATGCGCATATATATTGCACAAAAGAACAAATTGAACAGGAGATAGAATCTGTTTTGAAAATGATAAAATATTATTATGACATTTTCGGATTGAACAATTATTCTTTTAGACTTTCAAAACATAGTAAAGAAAATAAAGAAAAATATATTGATGAACCAGAGAACTGGGAATATTCTGAGGAAATACTAAGAAAAGTATTAACAAGATTAGAATTGCCTTTTATAGAGGCAGAGAATGAAGCGGCATTCTATGGCCCAAAGATAGATATTCAGCTGAAGAATGTATATGGCAGAGAGGAGACAATGTCTACTGTACAATTAGATTTCGCTGCAAAATCAAGATTTAATCTGCACTATCAGGATAAAGATAATAAGATTAATAATGAGGTTTTTGTTATACATAGGGCGCCTCTTAGCACTCATGAAAGGTTAATGGCGCATCTTATAGAGCATTTCGCTGGGAAATTCCCTTTATGGTTGTCTCCCGTACAGATTGTGCTGTTGCCCATAGCTGACAGACATGTTGATTATTGCAACGCTTTGAAGAACGAATGGGTGTCAAAAAATTTAAGAATAGAAGTAGACGATAGAACTGAATCTACTCCTAAAAAAATAAGAGATGCACAAATGCAAAAAATTCCATTGATGATAACTATTGGAGATAAGGAAATAGATAATAATACTTTAGCTATTAGAAATCTTGATGGAAAAGTAAAATTCGGTGTTTCAAAGGATGAATTCTTGAATAAAGTTTTAGAAAACATAAGAAATAAACAAATATATTTTGATATGTGATTAAGACTGTTACCTTGAACATATTAAATTTATTTCTCAAACCAAATCATCTAAATTATTAAAATCAACCATATTATAATTGATTTATTTTTAAATTGTCTGCATTATTATAAAATTAATTTACATTATTATAAAATTAATTCATATATACATTCACATATATTTCCATAAAGTTTAAAAATGAATTTTTACTCTTAATAACTATGGGGTCCGTATTTATAAGTCCGAACTGGTTTTTAACTTACAGCATAATTTTGGAAATTATTTTTGCTGTAATAACTCTTATTGTTAGTTATTTTGCATTTAAAGTTTACAAATTGACTGATAAGAAGTCCGCAAAACTTTTCAGCACAGCTTTTGTTTTTGTTTGTCTTTCATATGTAATACAAGCAATTCTTAATATAATACTACTATGGAAGCTTGCAGATCAAGTAGTGAGTATGATAAATCTTCGTGATGCAGCATTATTGAACCTGTTTGGTCTATATGCGCATGCATTATTTTTCATTATAGGGCTCATAATTTTGGCATATATTCAATTTAGGACCGATGATATAAAAATAGCATTCTTAATGACTGCACTTGTTGTGACATCTATAGTATTCACTTGGAATAAGCTCATGCTTTTCTATATGTTGTCAACTATACTGCTTATATTCATATCGTTTAATTATTTCTTAAATTACATAAGACATAGGACATCAAACACGTTGCTTGTACTAATAGCAATGATATTCTTATTGTTTGGTGCATTACACTATTTCTTTGCTGTAGATCACGAACTATACTATGTTATAGGACACATTTTAGAATTCCTTGCTTACTCAATAATTTTGGTAAATCTGTTGTTGATGCTTAAACATGGCAAAAAAAAGAGATAGATTACAGATAATTTATGACATATTGAAGGCTGTTCACGATAAGAACAATCGTATTAGGCCGACCCATATACTTTATAAGTCCAACCTTTCCCATCAAATGATGGAAGAGTATCTTAAAGATCTTATAAACAAAGAGTTCATCGTAATGAACGATGATAAGGGAAGCAAGACTTATTCTTTGACACAGAAAGGTTTTGATTATCTCAATAAATATAAGCTTATCGCTGAATTCACTGATAGTTTTGGATTAGAATAGATCGACAACGATATTGACTAGAAAATTTTTAATTATAAAAAAAGGTAATTAAAAAAATATTTTAATATTAAAATTCATTCCTGCTCGTCTTCTAACTCTTTCTCTTCTTCCTCTTCTAGATCCTCTTCATAACCTTCCATAAACGCTTCTTCTGCATCATCTATCTCGTCGTTATCCCTTAGTGATTCAGGGTCGTCCTCAAAATCATCATTATTGTCTTCTTCATATTCTTCGATTGCCATAATTTCAAAACTGAAGATATTTATTTATAAATTTTTTGAATTTTTTAACATGTTGATATTATAATTCTTCTCTAACATTTAAAAGTACCACAAAATAACTAACATCACAAATTAACTAATGCTTAGAAATATTAATCTTAGAAATATCAATAGATATATTAGGCATAGATATTATTAATAAAATTAATTATACAACGGTAGTATAAAAGAATGAAAAAACGGCATGCATATAAATACGCATAAAATAAGACACGCCATTTTAAATAATTTTAAATCATTTTAATATACTTTTCGAAAAGAATTATTTTTTCAATATTGATTCTATCATTTCGAAATGTTCATGAAATATATGTGCTGATCCTGATATGGTGGTGAACGATCCTATGCTTATTCCTAATAGCTCCGCAACGTGTTTTTGAAGCAAAACAATCTGGTATATGTTGCCTGGCCATCCTATAAATAAGTCATTACTTCTGATATTACAAGTAAGCGTTAATTTATTTTCTTTTATCTTGAAGTATATATATAGCAAACTAGGAACATTCTTCGACAACAGATTAGAATCAGTAGCAGGGTCGAATAATGTTATTATTGCTCTTCTGCTTGTTGGATCCTTTTTGAGCAAGGGTATTATAAAACTGTTTATTTGATCTACTCCCCTGAAGTTGAATATTCTTGGTCCATAACTGTATTCATAACTTGCTAACTGCTCTTTGCTCAGCATTATTGATTCAAGTTCTTCCTTGCTTGGGTACATCCATTCAAATTGTTGCATTATATCTATAGGTTTTTCATAATCCGCTTCAGGAGAATCAACTATAATTGTAAGATTAAGTACTTCCCTGCAATTTCTCTCATCCCTATCCTTGAAATCCGTTCCATTATCGAGAATATATCTCAATGCTTTCTTCCATGCCCCTAAAACCGTATTGTCTGTTATTTCCATTTTTATCTGTTTTTATCTGCCAGCCAGTAAAGTGTTATGCCAAACCATCATTACATGAAATTTGTTAATTTTATTGTTCCTCTCAATTGACTGAAATCATATGTAAAAAAGGGTATTTTATACGTATTGAGCATAAAATTGAATTCACGAAATATTTCTTGCACTGATGATTCATGGCTCCTAAATATTCTTAACCTGTCGCATCCTTCAAATATATCGAATAGTTTTTCTCTCGCAAGTATAAAATCTTTTATATCTCCTGTTTGATAATCATCCATTTTTCTTACAGTAGTTTTCTGATACTCCCGTTCACCCATAAATTTGCTATCAAAATTCTTGAATGCGGAACTGAATGCTATTCTAAATCGTATTGGTATACCGCAACTCTTGAATATTGTTTCTT
>Ga0073932_1005723_pt1 | contig 13266 bp, 8 predicted proteins | sample DewCreD2012metaG_FD_76967 | JGI IMG/M metagenome (GOLD analysis project Ga0073932, IMG submission 76967) | Hot spring sediment bacterial and archeal communities from British Columbia, Canada, to study Microbial Dark Matter (Phase II) - Dewar... ... | reverse complement strand
GTGTTGGTGGCCAGCACGATCTGGCCATCGTACTGGGCGGGCAGGATGCGGTTGGCCAGGACATCGGGAAGGTCGCCCGACTTGGCATTGCCCCACGCGTCGTTGATCCCGCCCACGACGTCGCTGATGGTGCCCGTGCCGCCGGCGTGGGAGTGGCGGTAGCCCAGCGGTACCAGCGGTTCGGGCAGCGTGTTCAGCGCCAGGCGCGCATTGACATTGGTCGCATCGCGCACGACCTGGCCCGCGCTGCGCGTGCCCAAGGCGCCGGCCGCGGCGGAGATCTTTCCTTGCGTGAACTGGCGCTGGGTCGATTCGCGCCACACGTCGTACAACTGAACCAGCGCGTCGATCTTCCGTTCGGCCAGCAGGCCGGCATGTCCAATCACCTGGCCGGTGGACGAGATGTGGTAAATCCCGCCCGAGTCGAAGGAGAATTCGGTCGTCGAACGGTTCAGATCGGACTTGTCGATCAGTTCCTCCGACCGGTAACGCAAGCTGCGGATGTAGTAGGCCCCTTTGGGGCGGCCGGCCCGCGTGACCCCGTTATAGTCCCACATGTTCAGCGTATCGCCGGGAACCCAAAGGGCGACGCCGTTGTTGAAGACCATGACCGGCTCCATCTCCGTGACGTTGCGTCCCCACCGGTCGATCCATTCGATGTTGGGATTGAACTTCAGAAGATCGGTGTTGCTGTTGAAGTTGGCCATGATCATCCGGGCAATGGATATCTTTCCCGGCAACAGCTTTCGAACGTCGTCCCAGGGCTTGACGATCCGGAAGTAGAATTCGTCCCAGCTCTTGAACGGACCCCGCGGATAGCCGGTGAGCGGATCGTTGCCCAGGTCGGCGCCTGTCCAATCTTTCGCCTGCCGGGCGAAGACGATCCGGAAGGCCAGTTCCTGCGCCTCGTTCAGTTGCGCCAGCGCCCCATAGTTGTCCAGGTAGTCGAAGGCGGGCGAGGTCGCTTGCGCCGGGCGAGGACGATCGAAAGTGACGACGCCGGAATTCACCGGTATCCGCTTCAAGCCATTGAAGGTGAGGATGCGGGATTCCTGCTGCTTGGGGTCGGGCTGGATGTACCAGGACGCACGGACATCGTTGCCGTCGGCATCCGTCACCACGGCCATGGGGTGGCCATGCTGGACGTTCAGTCCCATGAAGAGCGCCGCCAGCACCTTGTCGGAGGCCGTGTTGATGTTCACCGGGGCGCGATGGATGCAGAGCGGGTACTGCGCGTAATCCACATCCGGGGCATCCGCCGTCGCGGACGGGTTCGGCAGATAGACCGGAGGATTCGTGCCCGCCACCAGTTGCAGGTCCGCATCCTCCCGCGCCAGGATCAGGTAGGAACTGATCGGACCCGGGCTGACCTCCAGGCTTTCGTCCGGATCGTAGGCCCGGATCGCAATCCAGTCGGCGCCGTTCGTGGCGATGCGCCGCAATTGGCCGGCACCATGACCGTTCATAATGGAAACATAGGAGCCTCGCAGGGAGCCGCGGGTGTTCAGCGGGTCCTCGATCGGCCTGTCCTCCACCCAGCTCTTGTCGCGGTCGATCAGGATCTGGCAGATCGCGTCTTTCTCGACGGCGCCGGTGACGATGTTCCGCACAGTGAGTTTGACCGTCGCCGACGGTGCCCACTCGAATTTTCCGACCCCCACCGTTGTCGTGTCGATCCACGAATCGGTCGTCAGGTAATCCTTGATCGCGACGAACTTGGCCTCGATTTCGAGCTGCTCCAGAAGGTCATCCGGTTCGGCGTTCCCGTTTCGTTCGACATAGGTCAGCGCCCGGCGCACGCTGTTGACCGATTCGAAGCGCCCGTTCCGCGACCGATAGCCGGCAATGGCATAGCCGTCTCCGTACAGCGCCGTGCCGTCGGCAACCGTCAGCAAGCGGCCATTCGCAAGACGGAAACAGAGGTCGCGTGTGGATTCGGTGTCGTCCGCGTTTTCGGCCAGATTATAAAGGGCGGCAGGAGCGCCCAGATCCGCCCAACGCCTCGGCTGCAACGCGGCTTGGTTGGCCGCCACCAGCGGCGGCCCGATCAGGCGGCACAGGTTGTCCAGAATCACCGCCAAGTTGTCGCCGGCATTGATGTTGATCCGGCTGGCCGCATCCGAAACCTGGAGCGTGTAGCGATCCCCGTCCTCAATGACCGACTGGGAAAGCGCGCCCGAATAGGGCAGGAACTTGCCCCCCGCGTCGGTCTTGGCGAAGGAGAGCCGCGAGGACAGGTTGTTGAGATAATCCACCATGAACCAGGGATCGGACGGATCTTCGGTCTTTTCGAAGGCCTGTTGGCGCAGTCGCGCGATGGCATCGGCAATTCCCGCACGGGTCAGCAAATCCGCACGGACCATGTCCGAATAGCGTACCGAGGCGGCCGTCCCCGACTGCGTCATCGCATAAAAGGCCGTGCCCAGCGCGGCTAGGATCGCCAGGATGCCGGCCGTAAAGACCAGCACCACACCCCGCGCCGGTCGCGATCGCCTTTTCATGATTCGAACCCCTGCATGGTGCGACTCTCTGGAGTAGATGCCCCACTCCTTTATGTCGTACTGTTGCCGGAAAACCTGAGAAGCGGACTCGCTAATACGCCAATAAATTCCGTTTTTTGCGGCATGCCCAACCGTGCATTTTTCCATGAACGTGTGCTGCACATGTTCAGTGAAAACGCAAGGACGATCCGTCGTGGAATCAGAGCCGTCCGGGGGCCGTATTCGACTGCGCCGGCGTGAAGTTGCCGGCTTGCGTGAGGATCTCCGCGACGATGAAATACCTGCCCTGATTGCGAATCTTGCCGCCCAAGGTCACCACCTTGCCGTTGTATGACGCCAGTTCCTTGCCCAGCGCTGGGTTCTCGAGCTTGACCCGGTAGGTCCGTCCTTGGGCCAACCAAAATTCCGCGGCACGATGTGCATTTTTGTTGATATGAAAGGAGTTATGTGAATGGAGGGGGTGAAGTTTTCACTACATTTGGGCGGTCTGGGGAATCATCGTTTCGACGGTGCGCAGGCGTTTGGGGAGTTCCAAGCCCAGACGTTCCAGCAGTAGACTCAGCGCCTTCTCCGGCTTGGCCACACAACGCACGCGCAGTTCGCGACCGTCCGTGGTCGGCAGCAACACGTCGCCACTTTTGATCTGCGCGATCTCTTGCAGCAGTTTTCGCGGACTGCGGCCCAAACCCGCACGCTCCGACCACTGCTCCAGCGTCTTCCACAACACGTGCGCCAGGAAGCACACCAGGATGTGCGCCCGCACGCGATCGGCCGTCTGATGCCATACCGGCCGGAGTTCCAGTTCCGTCCTGTGAATTCGAAACGCCTCTTCCACCTGCGTCAGTTGAATATAGGCCTTCCACACCTCTTCGTCGGACAAGTTCGTGCCGTGCGCACGCAGCAAGTAACAGCCTTCTGACAGTTCAGCCCATTGGTCGTTCTTCGTGTTGCGCTGCCATTTTACTTCCACGCCGCTCGGGCGGTCGATTCGCTCGCACACCTCAATATCGAACTGTTTGCCCGCTCGGGAGTTTCGCTCCAGCAGCCGGCCGACCTGCTTCCCCAGAACCGCGTGGTTCTGGCGTTTTCGGGCCTTCGAAAGGCGATGCTCCATCCGTTTCAAACCGGCCTCAATCCGCGCGGAAAATCGCTCGCGCATCGCGCGTTCCTTCCCCTGGCGCGCCTCCGACCGGCACAGCACGAACGTTTCCCGGCTCCCTTCCACGGTCGCTTGTTTTACCTCCAACCCTTCGCGCACCACATGCCATTCGCTCTCGCTCAGCAAGTCCGCCGCAAACCGCTTCAGTTCGCTTTGGGGCGTGCCCACGATGTAGGAGCGTTCGCCTGCCCGTAACCAGGTCAACACCTCCTCGCTCACCATCCCCCGATCCACAATCCAGATGCGGTCGGCTTTCCCAAACCGCTCCTCTATCCGGCCGACGATGCCGCAGATCGTCTTCACGTCCGACGTGTTGCCCGGGAAGACCTCATGCGCCAGCGGCAGACCTTCCTTGCTCACCACCAGCGCAATGTTGACTTGCTTGCAGTCCGGACGCTGGTCGCAACTGTGCCCGCGTCGCGCCAACTCGTTGCCCAACGCCGCGCCTTCAAAGTAGGTGCTCGTCAGATCGTAGGCCAAGAAAATCCGCTTGCTGAATGTCTACGAGCGCAGGCAACCGTGAAAGGGCCCAGCGCCCTTTCGACGCCACGGCCGGCGCTGCAACGCGCCGGCGATGAACAGGCCGGAACCGTTCAGTCTCTCGTCAGCGGTGCCCAGGCGGCGGCGTCCTCGATCCGCCGCTCGATGTCGACGCCAAAGGTTTCGCCGATGGGTGCCAGGATCTCCGGAGCGGCCTTGTGGACTTCGCGTAACGCCGCGCGGCACTGGTCGATGCCCGCGCGCGTCATCTTCCCCAGCGGGCGACGGCATCCGCCCACCGGCATGCCCAGCCCCGCCATCATCGTCTTCACGGGCAGCGGATTGCGGAACCGGTCTTCGACGCTCACCCGCCCGCCGCCGGGCAGTTGACGCTCGCCTCGCACCTTGCAGCCGACCAACCGGAAGAGCGGCGCCAACAGGGCGCACAACTCGTCGGCTTGGGCGCCTTCGCCCGACCGCTGTCGGGCCACCATCCGGCTTACCGCGGCCGGCGCCAGGTTGCTCATCACCGAAATCGCGCCGGACGCGCCGATCCGGACATCCTGCATCATCTTCAACGTCAGATCGTCGTCGCCGCTCAAGATGGCCAGCCCGGGACCGCACATCTCGCGATCCCGCCGCATGCGCTCCAGATCGCCCGTCGCTTCCTTCACCGCCGGGACGCGCTCGGGCTGCGCGCGGTGGAGCATCGCCAGGTCCTCCGCCGAAAGCGCACAGCCGGTCCGGCCGGGGATGATGTACGGCACCAGTGGAATCTCGGGCACCTCAGCCAGCACGCGCTCGTAGTACTCGGTCCGCAGCTCCAGACTCGACGGGCCGTTATAGTAGCAATCCACCAGAAGCGCCGCGGAGGCTCCGGCTTCGCGCGCATGACGCGTCCCGGCCACAGCCTCCTCGGTGGCGTTCGAGCCGGTCCCGGCCAGCACGCCGATGCGGTCGCCCGCGGCCTTCACCGCCGCTTCCAATACCAGGATGTGCTCGTCCCAGCTCAGCGTGGGCGATTCGCCGGTCGTCCCGACGGGAACGATGCCATCGATGCCCTGCGCGATCTGAAACTCGACCAGCTTGCGAAAAGCGTCCGCATGAAAGCGACCTTGCGCATCGAAAGGCGTGACGAGCGCCGTCCAGGCGCCCGAGGGCGTGAAGGAAACCGACATGACCCGACTCCTTGCACTGCGATGGATCCCCAATGGACCGGAGGTAACCGTGCTCCAGCAACGCACTTGTACCCAAGAACGAAGCGGAATCCAGAGGGAAATCGCAGCCGAAAAACCCGGTCACGCATCCGGTACGCGTTTCGGAACGGTTTCCGAATCCGGGCACGTCAGGGTTCGATCCCCAGCGGCCAGACCTCCCGGTACCACTCGGGCCGCGCGATCCGCTGCCGGATCAGCCAGTCGGGAAGCTCGCCGAACGGATAGCCGAAATCGGGCACGAAGAGGCCGATCCGGCCCTGCGAACGGTCCAGGTCGATATCCGTCCCGGTCAGCACGGCCAGCTCCCGGCCGCCGCGCGTCACCCGCACGTACGTCGCCTCGTCCCGGTCGTCGATCTCACCGCCGAAGACGATCTCGTCGTCGCCGACCTTCACGCCGCCGGCCACCGCGCTCATCGCCGGCGGCTTCTCCGACGGATAGAGCACCGTGACGAACTCCGTCGTCTCGCCCTCGACCGTCAGCCGCAGACCTTTCGTCTCCTCACTGAAAACGACCTCGCCGGTCTTCTTGTCCTTCCGCTCGTGCCGCCAGTCATTCGGCCGGAAGGCGAAGGTCGCGGGCGCGGCGCAAAATACGGTCAGTCGGCCGAGCGCGAAGGCGTTCCCGTCCCGCCTCGCCTCCGGTGCGACGACGTGCAGGCAGTAACTGGCCTTCACCTTCGGCCCCGCATGCTGGTCGCGGATCACGAAGTAGTCCTCGCCCCCGTTCTTCAAGGCCACGATCGTGCGGCGGTAGACCAATGGCTTCGCGAAACGCTCCTCGGGCAGGTAGACGTCCCATCCTTCCGGCGGAAACTCGGTCGTGATCCGCAGCCGCTCGGATTCGACCTGCCCCACGGCGAAATCCACGTCCGCGCCGGGCTTGAAGGCGATGAGCCGTTCGTAGCCGTCCATGTTCGCGAAGGGCAGTTTCTCCGTGTGGAAGGCCACGCGGTTGTGCAGGTGTTCCTGCCCCGCCCGCGGCGCGTAGCTGCACATGTGGTCGATGGCCAGCGGTTTCGCGTGCGCGCAGTAATGGAAGGAGAGCTGGTCGCCGTGGTAGTGGCCGCGGTTGGGGCCGGACTTGAACGCCAAGTACGTTTCCTGCTCCGTGCCGGGCCGGTTGCGGAAGACGACGCCGAAACCGGGCAGCTCCTCGGTCCGGTACGACGCCACCTCCTCCTGCACGCCGAACTCCCGCGCAAGGGCCACGACATCCGGACCGGGCGGGTGGGTGTCGCCGCCGGGATGACAGCGCCGCTGGCCGCCGCCCAGCGGCTGCGAGACGCGCAGCAGGAACGAGGCGGCCGCGCGGTACTGTGGCCAGGCCGTCAGGTCGAAGCCGAGGTGCTCCCTGCACGGCCCGGCCAAGGCGCGCCACTGTTCCATCGCGTGGGCCAGGTAGCCGGGGCATTCCTGCCCCGCCCCGCCGGGCAGCGTGACCGAGTGATGGAGATCCTCGCGCATCTTCTGCTCGCCCAGCCGGCGGAGCGCCTCGAAGCGCGGGTGGCCCTTCAGCCGCGTCAGGTATGCGATGCCGGGCTTGATGTAGTCGCTGAAGAAATTGGGGTTCTCGGGCGAACAGAACTGCCAGTAGGTGCCGTAGGAATCCGGGTGCAGGATCGCCTGCGCCTCCGTCAGCGTGCTCAGGTTGCCCGGCCGGCCGATCTCCGCCAGCGCGCTCCGACCCTTCGCACGCCAGCCCCCCGTCGGGTCGATCGCGCGGTAATCGAGCGCCTCGAAACCGCCCGCCTTCTTCTCCTCCAGCCCCGGCCAGTCGGAGATGAAATCCCAGACGACCTTGTCGAGCGGCCAGAACGAATAGCGGTAAAGGTAACGCTGGCGCTGCGCGGTGTCCGCCCAGACCGACGCCGGGCCAGCCAGGAGGAACCAGCAGCGCCTCCCTTTCCACGTGCCCGCCTGCAGCCCCGCGTGGTCGGCGCTCGGTTTCACCTTCACCTCCAGCATGTTCTGGTGCGGCCAGACCCAGCGCCCCAGACGGGCGGGGATCGCGCCGAGCAGATGCCGGCCGTCCGAAACGCCGAAGAACCAGCCCTCGTCGCAGCCCTGGTTCCAGCGCGGGAACAGGTTCACCAGTGTGTCGCCCATGCGCGTCTGGCCGGCGGCCAGGGTCCTGGGCGGCCACTCCGCGATCGCGTCGGGCTTCCCGCCCGTGCTGTGTGTCTCGACGACCGCCCCGCGCGCGCCCCAGCCGGCCGCGCAGTCGAACGTCCAGCTTTCGCCGCGCGACATCTCGTGGCACTCCTCGATGACCGCGTGCGGTCGGCCGGGTTCGAGCGTCACGTCGATTTCGGCGAAGGCAGGCACCTCGCCGTTCAGGCCCGCCATGCCGTCGAACGCGTAGCGCAGCCGCACCTTGGCGAAGACCGCGCCCGGGCCGACGACCGTCGCGGAGAAGGCCTTCAAGGAGCGCCGCGTCGCCCAGACGCTCGCCCCTGCCCATCGGCCGTCCGGCAAACGCACGCCCAGCAGCGGACCGCGCAGTTCGGCGCCTTCCGCGGGGACCTTCACGGCCAGCAGGCCGTTGTCGAGCACCCAGTCCGGACCGTCCCTCGTCAGTCTCGTCTTCGGTTCGGTCGGGGGGGCTTCCCGGCCCGGTTCGAGCGCATACGCCTGCGTTCCCTGCGCCGCGATCGTCGCCCCGACCCAGACGAATCTCCGCCCGTCGGTCTCCTCGACCTGGAAGGGCATCGGGTGCGGTCCGGCCAGCACGCGAAACGGGCCCTCGGGCACCGCGAAGGGCAGCCGCACGGGCTCGTCCTGGAAGGCCGTCTGGAGCGGGTTGCGAAGCACCCACGTCTCGGCCGCGCAGGCCCCCGCGCACAGGGACAGCATCGCGACAGGCAGGACCAGCCGCATGATCGACCCTCCCATACTGCCTACATACTACCCGGCGGCCGCACGCGGGGCATTCATTTCGTCCGACGGACGTTGTCGACACGGAGGACGGGAGATCGTTTCCGCAGGCGCTGCGGAAAGGATTGACTGGGTGAAGGAACCGCCCTTCGAGCCCTCGGACGTCGGACCGGCCGGGCGGCACGCCCGAAACCGGCGCCGCCCGGCTTCGCCAAAACTACTCGGCCGCCCGATCGAGGTACAGGACGCGGTTGGGGATGTCGAAGTGGACGGCCGGCAGCGTCCGCAGGAACGGCGTCCCGATCAGGTTCAGGAGCGAATCCAGATCGCCGCTGTAGACGCGCTTCTGCTGGGCGGACATGTCCAGCAGGAACCCGATTCGGTTCTCGAGCACCCACGATCCCAGTTCGATGCGGCGATACCGCGCCACCCGCAGCGGAAGGTCCTGAAAGACGCCGCCCAGGAATGCGGGGATCCGCGATACCGGCGCGCTTTCGACAAAGCCTTGCTCCTGCGGATTGAGCGCGCGCACGAAAAAGGACAGCGGCGCGCCGGTATCCACCAGGAAGACCGTCTCGGCCGCGCCGTTGACCGGTACCCGGATGTGCGGTCGACCACCGCCGGGGGCCGGATCGGCCACCAGGTCCAGCTTCACACGCGCCAGACCCTCCGCGGGCTCGGGCAGCATGCTTCCGGGCATCCACAGCAGCAGGCGTTGGCGCGCGAAATCGAGCGTGAAGGGCTGATTTCGGAACAGTTCCATCCCCAGCAGGATGGGCGCGTCGCGCCCCAGCGGCGCGTCGCGCCGGACGGCCGCCACGCGGAAGCCTTCCAGACGATGGCTTCCCAGCGCCAGGGACTTCAAGGTCAGGTCGCGGGCCTTGACGGCTCCGATGTACGGGAAGAGCAGTTTCCGCTCCTCGCCGAGCCGGGGCTTTCTGAGCTCCACCTGGCTCAGGTCCAGCAGACACGATACGGCGCCGGTGTCCAGCACCGCACGCGACTCGACGGTTTCGTCGATCGTGACCGGCAGGACGATCCGTTCGTCCGTCACGCGCAGGGGGACGTCGGCCGCCAGTCGACGCTGGATGGCCGAAAGGCTCTCGTCGCGAAACGGGTCCGTGCCCTCTGGGGCTCCCGCCCCGGACGGCCGCGCGACGGGGGACACCGGCTCGGCCGGACGGCCCTTGGCGGTCCAGTTGCGGAGCGAGACGTAGCGGCGTTCCTCGCCACGCACGACCGGAGGCATGCCGCCCAGCAGATGGGCGCCATCCGGGCGGTCCCGGTCGGCGGGCGTCAGCATCAGATCGCCATCCACGAAACGATAGGCGAAACAGCGCTGGATAGGGCCGGCGGAAAGCAGGAGTTCCCGGCCTTCGATCCGCAGGCGCGCGTTCAGCCGCTGGCCGTCGGGTCCCAGCATTTCGCAATGCTCGCGGTCGAACCTGAGCCGGATGAGGATTCGGTCGCCGTCCAGAAAGTAGGCGCCGACAGGTTCCGGCCGCTCACGTTCCCCGGCCTGCACGAACGCGAGGGACAGGAGCCCGACGTTGGCGATCCACCGGACAAGGCGGCCGAGGCTCACGGCGACGCGCTCCTTTCGCGATCCGGATTATACGACGCGGCGGCGCGGAAAACCTTTCGGGTTCTTCGCAAATACGCGTCCCGATCCCGTACATAAGGGAGGCGTGCGGGCACCGCGCCGAAACGGAACACGACTCGTTCCAACGCCCGCGAAAAGGGGGCGCGCATGCCGCTGACCCGCGACCTTCGAAGGATGCCCGACGCGCAGCGGCGATCGACGCCGCCCTCGGCGAAACGTGGCCGGGTAACCCTCCGGAACGGATGCCCGCACACGCCCGCGCCGACCAACCCGGCCCGTCCGACGATTTTCGGAAACAAAACGCAGAATCTTCTTTACTTTTGCCGGCCGTCCAGAAAGATGCCACGCATTCCAAGGAGGGTCGACGGATGGCAGACACGGCCAAACTGACGATCGGCGACAAGACCATCGAGCTTCCGATCATCGAGGGTTCGGAAGGCGAACGCGCGATCGACATCTCCAGGCTGCGCGATCAGACCGGCTTCATCACCTACGACCCTTCGATGGGCAACACGGGCGTCTGCAAAAGTTCCATCACCTACATCGACGGCGATCAGGGCATCCTGCGTTATCGGGGCATACCGATCGAACAGTTTACCGACCGACCCAACTTCGTCGAGGTCGCCTGGCTGCTGATCTTCGGACGCCTGCCCAAAAAGGACGAACTGGAGCGCTTCAGCGCGCGCCTGACGAAGAACGAACTGCTGCACGAAGGCCTGAAACACGGCTTCGACCACATCCCGGTCGATGCCCCGCCCATGGCCATCCTCTCCGCCACCCTGAGCAACTTGGTGCACTACCACCAGCAGCTCCTGAAGGTGCATGACGAGGAGTCCTTCGAGGAGGCGGCGGCCCGGTTGATCAGCAAGGTCCGCACGATCGCCGCCTTCTCCTACCGGCGCTCCATGGGCCTGCCGTTCATTTATCCCGACCCCAAACACCGCTACTGCGCGAACCTGCTCCACATGATGTTCTCGCTGCCCTATCGCCAGTACGAGATCCAAAAGGAAGTGGAGGATGCCCTGAACCTCATCTTCATCCTGCACGCCGATCACGAGCAGAACTGCAGCACCACAACGGCTCGCGTGGTCGGCTCTTCCCAGGCCAACCTCTTCGCTTCCTGCGCCGCGGCGGTCTGCGCGCTCTGGGGCCCCTTGCACGGAGGCGCGAACGTCGAGGTGCTGGAGATGCTGGAGCGCATCCACCAGGGCGGCCTGAGTCCCGAAAAGTGCATCGAGATGGCCAAGGACAAGAGCAATCCGTTCAAACTCTTCGGCTTCGGCCACCGCGTCTACAAGAACTACGACCCGCGGGCCAAGATCCTCAAGGCCGCCTGCGACAAGGTGCTGTCCAAGCTGGGCATCGAGGACCCCTTGCTCGACATCGCCCGCAAATTGGAGGATCTGGCGCTTAAGGACCCGTACTTCGTCGAACGCCGGCTCTATCCCAACGTCGATTTCTACAGCGGCATCATCCTGCGCGCGATCGGCTTCCCCACGAACATGTTCACGGTCTGTTTCGCCATCGGGCGCCTGCCGGGTTGGATCGCCCAGTGGAAGGAACAGAAGGACGACCCGACCAGCAGGATCTGTCGCCCGCGCCAGATCTACGTCGGTCCCACCAAGACCGACTACGTGGCCATCGGCAAGCGGTAGCCGCCCGGCGAAAAGCGGCTCCCGTCCGCCCCACGCGGTCGTCCCCGTCGCTGGGAAGAAGGCGGGAAAGAGGGCGTCCCCACGGGCGGTCAGGGCTTGCGACAGATCCCCAGCAGCGATCCCCCCAGCGGCATCGAGACGTAGGGCAGCAGGAAACGCTCGGACGCGTAGAGGCATTCGAAGAGTTTCATCGGTGCGGTCGTGCCCGCGGCCAGGTTGCGCCCGTTGCCCGGACCGTTGGGCCACAGCCAGCGCGCGGCGGCCATGGCCGGAAGATTGAAGGTATTCATGTAGGTCAGACGCACGACCTCGAAACCCGCATCGACCAACAGCCTTCGCAGCGGACGACGGCGATATCGACGGAAGTGATGATGGTCCACGTCGTGCTGGCTCCAGAGCATCTTCAAGGCCGGGACCGACAACAGGAAGTACCCGCCGGGCTTGAGCAGCCGCAGGACGCACCGGGCCGCGCCCGCATCGTCCTCGATGTGCTCCAGCACGTCCAAGGCCGCCACCAGATCGAAACTGGCATCCTCGTAGGGCACCTTGTCCGGAATGAAAAACTCGTCCAGCCGTCCCTGGAAGTGCTGCCGGGCGAAGCGCAGCGCCACCGGCGACGCGTCGCCGCCCCAGACGTCCCCGTAGGTTTGCAGCTCGTTCAGATGCAGCCCCACCCCGCAACCCATGTCCAGCACGCGGCCCTTCGGTCGGTCGTAATAGCGGTCGAGCAAACTGAAGATGACGCGCCGGCGCGCCCGGAACCACCAGTGCCTTGGCGCGTGCCGGTACATCTCCTCGAAGAGTTGCGCTTCCACTAGGCCTTCCCCGCGCCCGCGAACGTCCCGGGACCGTGCAGCCTCCGCACCCGCCACATGTCCGCAACCATCTTCAGCGGATCGCGCCAGAAGCTGACGCGCGTCCCCGCCACATCGTGCCAGCTCACCGGCACTTCGACCGTGCGGTAGCCGGCCAGCGAAGCCAGGTACAAAAGTTCCACGTCGAAGGCAAAACCGTCCACGCGCGATGCGGGAAAGAGCCGCTCGGCCGCCGCCGCGCTGAAAAGCTTGAAGCCGCACTGGCTGTCGTGGACGTTGACGTTCAACAGCGCCTGCCGCACGGTCTTGAAAACCTGGCCGATCAGCCAGCGGTGCGCCTTGATCCGCCGCTCGATTCCGGGCGCCGGCAGCGCGCGCGAGCCCACGGCCACATCGCAACCGCCCGCCCGCGCCGCCTCCAGTAACCGCTCGATCTCGGCGATCGGCGTCGAACCGTCCGCATCAGTGAAAAGACGCCACGCGCCGCGCGCCGCCAGCATGCCCACGCGAACCGCATGACCCTTGCCGCGATTCTGCTCGTACGTCAGCAGCCCCAGCTCCTCGGTCTGCCGGGCTTCCTCGCGGACGACCTGCGCGGTCGCATCGCGGCTCCCGTCGTTCACCACCAGCAGCTCGAAGGGTTCTCCACGATTCCGCAGGAACGCGGTGCATTCGCGGAGATGCGGCAGGATCCGCCCGGCCTCGTTATAGGCGGGGATCACCACGGATAGGGCCGGTGCGATGCGCCGGGCGTTCGGCGACGTTTCCAGCTGAACGTAGGGGGGAAGCCTCACGCCGTGCTCCTCGCTATTTCCGAACCACCCTGCCCGCGTACATGTACCCCTTGCCGCAAACCCAGAACCAGAGCGGGGTGTCGGCGGGAACGGCAAAGGTCTCCCCGATCTTCTCCCCGTCGCAGAAAAACTCGATCTGTTGCCCCGTCCGACGGAATCCCAGCAG
>Ga0073932_1005722_pt1 | contig 13270 bp, 9 predicted proteins | sample DewCreD2012metaG_FD_76967 | JGI IMG/M metagenome (GOLD analysis project Ga0073932, IMG submission 76967) | Hot spring sediment bacterial and archeal communities from British Columbia, Canada, to study Microbial Dark Matter (Phase II) - Dewar... ... | reverse complement strand
GCGATTTCCGCCTGACGGATGTGCATGGCCGCGTGGTCCACGACATCGTGGCCTAGTTCGCCTCTTCGCGGTGGGCCCCTGGCGCGGGGGTGCTGGCCGGCAAGCTGGCCAGAATGCCCAGCGCGCTCAACGCTAGGCTGGCACTGGTACCGAACGCTGCCAGGGCCCCCAAACGCTGGTATAAGACGCCGAACAGGACGCTCGCCGGCAGGGCGCCCAGCCCCACGGCGAGGTGGAACCAGCCATAGGCCAGACCGTGCTCGTGCGGCGGGACGATCTGAGCCACCAGGGCCTTTTCTGCGGGTTCCGCGAGGGCGTAATAAACGGCATAAAGGAAAAACAGCGTCCACACCTGGGCAGGACCGGTGGCGCCGGCGAACCCCAGATACGCAGCCGCATAGACCAGCCAGCCTGTGGTGAGCACTGGCCGGGGTGCCAGCCGGTCGATCCATGGGCCGGCCACCTGGCTTCCCACGCTTTTGACGATGTGGAAGCTCGCCCACAGGATCGGCAGCAATTGGGTGGCGACGCCCAATTCTCCCGCGCGCACCAGCAGGAAGCTGTCGCTGGCGTTGCCGAGCGTGAACACGAGCACGGCCCCCAGATACCGTCGGAAGCGGGCGTCGGGCAGCCGCAGGGCCAGACGCGGGCTCAGGGACTCCACCGCCGGGCCGCCGGGCTGTGTGGATACCGCGGCCGCTGGCGGCTCGCGTAGCCCCCAGACTAGCAGCAGGAAGATCGGAATGGCTGGGAGGGCCGAGAGGGCGAAGAGCCACCGCAGTTGGCCGGGAAAGGCAGCGAGGAAGGCGAACGCGACGAGCGGCCCTAGCGCCGCACCGAGGTGGTCCATCGCCCGCTGGAAACCGAAGGCACGTCCACGGGCGTCAGGTGACGCTGATTGAGCGACCAGTGCGTCCCGCGGCGCCGTGCGGATGCCCTTGCCCACGCGATCCACGGCGCGGAGGGTCAACAGGTGCCAGGGAGCCGTACTCAGGCCGATCAGCGGCCGGGCCACGCCCGCCAGGAGGTAGCCGACCACGACGAACGCCTTGCGCTGCCTCAGTCGGTCGGAGGCCGCCCCAGCCCAAAGCTTCAGCAGGCTCGACGTCGTCTCTGCCAGCCCGTCGATCCAGCCGAGCTGCTCCTTGGTGCCTTTGAGCACGCTCAAAAGAAACGTGGGCAACAAGGGGAAGAGCATCTCGCTGGCCACGTCGTTGAGGAAACTGGCCCAGCCGAGCAACACGACATTTCGCGGCAAGCGGCGTGATGCCATCGGGAAGCTTTCGTAGTGGGATCGTCAGCACAGGGAGTGGCGACCGCAGCTTTTCCACGCAATCGCTCGGCGGCAAAGCCGCGCGATGCGGCCAATCGCGAGGGCCACGATGTGGTTGGCAGAGCCAGGCCGTATATTGGTGCCCGTCGGCTGAGGCTAGATCGTAAGTCGGCCGCGGCCCGTTGGGGAGGGTCGCAGCGCGGCGCTGCCTGCCTCGCGGGCCGCCATCAGGATGAAGAATTCGTCATGCTTTTCCATGAGGAGGTTCAACCATGCGTGCGGCAACCGGGTTACGTTTTGTCACCCTCTGCGGTTTGGCGATTGGCCTGGCGCTGGTGGCAGTCAGCGCGCAGGGAGCGTCGCTGGAAGACCTGACGCCACCTCCCGAGGACGGTAAGCTGCGGATCGTCGTGTTCGGCGCGCATCCGGACGATGCCGAGTACAAAGCGGGCGGTTGTGGGGCGAAATGGGCCAGGCAGGGGCATCACGTGCTCCTCTGCTCGGTGACCAACGGTGACATCGGGCATTGGCAGATGGCCGGCGGTCCGCTGGCCGCCCGGCGCACGGCGGAAGTGGCTGCCTGTTCCAAAATCCTCGGCACGACGTCGCTGGTTCTGGACATCCACGATGGGGAACTCGAACCGACGCTGGAAAACCGCAAGCAGATCATCCGCGTGATCCGCAAATGGAAGGCGGATGTCGTGATCTCGCATCGTCCGTGGGATTATCATCCCGACCATCGCTATGTCGGCGTACTTGTCCAGGACGCCGCCTACATGGTGACCGTGCCGTTCATCTGCCCGGATACGCCGCCGCTAAAAAATAATCCCGTGTTCCTGTACTCCAGCGATCGCTTCGTCAAGCCTTATCCGTTCCGGGCCGACATCGCGGTCTCGATCGACGACGTGTTCGATCAGAAGCTGGAGGCGATCCATGAGCTGGCGTCGCAGCATTACGAAGGCGGAGCCAATGGCAGTCCCGAGCACGTCCGCTCCGTCCCCCCAGCCAGCGATGTCGAGGGACGCAAAGCCTGGTTGCGGCGGCAGTGGGAGGCTCGCAGCGGCGGTGAAGCCAACCGCTTCCGGGCAGAGTTGATCAGTTGGTACGGGGAAGCACGCGGTCGGGCCATCCGTTTTGCCGAATGCTTTGAAATCTGCGAGTACGGCCGGCAGCCCAGCCGCGACGAAATCAAGAAGCTATTTCCGTTTTTTGATTAAACAGATCTTTAGCGCTGGCGGTCAGCACCGCCCCCAAGGCCGCTTGCAGCTCTTCCCCAGGCCGCCGCCCGATTGCCCCTACTTTCGAGTAGTTTTTTGAGGGGTCTCAGCGGCTGGTGGCTTGAGGAATTCCTGGAAGCTGACCACCTGATAGGTGGCCAGCATGTCGCCGACCCGCTCCAGGCGTTTGTGGTCTTCTCCGGAGAGCGTCCAGTTGAAGCGGTGCTGGCTGCGGAGTTCGAGCCGTTTGCCAAGCCGCGACGTCGCGGGGATGGTGCGGCGGATCTCGAGCGGAACCAGACCGCGCTCGGCCAGAGCCTTGTTGAGTGCCAGCCGGGCGGCGGGGGGCAGGTTGCCAGGACGGGTGGCGTTGAGCCGGGCAGCCCAATCGGCGAATTGCCGGTACAGGGCGGCGGCCTGGGGCCAGGCTGGCTGCTGCCCGAGCGCCACGTACGACAGCGGTTTGGCGCTGAGGTGCAACTCGGCCAGCGTCTGCCCCTGTTGTTCGACCGTTCGCTCGGTCGTCTCGAACTGAGGGGTCGCACAGAACACGAGCAGCGGGTCTTTTTCCTGGGCGGCGTGGGTTTGCAGGGCGAGCGTGAATTCAAGGATTTCCTGCGTGGTAACCGTCGCTTTGACGCGGCGCCCTTCATCGAGCAGCGTGATGCGGCCGCGCAGCGGGTCGAGCACGGTCACTTCCTGAGGCGTCGTGAGCAGAAAGTCGTACACCATGCCGCTGTGGAAAATCGTCAGGGTTTGAAGCAGGGGCACTCTGTCCTGGTCTTTGAACAGCTCGCTATCGACCCGGAATGCACGTTCCTGGCATCGCGCAAGGCCGCAGATTGCCTCGAGGGCGATTAACGCCCCCGCCAGAAACAGCCGCGTCGTCCCGCTTCGGTTCCACCAGTGCGCAAGCTGCATGGTTTCGACCTTCCGTGTCGGCACATTTCCCGTAGGTCCTTGTCGCACGAGGTCATGACGGCATCTTGAAACGCTTCAAACCCGCTGTCTCAAGACCGCCTTCGTGTGCACAAAGAACTTATGCAAGGTGCGGAGGTTAGCGGCGGAGTGTCCAGACGTCCAGGCCAATCGTCGGCGCCGCCTCGCCGGACTTGCCGAACGGTTGCGATGCCATCAAAGATGGCATCGCAAGGACAGATCACGTGAGATAGCCCCCGGCAGGGATCTCGCTCGACGGGCCGTAAGGCGCCCGTCGTCGCCGCCAGCGCGGGATGCGTCGAGGCATCGAATGCATCGCAGGACCGCGACCGGATTCTCTCCACCCCGCGAAGTCAAGCGGAATCCATTCTAAATCAGCTCTCGGATCGGCTGTACGGAGGGGTCCACGAGGTACTGCGGCCGGCCGCGGAAGTCGAACAGCCGCGGGGCCTTGGCCAGGTCGATTCCCAGGTTGTGATACAACGTGGCGTGCACTTCTTCGAAGGTCACCGGTCGCTCGATCGGCTCGCCGCCCAGCCGGTCGGTTTGCCCGAGCACTTGCCCCGTCCTCATGCCGCCTCCCGCCAAGAGAGCACAAGAGACCCTCGGCCAGTGGTCGCGTCCTGCGTCCTTGTTGATTTTGGGCGTGCGGCCGAACTCGCCCCAGGCGATCACTGTGCAATCCTCGGCCAGGCCGCGCTCGTGCAGGTCCTCGACCAGGGCAGATACGGCCTTGTCGAAAATCGGCAGTTCTTCCTTGGCGTTGCGGAAATTCTGGCCGTGCCAATCCCAGAAGCTGTAGTTGATGGTGACGACCCGCACCCCCGCCTCGATCAGACGACGTGCCAGAAGCAGGTTCTGCGGCACTCGCGGTGCCCCATCCCCTTTGGGTTTGCTCGGGTCGTAATAGCCATAACGCTGCCGTGTTTTTTCATCTTCCTTCGAAATGTCCAAGGCGCTGAACAGCTCCGAGGAGGTAAGGATGCCCATGGCACGCTCGGTGAACGTGTCCAGTCCCTCCATCGTTCGACTGGCATCCCAGTGCCGCCGAAATTGATCGACGGCCTGCAACAGCCGGCGACGATCTCCCAGGCGATCCGTGGTGATTCCTTGCAGGACGAGGTCGTCCCGCCCTTCCCCCATCGGCCGAAAGGCACTGTGCCCCAGCCCCAAAAACCCCGGGCCTGGCTCGTTGTACGGCCTGTGCTGCGTGACGTAGCAAAGGCTGACAAACGGCGGAACTCCCGGTGCCACAGGACCTTGCAGACGCGAAACCGCCGAGCCAATGTGCGGCCAGCCTCCCGCCGGCGGGTTCTGGCTGAGATGTCCTGTGAAGCACTGATAGCCGGCGTGCTCGTCGCGACAACCCACCATCGTGCGGATCGGAACCAGTTTGTCCATGATCCGGGCGAGATTCGGCAGGTGCTCGCAGATCTCGATGCCGGGCACCGCAGTGGGAATCGCCCGGAATTCGCCGCGAATCTCGGCCGGGGCGTCGCTCTTGATGTCGTACATGTCCTGGTGGGGCGGGCCGCCGCATAGGTAGATCATGATCAGCGATTTGTGCCGTCGCTGCGGAGAAGTACCTTGGGCCGTGCTGCCCGTGTTGGCTTGAGCTTCTTCCAAAGCCAGCAGTTGAGCCAGTGTCAGCCCGGCCAGCCCCACAGCGCCGACCCGCACGAAGTCGCGCCGCGACATCCCGTTGCACAGCCGGCGCGATGACCGAGGTCCAAGCAGCGTCAACATCGCAAAGCTCCCTTTTGCTTCTGCGAGGCAGTTTTGGCTTCTGTCAGGCAGGAATTCCGCCTCCGCCAGACGGGATGGCCCGTACCCTATCCCCCCAAACCCGCCGCAGTTCCAGGCGGTTGGCCCTCAGTACGCGTGTGCCCCAGAAGGCCGACTGTTGATTGAATATATCGACCGCTGCTGATCGGTTCAATCTTTTGCCCGGGAATTGTTCGCTTTCCGGCGCTGCGCACCCGAATGGCCATATTTACACTGCGCTTTCAGCGGTGGAGCGCCGAACACAGGCTCAATGCAACGCTGCGACCATGATCGGTCTTTTGGTGGGAACGTGCGACGGCGGGAACCGGCGCTCGCACCGGGACGGGCGGTGGACGCCGCACCAGGGTGAGCTTACGCTGGGGCCTGTGTCGCTTCGGGCTTCACGGGCAACGCTCGGCTCCGCCCGAGCCGTTACTCGGCGGCCACTGCGGTTGTGGACGACACGGCGCCGAGCGCTGACCCAGCCCCATCATCCCAGCCACCTTCCCATAGCCATGAACGCCCAGCAAGCCATCCAGATCGCCATCGACGCCGGCCAAATGATCGCCCTCGGCTATCTCGAAGACCTCACGGACAAGGAGCTGTTCCATCGCCCGGCCCCCGGCGCAAACCACATCAACTGGCAGCTCGGCCACCTGATCGTCTCCGAGCATGAAATGATCAACACGGCGAAGCCGGGTTCGATGCCCCCTCTTCCGCAGGGATTCGCTGAGCGTTACACGAAGGAGACGGCTGCCAGCGATGATCCACGCCAGTTTCTTACGAAGGAGCAGCTCTTGGAGGCGTTCCGCCAACAGCGGGTGGCAACGCTGCAAGCTCTGCACTCGCTTTCGGCTGAGGAACTCGATCGGCCGTCCGGCGTTCCTTATGCCCCCACGGTGGCGGCGCTGTTTTCGATGCAAGGCACGCACTGGGTGATGCATGCCGGGCAATGGGCCGTCATTCGCCGACAGCTTGGGCGCAAACCTCTTTTCTAAAATTTTTCGACTCCGACGCCCTTGGGAAACGTTGCAGGATGCCCGCAACCAGGGTGCAACCGCCCGGGCAGGCGACGAGACTCGGGTAAGGCGTGGTCGAAGAGGCTGTGCCGTCGCGGGAGTGCGGCATTTTTTCGCACTCATCGCACCTGCCATGATTGACGACCGCTTATCGGTGCTTTAAGCTGGCGCCGAATGTTACAATTCTGTTAGTTTTCCTTGTAGCTTTTGTGAGTTTTGAAGGATGCTCGATGCGGGGTCTGGCGTCCGCACGGTGGAGGCATCGGGACATGACGACCACGAACGATTGTATCCCCGCCAATGGGAGGGGTAGCGGCCTGGCTCGGAACGCGTTCACCCTGGTCGAGCTCTTGGTCGTGATCGCGATTATCGGTGTGTTGGTGGCTCTGCTCTTGCCGGCGATTCAAGCAGCGCGCGAGGCGGCCCGGCGGATGCAGTGTGCCAACCATCTGCGACAGCTTGGCCTGGCGTGCCACAATTTCGTCGATGTCCGCAAGGTCATTCCTCCCTCCCGAACGGCCTCGGGCGGCTTTCCTCCGCTGGCCATTCCTCCCAACGCCTACAATAGTTGGGCCCCGTGGCTCTTGCCCTACCTGGAGCAAGGGAACCTGGCCAATATCTACAATCCGCAGCTTCACTTTGGGCATGCCAACAACCGGCAAGCGATCCAGACGCAGATTCAGGTTTTTTACTGCCCATCGACTCCCAAGCAGAAGCGCGTTGTCGATTTCACCAGTACCTCAGGGGGAACATTCAACATCACCGGGGCGGCCTGCACCGACTACAGTGTGATCCGCCAGGTCGAAACCAATCTTTGGACGAATTTCCCCAACGACGTGGACCGCTATACCGATTTCGCCTCGGCAGGGTTGTCGGCGACGAACCTCGGCCCTCACTCGTATAACTCGGGCAGCCAGATTCGCGTGATGCGGTGGGCGTCGGTGACCGATGGCCTCTCCAACACACTGTTTTATGTGGAGGATGCCGGCCGGCCGGACGAATACGTGGCCAACTGGCGGCTGGCAGGCCGCAATTCGGGCGCTGCCTGGGCGGACGAGGCCAATGAGTTCGGGCTCAATGGCTGCAACCCGCCCAATGACACGCGCCCGGGACGCATCGCCGTGAACTGCACCAACGATGGAGAGCCCTACGCATTCCACCCGGCGGGCATCAACGCCTGCTTCTGCGACGGCTCGGTGCGGTTCATTTCCAGCAACATCCCGATCCGCACGTTCGCTCGGCTCACGACGGCCCAAGCGGGCGAACAGATCGGCGATTTTTAAGCAGTCGGTGTCCGCTCGGACGACCGCACGCCTTGCGCGGGGAAACGTGCAGCGTCCCCTGCCGACCGCGATTGGGCGAGCCGCAACCCTCAGGCTGACTTCCTTGCGCTTTTCCGCTATGTTGGCCAGGTCGTGAAAAGAGTCGGCCTTCCCGGCTGGGGCGAAGGTGCCGCGGCAGGTTCCGTAGGGAGCACTCTCGTCGCAGGCCCTGCCGCCCGTCCCCGATGCGCCGAGGGCGGTAACGCAGGTACGCAGGTGTGAAGGCACGCTCCTCGTCAGACGCCCCGCCGTCGCCGGCACCTGCCTCGCGCGTTTCCCGCGGCCAGAGCTCGCTGGGGTCGATCGCGCTGATCACAGGGCTGCAACTAGCGCAGCTTGGCATTCAGCTTGGCATCCAGCTCCTCGCGGCCCGGCGGTATGGGGCTGGCGAAGCGATGGACGCCTACGTCGCCGCGATGGCCTGGCCGATGGTGGTTGCCACCATCCTCTCCGGAGCCGTTGGCTATGTGCTGATTCCCGCCGTGGCCCGGCAGAGGTCCGCAGGCGACCTTCACGCGGCAGCGCTGGTCGGCAGCCAACTGGGGTGGTACCTGCTGCTGGCGAGCCTGCTGATGTCGCTGGCGACCATGATCGCCGCCAGGCCGATCATCGCGCTGTCCTGTCCGGGTTTTCCCGTTTCGCGACAGCTTCTGGCCGCCCGACTGCTGCGGATCCTGGCCAGCCTGATCCTGCTCAATAGCCTGACCAGTTTCCTGCACTCCTTGCATCATGCCCAGCAGCGTTTTGCACGTCCGGCCGTGGCGGGGGTGGTCGGTACGCTGGTGACCCTTGGGTGGCTGGCAACGAGCGCCCCCCATCTGCCGATCGACGATCTGGCCTGGGCCGTGGTGGCGGGCTCGTCGGTCACGGTGGCGACCCTGACTCCCTTGTTCGTGACGCAACTCGCGCAGACCAGTTCCTGGCGCCAGCCGCTGGCCGCGTCGACGAAGAAGGCGATCGCGCTTTGGCTTCCGCTGGTGGCCGGGGCATTGTGTTGGCGGCTGGACCCGCTGGTGGACCGTTGGGCCGGCTCGTACCTGCCGGAAGGCGGCCTTTCGCACCTGGGCTACGCCTGGCGGCTGGTGCAGGCCCTGTCGCAGATCGGGACCGGCGGTCTAGCGATCGTCATCTTCCCGGTGATCGCAGCCCAGGCCGCGGCCCGTCAAGAAGGGGCATTGGCTCGAGAATTGGCCTATGGCCTGCGGCTGCTTCTGGTGCTTACGGTGCCGGTCTGCGTCGGTTTGGGGTGGTTTGCCCAGCCGGTGGTGGCGTTCCTCTTCCAGCGCGGGGCGTTCCAGCCGGCTGACAGCCAGGCGGTGAGCTGGCTGATCATCGCCTATCTGGGCAGCGTGCTGGGCATGGGTGCGGGGGACCTCTTGGCGCGGACGCTGTATGCTCTCAACGACACGCGCACGCCGGTCGTCGTGCACACCCTGGCATTCCTGCTGGCGGCGGCCGGCAAAGTCGTCCTGGTCGGATGGTTGGGAGCTGGCGCGATCGCCATCGTCACCACGCTCATGTACGGCCTGATCGCGGGAATCCTGACCATCGTTTTGCGGCAGCAGCTTGGTGCGGCTATGCTGGCAGGTGTGCCGCGCTGCGCCCTGGAAACCGTGGGCAGCAGCGTGCTGGGATGCCTGGCGGCTGCCGCCACGATGCCGCTTTCCGGACGCTGGGGCGTGCCGGCGGCCATGCTGGTGGGTGCCGCCGGGTACATGCTGGGGCTGAAAGCGGTGCGCAACGAGTTTGCCCTCGCGCTGGCTCGCTTTGTGCCGCGGATCCTGCGCAGGGACCTGCGCCCTTGAATCGTCATGAAGCACTCTCGAGCCGATCCAACCCGTGCCGTCGTGGCGGCATCTCGCTGGCGCATGGGACGTCAGACGATCTATGTGCTGCCGCTGTGGGGACCGATTTATTTCGTGTTCTCGCTGCTCGTCGTGGGCCTGGCACTGCTGGTGGTGGACCGGGTCGTTCTGGTGTGGTTGGAACGGCGCGGCTGGACGGCTGGGGAGCAATGGGCACGGCATAACCGGCTGGTCGAGCAGGAGCACCGCCGCAAGGCTGCCAGCGACGGCTGCACGCCCCATGCCTGGGAAGGTCAGCCACTGCCGCCACGGCAGCCCGACCGCCGGCGGATTCTGGTGCTGGGCGATTCGTTCGTTTGGGGGCCGCCGTATTCGACGCTGAATCACTTGTGGTGGCGTCAGCTCGAAATCGAGCTGGTCCGCCGCGGGTATCGCCACGTCGATGTGCTGGCGGCCGGGCGTCCCGGCTGGTCGACCCGCGATCAGCTCGCCTGTGCCCGCCGGCTGGTGCCTGCGGTGCGTCCGGACCTGATCCTCTGGGGCTATGTCACGAACGATCCCGACGAAAAGATCGTCCCGCAGATCTTCGATGTGCAAGACCAACCTCCCTACGGCCAGCGGATGCGGCGGCTGTTGGCCCGGCTGCTGCCGAACCTGAGCTTCAAGTTCGAGTCGCTACGGGCCCAGAAACTCGAACAGCAGTATGCAGGCCCGCGCTACGGCTACCGCTATCGCGACTGGGAAGCCAGGCTGGTGGAAGGGGAGAATCTCGAGCGCTACCGGCAGACCGTGGCTGAGGTGGGAGCGTGGCTGAAGTCGTGCGGCATCCCCTGCGTGCTGCAGACCCTGCCGAGCTGGCCCAGCGCCACCTACCACGCCCCGCGCTACGCGCCGGTGCTGCGGCTGTGGGAGGAAGCCGGCGTTGCAGTCCACAACATCCTCGGGCCACTGGTGGATCGCTACGGCGAGGCGCCGCTGGCGAGCGTGCAAGCCTTGCAATGGGGCATCAATCCGGCCGACAGCCATCCCGGCCCTCGCATGACCCACTTTTTCGCGACGATGGCCGCCGACTACCTGGAAATGCACCATCGTACGCTCTTGGGCCCGCAGGAGCCGACGCGGCCGCTGGAGCTGGCCATCAACGACTGGCTGCCGGCCGAGCTGAACCTGCAGTGCACCAGGGCCGACGAGCAGTCGGTCACCTACACCTGGTTCTGGCCGGGCGACGTCAGCCGGCTGGTGCGGCTGCCGCTGGACCAGCCGGGCGTCCAGTTCGCCCTGCGCTGGCCGGTGCCGCTGGATCGGATCGAACTGACCGGCGAGGGCCTGGTGCAGGCCGTCGTGCGAGCCTGCTGGCTGGATGCGGAGGAAGGCTACGATGAAAACGTGTGGATCGAGCTGGGCCATGTCCCTGGCCCCCGCGGGGTGTGTGCCGTCCCACCTTCGCGGCGAGGCCGCCCACTGACGCAACTCCGCATCGAGGCAGACGTGCGGCCCGCCCAGGCGCCGCTGACGCTCACACTTCATCGCGCAGCGCCGTGAGAACCACGGGACGCTTGCACAGGCGAAAGATCGGCAATGGTGCGGATTCTGGGCATCTCGGCCTACTATCACGACGCTGCGGCGGCGCTCGTCGAGGACGGACAGATCGTCGCCGCTGCCCAGGAAGAACGCTTCACACGGATCAAGGGGGACGCCTCGCTCCCGCATCACGCCATCGGCTACTGCCTGGACGCAGCGGGAATCGACTTGGAAGCCCTGGACCACGTGGTGTTTTACGAGCAGCCGCTATGGAAGTTCGACCGGCTGCTGACGAGCTACCTGGCCACGGCCCCCTGGGGACTGCGCAGCTTCCTGGCCGCGATGCCGGTCTGGCTGACCCAGAAACTGTGGCTCACCCGGCACCTCGCGCGCGAGCTGGGGTGGCCGGGGCCCATCGCCTGCTGCACGCACCACCTGGCACACGCCGCCAGCGCCTTCTACCCATCTCCCCTGGAGGAAGCGGCGATCCTCACGGTCGATGGCGTGGGCGAGTGGAGCACGGCCACGTGGGGGATCGGACGCGGCGCGCAGATCACGCTGCGGCAGTCCCAGCGGTTCCCCAACTCCCTGGGGCTGTTGTACTCCGCCTTCACGTCCTATTGCGGCTTCAAGATCAACAGCGGCGAATACAAGCTGATGGGCCTGGCCCCTTACGGGCAGCCGCAGTACGTGGACCTGATCCTGCGGCACCTGGTGCATCTGTATGAGGATGGAAGCCTGCTGCTCAATCAGCACTATTTCGACTATGCGGGTGGGCTGGCGATGACCAATCGCCGCTTCCATCGTTTGTGCGGCGGCCCGCCGCGCACGCCCGAGGGCCCGATCGAGCCGCGGCACATGGACTTGGCCGCCAGCGTGCAGGCCGTGCTGGAAGAAGCGCTGCTCCGCCAGGCGCGGCATGTGCACCGCTGCTGCGGCCTTCGCAACCTGGTGCTGGCGGGCGGCGTGGCGCTCAATTGCGTGGCCACGGGCCGTCTGCTGCGCGAAGGACCATTCGAGCGGCTGTGGACGCAGCCGGCAGCCGGTGATGCGGGGGGTGCGGTGGGGGCGGCGCTGTGGCTGTGGCACGCGCAGCTTGGCCAGCCGCGGATCGCGTCGCAGCCGGACGGCATGCGCGGGGCTCTGCTGGGGCCGGACATTCCGCCAGCCTCGGAGGACGACGACGCCATGCTGCAGCGGCTAGGGGCGGTGTGGGAAACCCTCCCGGATGAGGCCCTCATCCAACGGATCGTCGAGGCCCTCGTAGCAGGGAAGGTCGTCGCCCTGGCCCGGGGACGGATGGAGTATGGCCCGCGGGCACTGGGGGCCCGCAGCGTGCTGGCCGACGCCCGCTTGCCGTGCATGCAGTCGCACCTCAACCAGAAGATCAAGTTCCGCGAAAGCTTTCGTCCCTTCGCCCCGATCGTCCTGGCGGAAGATGCCCGGTACTATTTCGATCTGAGGCAGGACAGTCCCTATATGCTGCTGGTCGCTTCGGTGCGCCGAGAGCGGCTGCGGCCGCTGCCCGCGGACGGCCCCCGGGGGCTTGCCCTGCTGAAGTTCCCGCGAAGCGACATCCCGGCCGTGACGCATGTGGATGGCTCGGCCCGCATCCAGACGGTCGATGCGCAGCGGCATCCGTTCCTGCACGCGCTGCTGGTGCGCTATCGCGAGCGGTCCGGCTGCAGCGTCCTGGTCAACACCTCGTTCAATGTGCGGGGCGAACCGATCGTCCTGTCGGTCGAAGACGCCTACCGCTGTTTCATGGCCACGGAGATCGACTGCCTGGTGGTCGGCAACCGGTTCCTCGAGCGCAAGCAGCAGCCCCATCGACCTTTCCATGAGGCCCAACGTGCCGCCTGGCTCCGCCGATTCGACCCTGATTGAACCGCGCCGGGAAGTGCTGCACGGCCCGCAGCCTGGCAGGCCGCCGCACCGCGGGACGTACCTGGCCCGGCGTGCTGCCCGCCTGCAGGCGCAGGCGGTGCGCGCGCAGATCGTCTATGGGCTGACGGTCGGTTGGGTGCTGACGCTGGGCGGAGGCTTTTGGTACTGCTGCGTGCCCAGCCGCCTCGACCCGCTGTGGGCGGCTGTGACCCTTCTGGGCACCCTGCACCTGGCGGCTGCCGTGGTCGTCCCGCAACTGCTGAGTGTCCCGCAGCGGCTGTGGGCGCGACTGGCGCACTGGCAGGGGTCCCTGGTCATGAAAGTCCTGTTAACCCTGATCTATCTCCTGCTGATCTGGCCGGCCGGCTGGCTGACGCGGCGGCAGCACCGCGGCTTTGTCCGCTGGACGGTCGCACCACCACCGGGCACCACGGCCTGGGAGCCGGTGCTCGAACAGCCGGGCCGAGTGGAACAGACCCCGCCCAGCGCCTCGCACAGCCTGCTGTGGTTGGCGCTGGGCGTG
>Ga0073932_1005720_pt1 | contig 13276 bp, 10 predicted proteins | sample DewCreD2012metaG_FD_76967 | JGI IMG/M metagenome (GOLD analysis project Ga0073932, IMG submission 76967) | Hot spring sediment bacterial and archeal communities from British Columbia, Canada, to study Microbial Dark Matter (Phase II) - Dewar... ... | reverse complement strand
TATTCCACGTGGGCCGTGGCAATCGTGATCCCGCGCTCCTTCTCCTCCGGAGCCTTGTCGATCTCTTCGAACGGAACGTAGTTGGCCATCCCCAAATTCGAAAAGACCTTGGTGATCGCCGACGTCAGCGTCGTCTTGCCATGATCGATGTGACCAATCGTCCCCACGTTCACATGTGGCTTCTTCCGCTCAAACTTCGGCTTCGCCATCTCCGCCTCCTGCTTCGGAGCCGCCTCTCGGCGCCTTTCTGTGAAGTCCTTCGGGGCTACCAGCGATAGTGCGCAAAGGCCTTATTCGCCTCGGCCATCTTATGGGTGTCTTCCTTCTTCTTGATCGTGGTTCCGCGATTTGCCGCGGCATCGAGAAGCTCCATGGCGAGCTTCTCGTGCATCGATTTCTCGCCTCGTTTCTTGGCGAAAGAAATGATCCAGCGGATGGCCAGGGAGGTTCTCCTCTCGTGCCGGACCTCGACCGGCACCTGGTAGGTGGCGCCGCCGACGCGCCGAGAGCGGACTTCGAGGACGGGCTTTGCGTTCTCGATGGCCTGCTTGAAAAGCTTTAGAGGATCCTGCTTCGTCCTGGCTTGGATCGTTTCGAAGGATCGATAGAGGATCGATTCGGCAACGCTTTTCTTGCCTCTCCTCATCAAGCCATTGATGAACTTCGCCACCAACCGGTCGCCGTACTTGGGATCGGGAAGAACCTCGCGCTTGGGAACTTCTCTTCTGCGTGGCATGGCTGAAACCTCTGGCGCCGAACCTTACTTGGGCCGCTTGGCACCGTATTTGGATCGTCCCTGCTTTCGATCCTGAACCCCCAACGTATCCAGAACACCTCGGATCACGTGATACCGAACGCCGGGGAGATCTTTGACCCGGCCTCCTCGGATGAGAACGACCGAGTGCTCTTGGAGATTGTGCCCGACGCCCGGGATGTACGTGGTCACTTCCATCCCGTTGGTGAGCCGCACCCGGGCGACCTTCCGAAGGGCCGAATTCGGCTTCTTCGGGGTCGTGGTGAAAACCCGCACGCAAACCCCCCGTTTCTGCGGGCATCGGTCCAACGCTGGAGAAGACTTCCTCTTGGGCAGGCGCCGCCTACCATGTTTGATCAGTTGGTTTATCGTCGGCATGATGCTCGTTTCCTCGCACGAAGCAAAGCCTGAGGGGTAAAAGGAAATTCAATATATTAACCAGATAATTTCAAAGATGTCAAACTCCCTCACTTCGCCGTTTTCAAAGCGCCTGCGGGCGCCGAGGAATCCCCTGCAGGCGAGGCTTCGGTCTTGGCCGGAACCAAGGCTTCGCTCCTCACCCGGATCCCTTGGGTGGCGTATTCCCGGAACCCCGTGCCTGCGGGGATCAGCTTGCCCATGATGACGTTTTCCTTGAGCCCCCTCAGGTAGTCGATCTTACCCGCGATGGATGCCTCTGTGAGGACCCTCGTGGTTTCCTGGAAGGAGGCGGCAGAAATGAAGCTTTCCGTGGTCAGGGAAGCCTTCGTGATTCCCAACAGCAGGGGGTCCGCTATGGCGGGCCTTCCTCCTTGGGCTACGACCTTCTCGTTGACTTCCTCGAAGACGTGCTTTTCCACTTCCTCCCCGATGAGAAAATCCGTATCCCCCACTTCCTTGATCCGGACGCGCCGAAGCATCTGCCGGACGATGACCTCGATGTGCTTGTCGTTGATGCGCACGCCCTGGACCCGGTAGACTTCCTGAATTTCGTCGACGAGGAACTTGGCCAACTCCTTCTCGCCCCGGACGCGAAGGATATCGTGGGGGTTGGCCGATCCGTCCATGAGCGCTTGGCCTGCTTTCACGAAGTCGCCTTCATTGTAGAGGATATGCTTTCCCTTGGGGACGAGGTACTCCCTTTCTTGCCCTTTTTCAGGCTTAATGAAAATCTTCCGTTTACCCTTGGCGTCCTTTCCGAACTGCAGGACGCCGTCGATTTCGGAAATCAGAGCCACTTCCTTGGGCTTGCGGGCTTCGAACAACTCCGCCACGCGGGGCAGACCTCCCGTGATGTCCTTGGTCTTCATGGTCTCGCGGGGGATGTTGGCAAGGGTATGTCCTGCCGGAACATGGTCTCCCTCATTCACGAGCAGGTTGGCGCCCACGGGCAAGAGATACGTCGCGGGATTTTTCGAGTTTGGAATCCTCAGGGTTTTCCCGGTCTCGTCTTTGATCGAGATCCGGGGTCGGTGCTCCACATCCCTGGATTCGATGATGACCTTGCGGCTGAGACCCGTCACCTCGTCGACCTTTTCCACCATGGTGACGCCTTCCAAAATATCCCCGAACTTCACGATCCCGGCGATGTCGGTGAGGATTGGGGTGGAATAGGGGTCCCATTCTGCCAGGACTTGTCCCGCCTTGACGGGCTGGTTCGGTCGAACGCGTAGCACCGCCCCGTAATTGATGGGGTACTTCTCTCGATCATGACCCTGGCGGTCCCGGACTGCGATTTCCGCGTTGCGGTTCATGACCACCAGTTCCGGAAGATCCCCCGGTCGCTCGATATACTTCACATTGAGGAAGTGAACGATTCCGTCGTTGCGCGCCTCGAGAGTGGTCTGCTCGGCGCTTCGGCTCGCGGCGCCTCCGATGTGGAAGGTTCGCATGGTAAGCTGCGTTCCCGGCTCGCCGATGGATTGTGCCGCGATGACGCCAACGGCTTCCCCTTTGCAGACTTTCCTGCCCCGCGCGAGGTCCCTTCCGTAACACTGAGCGCAGATGCCCCGTTTCGCCTGGCAGGTGAGAACGGAGCGGATCTTGACCCGCTCGATGCCGGAGCGCTCGATTTCGCGGGCAAGGGTCTCGTCGATTTCCTGGTTGGCCTTCACGAGGAGGCGGTTGTCGATGGGACTCCGGATGTCCTCGAGCGCCACGCGACCCAGGATGCGGTCTGCGAGGTGTTCGATGATTTCACCGCTTTCCACAAGGCTCGTGACATAAATGCCGTCCAAAGTCTGGCAGTCTTCCTCGGTGATGATGGTGTCCTGGGCGACGTCCACGAGGCGGCGCGTAAGGTAGCCCGAGTTTGCCGTCTTGAGGGCGGTGTCGGCCAATCCTTTGCGGGCGCCGTGGGTGGAGATGAAGTATTGGAGCACGGAAAGGCCCTCTCGGAAGTTGCTCGTGATCGGCGTCTCGATGATCTCCCCGGACGGCTTGGCCATGAGCCCCCGCATGCCCGCGAGCTGCCGGATCTGCTGCGCGCTACCCCTGGCCCCGGAGTCCGCCATCATGAAAATGGAATTGAAGCTCTTCATTTGCTTTTGCTTGCCTTCCCGGTCCTGGACGATTTCCGTACCAAGGGAAGCAAGCATTTCCTTGCCGATGTTTTCCGTGGCCTGCGCCCAGATGTCGATGACCTTGTTATATCGCTCGCCGTCGGTAATGAAGCCCTCGTTGTACTGCTTCTCGACCTCCTTGACTTCCTCGTAAGCTTTTTCCAGAAGCTGTTCCTTGCACTCGGGAATCAGCATGTCGTCGATGCAGATTGAAATGCCCGCCTTGGTGGCGTAATAGAAGCCCAAGTTCTTGAGGCGGTCCGCAAGAAGCACCGTCTGTTTGTTTCCGCAAAGCCGGACGCAGGTGTCGATGAGTTCCGAGACCTCCTTTTTGCCCAAGACCCGGTTGTAGGCGGAAAAAGGGATTTCCGGCGGGATGATCTCGCGAAGGAGGACACGGCCCACGGTGGTCTGGACAAGTTCGCGGTCGATCCGCACTCGGATGGAGGCGTGGAGATCGGCCTGACCGGCATCGTAGGCGATGCGGACCTCGTCCGGGTTGGCGAAGACCTTATCCTCGCCTGCAACGCCGGCTTTCTCGCGGGTCAGGTAGTACAAGCCGAGCACGATGTCCTGGGTAGGGACGATGATGGGTTTGCCGTAGGCGGGAGAAAGAATGTTGTTGGTGGACATCATCAAGACGCGGGCCTCGACTTGGGCCTCCAGGGACAGCGGAACGTGAACCGCCATCTGGTCTCCGTCGAAATCGGCGTTGAAGGCCGTGCAGACCAGCGGATGGAGCTGTATGGCCTTCCCTTCGATGAGCAAGGGCTCGAAGGCCTGAATGCCCAGTCGGTGAAGAGTAGGCGCACGGTTGAGCAGAATCGGATGCTGTTGGATGACCTCAGCCAGGATGTCCCAGATTTCCGGCTTTTCCTTTTCCACCATCTTCTTGGCGGTCTTGATCGTGGCGGCGAGTTCTTGTCGTTCGAGGCGGTTGTAAATAAACGGTTTGAACAGCTCGAGGGCCATTTTCTTGGGAAGGCCGCACTGATGGAGCTTGAGCTCGGGCCCCACGACGATTACGCTTCTGCCGGAATAATCCACGCGCTTCCCCAGCAAGTTCTGCCGGAAGCGTCCTCCCTTGCCTTTGAGCATGTCGCTAAGGGATTTCAAAGGCCGGCGGTTGGAGCCTGTGATGATTCGTCCCCTCCGCCCGTTGTCGAAAAGGGCGTCAACGGCTTCTTGAAGCATCCGTTTTTCGTTTCGGATGATGATTTCAGGCGCATTCAGCTCGAGGAGGCGCTTGAGGCGGTTGTTCCGATTGATGACCCTGCGATAGAGGTCGTTCAAGTCCGAGGTGGCGAAGCGGCCGCCGTCGAGAGGCACGAGAGGACGCAGATCCGGGGGTAGGACCGGGATGACGGTCAGGATGAGCCATTCGGGCTTGTTATTGGAGGTCCGAAAGGCTTCCATGACCTTCAGGCGCTTGGCGATTTTCTTGCGTTTCGCCTCCGAGGAGGAATCCTTCATCTCCGCGCGGAGAGATTGGCATTCCTTTTCCACGTCGATCTGCTTGAGCAACTCATGAATTGCCTCGGCTCCCATCCCGACGCGCAAGGAACTTCCGTGCTTTTCGAGAGCCTTGCGGTACTTGTCCTCGGTCAGGAGCTCTCCCTTCTTGAAATCGCTTTCTCCAGGGTCGAGAACGATATAGGTCTCGAAGTAGAGGACCTTTTCAAGGTCCTTCAGGGTCATGCCGAGTAGCGCGCCGATCCGGCTGGGCAGGCTCTTGAGGAACCAAATATGCGCCACAGGGGCAGCGAGGTTGATGTGGCCCATGCGCTCGCGCCGAACCTTGGATTGAATGACTTCGACGCCGCACTTTTCGCATACGACTCCCCGGTGCCTCATGCGCTTGTACTTGCCGCAGTTGCACTCGTAGTCCTTGGTAGGTCCAAAAATCTTCGCGCAGAAGAGGCCGTCGCGCTCGGGCTTGAAGGTCCGGTAGTTGATGGTCTCGGGCTTCTTGACTTCGCCATGGGACCAGGACCGAATTTTTTCCGGCGAAGCAATAGAGATCTTGACTGCGTTGAAGCGCAGAGGATCCTTGTGCTTGCCACCGTAAAAATTGAACAGGTCTTTCAAAGGATGAGCCTCCCTTTTTTGGAGAGCGTTCGTTACAACATCAGGCCTGCGGTCGGCGCGAGGACGTTCAAGATGGCTCTTCGAGATCGAGGAATTCCACGTCGAGCGCAAGCGCCTGAAGCTCCTTCACCAGGACATTAAAGGATTCGGGCAGCCCCGGCTCCAGTACGTTCTCCCCTTTGACGATGGCCTCGTACGTCCGGGTCCGGCCGGCTACGTCATCGGACTTGACGGTCAAGAATTCCTGAAGACTGTGGGCGGCTCCGTAAGCCTCCATCGCCCAGACTTCCATTTCTCCAAGCCTTTGGCCGCCGAACTGGGCCTTGCCTCCCAAGGGTTGTTGGGTGACGAGGGAGTATGGGCCGATGGACCTGGCGTGGATCTTGTCGTCCACCAGGTGATGGAGCTTCATGAGGTACATGATGCCGACCGTAACCTTCTGGTCGAAGGGCTCCCCGGTCCTGCCGTCAAAAAGGCGAACCTGGCCGCTGATCGACAGGTCCGTGTTTCCCAGAATGGCTTTGATTTCGGCTTCTGTTGCCCCGTCGAAGACGGGCGATGACATATAGATGCCCTTCCGGGCATGGCGGGCGAGCTCGTAAAGGTCGCGTTCAGAGAGGTTGTCGATCCACTTGGCCTGACCGTATGCCTCCTTCAGGGCTTTGCGAAGGGCGGAGGACTGCACGGACTTCTCCAAGAGGGCCCCGATCTTGTTGCCCAGTCCCTTCGAGGCCCATCCGAGATGGGCTTCGAGGATTTGGCCGACGTTCATCCTGGAAGGGACGCCCAGAGGATTCAGAACGACGTCCACGGGCGTTCCGTCCTCGAGATAGGGCATGTCTTCCTCCGGCAGGATCCGAGAAAGGACGCCCTTGTTTCCGTGCCTGCCGGCCATCTTGTCTCCAACGGACAGCCGCCTCTTGATGGCCACGTCGACTTTGACCATCTTGATCACGCCGGGCGGCAGTTCGTCTCCCTTCTTCAGCCGGTTGATTTTCTCCTGAAAGACGAGCTGGATCAGGTCGATCTGCTCGTCGAGGTTCTCCAGGATCTGTCGGACTTCCGCTTCTGTCGCTTCGCCGTCCTTCAACGAGATGTCTTTCCAATAGGAGGGCGGAATGGCCTGGAGGTCCGACTCTTGGATGACCTTGCCCTTGGGAAGGAGGACCGTGTTCTTGTGGCGATCGACGAGAGCGGCAGAAGTTTTTTTGTCCAGGAGAAGTCTCTTCACTTTTTCGTGGGCACTCTCTCGAAGAATCTTGATTTCGTCTTCCATGTCTTTTGTCAGACGGGCGACTTCCTGGTCCTCGATCATTTTCGTGCGGCCGTCTTTCTCGACGCCCTTGCGCGAGAAGACCCGCGCGTTGATCACCGTTCCTTCCACGCCAGGGGGGACACGAAAGGAGGTGTCCCGGACGTCTCCCGCTTTCTCGCCGAAGATGGCTCGAAGGAGCTTTTCTTCGGGGCTCAGTTGGGTTTCCCCTTTGGGGGTGATCTTCCCAATCAGGATGTCTCCGGGCTTGACTTCCGCGCCGATGCGGACGATTCCGCTGTCGTCCAGATCTTTCAGGGCCTCCTCACCAACGTTCGGGATGTCCCGGGTGATCTCCTCCTTTCCGAGCTTGGTGTCGCGCGCGACCGCCTCGAATTCCTCGATGTGAATGGACGTGAAGGCGTCTTCCTTTACGAGCCTTTCGCTGATGAGAATCGAGTCTTCGAAGTTGTACCCCCCCCACGGCATGAAGGCCACGATCACGTTTCGGCCGAGGGCCAGTTCGCCCAAGTGGGTGGCAGGACCGTCTGCGAGCACATCGCCCCGCTTGACCTTGTCCCCGATCCGGACGACGGGCTTTTGGTGGATACAGGTGTTTTGGTTCGACCTGCGGAACTTGATGAGGTTGTAAATGTCGACGCCGGGATCATCCTTCGCAGTTGGGGGCGGGGTGACTTTGACGACGATGCGGGTGGCATCCACGCTTTCGACAATGCCGTCTCGTTTCGCCACGACGGTCACGCCGCTGTCCTTGGCCACGACTTCTTCCATGCCGGTTCCTACGAGCGGGGCCTCGGTCCGCAGCAGGGGAACGGCTTGGCGCTGCATGTTCGACCCCATGAGGGCCCGGTTGGCGTCGTCGTGCTCCAGAAAGGGAATAAGCGATGCGGCGACGCTGACAAGCTGCGTAGGGGAGACGTCCATGTATTCGATCTCGGAGGGCGGCACCATGGTGAACTCGCCCCCGGACCGGGCGGAGACAAGATCTTTGAGAAAACGGCCTTCCGCGTCGAGGGGCGCGTTGGCTTGGGCAATCTTGTGTTTTTCTTCCTCCATGGCGGTCAAGTACCGGATTTCCTTCGTGACTCTTCCCTTCTGCACAACGCGGTAAGGCGTTTCGATGAAGCCGAACTCATTGATCCTCGCATGGGTGCTCAGAGAGGAGATCAGTCCGATGTTGGGACCCTCGGGCGTTTCGACTGGGCAGATGCGGCCGTAGTGCGTGGGATGGACGTCCCGCACCTCAAATCCAGCACGTTCCCGGGTAAGGCCTCCTGGGCCGAGAGCGCTCAGGCGTCTCTTGTGGGTGATTTCGCTCAGAGGATTCGTTTGATCCATGAACTGGGAAAGCTGGCTGGATCCGAAAAATTCCTTGATCACAGCCGAAACAGGCTTTGCGTTGATCAGGTCGTGGGGCATGAGCGTGTCCACTTCCTGAAGACTCAGGCGCTCCTTGATCGCCTTTTCCATGCGCACGAGGCCGATCCGATATTGGTTTTCCAGGAGCTCTCCCACGGAACGCACTCTTCGATTCCCGAGGTGATCGATGTCGTCGACGGTTCCGTGGCCGTTGCGAAGCTTCAGAAGATACCGTATGACCTCCAGGATGTCCTCCTTGCGGAGGATCTGCAGGTCTAAGGGCACGTCGAATCCTAATTTGTAATTGAGTTTCAGACGGCCGACTTTCGAAAGGTCGTACCGCTCCGGATTGAAGAAGAGGTTCTCAAAGAAAACGCTGGCGGTCTCGAGCGTGGGAGGATCTCCCGGCCGGAGGCGGCGGTAAATCTCCAGGATCGCTTCCTCTTGGGAAGCAATCTTGTCCATGAGCAGCGTTTCCTGGAGGGCCGGGCCGATGACATGGTCCTCGAGATACAGGACCGAAAATGAGTTGATCCCGCGCTCGAAAATCGCTTCGAGCTTTTCCTCGGTGATTTTTTCGTTGTATTCGACCAGAATTTCGCCCGTGGTCAGGTCCACGATGTCTTGTGCGGCATACCGGCCGACCACGTCTTCATTTCGGATCGGGATCTTGTCGATTTTTGCCGCCTTAAGCTTCTTGAGCGTACTCTTGTCGAACTTCTTGAACTTTTTCGCCAGAACTTCTCCGGTATCCGGATGGCGAACGTCCCGGGTGACGGGCTGGTCCTCGAGGACGGATGGGTCCAGTTTCTTGGCCAGCTTCTTGCCCTCTTGGACGTGGATCTCCTCTGACCGGTAGAAGGCGCGGAGAAGGTCTTCGGTCGTGTAGCCCAAGGCTTTGAGAAGAACGGTGGCAGGGATCTTTCTTCTGCGGTCGATCCGGACGTATAGGATGTCTTTCGTGTCGAACTCGAAATCGAGCCAAGAGCCTCTGTAGGGAATGATTCTGGCCGAGTAAAGGACTTTCCCGCTATGGGTTTTTCCTTTGTCGTGGTCGAAGAACACGCCCGGGGAGCGATGCAATTGGCTGACAATGACCCGCTCCGTGCCGTTGATGATGAAGGTGCCGTTTTCGGTCATGAGAGGAATCTCGCCGAAGTAGACCTCCTGCTCCTTCACGTCACGGATACTCTGGGCTCCGGTTTCCGGATCCTTATCCCATTTCACCAGTTGAACGGTGATCTTGATGGGAATGGAGTAGGTCATCCCTCTCTGGGTGCATTCCTCCACGTCGTACTTGGGCTTTCCGAGCGAGTATTTGACGAATTCGAGTGAGCATGTGTCGTTGAAATCGCGGATCGGGAAAACGCTTCTAAAGACGCCTTCGAGGCCGATCGGTTTCCGCTTTTCAGGGGGAACCTGCATTTGGAGGAAATTCTCGTACGAACTCTTTTGGATGTCGATCAGATTGGGAATTTCCACAATCCGCTCGATTTTATTGAAACTCCTGCGGAAACGTTTCCGGTGCAGGTTCAAGGGATGCATGCGATTCTCCCGCTACGCGATGACCGGTCGTCTCCCCGAACAGGAGGCAGACGGTCTCTCCGCAAAGGGTCCAAGAATGCCCGTCCACGCGCCCCGGTATGGGCGGGTGCAGCGGCATGATCCCCGTGGTACGATGGCTGGCTCGTCGCTCGGCTGGGATCGGGCAGAACAAGACGGATGCAAGAAAGGAGACGGGGACCGGGGACGTGGCAATTACTTAACCTCCACAGTGGCTCCCACCTCTTCGAGCTTCTTCTTGATGTCTTCCGCCTCTTCTTTGGAAACGCCCTCCTTGACCGGCTTGGGCACGCCCTCGACCAAATCCTTTGCTTCCTTGAGCCCGAAGCCGGTGATCGCTCTGACGACCTTGATGACCTGGATTTTTTGTGCGCCAAAATCCTTGAGAATCACGTCAAATTCAGTTTTCTCCTCCGCTTGATCCTCGGCCTTTGCCGCTGGAGCGGCAGCCACCCCGAAGGCGGCGACTGGCGCCGCCGCTGAAACGCCAAAGCGCTTCTCGAGGTCCGAGATGAGTTGAGACAACTCCAGGACCGTCATGTTCTCAATAAAATGAACGACGTCTTCCCGAGTAAGTTCTGGCATCGTGTTTTACCTCCTCTTCGTGGATGATCAGTCGCCTGCCGTTTTCCCTTTGCTTTCCTCGATGGCGCGAAGGGCCCACAACAATTTTCTCAAAATGCCACTCAGGGCGTTCACCAAGGCTGTGGGAGGACTCTTGAGCGTGCCGAGCAGGGACGCGAGCAGGACCTCGCGAGCTGGCAACTTGGAGAGATCCTCGATCCCGTCCGCAGAAAGGACCTTGCCTTCGAGGAAGCCCGCTTTGAGTTTGAGCTTCGGGTTGTCCTTCGCAAACCGAACCAGGGCCTTGGCCGGCTCAACGGGATCCATTGAAGTGTAAGCGATTGCGGTCGGTCCGGCGAGATAGGGCTCAAGATCCTGCAAAGGGGTGCCACGGATCGCCCGCTTGGCCAGCGTGTTTTTCACCACGTGGATTTCCGCTTTCGAGGCGCGTAAGCTGCGCCGAAGGGCGGAAATCTCTTCGACGTTGAGACCCTGGAAGTCCGCGAGACAGAGCAGCCTGGCCTGAGCAAGTGCTCCCGAAAGGGCCTCTACTCTCTGTTCTTTTTCCGATCGGTTCAATTTTTCACCCCTATTGCACGAGATCCGTGTGCTATCAGAATCAGCGGACCAGCGTCCGGACGCTGGCAGGATCGATCTTGACCGAGGGCCCCATGGTGCAGGAAACGGCGATCGTCTTCAGATAGGTTCCCTTGCTGGAGGCTGGCTTTGCGCGCACGATGGCCTCGAGAAGAGCCAAAAGATTGTCCCGAAGCTTGTCGGGGCCGAAAGAAGCTTTTCCGATCGTCACGTGCACGTTGCCGCCCTTGTCGACCTTGAATTCGGTCTTGCCAGCCTTGATCTCCCGTATGGCTTTCCCCAGTTCGAACGTCACCGTTCCCACCTTCGGGTTCGGCATGAGACCTCTCGGCCCGAGGATCTTGCCGATCTTCCCCACAACGGACATCATGTCCGGGGTTGCGATGGCTTTGTCGAAGTCGAGCCAGTTCTCGTCCGATATCTTCTTAACGAGTTCTTCTCCCCCGACAAAGTCCGCTCCGGCCTCTTGGGCCTCTTTGGCTTTTTCCCCCTTGGCAAAAACCACGACGCGCACGGATTTTCCAATTCCATGGGGAAGAAGGACCGTGCCTCGGACCATCTGGTCAGCGCGCCTTGGATCAACGCCCAGTCGAGTCGCCACGTCCACGGACTCGTCGAATTTGGCATACTTCAGACGGGGCACCCATTCGAGGGCTTCTTCCACCGTATACCTCTTGGAGGAATCGTACTTGCTCTTGACTTCTCTGTATTTTTTGCCTCGCTTCGCCATGGCCGTTTGCGATCGCCTCTCTTGGGGACCGGAAGGTTATCCTTCCGCCTCGATGATGTTTAGACCCATGCTCTTCGCTGTTCCTTGTATGATGCGGTAGGCGTGGTCCAAATCGACGGCGTTGAGATCCTGAAGCTTTTGCTTTGCAATCTCCATCACCTGGGCTCTTGTGACCGTGCCCACACTTTCCCGGCCCGGCGCGTTCGCTCCCTTGGCGATGCCTGCAGCCTTTTTCAGGAGGACAGACGCCGGAGGTGTTTTTGTGACGAACGTAAAGGAGCGGTCGGCGTACACCGTAACAACGACCGGAATGAGCATGCCCTCCTGGTCTTTCGTCTTGGCGTTGAAGGCCTTGCAGAATTCCATGATGTTCAACCCGTGCTGGCCGAGTGCGGGGCCGACGGGCGGAGCAGGATTGGCCTGACCCGCGGGCACGAGCAGTTTGACCGACGCGATCACCTTCTTGGCCATGATTCCCAGCCTTTTCGCCTGTTGGTTGCGTAAAGGACGACGGACGCCTTCCTCGGCAGAGCCCTCAGCTCTTTTCCACCTGCATGAAGTCGAGCTCCACCGGGGTGGGCCTCCCGAAAATGCTCACCGAAACGCGGAGCTTCCCCTTGTCTGGCTTCACTTCCTCCACGATGCCGTTGAAACTGGTGAAGGGACCGTCGATGATTCTGACAGCTTCCCCCTTTTCGAACACCGTCTTGGGCTTGGGCTTCAGGGATCCGTCAGCAATTTGCTGGGTGATCCGATTGACCTCCTCCTCCGGAATGGGGGCAGGAGAAGTGGTGCCGCCAACAAAGCCCGTGATTTTTGGAGTGTTCTTGACGATGTACCATGTCTCCTCGTTCAGCTCGACATTGACGAGGATGTAGCCGGGGAAGAACTTTCGTTTAGCTTCCTTCTTCTTCCCCTTGACCATTTCGACCACCGTCTCGGACGGGACCAAGATGGGACCGAAAAGATGCTCCTTCCCGAGCTTGCGAATCCGTTCTTCCAGGTTCTGCTTGGCCTTCATCTCGGACCCGGAATAGGTATGTACGACGTACCAGTTTTTTGCCATGGCCCGGCCATCGCTGAGCGAGGGGGTGAATTCGAGATCAACTGAGCATGAGGCGCAGGAGCTTGGACAGGACGAAGTCCGCGAAACCCAGATAGAAAGACACAAAAAGAACGACCACGAGCACCACGCCCGTGGATGCCGCCACCTCCTTACGGTTGGGCCACGAAACCTTCTTCATCTCAACCCGGAATTCGGCCAAGAATTCCCTGATCTTATCAAGCATCGTCCGCTCCATAGCTGGAAAAGCGGAACTTCCGCAGAGGCCGACAGGCATAGGCTCCTGCCTGGATCCCCAACCGCAAGGTGAACATCCTTTTGGCAGGCCAGGAGGGATTCGAACCCCCAACACCCGGATTTGGAGTCCGGTGCTCTACCGTTAGAGCTACTGGCCTAGAAAAAACAAGGAACAATTTACTTGGTCTCCTTGTGAAGGGTGTGCGTTCTACAGAACCTGCAATATTTCTTGAAGGCGAGCTTGTCCGGCTTTCGCTTCTTGTTCTTGGTCGTGCTGTAGTTTCTGCGTTTGCACTCGGAGCACGCCAGAGTGATGATGTCCGCAGGCATTGTATCTCGTTTCCCCCTCGCCTATTCGATGATTTCGGTGACGACGCCTGCGCCCACGGTGCGGCCGCCTTCGCGGATGGCGAAGCGGAGTTCTTTTTCGAGGGCTACAGGCGTGATGAGCTCGACGGTTGCGTTGATATTGTCTCCGGGCATCACCATTTCGACGCCCTCAGGAAGC
>Ga0073932_1005718_pt1 | contig 13277 bp, 11 predicted proteins | sample DewCreD2012metaG_FD_76967 | JGI IMG/M metagenome (GOLD analysis project Ga0073932, IMG submission 76967) | Hot spring sediment bacterial and archeal communities from British Columbia, Canada, to study Microbial Dark Matter (Phase II) - Dewar... ... | reverse complement strand
GGACACGACTGAAGCCGAGCTGGTGCGTATGATGGTCGGGCGACAGCTGGCAGACGTCTTTCCGTCGCCCGCCGTGAGGAATGGCAAGAAGATCGCGTTGCGGGTGCGCAATCTATGCTGCGGCTCCTTGGTGAGAGACATTTCGTTTGACCTGTTTGCCGGGGAGGTGCTTGGGGTGGCTGGACTGGCAGGATCCGGACAGACAGAGCTGGTGCGAGCCATCTTTGGCGCCGACAGCGATGTTGTCCGTGGCACTGTCGAGCTGGAGGGCCGCAAGGTCTGTTTGTCGTCACCAAGGCGCGCAATCCAGGCCGGTGTGGCAATGACACCCGAGGACCGCAAAGGACAGGGCCTGTTGCTCAGCCTAAGCGTCCGCCACAACATCACCTTGCCAATTCTGCGTCGCTTCCGACGCTTTCTGGTAATATCAGAGCGGCTGGAGCAAGCGGCAGTTCAGCGGATGATCGACGCACTAAACATCAGAGTCAGCGGAACACACCAGATCGTCAGTCAACTGAGTGGTGGTAACCAACAGAAAGTGGTGTTGGCGAAGTGCCTGAGTTCCGGCCCTAAGGTCCTACTGCTTGATGAACCCACGCGAGGAATTGATGTTGGTGCCAAATTCGAGATTTACAGGCTGATCCGAGATCTTGCGGAGCGCGGAACTGCAGTTCTGTTCATTTCTTCTGAGCTGCCCGAAATCCTGGGCATGAGCGATCGCATTCTTGTGCTCAGTCGGGGTCAGTTGATGGGAATTCTGGATCGCAGTGAGGCAACTGAGGAGCGAGTGATGGAGCTGGCGACGGGCGTGTCGGCCTGTCCGCCGAACATAGAAGCGGAGGCATCCCAGTGATTCAGACTGCCAGGGCAAATAGTCTGGTTCCAACTGAGCCGCTCCGGTTGTTCCTGCGATCTCACTCGCAATCCCTCGCCCTGCTGCTGGTGTTGGTTGCTCTTTTGGGCATCGGAAGCCTCTTGTCACCCAACTTCAGCTCGATGCGTAACATGCTGAATCTCGCACGAAAAATGGTGATGATCCTCACCATGCTTGGCATTGGGCAGACATTCGTCATGTTGGGGGGTGGCATCGACCTGTCGGTGGGTGCTCTGGTCAAGTTGGTCGGCATCTACAGCGCCGGCATAATTATGGGTGAGTCCAACAGAGTTGTGCCGGTCTCTCTGCTTTGCCTTGGAATCGGTGCTGCGGTCGGGCTCATCAATGGCCTGGTGGTCACGAAACTGCGAGTTGCTCCGTTCATTGCTACACTGGGCATGATGTCTATTCTGCGCGGTATCGCCTTTGGCTACTCGACGACGCCGATCGGCTCGGTGCCGGAATCAATGCGCTTTCTGGCACGCGGCGAGATTGGACCCTTGCCGGTGCCTCTGTTCTTCGTCGCCTTCTTTCTGGTGGGGGGATGGTTCGTGTTGCGCTATACTTCGTTCGGTCGCCATATCTATGCGATCGGAGGCAACGAGGAGGTAGCGCGGCTGTCCGGCATCGAGGTTGACAGCACACGCATCCTCACTTACGTCCTGTCGGGTCTGTTGGCCGCGATCGCCGGTCTCTTCATGGTAAGCCGCATGGGCGTCGGCGAGCCAGACATCGGCGAAGGACTGGAGCTCGACTCGATTACAGCTGCCATCCTGGGTGGCACAAGCCTTGCTGGTGGCGTCGGCGGTGTCTGGGGCACTTTGGGTGGCGTGCTGATTCTCGGCCTGATTGACAATATTCTGAATCTGGCGCGCGTATCCTCGTTCTACCAGCTGGTCGTAAAGGGGCTCATCATCTTGGTCGCAGTGTCACTATATCGGCTGGACCGGAAGTAGCCAGTCGGTACTGGTGTCACGACACAGACAGGAGGCATTGCTGCAGTGAAATCACACAACTATGAGATGGCTACCATGACCAACTTGCAGGTCAAAGATTACCTCGATAGCGGCGGCACCATGGTGCTGGTGCCGACTGGTGCAACCGAGCAGCACGGTGCCTACGGACCGATCGGGACAGACCGGTTCATCGCCGAGGAGATTTGTCGTCGCGTTGCGCCATCGCTCAACGCGTTGGTGGCGCCGGCGATTCCGTACGGTCTGTCCATTACGCACAAAGGTGCGCCGGGGTTGGTCTACGTGAAGATCGAGTCCTATATGGCCTATGTCCAGGACATTGTTCTTGCCCTGAACGAGGCCGGCTTCCGTCGCATCGTCTTCCTCAACGGGCATTATGATAACGCAGCGGGAATCACCTTCGGTATACGCAGCATCTATGATCGGCTGGCACCGGGGACATTTGCCTTCTGTGTCAACTACTGGGAGGCAATGAAGCCTGAGGACGCGGCCACCTATCTGGGGTGGGAAGCCGGTCTGCACGCGAACATCGGTGAGGTTTCTGTGATGTTGGCTATCAATCCCGACAGTGTGGATATGTCAGAGGCGGTCGCAGGCTGGCCATCACCGCCATCCGATATCGAGACCGATCCATTTGCCGCGACCCTGGCTGCCATCCTGCCGATTCCCGGGTCAATGCTAAAGGTGACCCCGACCGGTGGGTGGGGTGACCCGCGCGAGGCGACGGCCGAAAAAGGTGAGGAGTACTTGCGGATGATTGCTGATGCAGTCGTCCGGTTTGTGCGGGACGTCGAACACACCTATGAGACAATGTTTGGCCCATCCAACCGCAGGTGACATTGTGGAATAGACCGATGAGTGGGGAGATCTCTCGTGGTTGAATACGCAGGCCTGAAGCTGAAGAATCCAATTATCATTGCATCGAGCCCGTTGACGGCCAAGGTGCACTTGATGCGGAAATGCGCTGAGAGCGGCGCAGCGGGAGCGAGTGCGAAGCTGACTTTCATCAAGCAGCCCTTCTACGGCAGCCTGCGGATGTACAACAACATCAAAGAGGGCAGTATCGTCTGCCACGACCGTCGGCTGGACTTGGAGGAGGGCCAAGCGCTGATCTCCCAAACGCGCGCGACCATCAGCGACTTCATCATCTTTGCAAACATCACCCACGCCGCTGAGGACCTGGATGGCTGGTCATTGTTGGCCAGGAAAATGGAAGAGGCAGGTGCGCACGCGATTGAGGCGAATATGATTTGCCCCAATCTGGGTATGACAGCCAGGCGCCTGGGTCAGGCAGCGGCCCCGACCGGAGGGGGTTCGGTGGGGCAATCGGTGCAGAGCGCCGCGGCCGTTACCCGTGTGCTTAAGGAATCGGTGCGCATTCCCGTTATCTGCAAGCTGACACCCAATGTGACCAACATTGCCGACATTGCGGCCGCGTGTGAGGAAGCCGGCGCCGATGGGGTATGCATGGCCGGCGGCCAGCTGTCGCTTCCACCAATGGACATCTACAATCCAACTGCGGTCTATCCCCTTATGGACGGTGCCGCGATGGGCAGCTTGGGCGGGCCGGCCAGTCGGCTCATGGGCTTCGCAATGGTGGCTTCGACCGCTCGTCGGGTATCGCTGCCGATCATTGGCGGCGGAGGCATCGAGAAGTGGGAACACGCTGTGCAGTACATGATGTGGGGCGCCACACTGGCCACCATATGCACGGCGATCATGTGGCGCGGATTCGAGATCGTTCCCACTATGATTCGCAAGATGGAGCGTTTCCTGGAGAGCCAAGGCTACAACGGCTATGAGGATCTCATCGGCCTGTCGCTGCCCACATTACGAGCGGCTCGCGATCTGGAGCCGATAGTAGGTGCACCGATGGTTGATGCTGAACTGTGTAACGGTTGTGGCCTGTGCCTCAAGCCCGGCCACTGTGACGCTATCCGGATCGAAAACGGACTGGCCACTGTGTATACAGAGAACTGTGTGGCGTGTGGAATCTGCGTGGCGGTGTGTCCGCGCCAGGCGCTGAGGATGAGCAGGACGGGGAGCAGCTGACCATGTCATCATTGTCAACGCCACGCGTTCGGGTTGGGCTGATCGGTGCCGGATTTGTCGCGAGCATCCACGCACGGGCGTACCAGCGCATCCGCGACATTCGTGTTGACATCAATGCGGTAGCGGGTGTGCCGGCCGCGGACGCAGAAGCCTTCGCCGCTCAATTCGGAATTCCGCGTGCGTACGATGACTATCGCCGCGTCCTGGATCGTGACGATATTGATCTGGTGGATCTATGCGTACCGAACAACCTGCACGAACCGTTTGTGATTGCCGCGGCTCAGGCCGGCAAGCACATCATCTGCGAGAAACCGCTGACAGGTTACTTCGGTGCGCCGGGCGAGGAACACGTTGGTCGGACTGCCAAGAAGGATATGCTGGATGAGTCGTTGCGCAGCTGCGATCGTATGCTCACAGCCGTGCGGCAGGCAGGCGTTAAGCTTATGTACGCTGAGAACTGGCTGTATTGCCCCGCCGTTCAGAAGGCGATGCGACTGGTAGAAGCCAGCGGTGGCACGATACTGGAGATTCGAGGTCAGGAGTGCCACAGCGGGTCCCACGCCGGTTATGCCAAGAGCTGGAGGTATGCCGGGGGAGGCTCGTTGGTTCGACTGGCGCCTCACCCGATTGGCACGGCAGTCTATCTCAAGCAGCAAGAAGGCGTTCGACGCAATGGAAGCCCAATAGGTGTGGCCGCAGTCACCGCAGAGGCCGGAGACCTGAGCAAGATGCCATCCTTCCAGTCCGAGACGAAAAAATATGTCGTTGCTGATTGGCAGGATGTGGAGAACTGGTGCCTGTTGGTAATGACCTTTGAAGATGGAAGTCGGGCCACGATCATGGCATCCGATATTGTGTTAGGTGGAATGGAAGATACGCTGCAGATTATGCTGTCTAACGCGCGCGTTGACTGCGATATGACGCACAGTGGTATGTTGCGGGCCTTTGCTCCTGAGCCACACATATTTGGCGACGAGTATATTATGGAAAAGGTAGGTACCAAGGCTGGCTGGAGCTATCCCAGTGTGGATGAGGAGTGGCTGCTGGGCTATCCTCAGGAGGTTCGCGATTTTGTTGAGTGCGTGGCATTTGACCGACAACCGTTGGCCACAGCCGAACTGGGGCGACAGGTGGTTGCTGTCATCTATGCGGCGTATCAGTCGGCTGAAGAGGGCAGAAGAGTACATCTGACACAGCCTTCCGCGGCCGTGCGTTGATCCGCGGCGCTACAGAACGAGAACAAGCGCGTGCGGAGGAAATCTGATGTCCAATATTCCCTGTTCTGAGGAGCGATACGAATGGCACGTTTTGATCGGTTGCGGGTGTTGAACACGGTGGTGAGCACCGGACTGGTGCCGGTGTTCTACCACGGCGATGTGGAGGTGGCGAAGAAGACCGCCACGGCGTGCGTGGCGGGTGGCTCGCCGGTGGTCGAGTTCACCAACCGGGGGGATTTTGCGCCCGAGGTATTCAAGGAGTTGTCACGCCACCTGGCCAGGGAGGCGCCCGAGGTGATCCTGGGGGTTGGATCGGTGGTGGATGAGCCGACGGCGGCGCTGTACATTGCCTACGGCGCCAACTTTGTGGTCGGTCCGATCCTGAACGAGGCGGTGGCGCGGCTGTGCAACCGGCGCAAGATTGCGTACATGCCCGGCTGTGGCAGCGCCTCGGAGATTTCGTATGCCGAGGAGCTGGGCGTCGAGATTGTCAAGGTGTTTCCCGGCAGTTCGGTGGGCGGGCCGGGGTTTGTCAAGTCCATCCTTGGGCCGACGCCGTGGACGCGGATCATGCCGACGGGTGGCGTGGATGCGACGTATGACAGCCTGAAGGCGTGGTTCAGCGCCGGTGTGGCGGCGGTGGGCATGGGCTCGAACCTGGTGACGAAGGAGGCGGTGACGGCGGGCGACTGGGAGGCGATCAGTCAGAAGGTGCGCCAGGTGTTGGACTGGATCAAGGAGCTGCGCGGCGAGCCGGTGTTTCTGGGCATCGAGCACGTGGGGCTGTATCCGACGGCGGGGGCGAGCGGGCAGGCCATTGCGGAGTGGTATCGGCAGCGTTTCGGCTTCGAGGTGAAGGAGGGGACGTCGTCGTTCTTTGTCAGTGGTAAGGGAGCCGGTCGGATCGAGGTGATGAAGTCGGGTGAGACGGAGCGTTGCCACGTGGCGGTGCGGGTGTCGAACTTCGACAAGGCGGTTGAGGCGCTGCGGGCACAGGGGGTTGAGTTCGAGGAGCCGAAGATCAAGGGGAATGTGAAGGCTGTCTTCCTCAAGGAGCGCGACCCGGCTGGCAATAGCGTCCATCTTCTCTGGCAGGCGTGACGCTATGACAGCCGATCTAACTCAACCGCAACCGGTGCGGCTGCTGGGCCAGGGGGTGAGAGTATACGCCGACCGCCAGTCGCTCGGTCAGGCGGCAGGTCTCGATGTAGCCGGACGCATCCGCCAACTGTTGGCCACACAAGAGCAAGTGACAATTGTCTTTGCGGCAGCACCATCGCAGAACGAGTTTCTAGACAGCCTGGCGGGAGCGCGCGATCTGGATTGGGCGCGCGTGGTGGCCTTCCATATGGATGAGTACGTAGGGTTACCCCCGGAGGCCCCTCAGCGTTTTGGCAACTACTTGCGTCAACGTATCTGGGACAAAGTCAGACCGGGTTGCGTCCACTACCTGGACGGCTGTGCCCCGGATCCAGAGGCCGAATGCGTCCGCTACAGTGACTTGCTGCGTATTAACCCGGTGGACATAGTGTGCGCCGGCATTGGTGAGAACGGACACCTGGCCTTCAACGATCCGGGCATCGCCGACTTTGTAGATCCTCAATTGGTCAAGGTGGTGCCACTTGCTATTGAGTCGCGAGTGCAGCAGGTCCACGACGGTTGTTTTGCCACGCTGGACGACGTGCCGACCCACGCGTTGACACTGACTGTGCCGGCGCTTATGGCGGGACGTTGGATCTACTGCATGGTGCCCGGGCCGACCAAGACAGCGGCAGTGACGGCGACCCTTAGCAGTCCCATTACACCGGAAGTACCGGCGACAATTCTGCGCATTCATCCACGCGCCGCGTTGTACTTGGATCTGGACTCGGCTGCAGGCATGCTCTAGTGGTTTTTTCGACAACTGATCCGCTTCCACAAGCGAGACCATGTTGATTCCATCTCCGCTTCTCTCTTAACAAGGTATCACACCAGATGGACATAAGACAGCCGTTTGATTTTTCCGACAAGGTGGCGGCCATCACCGGCGGCGGGGGTGTGCTGTGTGGTGCGCTTGCACACAGCCTGGCTGAGTGCGGTGCGGCAGTAGCAGTGCTGGATCTTAACCTGGCAGCTGCTGAGAAGGTGGCAGCTCATATTCGCGAAAGGGGCGGGAGCGCGATCGCAATCCAGACAGATGTGCTTGACAGACAATCGCTGACAAAGGCCGCGGACGAAATATGGGCCAGGTGGGGCAAAGTGGACTACCTGATAAACGGCGCTGGCGGTGCCAAGAAGGAGGCCACCACCGGGCCCTCCCTGACTTTCTGGGATCTACCAGAGGATGCGGTGCGTTGGGTATTCGATCTGAACTTCATGGGGACATTTCTGGCCTGTCAGGTGTTCGGACGCCGCATGGTCGAACAGAACTGCGGCGCGATTCTGAACATATCGTCAATGGGCAGTTTCCGCCCCCTGACACGCAGTGTGGCCTACTCAGCCGCCAAGGCAGCCGTTACCAACTTTACGCGCTGGCTCGCAGTGCATATCGCGCAGGAGTACTCTACTGCGATTCGTGTCAACGCCATCGCTCCTGGCTTTTTCCTGACTGAGCAGAATCGGTTTCTGCTGGTGGATGAGGCAACAGGCGATCTCACGGAACGCGGTGGACGCATCATTGCCCATACGCCGATGGGGCGCTTTGGGCGACCAGAGGATCTCATCGGTCCGGCGCTTTTGCTTCTCTCAGACGCAGCGGGCTTTGTGCACGGGACTACGCTGGCTGTGGATGGTGGCTTCGAGGCCTATGGAGGGGTCTGATGGCAGAATCAGGTCATAAGGCTGTTCTGGTAGATTACGACGAGGACCTGTTTGCACCCGTCGGTTTTGAGGCGGCGCAGCTGGCCGCCGCAGGTATTGAGTGGGTGGTCGGCCAGCATCGCACGCCGGAGGCAGTCGCAGACGCAGCCCGCGACGCGGATGTGGTGTTGGTGCAGTCGGTGCGACCGCTGCTCACGGCGGAGGTGATCGGGCAACTGGCGCGGTGTCGCTGCATCGTGCGGCTGGGGATCGGATACGACTCGGTGGACGTCGCCGCGGCCACGGCGCACGGCATCCTTGTGTGCAACGTGCCCACCTATTGCGTCGAGGATGTGGCCGATCACGCGCTGGCGCTGCTGCTCGAGAGCGTGCGGCACATTGCGCGTCAGGACCGCTGGATTCGGGCGGGCCGCTGGGACCGCACCGGAGCAAAGCCAGCGCGGCGGCTGAAAGGCTGTACGCTCGGGCTGGTGGCCTTCGGGCGCACGGCGCAGGCGCTGGCCGAGCGGGTCAGCGGTCTGGGAATGACGGTGGTGACTTACGATCCCTATGTGGATCGTGCCACCGCCGAAGCGCACGGCGTCGAAAAGGTGGAACTGGATGAGTTGTTGAGGCGGTCAGACTTGATCTCGGTGCACGCACCGCTGTCCGAATCCACCCGCCACCTGCTTGGAGATCGTGAGTTTGGTCTGATGAAGACCGGCGTGTTCATCGTTAACACCAGTCGCGGCTCGGTGATAGATGAGGGAGCATTGGTGCGGGCGCTGCGCTCGGGCAAGGTGGCCGGTGCCGGTCTGGATGTGTTTGAGCGAGAACCGCTGGCATTCGACTCGCCGCTGCGGCAGTTTGAGAACGTGACCTTCACGCCGCACGTTGCGGCCAATTCGGAGGATAGCCGCGCCGACCTGTATCGAGCCGGATGCGAGATCACCATCGCCGTGTGCGCCGGGCGCTGGCCCGAATCGGTGGTCAACCCCGAGGTGCGTGCTCGAGCGCGCGTGGACTTTGCCGCAGCGGGCGCCTGACGAGCGGATGATCGGGTTCTGACCGGAGATCACAGGGCGAGGGCTCATCGCACACTTAACCTCGTGCAGTCGCGCATTCCAGAAACTTGACATAAGGAGTTGCTCTAACAATGAACAAGAAAGTAGTGACGTTTGGCGAAATCATGATGCGGCTGTCGCCGCCGGGCTTTCTGCGCTTTGGACAGGCGCGGTCGTTCGACGTGATCTACGGAGGGGGCGAGGCCAACGTGGCGGTATCCCTGGCAAACTTCGGCGTCGCTGTGGACTACATCACGCGGCTGCCAAAGAACGATCTGGGGGAGGCTTGCCTGATGTTCCTGCGCCAGTATGGCGTGGGGGTGAGCAAGGTGGTGCGCGGTGGCGACCGCCTGGGCATCTACTTCCTGGAAAACGGCGCGGTGCAACGCGGCAGCAAGGTGATCTACGACCGGGCGGGGTCATCCATCGCGACGATCGAGCGGGGTATGGTGGATTGGGATCAGGCGTTCGCCGACGCGGACTGGTTTCATTGGACCGGCATCACGCCGGCCATCTCGGCCAACCTGGCCGATGTGTGCCTGGAGGGCATCGAGGCGGCGCGAAGGCTGGGCCTGACGGTTTCGTGTGATCTGAACTATCGCAAGAACCTGTGGAAATGGGGCAAGAAAGCGTCCGAGGTGATGCCGGAGATGGTGAGCCTGTGCGACATTGCCGTGGGCAACGAAGAAGATGCTGATAAAGTGTTCGGCGTTCGCGCGCCCGAGACCGATGTGTTGGCCGGCCGGGTGGAGGCGGAAAAATATCGGACGGTGTGCGAGGGATTGAAGGAACGCTTCCCGAACCTGCGGCTGATCGCCATCACGCTGCGTGGTTCATTCTCGGCCAGTCACAATAGCTGGTCGGGGGTGTTGTGGGACGAGGGGGCTTTCTACACCGCGCCGACGTATGACATCACCCACATCGTGGACCGGGTCGGCGGCGGCGACGCATTTGTCGCCGGGCTGATCTACGGCCTGCGCACGTATGGGGAAGATCGGCAGAAAGCGCTCAATTTCGCTGTGGCAGCGTCTTGCCTGAAGCACTCGATCGTGGGCGATTTCAATATGGTCAGTGTGGCCGAGGTCGAGGCGATCGTAGGGGGCGACGTCTCCGGCCGCGTGTCACGGTAGCAATTGAAGATCATACCTCGTTCATAAGGAAAGGAGACAGCGATGACGCTCAAAGTTGGCATTGATCACTACTGCTTCCATCGTTTCTTCGGTGAGGTCTATCCTCAGCAACCGGCGCCCCCCTTCACAATGACGCTGGAAGACTACCTCAACTTCGCGGCTGAGCTCAAGGTAGACGGCATCACACTGGAGTCGTGTTTCATTCCCCGGCGTTCCGACGCTGGCTACTTGCGCGCGGTGGGCGCATTCATTGCCGATCACAAGATGGATTGCGTTTGGGGATGGGGGCACCCGGACGGTTTGGAAGGCGGCAAGAACAAGCGTCAGTACCGGGAAATGGTCAAGGAGTTTGAGTACGCCCGAAACACGGGTGCAACGGTTATGAAAGTCGTCGGAAGCAGTCTGATGTTTCGCAAAGAGCCCCACGGCCCGCAGATCAGACGCCTGACCCGAATGTTCAGCGAGGCGGTCAGAATCGCGCAGGACTATGACATCAAGATGGCTGTGGAGAACCATATTGATTTCACACACGAAGAGATCCTGCAATTGATCGAGGGTGTTGGGTCGCCATACTTGGGTCTGAACTTCGACACGGGTAACTTCCTACGCCTCTTGAGTGATCCGATCAGGGGTGCTGAGAAGCTGGCCAAGTACACACTGGCAACCCACGTCAAAGACCTGAAGGTGCAGCGAGGTGTCTCGCCCGAAGAATGGTACTTTTTCTCGTGCACACCAGTGGGTGACGGCTACGTTGACAATCGGCGGCTCGCACAGCTGCTGAAGGACGCCAACTTCCAGGGTTTTCTGGCGGTCGAGATTGACTTCTTGCATCCTGACTATGACAACGATGAACATGCGGCAGTGCGCAAGAGTGTGGAAGTGTTGCGCCAGATAGTGTCGGAACTCAGCTAGTAGGCGGAATTTCAGTCAGTTTGCACCGTGGCGAGAGGAGACAACTTCGATGAAAGAGATGAATGTGGCCATCATCGGCTACAAGTTTATGGGCAAAGCGCACAGTCACGCCTGGAAGAACTCAGGACTGTTCTTCGATCTGCCGATCAAGCCAGTCCTTAAGGTGGCCTGTGGCCGACATGCCGAGCCTCTGCGGGAATTTGCAGACCGCTGGGGCTGGGAAGAGATAGAGACTGACTGGCGAAAGGTTGTAGCCCGAAAAGACATTCACATCATTGATATTGCGTTGCCGACGAATCTGCACAAGGAGATCGCAGTTGAAGCCGCTCGGAACGGGAAGCATATCTTCTGCGAGAAGCCGATGGCGATGAACGTGGCCGAGGCAAAGGAGATGTTGCAGGCTGTGCAAGCAGCCGGCGTGACGCACTACATCAATCACAACTATCGCCGGTGTCCGGCGGTGCAACTGGCAAAGCAGATGATTGACGAGGGCCGAGTAGGCCGGGTGTTTCACTGGCGCGGTGCCTACTTGCAGTCATGGATCGTTGATCCCAGCTTTCCGCTTACGTGGCACCTGCGTAAAGAGGTGGCCGGCTTTGGACCACACTATGATCTCAATTCCCACAGTATTGACCTGGCCCAGTTTCTGATAGGCGACATCAAGCGGGTCAGCGCTATGACAACCAATTTCATCACCGAACGGCCTCTGCCGGATGAAGTAGCAGCGGGGACATTCAAAGCTGCCACTACGAAGGGGGGTGGAACCGGCAAAGTCACGGTCGAAGACGCTGCTTTTGTTCTGGCCGAGTTTGCGAACGGCGCACTGGGCAGCTTCGAAGCGACGCGGTTTGCGCCGGGCCGCAAGAACTTCAACTACTTTGAGATATACGGTAGCAAGGGCAGCATCCTTTTTGACCTTGAGCGCATGAACGAGCTGCAGTATCTCTCGCTTGATGATCCGGAATACGCGCAGGGCTTCCGCACCATCCTCGCCACCGAGCCGGTGCACCCCTACGTGTCACATTGGTGGCCACCCGGGCACATTATTGGCTACGAACACGAGTTCCATCACGCGGTCGCTGACTTTCTGACGGCGGTCGACACCGGCCAACCCATTCGCCCCAATTTTGAGGATGGACTCAAGACGATGAAGGTGCTTGAGGCGGCACTGCGCTCGGCCGAGTCCGGCAAGGCAGTGGTGGTCGAGGCGTAACGCGCGCGAACCCAAAACACATGGTCCTGCGAAGGGCGCGCAGGAGCGCGTTGACATCGCGAATGGTAGTCGTGGCCGCCGGGCTGTCCATCTGCGTGGACTTCCCGAGGTCCCTGCAGGGGGACAGCCCGGCGGAATGCCTTCCAGCCTGACCTGCGGTTGCGTTGGTTTGACAGAGCATTGATTATGTGTTACATTAGGTGTCGCATAACAAATATTATACGACACATTGTATCAGAGGCCATCCCGTGACAAACTGTCATCCCTCAGGCCCGGTCGGGCCACGGCGCGACCGCTGGCTCAACCGCCGCACGCCCAGCAGCTGTGGCATCTATTGGCGCCGCACGACACGGCAGCGCTTTCCGTGGTCGGCACCGACCCCAACACGTGTCAGGTGCGGTGAAAGGACCATCAGCGCGGACCGGCATCTTTCAGCGCGGTTCTGGCAGGCCATTCCGGCCGTGATGTCAGACGCTCCGCCCTGCCGACCACCGCACACAAGTGATCATTATGTCAAGTAGTGTGCCGACCACGATTGGCGACCACATCGAACGCTTTCTGGAACAGCGAGCGGCGCGCTCGCCACACACCGCCCGCACCTACCGCACCGGCCTGACACATTTCTCCAGTTATCTAAGTGAACGCGGCATTGCGCTGACAGATTCCCCTGCCCTGCTCACGCGCGCCGTGGCCCTTGACTTCATCCCCTGGCTCGCGCGCCAGCGCTTCACGCCTGATCCGACATCGCCGCAACGGGAGCTGTCTATGCGCAGCCGCCAGCTGTACGTTCGGGCTGTGTCGGGGCTCTATCGCCAGCTGGCGCTGGAGGGCACCATCCCCCTCGCCTACGGCGACTACGCGGCCCTGAACACCGAGATGAACAAGGCGACCGCCTTCCGGCCGCCGCCGATCGAGAAGCGGCTGCCATCGGACGGTGTGATCGAGGCCATCCTGGAGGCGGTCAGTCAACCGCCGCGCGAGCTGGGCCGCTCCGACCTGGGTGAGGCGCAGCGGCGACGGCTGGAATTGATCTGGCGGCGCGACCAGGCGATCGTTCAGTGTC
>Ga0073932_1005717_pt1 | contig 13277 bp, 8 predicted proteins | sample DewCreD2012metaG_FD_76967 | JGI IMG/M metagenome (GOLD analysis project Ga0073932, IMG submission 76967) | Hot spring sediment bacterial and archeal communities from British Columbia, Canada, to study Microbial Dark Matter (Phase II) - Dewar... ... | reverse complement strand
GCAATTCAACATCTCGGCGAGCAGCACATCGCGGTCTTCCTGCTCCAAGTGCTGCTTCTGCTGGGGTTGGCTCGCGGGCTGGGGTGGGCGCTTCAGCGCGTGGGCCAACCTGCTCTGCTGGGCGAGATTCTCACGGGGGTCATCCTGGGTCCTACGGTGCTCGGGCGGCTCGCGCCGGGCCTCCAGGCGGCCATCTTCCCCGCGGGCGCGCTTCAGTGCGCCATGCTTGAGACAGTGGCGTGGGTGGGCCTTCTCCTGCTGCTGCTGAGCGCGGGGCTGGAGGTGGACGTGAGCGTGGCCTGGCGGCAGCGTGGCGACGCGCTGAAGATAGCGCTCAGCGACATCGTGCTGCCGATGGCCGTCGCCTTTGTGCCGGCCCTGCTTCTGCCCGATCGCTACCTGGCCGCTCCATCGCAGCGGGTGATCTTTGCGTTCTTCATCGCCACCGTGATGACCATCAGCGCGCTGCCGATGACGGTGAAGGTGCTCCACGACCTCGATCTGCTCAAGAGCGACCTCGGGCTCCTGGCGATGTCGGCCCTCACGATCAACGACATCATCGGCTGGGCGGTGTTCACCCTTGTTCTCGGCTTCGCCACCCAGGCTCGGCTCGACCTTGTGCACGTGACGGTGGTGCTGGGCGGCACCGTGGTCTTCGCCGCGGCGTGCATGACTATCGGACGCTGGGTTGTGGGCCGCGGCATCGCGTGGGTCCAGCGCCAGGGGGAGAGCGACGCGGGGATCGTCCTCACCTTTGTGTGCTGCATCGGCATCGCTTGCGGCCTCCTCACCCAGTGGATGGGGGTCCACGCGCTCTTTGGGCTCTTCCTGGCCGGCATAATGGCGGGCGACTGTCCCGCCCTCTCCGAGCGCACGCGCCACGTCATTGCCCAGATGGTCTACGCAGTCTTCGTGCCCATCTTCTTCGCCAGCATGGCGCTGCGGATCGACTTCCTCGCGAACTTCGACCTTCTCCTCGTCGTCCTCTTCAGCGCCATCGGGGTGTTTGGGCGTTACCTTGGGGCCTGGGTGGGCGCCCGCATGACGGCGCTCTCGCCCTCGGACCGCGTCACCATCGCCATCGCGCACACCCCAGGCGGCAGCATGGAGATGATCATGGCCCTCGTGGCCCTCCAAAGCGGCCTGATCACTGTGCGGGTGTTCGTGGCCATTGTCTTCGCGGCGCTGGCCTCCTCGGTCGCCCTCGGCCCCTGGATGGCGTGGTCTTTGCGCCGGCGGCGCGAGGTCAACGTCCTCGACATCTTCCTGCGGCGCGCGACGCGGCTGGACCTCCGCGGCGCGACACGCTGGGAGGCCATCCGCGAGCTGTGCGAGGCCGCCGCCGAGCACGAGGGCCTGCCCGACGCCGACGTCCTCGCCGCCGCCGTCCGCGCCCGCGAGGAGACCGCCGGCACCGCCATCGGCGAGGGCATGGCCGTGCCCCACGCGCGCCTGCCCGCCATTGCCCGGCCCGCCGTCGTCTTCGGCCGCTCGGTCGCCGGCCTGGACTGGGACTCGCCCGACGGCTTGCCCGCGCACCTCATCTTCCTCATCCTCACGCCCGCCGACGACCAGGGCATCCAGGTGCAGATCCTCGGCGCGCTCGCCCGCGGCCTCGGCCAGGAACCTGTCCGCCAACGCCTCCTCGCGGCGCGCGACGAGGCGACGGCCTGGGCCACCCTCCGCCAGGCCCTTGCCCAGCAGAGCCTCGTGCGCCCAGGCAAGCCCCCATCGCGCCAGGGTCAGTGATCGGTGGAGCACGCTCAGCGGAGTGCCTGCGCCACGGCACTCGCCAGGCCCACAGGGTCGGCGGCCGGGCCGCAGCGGTCGGCTCGGACGGCCCTCGATCCGTCGGGGCTGAGGAGGATTGCGCGCAGCCGCAGCTCCTGACCCGCCAGCTCGGCATAGGCGCCCAGAGGCATTGCGCACCCGCCACCGAGCGCATCGAGGAGCGCGCGCTCGGCCGCCGTGGCCGCGGTTGCCGCGGGATCGGCAATCGCCGCGGCGAGGGCCGCGGCCTCGCTGCCCGCGCGGGCCTCGATGGCCAGCGCCCCCTGGCCAGGGGCCGGCAGCATCAGTTCGAAGGAGAGCGCCTCGACGATCATCCCTGCGGGCTCTCTCGTTCGCCACTCGCCACTCGCCACCTGCCCTTCGGGGGCCGCGAGCCCGAGGCGCACGAGGCCCGCGCAGGCCACCACGATGGCCTCGCATTGCCCTTCGGCGAGCTTTCTCAGCCGCGTGTCGAGGTTCCCCCGCATCGGCACGATGCACAGGTCTGGCCGCGCTTGGCGCAACTGGGCCTCCCGCCGCGGGCTGCTCGTGCCCACCCGCGCCCCACGCGGGAGGGCGAAGATGCGCGATTCCTCGTGTCGTGTCTTGGCCCTGCACTCCGCATTCCGCACTGCGCATTGCGCAATGATCAATGCGTCGTTCGCCGGCGCCCGCCGGGGCACCGCGGCCACGGCGAGGCCCGCCGGCAGCCGCGTCGGCAGGTCCTTCAGGCTGTGCACCGCCAGGTCAATCTCCCCGCCGAGGAGGGCCTCCTCGAGTTCCTTCGTGAACAGCCCCTTGCCGCCGATCGCGGGGAGCGGCTGGGTCCTCTGCCGGTCGCCCGATGTGGTGATGTGCACAAGCGTGCACGCCAGGCCGGGGTGCGCCGCCACGAGCGCATCGGCGGCCCACTGGGCCTGCGTGAGCGCCAGCTTGCTCGCGCGCGTCCCGATACGGATTGGCGATTGGCGATTTGCGATTTGCGATCGCCCCCGAGAGGTGCCGCTCGGTCCCACGGTTGCCACTCGCCCCCACGCCCGCCCCATGTTATGGCGGCCCCCGCCGCGAGTCAAGCCCGCCGCGGAGCCCTTGCAGTGGGGCACGCAAGCGGCTATGATCTGGGCGGAGGGATGGGGGTGAACATCCCTCTTGCAGGGGCCAACAGGGGCAGGGAGAGCGAGATGAAGGGCGTGAGGCATCAGGCGGACGTGTGCGTGGTGGGCGGTGGGATGGCGGGCCTGTGCGCGGCACTCGCCGCGGCCCGCCACGGGGCCAAGGTGGTCCTGATGCACGACCGCCCGGTCCTCGGCGGCAACGCCTCCAGCGAATGCCGCGTCCACATCTGCGGCGCGGACCGCCATAACCATATCAAGAACATGCGCGAAACCGGCATCCTGGAGGAGATTCGCCTGGAGAACCTCTATCGCAATCCCAACCGCAGCTTCTCGGTGTGGGACGCTGTGCTCTATGAGAAGGCGCGGTTCCAGGAGGGGCTGACGCTGCTGCTGAACTGCTCGTGCCACGCGGCGGAGATGGACGGGGAGCGCATCGCAAGCGTGACCGGCTGGCAGCTCACTAGCGAGACGGTCCACACGGTCGCCGCGCGCATCTTCATTGACTGCTCGGGCGACGGCATCCTTGCCCCGCTGTCGGGCGCGGAGCACAGGATCGGCCGCGAGGCGCGCCACGAGTATGGCGAGTCCATCGCCCCCGAGGTCGCCGACCGCAAGACGATGGGCATGACCTGCCTCTTCCAGAGCCGCGAGTATCCCACGCCCCAGCCCTTCACGCCGCCCCCCTGGGCCTATCGCTTCGAGCGCGACGAAGACCTGCCCTACGGCGCCGGCGGCCACCGCTGGTGGACGATGGGCTACTGGTGGGTCGAGCTCGGCGGCGAATATGACAGCATCCACGACACCGAGATGCTGCGCGACGAACTCCTCAAGATCGCCCTCGGCGTCTGGGACCACATCAAGAACCACGGCGACCACGGCGCCGACAACTGGGCGCTCGAGTGGCTCCAATTCCTCCCCGCCAAGCGCGAGGGCCGCCGCTACCTCGGCCACCACGTCCTCACCCAGCGCGACATCGAGGCCGGCGGCCGCTTTCACGACACCGTGGCCTACGGCGGTTGGAGCATGGACGACCACCACCCAGCGGGCTTCTGGGCGGCAAAGCTCGGCGCGCCCGCCACACTCTTCCACCACGCCCCCTCCCCCTACGGCATCCCCTACGGCTGCCTCGTCTCGCGTAACATCGCCAACCTGATGTTCGCGGGCCGCAACGCCTCCTGCACTCATGCCGCGATGAGTTCCACCCGCGTCATGGGCACGGGCTGCTCTATGGGCCAGGCCGCCGGCACTGCCGCAGCCTTGGCCATTCGCCTGGAGACCGGCCCCAGCGGCGTGGCCGACCACGTGAGCGCCCTACAGCAGCTCCTGCTCCGCGACGACTGCTACCTCCCAGGCGTCCCCCAGCGCTTCGGCCCGCTCACCATGCAGGCGAGACTCATCGCCTCCCAGGGCGACCCCGAGCCCCTCCGCGACGGCGTCAACCGCCCGGTGGGCGAGGAGATGCACCGCTGGCCATGCCGCGCCGGCGACTGGGTCGCCTACGAGCTCGCCCGCCCGCAACACGTCGAGTCCGCCACCGTCGTCCTCGACAGCGCCCTCCACAAGAACATCCAGATGAGCTACCACCAGCGGGACGACCAGCTCACGCGCCTGCCCGAGGAGCTGCCGCGGGCGTTCTGCTTTGAGGGCTTCCGCGATGGCGCCTGGCTGCCGCTGGCTCACGTGGCCGACAACCGCTCCCGCCTCATCCGCATCCCCATAGGCCAGACCCTCTCCGCCGTACGCTTCACCCTCGACGGCACCTGGGGCGCCGCCGAGACCCACCTGTACGCTTTCTACCTCGACTAGCCGCTGGAGCGGGCTGAAAGCGAGGTCAGATCTTCAAACTCCCATTGGGCGTGGCCCCTCTCAGGCAGGACAACCTCCATTGCCAGGCACCGTCACCCAACGGCCGTCATGCTGAGCAGGGCGGAACGGAGCGAAGAATCTGTCGAAGGTGCCAAGCGGGTCGCCAGTGGGCACTCATGTCACGTCATGGCCTCCCTTGAAAGGTTCCTCGACTTCGCCCGCCTTAAGCGGCGAGCTCCGCTCGGAATGACAACGCGGCAGCCTCTGTGAGAGCGGCACCTCGATGCCGCTCTCAACCCCGGCTTCGTTTGGCCCCCGGCGCGCAACTTATCACAAGCGCCCTCGGCCTGCGAGGGCCGGGGTCAAGGGTGGCGACAGAGGGCCAGGGGGTGTCGTGGGGGCAGCCGGTCCTCGCAGGGTTCGTGGCCATAAGGCGAGCGCTGATCAGGGTTTAGGAGCGCGGCAACAGAGGACCAAGTCCACACGCGCGGGTTGGCCCTCTGTGCCGGCGGGCGGTCAGGGGCGTCGGGTGGACGTGAAGGGGCCTATGCCTGGAGGACTTTGACGCCGTAGCCGGGCAGGTGGGCGGTGGTGTGGATGGCTTCGCCGGTGAGGAGGTCGGTGTAGGGGGCGGGGCCGAGGGGGACTTCGGCGGGCGCGGGGTTGAAGTTCATGAGGAAGATGAAGCGGCGGGTGCCGTCGGTGCGGAGCTGGGCGCTGACGCCGTGGGGGAGGTCGGCGTCGAGGGCGCGGAGGAGTCCGAGCTGTGTGGCGAGGGCGCCGTAGAGGTCGGCGAGGAAGCGCTCGTCGTTGCGGGAGGCGATGTAGAGGGCTCGGCCCTGGCCGAAGCGGTTGAGGGTGAGGGCAGGGCGGCCGGCGTAGAAGTCGTCGCGGTAGGTGGCGAGCACGTCGGCGGTCTCGGCGTGGATGAGTGCGCATAGCTCGCGGGCCTCGTATTCGCCGCTGAGGCCCAGGCCGTTGTCGGCGGCGGGCACGATGGCGTTGCGGTCGGAGTCGTGGAGGGCGTCAATCTCCTCGTCCCAGATGCCGAGGAGCTTGCGGAGTGGGCCGGGGAAGCCGCCGAGGAAGCACAGGTCGTTTTCGTCCACGATGCCGGTCCAGTAGGTGGCGACGAGTGTGCCGCCGGCGGCGACGAAGGCCTCGAGGCGTTCGGCGACGCCTGGGCGCACCATGTAGAGCATGGGGGCGATGAGGAGCTTGTAGCTGGCGAAGTCCTGGTCCATGTCGAGGACGTCGGTCGGGATGGCGCGTCGCCAGAGCTGGCGGTAGTGGGCGAGGCAGTCGGGGAGGTAGCCCTTGTCGCGTCGGGGGCCTTGGGCGTCGTTGAGCGCCCAGAGGTTTTCCCAGTCGTAGATGATGGCGGCGTCGGGTCGGACGGTGGTGCCGATGACGGGGTCGAGCTTTTCGAGGGCGAGGCCGACCTCGGCGACGTCGCGGAAGACGCGGGTGGCCTCGTGGCCGCAGTGGTCCACGACGGCGCCGTGGAACTTCTCGGCGCAGCCGCGGCTCTTGCGCCACTGGAAGTACTGCACCGTGTCGGCGCCGTGGGCGACGGCTTGGAGGGAGGCTAGCAGGTGCATGCCCGGCCGCTTGAGCTTGGCGACCGGCATCCAGTTGGTCATGCTCGGGGTGCTCTCCATGAGCATGAACGGCTTGCCGCCCTTGAGCGAGCGGTTGAGGTCGTGGACGAAGGCGACCTCGGCGGCCAGGAGCCAGTCGGGGCGCGGGCCGTGCCAGAGGGGATAGCTGTCCCACGAGATGACGTCGAGGTGTGGGGCCATCTTCCAGTAGTTGAGGCCGGGATAGGTGCCCATCATGTTGGTGGTCACGGGCACGTCGGGGGCGAGGCGCTTGAGGGGGGCGATCTCGGCGCGCATGAAGTCGGTCGTCTGATCGGTGACGAAGCGTTTCCAGTCGAGGTTGAGGCCGTGGATGGCGCCCTCGCCGATGGGGCTGGGGGGCTCGACCTGGGACCAGTCGCTGTAGGTGTGGCTCCAGAAGGCGGTCCACCAGGCGAGGTTGAGGGCGTCGAGGGTCTCGTAGCGCTGCTGGAGCCATCGGCGGAAGGCGTCGCGGCACAGCTCGCAGTGGCACTCGCCGCTGTATTCGTTTGAGACGTGCCAGGCGATGAGGGCGGGGTGGCTCCTGTAGCGCTCGGCGAGGCGGGTGTTGATGAGGCGCACTTTTTCGCGGTAGATGGGGGAGGTTGGGCAGTGGTTGTGGCGGCCGCCGTGGAGGCTGCGGGTGCGGTCTGGGCGGACGCGCAGGACCTCGGGGTATCGCTGCGAGAGCCAGGCGGGCCGCGCGCCGCTGGGGGTGGCGAGGACCGCGTAGGCGCCGTTAGCCGCTAACTTGTCCATGATGGCGTCGAGCCAGGCGAAGTCGAACTGGCCTTCGGCGGGCTCGAGGCGCGCCCAGGCGAAGATGCCCACGGACATTGCGTTGCAGTGGGCGAGCTTCATCAGCCGCATGTCCTCGTCCCACACCTCGGGCGGCCACTGGTCGGGATTGTAGTCCCCGCCGTGCAGGAAGTGGGGGCAGCGGGGGTTGATGGGGGGATAGCGGTCGGGCATGGGGGCCTCCTCTCGTCGTCCTGAGCGGGCGTCGTGTGAGGGCATGAGCATTCTACCCCTTTGCGCCCGCGTGTCAACGCGCTGAACGCCGGATTACGACTCCCCGCTATGGGAGGACATGCACCCCTTCTCTCTCCTGCTCGTCCTCGTCCTCGTTTCTCCCTTCTTCCCGTCGTCGTCCTCGTCGTCGTCGTCGAATCTGAGGTCCCTTCAGCTCGAAGATCGACGACGAGGACGACGACGGCCACGACGATGGCTCAGTACGTAGCTTTCGCTGGACTGGAGGCCATCATCGAGCGCCTGCTCTGCGGCCTTGACAGGGCGGGCGCGCCCATTATACTGGGGCGCACGTCGAGGAGGAGCGATGGCCGAGCAATCAGCCCTTGACCACCCTCGTGTAACCTGGCGGGCGGCCTGGATCGTCGTGGGGCTTTACCTCGCGGTCGTCACGGCCGCGGCCGCGCTCCTGCCGTGCCCCGACCCGGAGACGCACGGGACGCGGCTGGCGGTGTGCCTGCTGGCCATTGAGGTGTTGGGGATTGGGATTGCCGCGCCGTTCCTGGCCGCGCGTGAGCTTCGGGGGCCAGTGGAGCCTGGAGGCAGAGCTGGGGCCGGGGCCGGCGCGCGCTGGCTGGCCGTGCTCGTGCCGCTCGTGGGGATGGCGGTGGTGAGCGCCGCGGTCGTCGCCGCTGCTGTCCGAGGGGCAGTGTCGGGCGTGGCGCTGGCGTGGGCGCAGGTGTTCCTCTTGAGCTTCGGGTTCCTCATGGCGGCCCTGACGTGCCTGGCAGCTCGGCTTGGCGCTCGTGCGACGACGGCTCAGGCGTTGGCGACGCTGCTGGCGGTGGCGATGGTGGGCAACGTCTTCTTCGCCAACTCATTGGTCGAAGCGGCGACCGCCGAGCGGGCGAAGATGGCGGTGATTGACGCCGTGCTGTGGGGCAACCCGTGGCTGATCGTGGCCGGCTCGCTCCTGGAGGCGGACCCGCTGAGGAGCGAGAACCTCTACTCTTGGTCGGTCCTCATCTACTACGGCTTCCAGTACCCCGGGGCCGGCCTGGGCGGCGTGGGCGCCAGAGCGGTGCTCGTTACCTGCGTCTACGCCGCTGCGGGGGTCGTGGCCCTGGCCGCGGGTTGGCTGATTGGGCGGCGCCCAAGGCCCGCTCAATAGCTGTCCGCGCATCGGACAGTTGGTGTCCTGTGGCAGCCGTCGCTCGAAACCTCTAGGCCCCCAAGTTCCTGTGCCGCAATAGTTTACCCGCTCCCCTCTGGAGGACGGGGCTTGGCACGGAAGTTGCTCTCCGCCCAGAATGGGGAGGTGCACGACAGCCTAGTCTTAGGAGTGACGATAATGCTGGGACGGCTGCTGCTCGCGGTGTTGGCGTCTTGTGGCGTGGCGTTCCTGGGTTGCTCAACGGAGAGGGAGCCTGCGGCGAAGGCCCCGTCCGAGCCGCGTGGGTCCAGTCAGGTCGCGGCTAAGTCAGCTTCCGTTGAAGCCGCCCCCTTAGTCGAGCGCGCCGACAGGGCGATGCGCCTGGGCGCGCAGTGGCTCCTCAAGCAACAGAAGGACGACGGAACCTTCGGCGGCCCCGCCGAAGTGGGCAAGACGGCCTCGTCCTGTCCGCGCTCCTGGCCTCGCCCGATGCCAATGCCCTCCGCGGCGACGCAAGGGTAAAGAAGGCAGTCGCTTACGTCGTCTCGATGCAGCAGCCTGATGGCTCGATCACCACCCCCGGCGAGAAGGGGCTGGCGAACTACCAGACCAGCGCCGCAATCGCCGCACTGGTCACCTACGGCGACCCCGCGCACAAGCCCATCATAGCCAAGGCCAGGGACTTTCTCCTCAGCATCCAGAACAAGGAGGGGGTGGACAGCGGGAGCTGGGGCTATAACAGCGACAAGCGCGGCGACCTCTCGAACACCCAGTTCACCCTCGAGGCCCTCAAGGCTGCCGGCCTCGACGAGAACTCCGAGGCGTTCAAGAACTGCCTGGCGTTTCTCCAGCGGTGCCAGAACCGCTCGGAGTCCAACGATCAGCCCTGGGCGGGCAACGACGGCGGCGGCATCTACTACCCAGGCTCCTCCAAGGCCGGCATCATCAAGCTGGCCGACGGCAAGGTCATCTACAAGTCCTACGGCTCAATGACCTACGCCCTCCTGCGCGGCTACCTCCTCGTGGGTCTCAAGCCCGACGACCCCCGCGTCCAGGCCGCCCAGAAGTGGATAGTCGAAAACTACACCTTGGACCAGAACCCCGGCATGCCGGACGACCAGAAGCTCCAGGGGCTTCTCTATTACTACCTCTCCATGGCCAAGGCGCTCTCCCTCCTCAAGACCCCCGCCATCGAGCTGCCCGATGGCACCAAGCGCTTGTGGGCCCGCGACTTAGCGGAAAAGATCATCTCCCTTCAGGAGCCCGAGGGCTCCTGGGTCAACGCCGCCATGCGGTGGATGGAGAACGACCGCGTGCTCGCCACGGCCTACGTTCTCTCTGCCCTGGGCGAGTGCCGCGCTGTCCTGGCCCAGCCCTGAAACCAGCCCTGTCACCTAACCGCCGCCCAGCAACTGTGATTCTGACAAGTCGCCGCACTGCGAGAGGCTGACGCCCATCATAGGCACGGCGCCCCACGCCTTGCGATAGCCCCTTGACAGAGGATCAACTTGGGAGGCGGAGGCCACTGAGCCCCTGTTCTCCGGGAGCGCGCCCAGGTCGCAAGTGTCTATGGGGCTGGCACTTAGGGAGTGTGCCAAGAACTGGCACAGAGGATCAAATCCTTGCGCACACAGTGATCCTCTGTCCCGTGTCGGTGTCGGCAATGCCCTAGGCGCCCGCTATTTCGGTGGCCGGTGGTGTTGCGCCACGCTGGGGCTCAGAATCGGTCGAAAAGCGAAACCGGGGGCGGGTCAGAGGGCTCGACACTTGACAGCGGGGGCTTCTTTCGGTTCTGATAGTGCGATGAAAGCTCCCGACTGGTTCGTGCGCAACGCCGGCGCGGGGGGTCAGCCCGCAATCAGCTCTGTGCTTTTTCGGCACCGCAGGGGAGAAACGGATGCGAGGAGCACCCATCTTGTTCACTTGCGCCTGTAGGCTCAGGAGAATCAGATGGGCGCAGTCCGTTTCGGACACCACGGGGGGGAGGGCGGGTAGGGGCAGGTTCCCGTGCCTGCCCGAACTCGATGACGCGCCACAACATGGGTGGGCGGGCACGGGGACCCGCCCCTACCTGGTGTCCGAGACGGACCACGCCCGAATCAGATTCCGACGATTGACGGCACAGAGAGGAGAAGGGGATGAGTGACCTGCTGTTGGCAACCCTGGTTTTGGCGACGCTTACAGCCGCGACGGAGGCCGGACAGGTGCCGGCGCGGTTTGAAATGCCGTTCACCGCAAAGACGAAGGAGGAGGCGGCGGAATGGCAGCGGCGGGCCAGGGCACGCCTCCTCGAGCTGGTCGAGAGACAAGCGACGCGCATCTCGACCGATGAGGTGGCCCTCGACGTCCGCTCGGGCGAGCCGAAGGACATGGGCGACTACACGCTCTACGAGCAGCGGTTTCGGGGCAGCAATCGCACGGGCGCCGGCTATCCCTTCCGCCTGACGCTTCCCAAGGGCAAAGGCCCCTTCCCCGCCATGCTGTGCCTCCACGGCCACGGCGGAAAGGCCGCGGAAGTCTTCGACCCGAAGAGCATCTACCGCGGCTTCGCCGACGCCTTCGCCCGCGGCGGCTACGTCGTCCTCGCCCCCTCGCTGCCGCACCACCAGTATGCCGCGATGGCGCTCTGGGACCTGATGCGGTGCGTGGACATCTTGGCCGAGCGGCCCGAGGTGGACCCCAAGCGCATCGGCGTGGCCGGCCTCTCGATGGGCGGCGAGTGGGCGATGTGGCTCGCGGCCTGCGACGAACGGCTCCGCGTCGCCGTCGTCAGCGGCTGGATGTGCACCACCGAGGGCGTCTTCTCCGTCCCCAACTGCCCCTGCTGGTGCCTCCCCGGCCTCGTGGAGCTTATGGACGTTTGCGAGGTGCACCTCCTCATCGCCCCGCGTCCGCTGCTTTTTGAGAGCGCGGAGCTTGACAACTGCTTCCCGATTCGCTATACAAGGGAAGGCTACCGACGTGTCCGCGAAGGCTACAAGGTCTTCGGAGCCGAGGACGCCGTCCAGCAGGACGTGTGGCGCGCCGGCCACGAGTGGCACGGCGCCGCGGCTTATGGCTTCGTGGACAAGGCCCTCGGCGGACACGCGGCGCGCAACTCCCCCCGGCCCGCGCCGTGACCCTGTGCTTTCAACTCAGGAGGCACCACGATGCCGTCGCCGTATCGCATGCTGCTCAGCCGGGTCAGAGTCACCCTACTCCTCCTCGCCCTCGCCGGGGCGGCACAGGCCGGCCTTGTCTCCTATTGGCCCCTCGACGAGGGGACGGGCACGACCTCGGCCAACGCCGTCGGGGGCATGCCCAACGCCTCGCTTGTGAACCTGGAGCTGCCGGGCGACTGGATCACCGGCCACAACGGCAGCGGGTTCGCCGTGCGCCTGAACGCCGCGGGCGAAAGCCCCCTGAACGACTACGTGAACTTCGGCACGAACGCGACCCTGGACGCACTCAACACGACGTTCAGCGTCGAGACGTGGGTGAGGACGAACGATCCTGGCGGCTGGTTCCGCGCCATGGTCGCCAAGTACGGCCTGGTCGGCACCCAGACGCCGTTCTGGGGCCTCGGCTGGATGGGCGCCAGCGGCAATCCCCTCGGCTTCTACATCCGCAATCAGACGGGCACCGCGGCCCAAGCCGTCGCACCCACGGGCTGGGGCAAGGACAACCTCTGGCACCACGTCGTAGGCGTCCGAGGCAACGGCAGCGTGACCTTCTTCGGCGACGGCGAGGTGCTCGCCACCGCTGCCGAGAGCATCGGGAACATCACCAACCCCACCCGCGTCATCTCCTCCGGCACCCACAACCTCTCGCAATACGTCCGCGAAGACATTGACGACGTGGCGATCTGGAACCACGCGATGACCCCGCAGCAGGCCCTGGCCCTGGCCAGCGGCGCCTACACCCCGCTCACCCTGCCCCCAAGCTTCTCCAAGAACCCCATCGAGGCGTCCAACCCCGCGGCCTACTGGCGCCTCGAGGAGACCATCGCCGGCGGCGGGGCCGGCGACTGGTCGGGCGCCAACTACCACGCCAACGGCTACGGCGGCCTCACCAAGGCCCTCGCACACCCCCTCTGGTACGACCCGGCCAACCGCGCCATGGCCTTCAACGGCTCCAGCGCCTACTTCTCCACAGGCGCCGCCATCCTACAGTCCGACTTCGCGGGCGACGGCCCCTACTCCATCGAGCTGTGGTTCAACGCCGCCTCGCGCCACCAGGGCGCCATGGTCGGCATCACGCGCGCCGGCAGCAACCCCAGCGAGTACTTCCTCCTCCTCGAGCTCGAGCCCGACGGCACCATCCGCTGGCTCCACCGCGTGCCACCCAGCGGCGCGGCCACAGGCACCAACCTCTACTCCACCACCCTCTACTCCACCAACGAGTGGCACCACCTGGCGGTCGTGAAGGACGGCGCCACCATGATGATGTACATTGACGGCATGCCCGAGCCCAACACGGCCACCGACCCCACCACCGTGGCGGCCGCCCTCGACCTGGCCATCGGCCGCCTCAGCAAGATCGACTCCTCGCGCTACTTCAGCGGCATGCTCGACGAGATCGTCCTCTACGACCGTGCGCTCACCCACGAGGAAATCTACTACCACTTCGCGGGCATCCTCATCCCCGAGCCCGCCAGCCTGGCCCTCCTCGGCCTCGGCGCACTCGCCCTCCTCCGCCGACGCAGGCGCGGGGCCGTATGAGCTCGCACGCGCTTGCCGCAGGCCCGCTTCAGGGCGCGGCGCCATAGCGGGTCAATCCTGCCTACCCCCTCCCTGAGAGGGAGGGGGGTTGGTCTGACCCCTCTCCCTTTCAGGGAGAGGGCAGGGAGAGGGTCGGGCGCTG
>Ga0073932_1005716_pt1 | contig 13277 bp, 10 predicted proteins | sample DewCreD2012metaG_FD_76967 | JGI IMG/M metagenome (GOLD analysis project Ga0073932, IMG submission 76967) | Hot spring sediment bacterial and archeal communities from British Columbia, Canada, to study Microbial Dark Matter (Phase II) - Dewar... ... | reverse complement strand
TGAGATTCGCCCGTCTCAAAATGGGATTCGGGCGTCTCATTTTGAGATTCGGAATCGGGTTGACCTGTCTCAAAATGAGATTCGGACATCCCTGGTTGGGTTGGCTTTTTCGGGGCACGGCGCGCATTTTCAATCACAATCACACCCGTATCCAGTCTGACACTGTTCAGCCTGGATACGCCCGCCGGGTCAAGCACAAACCAGCGGGTATGGTCGGATTTGCGTTGATTGAAATTTCCAATCCGAATCAGTCCCTGTTGGCGCAGGCTGTGAACGGCGCGATTGACGGTCTCCCTGCCCCACCAGGGGAAATAGGAGTTCAGGTCATCGAGGCTCTGGTAGGTCCACAGTAATCCATCGCGCGGTTCTGTATTGGAGATGGATATCAGGTATTCGAGTTGTAGTAAAACAACGCTCTCGTTGAATCCGATTTCCAAGGCCAACTGCGCAGAAATTCGCAGTGGATAGGGGTCGTTCATCACGAACAGGCGAGGGCGCGGCCTGGCTGGGTTGGCTTTTTTCGCCATGTAGATTTACTCCTGAAATTGTTGCACCGATTTTCTGGAAACTCACAGGAAGGCCACTGGTGGGGTGTCTTTTGCCACCCATACCAGAAGTCATCCGGGGAGGTTTGCGCGGCTCTGCGGGCGTTCTGGCGAGGCTATGTTAGCGGCATGGTTAGCGGTATGGTTAGCGGGCGGTTATCAGTTGGTTTGCGGCAGGTTAGCAGTGCCGCAAACCAAGTTTTTTTTGCTCCAAAAAGATGGTTAGTTTTCCGAGAAAACTGACGCAAGACATTTTTGCTACTCCCAACCCGCCGCCCGGACAGTCGCCTGCACCTCGACCACAATCCGAAACTCGTGCTGCTTGTAGGCCTCGATGCCAATCTGGAGCAGGCGCAAGGCAGCCTCGCCAACCGGGAGGTCGTGTTTCCCAGCTAGGCGGCGGATAGCTTGGTCAGTCTCGGCAGGCCACCGGTACCCAGTTATTGCGCGTGCTTGCGCCGCCTTTTTCTTGCTGACTTTTGGCAATTGCTGGATGGGCGGCGGTTTTTGCCAGGCGTCCCAGGTCTTGGCGTAAACCGTCATTTTGCCGCGCCCACTTGGGTTGGTGGAAGCGATTATCAGGTCAGGCTGCGCAGCGACTTTCTGCAAAGCGACATCCACCAGGATGCCCGCTATCTGGTCGGCGGTGGTCTGGTCGTTGCGCGGCTGGCCGCTTTCGTCGTAGTGCGCGATACTATTCACATCCTCGCGCGCCTGACGCGCCAGGTCATGGAGGGGAGCAGGAATGCGATAACTGTGGGCCTTATTTTTCTTTTCCCAATTCCTGTCGGGCTTCCTGCCAACGGGAATCGTCTCCTCCGGCAATCCGCTGAATACTGTTCTGCGGGTCATGTCGTCCTCCCCAAAACAAAGTCGGCCAGGATTTGGTAATCCTGGGCGGCGCGGCTCTTGGGATACATCTCGAAAACCGTCCGCCCGTTCGCGGCGCACTCGCGCAGGACGGTGGCGCGGTGGATGGGGGAGAGCAGGGTCTTGGGGAACGCGGTACGCAGTTCGCCGATGGCCGCCTGGCTCTCGCGGGTCTGCTCGTCGTAGAAGGTCGGCAGAATACCCAGGAGTTTGCCCTTCCAGCCGCGCTCCTTTAGGGCATCCATCGTTCCCTGCGTCTGCCGCAGCCCGTCGATGGAAAGGAACTCGGTGGCGGTTGGGGTCAGCACCCATTTTGAAATCCACATCGCCCGCTCCTGCAACCCGCCCACCGAGGGCGAGGTATCGAAGAAGATGTAGTCATAATCAGCCATGGGCTTCCTCCGGCCCCCTGCCCATCATCGCCAGCAGGCTATTCAGCGTGTAGCGCGGGGACTGCTGCGGAACGCACAGGGGGACGCTCGGCGGCTGCGAGAGGATAGGCGGCGCGCCAGCCAGGCGAATCTGACCATGCTCGACGCCTAAAGAACCATCGCTTTGTTTACCCAGCGACCCGCGCAGCATGCCTTCCATATTGGCGGTGGCGCGTTCGATGGCTTCGGCCAGCCGGTCAGGGTGCAGCCCCAGGCCTGGATGTCCGGGTCATTTGCAAAGCCCTTGACCCCGCTAGAGTAAGCATGGCGGGTCAGGCTGGGCAGGTCGGTCAAGACCTGGCCGAGCAGGGTGTCCACGTCGCTCACGGAAATAAAGTCGCCGTATTTTTCGGCAATTTGCCTGCGGACATTGGCGACCGCCTCGATGGTGGCCGCAGTCGGGGCAATCGACAGGTTTGCCAGCACGCCGGAAACCAGGCCCGCCTGGCGGACAAGACCGTCCGCAGCCACCTGGGCGCGCCGCTCGGTCAACCTCATCGCGCGCTCGGCGTTTTCGGCTTCCTGGGAGATGAAATTGTCGGCGGCGTCTGCTGAAACCTGGTCATCGAACTCTTTGACCAGGATGGCGCAGACGACATGCCCGATGACCGCGACAGTGTAGGCGAACCCGACGACCGTGACCATCAACTGTTGCCCGGTGACAGCCGCGCCGCCGATAGCCAGCGTGTTGTCGCCGATGGACATCCCGATATAGTCCGAAACGCCGACTGCCAGGGAGGCGACAAACGAGGTAATCATGCCTGCAATGGCGATGTCCCTTTGCGTCTTGTTCGATGTCGGCTTGTAGCGAAAGGCGCGCCAGATGACGAAGCCGCCTTCGGTCAAAATCAGGGTGGCGATGGCGACTGCCCAGCGGAAGGCGGGCGGCATGGCCGCATTGACGTGCAGCACCGCGTCAACGACGCGGACGGCGGCCAGCAGCAAGATGCCGTTGAGCAAGATTTCGATGAGCGCGAGTTTGTCCACGTTCACTTTCTTGCCGTTCTTGGGCGCGAACATGCCGGTAAACCGGTCCCACAGACCAGTCTGCATTTTGTTGAAGTCGTATGTGCGACGCATTGTGTCCTCCGGGAATTAGGGAGTGAAAAAAGTGTGTTGGATTTGCCAACTGCCTGGCGAAAACAGGGTCGGCTTTTTGGGCTTGCGCAACTGGTAGCCATTGCCCTGCGCCGCGACCAGCGTGCGGAAAAACGGACGGATGACATCAGGAACCTCGGCGGGGTGGTCTGCGGCCACAATCGGCCAGACGCCGCGCGGCGGACCCCACCGGCAAATTTGAGCCAGGGCTTCGACATCCCGGACCTTGTACCGGTCGATTACGACCAGCCAGCGCGGGTAGGGTGTTGGCCTGGACATCATCTCGCGCGCGATGCCGCCCAGGTAGCGGTCATCGGTTTCTACGACGACCGCCTGCCCGCGCAAGTCAGCCCAGAGTTCGGGAAAGATGGTTATGACTTGGGTGATGGCTCCCGCCTGGGTCGTAGTGCGCGCAATACAACGCAGCAGGGGAGTGGGGTTGCCAGCGATCAGGATTGGGCCGGGGCGCGGGTCGCCCAGGTGCAGGTAGAGGGGCAATCCGTCCGTTGCAATACCGAACAAGGCCGCATCGCGCGGATGCCGTTCCGGGACGATGTCCGCGACACCTGCACTTGCGCCAGGTGCAAGTGTGGCGGAAAATGGGGCCACCCGCTTGCGAAGTTGCAAAAATAAAGCTGTCAAGACGTTTCCTCCAATATGCTAAAATGGAGGAGCAACAGGTTCTTGTGGTTGCCGACGAGCGTTCTACTTGTGACGGTGGAGGCGCTCGTTCGTTTAACCCGCTGCTCCCAGGGATGGGTAAGGTTCAGGGCTGGGGATCTCCTCCTTCTTTGTCAAAAAAGTCTCGCAATTCGCGCGCGAATTTGAGCAGGCTAACCGTCAGACGCGAGGGCAGTCTCCGATAAATTTCTTCCAATTCCCTCATGTCTGGAGAGATATCGGACAACTCTGCGTTACCGCTATCAATCCCGGCCAGGTGGATAATCTCCTGGATCGACCAGCCAGTAACGTCGGAAAGGCGCATGCAGGTTTCCAGTGATGGCCTGCGGCCTGGCTGTATTACCAGTTGCCGCAGGGAACCTGCCGAGAGTCCGGCGCTGAGGGATAGTTCCGTCAGGGTGGTTTCGTGCTCGGCAATGTATTCCAGAATGAATTTTCCGAGCGGACTGGCAGGACCAATTTTTTTTCCTTTCATCGAAAGCCTCCAAAGTGGTTAAAATGGAATGCGCGACCAAAAAACTGGCCGCGCATTCGCAGGGTAAATAATTATTACAAAGTTTGTTCTTGCCGATATTGCAGGACTGTTATAGCCTCAGCGATTGGTGTGCCGGGCATGAACACTATTGGACTCTCGTCCGGGTTGGTGTCTTTGTCGGTCGGGATCCCGCCCTTCCCGCTCTAAACACCCTCGCAAGAGGGTGTTTTCCTTTCCGCCGCGCGCCCCCTTTGAGGGGGTGATATTCGAATCCCGCCCTTCCCGCTCTAAACACCCTCGCAAGAGGGTGTTTTCCTTTCCGCCGCGCGCCCCCATGAAGGGGATGCAACGGCTAACACCCTATCGGAGCGGCCCGCCTGGCGCGGGTGGTGAGGCTTACGCTGAGGGGCTTGCAAAATACTGATGAGAATTAAAAAATCAACCCGCCCCAAATAAAATCTGAAAAGCCTGGCGTTGGGTACTTGCCTACCAGCCAATATTCGCCCAGGCCGTGTTTGGCGGCGATACGTTGAAGTTTCTGGTTGTCCGACTGGATAGGGTGATACTTGACTTCCAGGCAGGCAGAGTGCTCCCCGCGCGTCAGGATGAAATCGACCTCATATTCGCTGCCTTTCGCCAGGTAATTCAACCTGCCGTAAGGCTGCAACTGGTTGCAAATCGCATTTTCGAAGGCCGCTCCCTCGCTGATGGTGGCCAGCACGCTGGCGATTCCGTTATCACAGAAGTATAGTTTCTTCGCCAGCGCGGCGGGTTTGTCGCCCCCAGCAAAGGCTGGCAGGCAGCGGATAACGTAGGTCATTTCCAGGAAGTCCAGGTATTGGTTCACTGTCGGGCGCGAGAGACCGGTGGCCGAAGCCAGTTTGCTGATATCCAATTTGTTGCCAATCCGCAGAGCCAGCAGGCGCAAGAGTTGCTGTAACTCGCCGATTTTCTGGAAATCGGCCAGGGCGCGCACGTCAATGTTGATATAGGACGAGAAAATATCGCTCAAAATATCGCGCCGCGCCTGCGGACGAGTCTCGAGGACGACATCCGGCAATCCGCCGAAGGTGAGGTATTCCTCGTACAAGCCCTTGAGCCGTTCGTACTCGTGCGGGTCGAAGCGCATCCCGGCCAGGGTATCGCGCTGGCGAAACAGAACACCACGAAAGCCAAGAAACTCGCCAAAGCGAAGTGGGAACAGCTCGAAGACAACCTTGCGCCCGGCCAACGATTCACTGAAATAGTTTTTCAGGTAAAAGGAACTCGACCCGCTCAACAGGAATTTGATGCCATAGTTGTCATGCAGGTACTTGACCACGCTCGGCAGGTTGGGAACGTACTGGATTTCATCCAGAGCGACGGTTAAAGGCTGGCTGCTATCCAGGCCGCGATTGCGCAGATAGTCGAGCACCAGGTCGTAATTACTCTCCTGGAAGACAGCGCGCTGGTCGAGCCGCTCCAGGTCGAGATAGATTTTGTTGGCAGATTCAACCTGTTCCAAGAGCCAGCGCAGGGAAGTGGTTTTTCCGGTGCGGCGCATACCGGTAATCACGATGGCGCGCTGATCGGCCAGGGCCTCTTTCAGGGCCGGGAAGATGGCGCGGGGGAAGGTGTTCATAAATTCATTTTACAAAATTGGTATTTATTTGTAAAGAGACAATTTTATTTTCTGTCCACTTAAGACAATCCAATCCGTGTTGACTTCACCCCGTAACCATTTAGGGCGAGGTAAACTGCGCGAATTGCCGTTGTGTAGACAAACCAGGCGTTCAACCATGCGATTTCCCCAACAGTTGGTTCCCACTAAGCATTACGCGCAATCCCTCGCAATTCAACTGAATTTGCGCGCGGAGATGCGCAAAAAATTGCAATTTCGACATCCATTCTCCATTCTTTTGGGTGAAAAAACGATTACACTTAATAGGCATGCGCGCGCAAAGGTTGTTACGCATCCTGGATACTCTGCTGGTCGAGTAGAGCGTGGCGGGGTCTCGACACAGTGTACGGCAAAAAAACGCCTACTCGACCACCACCACGCCCATATCGAAACCACAACCCTGGCAGATTTTGCGCGCGTACCAGGCATGCAGGTTGTTTGACGCCGGGCAGGATTTCTTATACACTTAATGTATATGCCATGCTCTCGGTCAGAATGCCGATTGCCCCGCTATGCGGGGAAACGCAATTGAGTGGCGCGTTTTTCGCAAAGATTAACGCCCGATGCAGCGCAACGCAACAGCGGGAAACCAGATATGCCCGACGTCACCATCGAAAACCCCATTCTCAATTCGCCCTTCGAGGAGCCCCGCCGTCATTTTCGGTTTACCGAAGATGGAATTACAGACGAGGTGGTCGAGGGGCGCCGCATGAGCGAGTATTTTGTCCCCATTCCGCGCTCGAAGAAGAAAAGCCCCAAGCAGATGTCTTTCGAGACCGAGTGGACATCGGACCGGCTGGAAGAGAACAAGACCATCAACCGCATTCGCGAGCGGGTGGGGTTGTGGCGCAGGGGCGGGTACCGGGGCGTGACCCCCATTACGGCCCGCCTGCTGGAATACTGGCAGAGACCAGAGCGGGAACGCAGGTTGTTCTTTGCCCAAATTGAGGCCCTGGAAACCGCCATCTACCTGACCGAAGTGGCCGGGAAGGTGGGTGATGCCTGGATTGAGAACTACATCCGCGATGAGAACGCGCGCGCCAACCCCTTGCTATACCGAATTGCCTTCAAGATGGCAACCGGCTCGGGCAAGACGCTGGTAATGGCGATGCTGATTGCCTGGCAGACACTCAACAAACTGGCAAACCCCCAAGATGCGCGCTTTTCAGACGCGTTCCTGATTGTCGCGCCGGGCATTACCATCAAAGACCGCCTGCGGGTGCTGATGCCAAACGACCCGCAAAATTACTACCGCCAGCACGACCTGGCGCCGGTGGAGATGCTGACCGAGCTGGGAAAAGCAAAAATGGTCATCACCAACTTCCACGCTTTCCAACTGCGCGAGAAGATGGCGGCGGGCAAGCTGACCAAAGACATCCTGAAACAGGGTGAAACCAGCCCCTTTACCGAAACGCCCGACCAAATGGCGCGGCGCGTCTGCCGGGCGCTGGGCAACAAGAAAAATATTGTAGTGCTGAACGACGAAGCCCATCACTGTTACCGCCGCAAGGTGGATGAAGAGGATGAAAAACTATCGGGCGATGAGCGCAAAGAAGCCCAACAGCGCGAAGAAGAAGCCCGGGTGTGGATTAGCGGCCTGGAAGCGGTGAAAGCCAAACTGGGAATCAAGGTGGTCTATGACCTTTCGGCCACGCCGTTTTTCCTGCGCGGGTCGGGCTACCCGGAAGGGACGCTCTTCCCCTGGGTGGTCTCGGATTTTTCGCTGATTGACGCCATCGAGAGCGGTATTGTCAAAGTGCCGCGTGTGCCGGTGGCGGACGACTCGATGACCGGCGAGCAGCCCACCTACCGCGACCTGTGGCTGCGAATCCGCGATGAGTTGCCCAAAAAAGGCCGGGGAGTAGACAAACTGGCAGGAGACCCGCTGTTGCCGGTGGAACTGGAAGGCGCGCTGCAAAGCCTGTATAGCAATTATGAAAAATACTATGCCCGCTGGGAGCAGAACACCGCTGGACGCGAAAACGGCCTGACCCCGCCGGTCTTCATTGTGGTCTGCAACAATACCAACGTCTCGAAACTGGTTTTTGATTACATTGCAGGCTGGGAAAAGACCCTGCCCCCCACCCCTGGCCCCTCCCCCGAAGGGAGAGGGGAGTCAACTACCGTGCTGGTTCCGGGCAAATTGCCGCTCTTTAGCAATGTAGAAAATGGCCGTTGGCGCGCCCGCCCGAATACCATTTTGATTGACAGCCAGCAATTGGAATCGGGCGAGGCGATGAGCGCGGAGTTCAAGAAGGTGGTCGCCACCGAGATTGAAGAATTCAAAGATGAGTATCGCGCCCGCTATCCGGGCCGGGATGTGGATAACCTGGCGGATGAAGATATCCTGCGCGAGGTGATGAACACGGTGGGCAAGCCCGGCAAACTGGGCGAGGGCGTGCGCTGCGTGGTCTCCGTCTCGATGCTGACCGAAGGCTGGGACGCGAACACCGTCACCCACATTTTGGGCGTGCGCGCCTTTGGAACGCAGTTGCTGTGCGAGCAGGTGGTGGGACGCGGGCTGCGCCGGATGAGTTACGCGCCCAATGCCCAGGGCATGTTTGAGCCGGAATATGCCGAGGTGTATGGGGTGCCGTTTTCGTTTATCCCCAGCGCCGGGTCGGCAAAAGACCCGAAGCCGGGACCCACCCCCACGCGCGTGCGTGCCCTGGAGGAGCGCATCGCCTGCGAGATTTTCTTCCCCCGCATTATTGGCTACCGTTACCAGTTTGAAAGCGAACGCCTGACCGCCACCTTCACGGATGATTCGAAAATGGCGCTTTCGACCGCCGACCTGCCCACCCGCACCGAGGTGGCTTCGATTTTGGGCGAGAGCAACGTGCATGAACTGTATGGGCTGAAAGAGATGCGCCTGAACCAGGTGGATTTCAAACTGGCGGCGCTGACGCTGGAGAAGTATTTCAAGGACACCGAGGGCAACCCGCGCCCCTGGCTGTTCCCGCAATTGCTAAAGATTGTGCGCGCGTGGCGCGAAACCTGCCTGACGTATAAGGATGACACCTTCCCGCAGATGCTCGCGCTGGTGGGGTTTGCCCATGAAGCCGCCGCCAAGATTTACCAGGCGATTGTGACCTCCACCCTCACCCCCAGCCCATCTCCCACAGGGCGAGGCGAGCCAAAATTGCTGCCCATCCCGCGCCCCTATGACGCCACCGGCTCGACCCGCTATGTCGATTTCGATACCGCCCGCGAGGTCTATCGCACCGACCCGAACAAGTGCCACATTTCGCATGTGGTGCTAGATAGCGGCTGGGAAGCGAAAATGGCCCAAACGCTGGAAGAAATGCCCGAAGTGCGCTGTTATGCCAAGAATTACCAGCTTGGCTTTACCATCCCGTACACCTTCAACGGTGAAGAGAAGCAATACAACCCCGATTACCTGATTCGCATTAAGGCCCCTGCGCCCTCACCCCTGGCCCCTCTCCCGGGGGGAGAGGGGGAAGAGTTGAACCTGATTGTGGAAGTGAGCGGCGAAGCCCGCAAAGATAAAGCCGCCAAGGTGGCCGCCGCCCGCAACCTGTGGATTCCGGCGGTGAACAACGATGGCCGCTGGGGACGCTGGGCGTTTCTTGAGATTGTTGACCCCTGGGACGCGAAGAACACCATCCGGGCGTTTTTGCAGGGGGATAAATCCTTTGAGAATGGGACGCTGTTCAGAGACAGGTAGATTGTATAATCACATCAAGCAACCCGACCTGTTTCAGGAGAAATAATATGCATATCAGTCATATTGAGCTTTACAGTTGGAAAAATTTTCGTAAAATCAGCGCTGAGTTAACTGAGCGGGTGTTCCTGGTCGGGCCAAATGCATCTGGAAAATCAAATTTTTTGGATGCGCTGCGCTTTTTACGTGACCTGGCGGCTCCGGGAGGCGGCCTGCAGCGAGCGGTGGAAGAACGGGGCGGGGTCTCCAAAATTCGTTGCCTGGCGGCGCGCCAGGATCCTGATGTTGGGATTACCGTTGTTCTATCCAATGGCGGGGATGATGTTTGGAAGTATGAAATTAAGTTTAATCAGCAAACTCGTGGGTATCGTTTGCCAATTATCAAGCATGAGGTGGTTTATAAAAATGGCGAGGTAATTTTGCAGCGCCCTGATGAAGATGATAAACGAGACCCGGTTCGGCTGACCCAAACCGCGTTGGAGCAAATCAATCTCAATGCGCCATTTCGTGAAGTCGCTCAATATTTTGAAAAAATTTCGTACCTGCATCTTGTTCCGCAGATTATTCGAGGCGGACGTGACTGGTCATCATTGAGCAGGCAGGCCGAAGCGTATGGATATAACTTTTTGGAACGGGTGGCAAAAACGCCGGAGAAGACACGCAATGCGCGCCTGCGCCGAATTTTACAGGCTTTAAAGGTGGCTGTTCCTCAACTCAAAGATTTGCGTCTCGACCAGGATGAGTTTGGCGCGCCGCATTTGGTTGGCTTCTATGAGCATTGGCGGCAATTACCCGCCAAGCAGAGCGAAGAATCATTTTCTGACGGCACTTTACGCTTGCTTGGTTTGCTTTGGGCTTTACAGGATGGTGATGGTTCTTTGTTATTGGAAGAGCCTGAACTATCCTTGCATAGCGGCGTTGTGCGCCGGCTGCCGGGGTTAATTCATCGCATTCAACGGGATAGAAAAAGACAAATCTTTGTCAGCACGCATAGCTTTGAATTATTGTCTGACCAGGGTATCAGCGGAAGTGAAATCTTGATGCTTGTGCCGGAAAAAGAAGGCACCCAGGTACGTTTGGTATCCAGCCAGCCAGAAATTCAGGCATTACTGGACCAAGGACTTACACCCGCGGATGTGGTCATTCCCCATACTGAACCACGCGATTTGCAACAGTTGGAGATGTTTAAGCTGTGAGGCCAATTCCCATCAACATTATTGCCGAGGGACCGCTCGATGAACAGGTTTTGCGCCAACTGCTCAGGCAGGTTGCGCCGCATTTGCAGGCAAATGTTTGTTATGGCAAGCGGGGGCGCGCCTGGATGGATAAAAACTTAATCCTTTATAACCGCATAGCGCACTCCTGGCCTTATGTGGCGTTGGCCGACCTGGAAGATAGCCCTTGCCCACCTGAACTTTTACAGAAATGGTTCCCGCATGGCCGCCATGAAAATTTGCAAGCCCGGATTGCGGTGCGCATGGTCGAAAGCTGGCTGTTGGCTGACCGGGAAGCGTGCGCAAAATTCTTAAAAATTCCTGTGCATCATGTGCCGCAATTTCCTGAATTGGAACCACACGCTAAATTGACGCTGGTGAACCTGGCGCGGCGCTCTGCATCTAAATCTATTCGCGAAGATGTTGCTCCTGCCCAAAAATCGCCCGGTTTGGTTGGAAAAAATTATCGGGGGCAACTTGAGAATTTTGTCATTCATCACTGGCAGGCTGAACGCGCCCAAGAAAATGCCCCAAGTTTACAACGCGCCATTCAGGCATTAAGAAATTTCTACCCTGCTGTCCCCGGATATTAACCCCATGCCTCCCCGCAAACCCAACCCCACCCTCCCTCGCTCCCGCTCGGGACACGTCCCCACCCCCAAACTGGGGACCACCCCCGTCACCGCCCACGCCCACGCCGATAAACGCGCCAACATCCCCACCGAGGAACTGCGCGATTTTATTGCCGATGAAGAGCGCAACCCCAAAACCATTCTCTACCCGCGCGACCCCTCGCTCGATCCGCAGCTGGTCTGGAAGGGCAAGGATGAGCAAGACCAGGCCGACCTGGCCGTGCCCGCTGTGCCGATTTACATCCAGGAGCATATCAAGCCGCAGGCGATTGTGGAGTTGGTGCGCCAGAATCCCCCATCTCCCGGTGGGAGAGGGGCCGGGGGTGAGGGTTTTCAACTCGGCCTGTTCGCCGATTTCAACGGCCTCGATTTTGCCGAGCGGGTCGATTTTTACCGCCACGAACAGCGCTGGACCAACCGCATGATTTTGGGCGACAGCCTGCTGGTGATGACCTCGCTGGCCGAAAAGGAAGGGTTGAAGGGCAAAGTGCAGATGATTTACTTTGACCCGCCCTATGGCATCAAATTTGGCTCAAACTGGCAGGTGAGCACCCGCAAACGGGATGTGAAAGATGGCAAAGCCGAAGACGCCACCCGCCAGCCGGAGCAGGTGAAAGCCTTTCGCGATACCTGGCAGTTGGGGATTCACTCGTATTTGAGTTACCTGCGCGACCGGCTGGTGACGGCCCGCGAACTGTTGACCGAAAGCGGCAGTATTTTTGTACAGATTGGTGATGAAAATGTGCATCTGGTGCGTTGCGTTTTGGATGAGGTATTTGGTAGCGAGAATTTTTGTTCGCAAATAACATTCTTTAAGACCACGGGCCAAACAAGTAATCTTATCGCTTCATCAACAGACACCTTACTTTGGTATGCAAAAAAAGTAGATGCAGTAAAGTATAGACAGCCATATCAACTGAAATCAATCGAAACTGATAAAGCGGGAGTTTATAACTGGATCGAAACACCAGACGGGATTCGCCGCCGTCTGACTTCTGACGAGAAGGCAGCCTTTGAAATGGATACGCCTGATGGAGTGAGAATTTTCCGATTGGATACCATGACAAGCCAAAGCGGTGGAGAAAAAACCGGTTTCCCAGTAAAGATTAACGGGCAAATAGCAACTTCGGGGAAAGGTTTCTGGAAAACGAATGAAACAGGTATGAAAAGGTTGATTGCTGCTAATCGAGTCACACCTTCTGGAAGCACGTTGGCATATATTCGCTTTATAGAGGATTTTCCTGCTTATCCGTATGCAAATCTTTGGACAGACACCGGAACGGGTAGCTTTACAGAAGACAAAGTTTATGTAGTTCAAACTGGCACAAAAGTTATACAGCGCTGTATGCTAATGACCACCGACCCCGGCGACCTGGTGCTGGACCCCACCTGCGGCAGCGGCACAACGGCTTATGTGGCCGAGCAGTGGGGGCGGCGCTGGATCACCATCGACACCAGCCGCGTGGCAATTGCCCTGGCGCGCACCCGCCTCATGTCCGGGCGCTATCCGTATTACCTGCTGGCAGATTCGCCCGAGGGTCAGAAAAAAGAACGGGAAATCAGTGGACGGTTGACAGTTGACAGTGGTCAGTTGTCAGATTCCGATAACCAGCCACCGGCAACTGGCAACCAACAACCAACAACTGACCTCCGCAAAGGCTTCGTTTACAAGCGCGTCCCCCACATCACCCTCAAATCCATCGCCAACAACGAAGAAATCGATGTCATTCACGAAAAATACCAGCCCCGGCTCGAAGAACTGCGCGCGAAGATTAATCAAGCAGCGGGCAAAAACTGGGAAGAGTGGGAGATTCCGAGAGAGCCGAGGCTCGATACTCGAAATTCGTCACTCGATACTCGAAATTCGAATAGCGAACATCCAATCTCGAATAACGAATACCCAATCTCGAATAACGAATATCGAACCGCGCTCACCGAATACTGGCAACTCCGCCGCGAACGCCAGCGCGAAATAGACGCCTCCAT
>Ga0073932_1005715_pt1 | contig 13279 bp, 7 predicted proteins | sample DewCreD2012metaG_FD_76967 | JGI IMG/M metagenome (GOLD analysis project Ga0073932, IMG submission 76967) | Hot spring sediment bacterial and archeal communities from British Columbia, Canada, to study Microbial Dark Matter (Phase II) - Dewar... ... | reverse complement strand
GACGTAGAAGTCGTTCGGGCATTGCCGCTTTTCGCATTCGATCGGCACCAGCAGCGAATGGCTGCCCACGCCGACCGGCAAGTCGTGCTTTTTGGCCAACTCGACGGCGCGAACGATTTCGTCGGCTCGCCCGGCCTTGACCAAGTTGTCGGCGGCAACGCCCCACACATAGAGGGCGACGGCCCCCAGATCGACCTGTTGCTTGATGTGATCCTTCAACGATTGTTCGCCCTGGCCGATCTCGACCTTGATGTGCGGGATGAACTGCATTTGCCCCTGAAAACGCTCGTTGTACTTGGCCACGAACGCCGCGCCGGTTTCGAAGACGGTGTTGATGCCGTGCTCTTCCGCAATGCGAAATGTTTCGAAGATCTTCTCTTCGGTCATGTAGGCGCGAAAGAGGCGGTTCACGTAGCGCAGATCGCGGGCGTGCATGAAGCCCGACACCAGATTGCCGCCCAACATCAGCCGGCTGATCTTCGCCTTGCCGAGTTGCCCGCAAGGGACCTTTTCGGCTGGGGCGGCCGATGGCGCCGCGTCGTCGGCGCTGGCGGCTGGTGGCGACGGCTGCGTTGGCGCCGACTGCACCGAGGCTGGCTGCGGTGATTCCGCGGCCGCGACGGTCTGGACCGCTGCGCCGGCCACTGTGGCCGCGCCGGCAACCGACACGGACCGATTGAGGAACTCGCGTCGCGTTACGTGATTGCTCATCGACAGGATCCCTTCCTTCCTTTCTTAGGAGCCGACCGTTGGCGGACCGGCCCGCGGTGTCAGTCGCCCGGCTGTGCCGCAACTTCCGTGAGGATAACGCCGTAAGGGGCTTGTTTCAATGTTGCCATGCGGTTTCCAATCGGAACACCATCACGGGGCTTGACGATTGGAGCGAAGCGTCGGTCGCTTGCCCGGTGTTGGTTCGGTGAGTACGATAGATCGCCGCGACGGGAGAAGAGCGGCAGCAGCGGCGCGGAAAAGAGCGATACTTCGCGCGGCGCGAAAGGAATTCTTTCTCGCCGGATAAAAGTAGCCACTTCATCGCGCAAGGAGTAGAAAAACGGTTGTCCCGGGGCGAGAGGGCCGCCGATCGAACGGTGCTGCCGCAGCCGGCCTATCGGGCTTCGCCAAATCGAGCGACGCGGGTGCCCCGGAATTCGCCGGACTAGCGTCCCTGTGATTTGCGAGGACCAAGAACCCGGATCCCGTTGGTCGCTGGAAGGCTTGCCGAGAAAACAGGAAATCTGGGGTTAGTGATCCAGGGAGCTGAAGTCATGCGTACCGCCGTCGGTGTTGTTCTTGATAAAACCTCGGAGAACGCAAAGCGATTCGAACGGAGACCGCACGCAAGCGGCCGCATTCTGGCTCCGGCGGCCGCGTTTGCAATTGTGTGGAACTATTTTGTTGTCGGATGGATCGCCATGCACTTGTCTATTGCCGCCGCTGCCGTGGAAGACGACTTTCAGCCGCACGTCTATCGCAACGCCCAGCAACGAGAACTGAATTATCGGCTGCTCGTGCCCCAGGAACTCAAGCCCGGCGAAAAGTACCCGCTGGTTCTGTTTCTGCACGGTGCGGGCGAGCGCGGCAGCGACAACAAGGCACAGTTGAAGCACGTGGTGTCGATTTTCGTCGATCCGGAGAATCGGCGGCGTTATCCGTGCTTCGTGCTGGCGCCGCAGTGTCCCTCGGGCGAGAAGTGGGTTGATGTCAACTGGTTTTCCAAGACCCACGAAACCCCGGAAAAACCGGCCGCGCCGATGGCGCTGGTGTTGGAAGTGATCGAACAATTGTGCAAAGACCAACCGATTGACTCGCGGCGGCTGTACGTGATAGGGTTGTCGATGGGCGGCTACGGCACTTGGGATTTGCTGGTTCGCAAGCCGGAGATGTTTGCCGCGGCGGTGCCGATTTGCGGCGGCGGCGACGAAACGAAAGCGGATAAGCTCGTCGGGCTGCCGATCTGGTGCTTCCACGGCGACAAGGATCCGGCCGTCCCGGTTGCTCGGTCGCGGAACATGATCGAGGCGATCAAGAAGGCGGGCGGCGCGCCGAAATACACCGAATACCCGGGCGTGGGCCACGATTCGTGGACCCCGGCAACCAAAGAGGCCGAGCTTCTCCCCTGGCTGTTTGGGCAGAATCGCGGCAACTGAGCGGCGAGCGGCAACTGGGCGGCGCGCAACGATCTTGCGAGTGTGCGACATTTGGGCGAGCGAGCGTGTGGCGACGGCGCGGGGCGGCTCGGCGGGCAGCGAGCGACGATGCGAGCGGACAGTGACGATGCAATCGCCGGGCGCTGATACGATCGCAGGGCGACGGTGCAAGCGCTGGGCGTACTGGGGTTCCGTTGGTCGCCGTTTCCGACGGCCCGGGCATCGTACAGACGAATCGACTGTCAGGATCAAAAGGAGCGATTGATGGCTACGCGTTCCGGCAATGCGGCGAAAGGGAAGAAGATCTTGATGCTCGTCGGCGACTACGTCGAGGACTACGAGGTGATGGTGCCGTTCCAGGCGCTGCAGATGGTGGGCCATAAGGTGCATGCTGTTTGCCCCGGCAAGAAGTCGGGCGAAACGGTTCGGACCTCGGTTCACTACTTCGACGGTGCTCAGACCTACCAGGAAAGCCGCGGCCACGATTTCACGCTCAACGCCGCGTTCGCCATGATCAAGGCCGACGACTACGACGCCTTGGTCATCCCCGGCGGCCGCGCGCCGGAATATCTGCGGACCAACGACCGCGTGCTGGAAATCGTCCGCCACTTTGCCCAAAAAGAGAAGCCGATCGCGGCGATCTGCCACGGGCCGCAGATTCTCGTGGCCGCCGATGTGCTCAAGGGCCGCCGTTTGACGGCCTATCCGGCGGTCGGACCGGAATTGAAAGCCGCCGGGGCGAAGTATGTTCCCTTGGAAGCCGACGACGCAATTGCCGACGGCAATCTGGTGACTGCCCCCGCGTGGCCCGCCCATCCCAAATGGCTGGCCGAGTTCCTCAAATTGCTGGCAGACTGAAAGAGGTTTCTCGAATCGGCGGCGGACAGAGCAGGCCGTTCGCGGCCGGCGCGGCTATTTCTTCGGCGAGGGCTTGTCCGCCTTGGGCTTTTCGCTTGCGGGCTGTTCGCTGTCCGCCTTTCCGTCGCTCGGCTTGTGTGCGGCAGTTGGGACGGGAGGCTTTTCTTCCAGTTTCAACGCGGCCGAGTTGATGCAGTAGCGCAGTCCGGTCGGCCGCGGACCGTCGTTGAAGACATGCCCCAAGTGCGCGCCGCACCGCTGGCACGTAACCTCCGTGCGCACCATGCCGTGGCTGCGGTCGATCGCCGAGGCGATCCGTTTCTCGTCGGCCGGGGCGTAGAAGCTCGGCCAACCGCAGCCCGAGTCGAACTTCGTGTCGGAGGTGAACAACTCGGCTCCGCAACACACGCAGCGGTAAACGCCCTGTTTCGTGCAATTCCAGTATTCGCCGGTGAAGGCCCTTTCGGTGCCCTTCTGCCGCGTCACTCGGTACTGCTCCGCCGATAGGAGCTTGCGCCACTCGGCATCGGTCTTTACTACCGGCTTCGCATCGTCGGATTCGTTAGTCTCGGGCTTTCCTTGCGTCATGGGGCCATCCTTTGAGCGATCACGTCGAGCCGCCGACGTATTCCCGGCCTGTGGCGAGGGTTTTTCAACCCGCTCCGCCGCGCCGGGGTTTCGCGCGGAGGCTTCGCCGCCGTTTGTCTGTGTCTCCAGCAAAACCCAAACGACCGCCGTCAGCGCGAACGATGCCGTGGCGGCGAGGGAATAAAGAATCGTGCGGCTCACGGCAACCTCCGGAGTCTGATTGAGACAATCGACGCTCTCCCCGATACGTCCAACGCGGGCTTGCCGAGGCGTCGCTCGCTGAGAGCGCGGCCGAACGACGCGCCTTATCTTATCGCAAATCCCGGCGACATTTCTCTGCGGAGTATCGAGATCGCGCGTTGCTTGGTTCGGCGGCGCCCATGTATTATTCCTCGCCCATTATTCATCCTACAGCCGTTGTCAAGCCGGCCGCGATGGCCCGCGCGCGACCGATTCGCGGCAAGCCGTCATTCTCCGTGCTGGCGTCGATGGCTGAGCTTCGAGACGTCGAAATAGGCGTGCTGTCCGCCGTTCTCTCGCGCCAGCCGCACGAGGAAGTTGTCGTCGTCAACGCGGGGGCCGTACCCGAACTCGATGGTGTTGATGGTAATCCCGTTGGCCATCCGATGAATCCGCTGCAACTGGGCGGGATAGAGCTTCGGTTCGTCGGCATCGGTGAGAAAGAAGATGACGTCGGGCCGCAGCTTGATGGCGGCCGACAGCGCGGCCTCGTGCTGCGTGCCGCCGTCGGCAGTGATGGTTGCGAGAAACCGCGCGGCCGCTTGTTTGTTCTGTTCGGTGGCGAAAACGAGGCGGTCGGGGTCGCCCGTCGGGTTGAACTTCGCTATGCGGTCGTTGTAGAAGATGATTTGAAACTGATGCGTTTGCCCCAATGCGCGCAGGCTGGCGAGCAGCTCGGCTTTGGCGGCCTCGAGGGCGTTTCGTCCGGATCCGCCCATACTGCCGGAACGGTCGAATACATAAACGAATTTGTAGCCTTCGCCCGTGGTGCCGAACACGCCCACGGTCGCTTTGCCGCCTAAAGCAACCGGACGGGATTGCGCAGAGCCGAGCGCGGTGCGGATGTCGCCCGCACCGGCCTCGCCGCTCGAGCCGCCGACTGAAGGAGCCGCCGGCAGCGCGCTTGTGGGATCGATCGAGACGGGACCGCCCAAGGCGTCGGCCAGCGAGCGAACCGGTTCACTCCCTGCCGCAGTCGCTGAGGAATCGGCTGGCGCCGGGTTGGCCGCCGCAGGAGTCGCCTCGAAGGGGAGCGTCTCGGCTGGCGCGTCGGCGGTGCTTTCGACGAAAGCCATTTCCCAAGAGATCGCCCCTGCCGCGCCGGCCGGGGGACGGTCGAGAGAAATCGCCAACAGAATCAAGGCCGCGAAATGCACGGCCGCCGACAGCAGCCAACTGGGTGTTTCGACCCGAAGGCAAATCGCCGCCCACGAGGTTGTCGGCCGCCTGCTTGGCGGGCCATCGGCCGCGCTGCGTCGGTGAGGCTCTGGGATCGGCATGTGTCGGGCTACTCGATCACGAGAGACAAGCAACAACACCGGAGAACCGCGCGGCACGGCGTTCCGTCACTCTCGACCACCTTGGCGACAGGGAAGACGGCAGTCCGCCCGTCGAGCTGATTGCTTGTGCTGCCCGCCCGAGGTGTTTGATCGATGCGATCGACGCGCCCGGGGACCGACGCCCGTTTCCCGGCCGCATCGGCCGCGCGGCAAGCGGGCGAAGACGCCAAAACCATCGACCGCCCAAGCACTTACAATAATTACACTGGAATTCTAGGCGGAGAGCTTGCCGGTGTCAATGTCGCTTTGATTTGCCCGAAATTGCGAGGTTGCGAAGTTGCGCGAATTGGCGAAATTGCAGAGCTTGCGGTGGCCGGGGCAGAGCGGCCTACTGCGGAGAATGAATGCGTTGGATTTGCCGTCATTCGAAATGCACCGCTCAAGAACGGCCGTCGAAATAGGCCGCTCGAACCGTTGCTCGGGCCGCGTTGCTCGAACTTGGCTGCTTCTTGGTTGCTCGAATCTGGTAACTTCGGCCGGTGTGCGGCAACGTCTGGGAAACTGCCGCTATTTCGCGGCCGTCGCAGGGGCGGGCGGAGAATCGCCGAACATCCGCTCGTCGTAGAGCACCAGCGCGTGAAGAGCGTGCATGACCGAGGCCAGTTCGCGGCTATTGAGCGAACGAAGGGCGGCAGCTTGATAGCGTTGACCGGCCAGCAGGCTCACGAGGTACTCGATGCCGCGCACCACCCGCGGATCGCTGAGGCGTTCGTCGGGCAACGAGAAACAAAGCCATTCCATGATTCGGCCGTTCGAGGCCAATTGCGCCGCCGCGTCGCGGCTGCTTCCCCGCGAGGCGAAGTAGTTGGGGCTCCAACTGCCGTCGCTGCCCTGCAATTCGAGGGCGAACTGTTGAAAGTCGCTGGTGAACTTCAGCGCGCGGGCAAAGTGCCCGTCGATCGGCTGCTGTCGGCGGGCGCGATCGAGCACGGCCGCACTGAGGGCCATCAAACGCATCGTGCCGCCTTCGGGCGCTTCGACAATGGGCCGCGAAAGCTCGATGGCCACCATTCGTTCCACCGACCATTCATCTCCGAGGCTGTTCTTCCAAGGCGCGTCGTTCGTGTAGAAAGAAAGCCCCAGCAATCGCAACGATTGTTCGTGCTCCACGCGGCACGCTCGCTTCTCGTACTCCACCAGATCGGCCACGCTGCGGACGTCGTCGCCGACGCGCATCGGGTAGTTGGCGGGCACGCGGGCCAGGGCGAACACGCCCAGCATCTGTCCCGGGTAGAGCTGGCGGCCGTAACCGATGCGTGCGGCAATCCGTCCTTCGGCCAGAACCAGCGGCTCGTAGCCGCCGCAGGTGAAATTCCAACACAGGCACGTTACAGCGTTCACTCGGGCTCCGCCGCGAAGCACTTCCGCACGGCAGCCGAACGCGCGGCAAAGACCGAGCACATCAGCCACGTCGTTGCTTTCGACAGACAAGGGCTGTGCCCGATAGGCAGCCGTTGTTCGTCGAATCCGATCGCGAAGCGCGGCGAGTGCGGGCGTCAGTTCGCGGACGACCGGCGGAGACTCTTTTTCGCGGGCTTTCGCGTCGGCCGAGTTTTCTGTTGCCGTGCTCGCGCGGGCGGGCGGCGTTGCGTCGGCCTGCTTGTCGCCGCCAGAGGTTGCCGGCGGATGATCGTTCGCGCGGTCGTTCGCGTGATTGTTCGGACGATCGGCAGCCGACGACTCGTCAGCAGGCGGTTGAGGTTCTCCGGCGGCCGACTTCTCCGAAACCTCGTCGGCGTAGGAGGGCAGCGGCGTTTGGCGAACGGGGCCATCGACCGTGGGCCCGGCGCCCGGCTTAGAAGCTTCGACCGGGATCGGCGCGTCGTCGTGGATTTCCGGTTCAGAGGCAAAGGCCGATTGGCCCGCCCAAAGCATGACCGACGCGCAACACATCCACCACAAAGGCCTCTTGCCCATTTCGGTTCACTCCCTTGGTTCGCACCGCTGCCGGCCGGGCTACTTGTTGGTTGCGCCGGCCACGGTGTTCGGCGCGGATTCGGTTACTTCGTCGCGACGCGGCCGATCGATGAGGAAGCCGCCGTCCGCCCCGCGTTGAATGTACGAGTTATTCTTCGCCCCGCAACCGTACGTGTCTTTTCCGCCGTAATCGATGCAAAAGCTGAAGTTGCCGCCGCAACCGGGCATGTCGTGATAGGTGATGCTCGGCGACGCGTAGCCCTGGCCGTAGCCGCGGTAGTTGTCGTCGCCGTTGTAGTCGAAGAGCACGCCGAGGCTCGCCTGAGCGCCGGTTCCCTGGGTGAGTCCGCCGGCGGCCTCGTAGCGGTCGTCGCCGCCAAAATCAAAGAGGAACCCGATGGCGCAATCCCAGGCCATGCCCGTGCCCATAATCGTTCCCTCGTACACGTCGTTGCCGGCGTCGTCGATGCAGAAGCCGACCGCGTAATGGCATCCCCAGCCGCAGCCGAATCGCTGGAACTTCGGCTCGGTTCTGCCGCCGCGGGCATACGACGTTCGCGTGATCAATCGCTGATCGTTGCCGCCGAAATCGCGCGCGAAGCCCACGCCGCACCAATACCCGCCGCCGTGCGAGAGGTAGTCGAACTCGTACACGTCGTCGCCGCTGCCGTCGAGGATTACGCCGATGCCGCCGTTGGCCACCTGTCGGATGCCCGCCCCGACGCCTTGCCCCCAGCCTTCGAGGCCGGGTGTTTCCTCATACGAGTCGGGCCATTGGCCGCCGGAGAAGTAATGATCGTCGCCTTCGACGTCGTCGAGCAAACCGAATCCCAACGGCGCGCCAAATCCCTGCGCCCACATCGCCGCCCGGTAGTCGTCGTGCCCGCCGCGGTCGATCAACAGGCCGACGCCGCCGAGGGCGTGGCCCTGAACTCGGCGCAATCCCAGGTATTCGTCGTTGCCGGCGTAATCAATCAAGATTCCGACGCCGCCGATGGCCGACCCTTGTGCGACATCTTGGGCCTGATACTTGTCGTCACCGGCCAAGTCGAGGACCATCGAGACCCCGAGAACGGCCGCGCCCTGCACGCCGGGTTTGGTGCTGCGATAGATGTCGTTGCCGTCCAGGTCGATCAATACAAGCACGGGCCGTTGCAGCGAAGTCGTGCCGTCCACATAGCCATCGTTGCCGCCCAGATCGATCACGCAGGCCACATCGGCGAGGCGATCGAGCTGATAAACGTTCGATCCTTTGCCGCCGATGAGGATCGCGCCGGCCGGCGTGGAAATCCGAGCGACCAGCGGGCCGGTAACGCCGTCAACGGTCAGCTTTGCATCGTCGGGCAATTGCCGCAACTGCTTGAGCAGTTCGGGATCGGTCAGCACCACCAAGCGTTCGGCGCACGCCCAAACGGCATCGCGATCCATCTTCTCCAGCAGGTCGCACATCCGCCGGCCCGTGCCGCGGTCTTGAAGCGTATGTCCGACGCGGTTCTGAGTAACCATCACCGGGACGAGCGAGGTTTGCAACTCCCGAATCTCGCTCCGCGAAAGTGGGCCCAACGCAGCGGCGAAAAGGGCTTGGGTATCGACCAGCGCCGACTTGACCGCGTCGAGCGCCTGCTGCGGCGACGTGATTGGCGGAAAGACGGCCGGCTCGCGGCGAGGCAAGTCCATTCGCGGGGCAACCATCGCCAGGGCCCGCGCAAGGCCGTGGTGATCGGCCAGCACATTCTTGTGCAGCTCGCGCGTGAACTTTTCCGCTTCGGCCGGGGCTTCGAGCGGATGACGCAAGAGATAATCGTACCAGCGCAAACGGCAGTTGCCGGTCAATTCCGAACCGGTATAGCGCCCGGCCGTTGCGTCGAGCCGCGAGGCGGCGTATTGCTCGAAGCGCAGGTACTTTGCCGCGACTCCGCGGTTCTTCAGCCCGCTTTCAATCTCTTGACGCATGATCGCCAGCATCCCGGCGGCCAACGGCTCGCCAACGGAAGCTTCTCCGGCCTCTTCCGGCTTGTCCTTTGCTTCGGGACCATTCGGTTTGGGCTCGTCGGCGCCGGGCTGCTTGGGCTTGGCCCCTTCGGCCGGTTGCTGATCGGAGGCTTTGCCGTCCGGCTTTGTGTCGGACGTTGTACCGGACTTCTTGTCGTCCGCTTCCTTTGTCCCGCTTCCTTCCGGCTTGCGTTCGTTTGAACTCTGTTCGTTCGAATCGCCGTCGGTTTTGCCCTGCGACGGGCTTCGGCCCTCGGGAGGCGTCTTTACCGGCTCGTTGGGCTTCGTCGGTTCGCCCGAGCCGTTGTTCTTGTCGGGCGTCGTCGGTTCATCGGCTGCCGCCGGGGCGCCAAGCGCGGGGCCGGCCGGCTGCTGAGGACCATTCGAGGCCGGCGGCTCGGACAAGGCGGGCTTGCCGCTTGCGGCCGGCTCGCCTGGGCGTTTGCTCGAGCTTGATTCCTCGCTCGCATCGCCGGGGACGGGCTGCAAGAGAGCTGGCTCGCCGGGAGAAAGCCCAAGCGGCTCTGGTTCGCGCTGTGCGCTTTGCAGCCTTCCGATCAGCGCGGGGCCGGCGGCGGCTGCGTGAGGTCGAGGGGAATCCGACGTCGTCATCAGCACAGCCCGACCGTTCGTTATCGATGTGCGCGGCGGCGATGTTCGCGGCGTTGCTTCTGCTGCACTGGCCGCTGCCCCGCCGAGCAGAACCACCAACAGAACCTCACCACGAATCACCTGAAACACCGTGGCCGAGAAGTGCATGATGACCCTTTCCCTGATTGTCGTGCCGGCCTTTCCCGAACGTGGCAACGGTCAACAGCACACTACCTTAAGCTGATTCACGAAAAAGCGAAAGTGCCTGGCCGTAAAAACCACTACCCGCAGCACGCGCGCAGCTTGCGTTCGCTGCCTATATTCTCGGCGTTTCTCAAATGCCGTATATCGTCCGTTCGGACGACAAAGGGTTGTGGCCCGACGACGACGAAGGGCATTTCCGCCAAGCGGACGCAATTGTTCCAAGCCGATCGCGCAGAATCCCCTCCGTCCGCCGCTTAATCCGGCGATTCGATACACCCGCTAGAATCGGCACATTCCGACCATCGGCTTGAGGGAGTTGGACTTGATTCAGCTACGACCGGAGTTATTGCACCGCTACTGCCGGGTGGTTGCGGGCGATTCATTTGTTCCCGAGGCATGAGTTGGCTATATTGACCTCGAACGGGGCGGTCGTGCCTGCGCTGACGCGACACTTGAGCCTGAGGTTTTCGGATTCGGATTTCGGGCTTTCGGAATCGTGCAGCGGTTGCGGTCAGTCGTGCTTTCGGTAATTCGATAAGCACCTTCATTCGAAAGGCGACCATGATGGCATCGTTGAGTTGGTGGAAGCCGTTGGCGTTGGGAATCGTTTTGCTGTGCTCGCCGCAGTTCGGCATTGCGCCGGTCGATGGAGCAGAGGCGCCGCCGCCCGTCGAGGCTGCAAGGCCGAAATCGGTTGAACGGGAGGCGGGCGGGGGAGGGATCGTCGATCAGCGAACGACCGTTGCGGCTGAGCGCGTGGGCGGGGCTTCCGATGGTCTGGCCGCCGCGTCCGGAGGCGACCTGGGCAAGTCGAGTTCGGGGCCGCTGCCGCTCAGTCCGCTGGTGCGCACAGGCGATCTGCTGACGGTTTTCGAGAGTCATGCGCGGCCGGTCGCTGATGCGAAGACATTCAACGTTCTGTTCGATCGATTGCTCGGACCGGCGGGCTTTACGGCAGCCGACATCGTTGCGTTTGAAGAGAACACTGTCTTCTCTTACGCGACGGCCGATGCCTATCGACCTGATCTGACGGGCAAAGAATCGTTGGGCGGCCTGCGCCGACTGACACGCCACGTGCTGCTGCTGAAACCCGATTGTCTGGTGATCGACGACGTTTGGGCCACTGCGGCGGCCGGGCCGAAGTCGGGCGAGTTTCGAGTGATCGGCGCCGACGGAGCGGACATCACCCGCAGCTATTCGTTGATCGACCGCGGACATCGTCTCGACTGGTTGCTGTTGCCTGCCGGAGGCCCCGGCGTTCATGGGCAACCCTGGCCCAGCTTTTATCGCGAGTCGCGAGCGACCTATGTGTTCGTTTACTCGCCTGCGGCAGACAAGCCGCCGGTCGTGGCGGTCGAGGGAATGAAGCTGACCGTGGGCGATCGGGTTTACGATCTGAATCTCGCCCGCTGGCCCGCCTGGCTGTACGGCAATAGCTCGTTGGCGATTCGCGGCATCAAGGGCGAAGTGGTGTTGGCCAAGCGGCTTCTGCCCGCAGGTGTTCTGCCGCACGACGAACAAGGGCTGCGGTTGTTGGAGCGTTGGGAGGCGGCCTACCGCGGCACGGCGAAGCCCGGCTGGGAGACGGGCCGACCGTCAAGCGACTTGGCCGCCGCGGTCGGGTCGGGCGAATTGCGGCCGTGTCGGGTGGTGGAACTGGGCTGCGGCAGCGGGACTAATGCAATCTACCTCGCGAAGAAGGGCTTTCAGGTTACGGCGATCGACATTGCGCCCAGCGCGTTGCGCCTTGCGGAAGAGAAAGCGGCGAAAGAAGGGGTTCGCGTCGATTGGCTCTTGGCCGACGTGTTGCGGCTGCCTCCGCTGCCCCCGGCGGAACTGATCTACGACCGCGGGTGCTATCACGGCGTGCGTCGAACCGGGGCGGCTGAATACGTTGAAGCGGTTCGTCGGTTGACGCTGCCCGGTGCGCGCTTGTTGTTGCTGGCGGGCAACGCCGAAGATACGTCTCCCGGCGGGCCGCCGCGAGTTACTGAAGAGCAGCTTCGGGGCGATTTCGGCACGCTCTTCAGGGAGCAATGGCTGCGGCGAACGCGGTTCGACCAAGCCGAGCGCGATGCCGCGGGCGTCGGGGCGTGGTCGGCGCTTTGGGTGCGAAAACCCTATCCGCCTCCCGAGGAACTGCCGAAGCTGAGCGGCCTGCCCGATCCGCTGACATTTTTCGACGGCTCGCCGGTGCGCACTCCCGAAGACTGGTATGCGCGCCGCCGTCCGGAGCTGAAAGCCCTGTTCTCGCAATATATGTACGGCTATGCCCCTCCGCCGGCGAAGGTTGCGGCGCGAGTTGCCCACACGGATGAGAACGTGTTCGGCGGCAAGGCAGTTCTCCGCGAAATCGAATTGACGCTTCGCAAACCGGCCGATTCCGGCCCCGAGCCAGGCGAGCTTGCACCTGCCGGCGCGGCCGATTCTCCGGCGGCAGTCATCCATCTGGCGCTGTTCACACCCAAGCAGGCCGATCGGCGTTTTCCCGTGTTCTTATCGCTCAACCAGTGCGGCAATCACGCCCTGACCGATCATCCGACGGTTCGTTTCGATCCGGAGGCGTTCCGCTCGGCCGATTGCTTCAAGAAGGGCGATCAGATCGGCCGCGGCGGGCAAAAGGACTTCTGGTGTGTCGATTACCTCATTGAGCGGGGCTACGCCTTCGCCGCCTTCCACCAAAGCGATATCGCACCCGACGCTCACGATTTCACTAAGGGAATCCACGCGCGCTATCAGTTGCCCCAGCCGAAGGAATCTTGGTGGGGAACCATTGCCGCGTGGGCGTGGGGTTTGCAGCGGGCGGTGGATTACTTGGTCGAGGACCCGCAGATCGACCCCCGGCACATTGCATTGATCGGCCATTCGCGGCGGGGCAAGACCGCGCTGCTGGCGGCTGCCTTTGACGACCGCGTTGCTCTGGTTGTTCCTCACCAGTCGGGCACGGGCGGGATGGCGTTGAGCCGCGGGAACGATCAGGAAACCGTCGAGCGGATCAATCGGGTTTTTCCGCACTGGTTCAACGATGTTTTTCCGGCCTTCAACAACAAAGAAGAGCACTTGCCGGTCGATCAGCACTTGCTCGCGGCGTTGGTCGCGCCGCGACGCTTGCTCGACACCGAGGGGGAACTTGATAAGTGGGCGAATCCCGACAGCGCGTGGCGGAATCTGCAAGCCGCACAGCGCGTCTGGCGGTTTTTAGGCAGTCGCGGTCTGCAAACCGAGTCGCCGATTGTCGAGCCGGCGCGCATCTCCGCCGACAACGCCGGCCCGCTCGCCCAATATCGCCTGAACATCAATCACACGCTCGTTCGCGCGTTCTGGGAGGCGATTCTCGATTACGCCGACGCACACCTGCGGAACTGATGCGCGACGGCCGAAAAGGAGCGGGCCGTCTTGCGG
>Ga0073932_1005709_pt1 | contig 13289 bp, 14 predicted proteins | sample DewCreD2012metaG_FD_76967 | JGI IMG/M metagenome (GOLD analysis project Ga0073932, IMG submission 76967) | Hot spring sediment bacterial and archeal communities from British Columbia, Canada, to study Microbial Dark Matter (Phase II) - Dewar... ... | reverse complement strand
ATGTTTCCATTGCCCTAAATTCCCGGATTGTGATGAAGTGGCATTGATTTATACGTTAAAAGAGGGGGCACAGCTTGGCTGAAGAAAAGACCATCTCAAGTCGCTATGTTTACAAAGGAAGGGTTGTTAACCTGAGAATCGATACCGTACAGGAAGCAGATGGTAGAGAGAGCACCCGGGAGATTGTGGAACATAATCCCTGCATCGCAGTAGTTCCTCTTGATGACGAAGGCAATATTATACTGGTCAAGCAGTACCGCAAGCCAGTTGAAAAGGAACTACTTGAAATTCCAGCCGGGGGGATAGACGAAAACGAGGATCCTGAAGCCGCCGTCAAAAGGGAATTGCAGGAAGAGATCGGCTACTTGCCCGGCAGAGTTATAAGAATTGGGGGCTTTTATTCAACACCGGGCTTCAGTAATGAGTACCTCTATCTCTTCATTGCCACTGATCTCAAACCCGGACAGCTTTATGCTGAAGATACCGCCGGTATAAGCACCGTTAGGATCAAACCCCGTAACATTCTGCAAATGATCAGATCAGGTGAAATACAGGATGCTAAAAGCATCGCCGGACTGCTCTATTTCCTTGACTACCGGAAAAAACACGCCATCGGTTAATCCTGATTTTTGATTCGCAAAATACCGGTCAGACCGGCGTGCTGATTTTTTTACCAGCCAGCAGATGCATATGCAGATGCATCACCACCTGTCCGGCATCCCCGCCGGTGTTGATTACCAGTTTATAAGCGTTACCGGTGCCCTGCTGGCGGGCAATTGTATTTGCCACCCTGATCATCTGGGTGACCAGCGGCAGATCTTCATCGGTGATCTCTGCCAGAGAAGTGATGTGTTTACGGGGGATGATCAAAATGTGCACAGGAGCTTTGGGATGAATATCTTTAAATGCTACCACATTTTCATCCTGATAGACGATATCTCCGGGAAGTTTACCGGAAGCGATCTTGCAGAAAACGCAATCTTCTACGCCAAGCATTTCTTTCTCCTGTGATTTTGATATGATATAGTATATTCTACCATTATTCTCAGACCTGTTTTCAGATCTAGCTCTTCAATTTTTCAATCACCGCTTCAGTAACCCTGGAAGTTCCAACTCCACCGCACTTATCCGGCTTCATGTCATAGGTAACATCCTTGCCTTCGGCAATCACCGCCGCCAGAGCCTTCTCCAGCCGGCTGGCAGCGGCATACTCTTTCAGATGACGAAGCATCAGCATACCGGAGAACATAGTTGCCATAGGATTGACCTTATTTTGCCCGGCATATTTGGGTGCACTGCCATGAGTGGGCTCAAAGATAGCAATTCCTTCGCCGATATTCGCTCCCGGTGCTACCCCCAATCCACCTACTAACCCGGCACACAGATCGGACACGATGTCCCCATAAAGATTGGGCAATACCAGCACATCAAACTGCTGGGGATTACGCACCAACTGCATGCAGAGGTTATCTACAATCACGTCGTTGAATTCAATTTCGGGATAGCCTCTGGCAACTTCACGCGCCACAGAGAGGAAAAGCCCGTCTGAAAACTTCATAATATTGGCTTTATGAACAGCGGTAACCTTTTTGCGCCCGTTTTCTCTGGCATAATCAAACGCATATTTCACAATCCGCCGGGTTCCGAATTCAGAGATCAGTTTCAGACTGATTCCCGAATCTTCACGCACTCTGCCTCTGGTTTCAGTAACCAGTTTAAGCAATTTCAGTGCATCAGGTGTACCTTTTTCGTATTCAATTCCAGCATAAAGATCTTCTGTATTCTCCCTGACCACAACAATATCTACCCCTTTATAAGGAGAAGGCACACCAGTATATGTTTTGCACGGGCGCAGGCAGGCATAAAGGTCCAGACTCTTACGCAAAGCGACGTTCACACTGCGGAAGCCAGTTCCCACAGGAGTAGTTACCGGTCCTTTCAGAGCTACCCGATTCTTTTTCACCGATTCCAGAGCAGCATCTGGCAGTGGAGTACCCACTTTCGCCATCACCTCGGCTCCCACCTCGGCAACTTCCCAGTTAAATTTTACCCCGGTCGCCTCCAGCACCTTTCTGGTAGCTTCTACTACCTCAGGACCGATGCCATCGCCCGGAATGAGAGTAACAGTGTAAACCATCGCTCAGTTCTCCTGATTAAATAATAATAAACAAATGATAATTCCTGAAATTACAGATTGCTGACTACATCATTCAGAATAAAAACCGGATTCCCAGGTTACAGCTTGAAATCTCCGTATTTTTTGATATAGGGAAGCAAACCGCCTTCATTGAGTATGCTCAACATAACCGGCGGAATCTTCCCGAAAGTCAGTTTTTCCCCAGTGGTGAGAATCCTGACAATCCCTGCCTCCAGATCCACTTCCAGTTCATCCCCATCTTTGATCCGTGTGGTATCACAGATCAATACCGGTAATCCCTGATTAATTGCATTTCGAAAGAAAATGCGTGCAACCGATTGAGCTAAAACAGCACTTACCCCAGCCATTTTGATCACCAGTGGTGCATGTTCCCGGCTGGAACCGAGCCCAAAGTTGCGTCCACCCACCACAAAATCCCCTGGTTTCACTCTTAATGCAAAAGTTGGATCAGCATCTTCCAGCACATGCTTAGCCAGTTCCGGCAGATTGCTGCGCAGATGCGCCAGCCTGCCGGGCACTATAAGATCCGTAGAAATATTATCACCAAACTTAAAAGCCTTACCTTTCAACATCTAAATTACCTCTCGTGGGTCAGTTATTTCGCCTGTCAGCGCTGTTGCCGCTGCTGTAGCCGTACTGGCGAGGTAGATGAAAGACTCAGGGTTTCCCATGCGTCCCTTGAAATTACGATTGGCAGTAGATAGGCAGGCTTCCCCATTCCCCAATACACCCTGATGTACGCCGAGACAGGCTCCACAACCTGGTGGCAAAATAATTGCGCCTGCCTCGATTAAAGTTGAGATATAACCCTTTTTAATACCTTCCATTAACACCGTACGAGAAGCCGGTCCAACAATCAAACGGGTCTGAGGATGCCTTCGCTTGCCTTTTAAAATGAAGGCAGCGATTTCCAGATCTTCCAATCTGCCGTTGGTGCATGTGCCGATGAAAACCTGCTGAATCTTCGTGCCCTTTAATGCCCGGGCAGTGGCAGTATTATCCACGGTATGAGGTTTTGCCACGGTAGGCTCCAGTTTTGATAAATCAATCTCGATCACCTGTTCATATACCGCGTCCTTATCCGGGAAAACTGGTTGATAGTCCTTGCCACGCTTATTGGCTTCAAGATATTCACGAGTTAATTCGTCAGATGGAAATAAGCCAACTTTAGCGCCGGCTTCCACCGCCATGTTCGATACCGTCAGGCGTTCCGGCACACTCATACGCTCCACCGCTTCACCGGTAAATTCAAGAGAACGATAAGTCGCACCATCAGCTCCGATCATCCCGATCAAATGCAAAATCAGATCTTTGGCATAAACACCCCGGTTAAAAGCACCTGTTAAGAGAACTTTGATGGTTTCCGGTACCCGGAACCAGGTTTTACCCAATCCCATGGCGATTGCTACATCTGAAGATCCCATACCTGTAGCAAAAGCGCCCAGTCCACCTGCCATAACCGTATGGGAATCGGCTCCCACCACCACATCACCTGGCTTTGCCAGCGATTCTGCTACAATCTGGTGGCAGACCCCGTCTCCCGCTTCCGAAAGCCTGACCCCAGTCTGCGCGGCAAACTGGCGCAGGAAAATGTGGTCGTTGGAAAGGGCTGAGGAAGGGCTGGGAGCAGCATGATCAATAAAGAGAACCGTTTTTTCTGGATTGGCTACTCTGGCTATTCCGCTTTGCTGGAATTGACGCACCGTCAGCGGACCCGTAGTATCCTGGACAAAAACCAGGTCAACCTGAGCAATGACAATATCGCCAGCATGTGCGTCCGCTCCTGATTTCTGGCTGAGGATCTTCTCTGCAATAGTTTTTCCCATCTTCTAAACCACCTTTTGCACCCTGTAAGCATTATTGCTCACAAATCCGTCTTAAAACATGATTCTGGATTTGAGTTCAAATTACAGGATTATCATAGCATACCCTTAAAGAGCGCGACAAGCAAAAGTACTCCCGGGTAAAGGTTACATTATTTACAATGGATGCAAATGCGTTATAATAAAGCAATACGCAACGGATTGGTGCAGTACACTATGAAATACTGCACTAAATCCAAATATGCATCCGGGGTAGGAGTATGATTGCGGCGGAAAATGAAGATTTATTAACCAGAAGATTTGAAGAGATTTCTTCAATGCTGCTCCCCCAGTATAAAGAAAAGGGATTTAAACTCTGTCATTTCTTCGGGAGAGCTATTATTCTGGCTCATTATAACGAACTGGTTTTTGTTTTCAGTTCCAGAATTGAGGTCAGGCCGGAGACCCTCTCCCGTCTTTGTGAATACCATCTGGGGAATTGTAAATTGCATAATAATACCGGTGAGGCCAGGGCATAATTTTATGCCTTTTCTCCAGGCACCCGCTCATCACCGACTCGTCTGGTCAGTTTAATCTCATCCAGATGCTCCAGAAGAGGCATTACAAATTTGCGGCTGCTCTGAAACATATCGCGTACTTCACCAATGGTAATTTTCCCATCTTTCCGCATTTTTTCCAGAATGCGGGCGACCATTTCTTCATAAGCAGAACGAGCAAAGATGATGTCGCCGGTTTTCACTACCTCTCCCCGCTCCAGTAAGACGTTAAGCAAATCCGGTTCGAGTTCAATTTCGGGCGAAGGGCTGTAAGGATTCTTTTTCAACTGCTTCAAATATTGCTCAATCCTTTCTTTCTGGGCGGGTGTAAGTTTGACCTGATGATCGGGCAGGCGAACAACCGTTCCCTCTTCAAACAATTTTCCTTCCTGGACAAGCCTAAATAAAACATTTTGAAAATGGGAGCCTAATTTCGTCTTGCTGCTGAGTTCGGCTTTAGCCATTCCCTGACGTAAAGGATATTTTCGATGGTACTCAGCAACCAGAGCAACCAGACTATCTGCAGTTTGTTTCCAACCGGATTCGGAGTAAAGCATGCTGGATTTGCCTTCTCCTATTCTGACCACCTGTCCCTGCTGGACCAGGTATTCGATCATCTCTTCTGCCGCACCCCGGTCAAGACTGATACCGGCAAGCAGTTCATTCATCTCCTGCGGCTGTTTCGCCCGCAAACTCGCCAGTATGGCATCGCCCATTTTTCCTTCGCTCCGAGCTTTAAGATTTTCGATAGTTGCCATCTGGAAACGACGGTGCCTCTTCACTGGATGTGCCTCAAGAATCACGCCACCGCCAAGAGTATCCATGGGAGATCGTATAACATAATGATCACCATTAACTACTGCCACTGGCTCCATCAGAATAAACTGCACAAAACCAGTTTCTCCGGGTAGTATCTCTTCGCGGTCAAGCACACGCACGCGCGCCATAACCTCTGCTGATCCGGTATGGAGACTGACTTCTGTATTATGCTTCAAAGCACGTGCAGGCGATTTAAGTAACCTCAGCCTGGCATCCACCAGTTCAGTCGGCTGCAGCCAACCTGGACGGGTAAGGACAAAACCCCGCTTTAAATCTGCAGCATTGACGCCGACCAGGTTAGCGGCTACGCGACTGCCCGGACAGACTTTACTTACCTGTGTCTTGTGAGTCTGCAAATTCCGAATCCTCGTTTTAATCAAAGGCGGCACAATCTCCACTTCCTGACCAATACCTAAAGTACCATCCACCAGCGTGCCAGTTACCACGGTTCCTGAACCTGATATGGTGAAAATCCGGTCCAGTGGCAGCCTGGGTTTGCCCAGATCTTTCCGGGGTTCAGTGGAGTCAAGAACCCTGTCAATCAATTTCTTCAACTCCGCGATACCCTGCCGTGTTACAGAGGAGACAGCAATTATCGGTGAATCTTCCAGAGTGGTGCCTTTAAGGGCTTCTTCGATATCCATGGTCACCAGGGTAATCTGATCCTGATCAACCTGATCGGCTTTCGTAATCACTGCGATGCCCTTTTTTATCTCCATCAGATCGAGAATTGCCAGATGCTCCCTGGTCTGCTGCATCACGCCTTCATTGGCATCTACCACCAGCAATACCAGATCCATTCCGCTGACACCCGCCAGCATATTCTTGATAAAATGCTCGTGACCGGGAACATCAATCACGCCCACTTCTCTGCCACTGGGCAATTTTAGCCAGGCAAAGCCCAGATCAATGGTCATTTCCCTTTTTTTCTCTTCTGCCAGACGATCAGGATCGATGCCTGTTAAAGCCAGCACCAGAGTGGACTTACCATGATCAACATGTCCGGCTGTACCGATAACGAACACTCTACTCTCCTTAAAGCCATGAAAAATTTAAACAGGACGATTATCCGTTTAATTCTTTCTAAAGTTGCCGGAGCGCCTGTTGAACCGCCTGGATTAAAATCTCATCTTCAGCCACGCTGACAGTGCGTGGATCCAGCAGCAGTATATTCTCACTGATGCGCCCGATTACAGGAGGTTCCTGACTCCTGAGAATACGTGCCAGCTTCTGGGTTTGAGTGGGTTTCCGGGGATCACCAATAGCTACCAGCCAGGTGGGTAAACTTGAACCAGGCAAACTCCCACCCCCAATCACGCTTTCACCCTCAATCACACGCGCCGTGCCTGCCAGCGATTCTGCCCAGTGTCTGGCTCTCCGCTCAATTACCTCCAGAGGCATGGAAATCATCTGCCAGACCGGTATTTTAACGGTAGCTTCTCCCTTTAAATGATGCAACAAAGTAACCGCAAGAGCTGCGATACGGGTTTTATCTACCCTCATTGCCCGCACGAGCGGATGTTTTTTCAACTTATCTATCAGAGCTTTTTTACCAACAATGATCCCCGCCTGCGGTCCACCAAGCAGTTTATCTCCGGAAAAGAAGACCAGGTCGGCGCCTGCCTTCACACTATCCTGAATCAAAGGCTCAGCATCAAGACCAAACCTGGTGGTATCCAGCGGACACCCGCTACCCAGATCATCCAGAACCAGAAGATTATACCGCTTTCCCAGCGCAACCATCTCTTCCAGCGTAACCATGTGGGTAAACCCCACCACTTTAAAATTGCTTGAATGCACTCGCAGTAATGCTACCGTACGCGGGGTGATGACCGCTTCATAATCGCGGATATAAGTGCAGTTGGTGGTCCCTACCTCAACCAGCCTTGCTCCACTTTGCTTCATTACCTCAGGAATCCGGAATCCACCGCCTATTTCTACCGCCTGACCACGAGATACGATCACTTCTTTTCGTTTCGCAATCGCAGAAAGCCCGAGCAGCACAGCTGCCGCATTATTATTTACTACCAGCCCTGCCTCTGCTCCAGTCAATCTGCAGAGCAACGGTTCAAGATGTGTATGGCGCGAGCCCCTTTCCCCGGACTCGAGATCAAATTCAAGATTATTATAACCACGGGAAATACGCTCCATTGCCGAAATAGCTTCTTCGCTTAAAGGGGCTCTTCCCAGGTTGGTATGTACTACCACACCGGTCGCATTAATAACCGGTTTCAGAGACGGAAGGATGAGACCTGTAGCCCTGTCTGTAATCCGGGCGATTATCTCTTCGGTAGCAGGAAGACCTTTTCCTTTTTTGATCTCAGATCGGTAATAATCCAGGTTTTCTCTGATCAGTTCAACCACAAGATCACGGGAGAGACCGCGTACACCGGTCAGAGCCTGAATCTGCGGCTCACTAAGAAGCCTATCCACAGATGGGAGCCCACGCAGCTTTTCTTCCATGTCACCATTATAACTCAGGGTAATTTTCAATCCCAAAAATTATTGCCGTCTCCGGTAGATGTAACGTGCCGGAGACTTATCTCCCTAAATCAAGAATTCAGATTATGGCAACCGTCATTAAACAACTCCAGGCGAGCACTACCATCGTCATACATCAGGAAAGAGGTAATCGTTCCCGAATTCAACTTCAGCCGCACTATTTGCTGCAGTGGCAAACCCAGAACAGCGCAAACTATTGCCATGATAGCAACATAATGCGAAACGACCACAACAGCTCCTTCTCTGTGCTCTCCAGCTATCTCTTTAATCGCGCTCCAGGTCCGCATCTGGACATGGGCAATCGGTTCTACTCCGTAAATCCTGGCTTCGTTATCGCCCTCCTGGCAGAGAAGCTGATCCCAGCGGAGCTTCATTTTAGTTGAATCTGCTCCTTCAAGCTTTCCGACATGGATTTCTTTAAGAGAACTCATGGTCTTCACTTCAAGTTGATGATAGCGGGCGATTTCACGGGCAGTCTCCAGTGCACGCTGGAGAGGGCTGGCATAAACTGCGCGGATATCTTCATCCTTTAAACGTAAAGCCAGCCGTTTAGCCTGCGCTATCCCTTTGTCATTTAAAGGCGTATCACTATCACCCCCCTGTAAACGATGAATTCTGTTCCAGTCGGTTTCGCCATGTCTTACCAGAATTACCTTTAGCAACAGACCTCCTCAGATCATTTCAAGATTAACTGGGTGCGATGAATTGCACAGGGTCGCTGATTAAAGCCAAGTGCAGCAGTTACCTGCTCCGGGCGACCTGAACCACCACTATCACAGCGCAACCTCATTCCCAGAACCCCCGTTGGCGACTGCCATTCTATCACCCAGATATGCTTAATCAATGCTCTGAGGTCATACTGGTGGGGTCCTGTGTCCCTGAGGTGCTGCCATGGGAGGTGATCTAGAGCCAGCAGGGATTGAATGGCATAGTTAATATTCTGCGGTCCTTTCCGAGTATCCACTACCACCCGGTATTCTGCCTCACTTACCTGCGATTGAAGCGAGGGTAAAGCCGAGGAGATGGGATGTACCTTCAAAACCCTCATGCCCTGCGGCATTTGCTGATTCATGGCATCTACAAAATAATGGGGAGCTACGCCCCTGATAATATAAACATCCATCAATTCAGCTTCACTGGTTACCCCGAGGGGCAGTGGTGCTGCCAGAGATATCCTGGGATGGGGAGTGAACCCGCCTGAAAAAGCAATCTCAATCCCTGCCCGAATAAAAGCCCTCTGCCATAACCTGATAATATCGAGATGGGAGATGAACTTGATTTCCTCTCCCCGGCTAAACCTTATCCGAAGTCGCTGCATGCTTTTCCTTTGTGATCAGTATTTCTTCTATTTTCATACCGGTCATGCGGGTGACCACCAGTTTCAGATCTTTATATCTCACCTGTTCACCTGTGCGTGGAATATGACCGAGTAATTTCAGCACAAAGCCCGCCACTGTGTCATAATCACCCTTCGGTAAACCCAGTTGCATTTCAGCATTAACATCCTCGATCCGCATACTGCCGTCTATTTGAAAGGTGTACTCATTGATAATTTCAAAATCCTTTTCGGCAGTGCCCAGTTCATCCTTCACATCGCCGATAATTTCCTCAACCAGTTGCGTCAGGGTAATAATTCCCGCCACACCCCCATATTCATCAATAACCACGCACATATGGTAGTTCTTGTCCCTCATTTCTGCCAGTATTTCACTGATACGCTTACTTTCCGGAGCAAAAAAAGCGGGTCTGATAATATCATCAATGGTGCGGTTAATATCACAGGTGCCCTTAGCCAGAGACATAAGCACATCTTTGGAAGAAACTATCCCCACCACATTATCCCTTCTATCTTCAAAAACCGGATAGCGGTTAAGGGGATGCTCCATGTACAGTTTGAAAAAATCGGCAATCGTTGATCCTTTCTGAATAAAGATCACCTCGGTGCGGGGCACCATAATCTCTCTTGCCGGACGATCACCGAATTCGAAGACCTTGTGTATCATTTCTGCCGCGGACTCCTCGACTGTTCCATCGCGGGTACCCGCTTCGACCATCGTTCTGATCTCCTCTTCACTTACCAGTGACCGCCCCAGAGGACGTGCCCCAAAGATCCTGCCAAAATTAAAAGTTATCCAGCTCAAAACTACCACGAAGGGATACAAAATCCAGGAAACTACTCTGACGGAGCCCGCTAATTTGACCGAAATTGTTTCAGCATGATGCGCGGCAGAAGTCTTGGGAATAGCTTCACCGAAAACCAGCACTACAATCGTCACCAGGATAGTTGAGACGATAATGCCCCGCTGTTCGCCCAGGAAGCTCACAGCCAGAGTAGTACCTAACGCCGCCATAGCGGTATTTACCAGATTGTTGCCCAGCAGTATGGTTGAGAGCAGGCGTTCAGGATGTTCCTTGAGATGAGCTACCAGCCGTGCTCCTTTCACATTGTTTTGTAGCATGGTTTCCAGCTTAAACCTTTGAAGGGAGACAAAGGCAATCTCTGCAGCCGCGAAATAAGCCGATATGCAGGCAAATATGATAAATAATATAATATATACCAGTTCCGTTGAAGACATTATCCTTTTCCCCGGGGCGCTCGAATTCGCCCCTTCTTTTGAATGATAACACCGTACAATGTGCTTCGTAAAGGAAACTGATTAAAGAAACTCCGAATATATTATGTAATATTAACGCTTATAATAAAAGAGAAGGTTACAGTTAAGCACAATGCATAGAAGATGGCACAGGTTTAATGAAGAAGAACGCAGAAAATGGCAGGACCCCGAAAAAATCCTCCGGGAAGTCGGGCTGAAAGCCGGTCAAACCTTTCTTGATATCGGTTGTGGAGATGGATTTTTTACCCTGCCTGCCGCACACATTGTCGGACCAGGAGGGCAGGTGTTCGGATTGGATACAGACAGCGAAGCCCTGGATGAGATACAGGTGAAGGCAAATTCTCAGGGTCTAAAGAATATTCAACTAAAATACGGTAAAGCTGAAGAAATTGTACTTTGCGAAGGGTGCGCCGATATTATCTTCATGGGGATTGTTCTTCACGACTTTCAGGATCCGCTCAAAGCACTGGGCAACGCCCGCAGGATGATCAAGCCTGACGGAATTCTGGCTAATCTGGACTGGAAGAAATCTCCTATGGAGTTCGGTCCGCCAGTGGCCCGTCGCTTTGATGAAGCCACCGCTTCAGGTCTGATCGAAGGGGCTGGTTTTGTTATTGTAGCTATTAAGAACTCCGGAGATTACCACTACCTGATTATCGCCAGGCCCAGACCCGTTGCGGATAAGGCAGTTCAGCATATGCTATAACTTTTCCGGAATAAACTACATTTTTCCTGCTAGCGGGAGATTTTTACCCGATAACCCAAATATCACAACCAGAGTACCTTTATGAATATTTATTTTTAAATTCATTCCTGCTACTATGAATATGATTTGCATTCATTAAAGGGTTCCAGGATGAAAAAAACATATATTGCTATACTTACCATCGTTATAGCTTTGTTTTTGCTGGTAATTATAGCTGGCTGCCAGCGTGCCGGTAGCTCCATGACAGGCAATGGCAAGATTGTTGACCAGACCATCAAAGCCACGGATTTCACTTCTGTTAATATCCGGGGCGCCTTTAACGCTGAAATCCTGCAATCCGATAATTTTGCCGTAATTATCAGCACTGATGAAAACCTGCTTAACCGGATCATAGTTTCCACAGAAGGAGAAACTTTGAACTTCAAAATCGAAGCTCCCGGCAACTTTTTCCCTACCAGCCTGAAAATCCGCATTACTTTACCCAGAATCTACGGACTAACCCTGTCCGAGGAAGCGCATACCGCTATTTCTGGCTTTCAGTCAACCTTCAACTTCCGTTTGAACATGGATGGTGAAAGTGAGTTGACCGGAGATCTTGAAGCAGGGATCTGTGATTTTACCGTTTCAGGCGCCAGCAAGTTAAGCTTGAAAGGTAAAGCACTCGAATTAAAACTGCTGGCTTCAGGAAAAAGCAAGATGGATCTGGAGCAATTTGAAGTGAAAAAAGCCAGGGTTACTTTCAAAGAAGCCAGTGAAGCTACCATGAACATCAACGGCAGGATTGACGTTAGCCTGGCAGATGCCTCTAAAATCTATTATGTTGGCGAACCGGTGATTTACGATGCGAACATCTCCGGTGGTTCAATCATGAAACCTAAATAAACTCAGGAGGATAAAGCTCAACTATGCTTGAATTTGCAAATACTGCTCTAATTGTGATTGATATGCAAACCAAATTGTGGAACGTCATGCATGAGAAAGAACAGTTACTTGAAAATACACAGAAGCTTTTGAAAGGCACTCAACTTCTCGGTATACCGGTCGTGCTTACTGAACAAAATCCTGATGGACTCGGTCCAACTATACCGGAATTAAAACAAATCATACCGCAGGTGAATCCATTTCCCAAATTTTGCTTCAGTTGTTTCAAAGATGAAAGCTTTGCCAGGGCTATTCTTGAGTTAAACCGGAAACAATTGCTGATTTGCGGTATTGAATCCCATATCTGCGTTTATCAGTCTGCCATGGATTTATTAAACCAGGGATTTGAAGTGCAGATCATTGCGGATGCCGTCTCCTCAAGAGCAGCCAGAAACAGAGAAATCACGCTGATGAGGTTGCAGAGCGAAGGGGCCAGACTCACCACAGTCGAAATGTTGCTTTTTGAGCTGCTGCAAACAGCCAGAAGCCCGCAATTCCGCGAGCTTTCAAAGATAATTAAATAAATGCTTTAGTTTAGCTATAATGATAAAAAGAGGCAGATTTGCCCATTGGCACAGAGTGGAGGTTAAACGTGTCAGAAGCTTCCGAAAAGAAAATGACACAAGCCAGCAATCAAACCACTGAGACACCGGCACCGCCCCCACCTCCACCCTTTATCCCACCTCCGCCGAGTATTGATGCCCTGTTGCCTCAGGAAATGGCTCGTAGGGCAGAAAATATCGGTGTTACCAAAGCCACCCTTAACTTCAGCAAGATGTTGATGCTGGCAATACTGGCGGGAGCATTTATCGCTCTCGGAGCTATCTTCGCCACCATCGCACTGACCGGATTCTCTGATCAGTTTCCCTGGGGTTGGGGCAGGGTGGTTGCGGGCATAGTTTTTTCCCTCGGTCTGGTGCTGGTAATAGTGGGAGGTGCTGAACTCTTCACTGGCAATAATCTGATTGTGATGGCATGGGCAAGCCGACATATCACAACTCGTCAGATGCTGCATAATTGGTGGGTTGTTTACCTGGGCAACTTTATCGGATCGATCGGCACCGCGATCTTTGTTTTTCTGGGACAGGTTTACATGTTCGATGGGGGTCAGGTAGGATTAACTGCATTAAATATAGCCCAGACCAAAGTCAGCTTCGGGTTCGGTCAGGCGATCCTCCTGGGCATGCTGTGCAATGCACTGGTCTGCCT
>Ga0073932_1005708_pt1 | contig 13290 bp, 11 predicted proteins | sample DewCreD2012metaG_FD_76967 | JGI IMG/M metagenome (GOLD analysis project Ga0073932, IMG submission 76967) | Hot spring sediment bacterial and archeal communities from British Columbia, Canada, to study Microbial Dark Matter (Phase II) - Dewar... ... | reverse complement strand
ATAAATTTAGAAGAGAAAGTTAAGTTACACCTTGGTAAATTTGACCTAATTATATGCGCAGATGTTATTGAACATTTAGAAGAACCAGATCAATTATTAGAATTAATTTTAAAAGTTAGCCATAATAATTCTTATATTCTAATTTCCACACCTGAAAGAGATATCGTAAGAGGTAAAAAAATAATGTTTTCACCGAATATCTATCATTTTAGAGAATGGAATTCTGAAGAATTAGATTCCTATTTGAGTCATATGGGTTTGGATGTACTCGAAACAAAATTATATCCACCAATGAAATTTGCATTTAATTTTAGTTATTTTTTGGAGTGGTATAATCAAATTAAAAAACTTCATTCTTTTCGATATAACCAAGTTAAAATATGTAAAAAGAAAGTGAGGATTTAAAAATGTGTGGAATTTTTGGAGTTGTATCTTTTAGAGAGAAAGTTGATATTAACTTAATTATAAATTCAACTGAAATTCTTAAGCACAGAGGACCAGATGATAGTGGTATTTATTTAAATTCTAAAGGTAATGTAGGATTTGGACATAGAAGATTAAGTATTATTGATTTGACTTCAAATGGAAAACAACCGATGTGTAACGAAGATAAAAGCATTTGGATTGTTTATAATGGAGAAATTTATAATTTTCTAACATTAAAGGAGGAACTAATCAAAAAAGGTCATATCTTTAAATCAAATTCTGATACTGAAGTGATAATTCATGGTTATGAAGAATGGAAAGAGCAGGTATTGTCAAAATTAAGAGGAATGTTTTCATTTGTTATTTATGATGAGAATCGGGATTTAATTTTTTGTGCAATTGATAGATTCGGTATAAAACCTTTTTTTTATTACATTGATAATGAAAAATTTTTATTCTCTTCTGAATTAAAAGCAATTTATTCTTATCCAGGTATAAATAAGAAAATAAATGAAATTGCAATTTACGATTTTTTTACGTACAACTATATACCCGAACCATCAACAATATTAGCTAATGCATTTAAACTTACTGCAGGACATTTTCTGAAATTAGAGAATAAAAAAATTAATTTAGTCAAATATTGGGATTTAGACTTTACCAAAAAAATTAAGATAAATGAAAAAGATGCCATATCGTTAATTTCAGAAAAAATTCTTGACACAATCAAAGTTCATAGAATTTCAGATGTTCCAGTTGGCATATTCCTTAGTGGCGGTTTAGATTCATCTGCTATTTTATATTTTCTTAAAAACAGATTGTCTTTTAATTTATTGGCATTCAGCATTGGTTTCGAAAATCCATTTTATGATGAAACTAAATATGCTAAAATAATTTCTAATGTATTAAATGTTAATCTAACAATAAAGGAAATGGATTATAATTTAATTAAATTTTTAATACCAAAGGTTTTGGATAATTTTGATGAGTGTTTTGCTGATACATCTGCAATACCAACTTATTATGTTTCTAAAATTGCTTCTGAAAGCTTGAAAGTGTGCTTCTCTGGTGAAGGAGGTGATGAATGTTTTGGTGGCTATGAATGGTATTCTAAATTTATCGATAATTATAAAAGATTTTCATCAAAAAGTTCAAAAAATTCTCTAAATATTTTTAGTATAATAAATTATTTTTATCCCTATATCAGATATAAATTATTTTTTTTAGAAAAAAATATTTTTAGTGAAATTGAATATTATTCTTTTTTAATAAAAATAACAATAAAAGCTAAATATAAATTAATTTTTATAAATAATTTTCTTAAAAATTTTAAATATTATGATGATTATGCTTATTTCAAAAAATACTATAATGAAAATCTTGAAGTTTTTGACCGTTTATTATATTTAGATATTAAAACCTATTTACAGAATGATTTATTACCCAAAATTGATATTTCGGGTATGGCCAATTCATTAGAAACAAGAGTTCCTTTTGTGGATCACGAACTATTTGAACTATCTGCTTCTTTGCCATGTGAAATTAGAAATAAATCAAATATAAAAAAATATTTACTTAAAAAAATTTTATATGGCAATTTACCCAATGAAATAATTAATAAAAAAAAATGGGGTTTTGCAATTCCCTTAGAAAGGAACTTTAATATTAGTTTACTACCTAAAAACTTGCATCCATATTTAAATGATATTATTAATATTAAATCTACTTATCGATATTATAATCCACGGCATATTTGGATGATTCTTTCATTAAATAATTCAATTAATAAACTCTATCCCTATGATTAAATATAGTTTTATATTTTACCGAAGCGAAATTGAGTCCATAGTTGATAAACATTACCCAACTTCATTTGATTCTGCAAGATATAACATTATAAAAAGTCTTAATAAATTAGGGAAACCTTCTATTCTCATTTTTAATTATCCTTTTTTCTTTAAGTGGCATTTAAGACCACGGTGGGGTAAAAATATAAAGCTTTTGCCTTTTTTAAATATTAAGTTTATGAGTTATTTGTCAAAGAATTTTATTTTGGTATTGTATTGGTTATATATTATTATTTTCAAAAAGGCAGATGTTATTGTGACTGATTTAGGAGGTGTTTTGAGTCTATTACCTGTAATATTGATAAAAAAAATATTTTCGATTAATGTTATTTTAAATCTTGATATTCGAAGTATGTCCGTTGAAATCAAAAATGAACATAGAGTCACTTTTAATAGTATTATAACTTTCATTTCATTAAAAATAGCCTCAAAATATTTTGAAAGTTCTTCTTTTATTACCGAAGATTTAAAGAAAGTGATAGAAAAAAAATACAAACTGATATTTAATAATTATTTTATTTGGTCGTCTGGAGTTGACACTGAATTATTTTTCCCTAAATTTAACCAGCAAATTAAGCCTTGTTTTAAAATTATTTATCACGGTTCTATTTCACCTACCCGTGGTTTAGAGGATTTAATAAGAAGTCTAACTATCTTAAAGAAGAAAAATAAGAATATTAAATTAGTTGTATTAGGAGCATCAAATGATTACAATAATTTTAATGAATATTTCAAGAAAATAAATTATATTGTTAAAGAACTAAAATTAGAAGATTCTGTGGATTTCCTACCCCCAGTTAAACATAATTTGGTGCCTGATATAATCAGAGATTGTCAATTAGGTGTAGTTCCATTTCATGATAAACCTTGGTGGGTTGGACAATCTCCATTAAAATTATTAGAGTATTTAGCTTGCGGTTTACCAACAGTTGTATCAGATATAAATTGCAATCGTATTATCATAGCAGATAATCCTTGCGGAATATATTTTAAACCTGAAGATATTCAAGATTTGGCAACTAAAATTGAACAAATTTATTATGAATATTATGATTATTCACATTTATATAATAGTAGAAGAATTAAAGGGTATGAATTAGTAAGAGAGTTTTTTACTTGGAATAAACAAGCGCTTAAAATAATTAGTTTTTTTTATAATTAAATGCTTTTTCAAAGATCAATTCTAATTGCAAAAATATCTATTGGACGATTATAAAAAATGATAAAATTTTTGTTTTGGTTTATATTTGTTTATGATTTAATTTCCCCGCTTCTTTTCTCTTATAATTTGATGGATAAAAGATTTAGGGGTTTATCTACAATAATTATTATTTATATATTTTTATACAGTTTTTTTTTCAAAACAAAATTGAATATTTATATTAAAAATATACTATTTATAATTATTATTTTTTGTTTTTTTTATCTTATAATCTCTTTAATTAATGCATCTACATTATTAAATATATTTTGGGGCATTTTGATTTTCTTAAAATATCCTATGTTAGGATTGGTTGTTTACAATGAGCCAATTATAATAGGGGAGCTTAAAGATAAATTAAATAAAATATTTTTTTATTTGCTAACATTAATACTTATGCTTCAATTTTATCAATATTTTTCATTAAATGAAGAATGGGATAATGTTGGAGGTATATTTGGAAATTTTGGAACAGCTAGACTTTTAACTTTGATTATGCTTATAATTTGTTTCTTCGTTGGAACATTGATTTTTATTAGTTCCAGAAGAAATTTATTTAATTTTATATTCGTTCAATTAATATGTTTAGTTATCAGTATTTTAGGTGAAATTAAATTTTATTTTTTTTTGATGTTTTTAGTTTTTTCTTTTTCAGTATTATTATTTTTCTTGAAAGAGAAAAGGTATAATAAAAAAACATTAGTAATATTAGGTATGACTATTTCAGCCTTAATTTTCTCGTTTCCAAAATTTTATGATAATTTATATGGTATTAGAACAGGATTTTACTTTGAAGATTTTTTTAAGATTGACAAAATTGAGGATTATTTAAATCAATATACCCAAATAAAAAATAGTCAGTACGATATTGGCCGAAGTCTAGCTATTTCATTATCTTTTGAACAATTAAATGATAATGTGTTCAATTTATTATTTGGCTATGGATTTGGATCGAAATCCCAAAGCGATTTTTTAAATTCTGCAGGTATAGCAGTTGTAAAGAGTGGTTATCTTGACTTCACAGGTTCTTCTTTAGTCGTATTTTTAACCGAATTTGGTATTATTGGTATTATAATTATATTTTCATCAATTTTTCTTATAATCAAATATCTTTATAGGTATAAATCCATTCACAAGGATAATTTTTTATCCAAAATTATATATACTCTAATTATATTCTCAATGCTTTGGCCTGCGTTGCTATATTATTCAAATGTTTGGATTCACCCTATTTCAATGCAATTTTATTGGGGTTTTTTAGGTTATTCTATTAGAAATATTCATAATTTCTTGCTAGCCAATAAGCAAATATTAAACTTTAATAAATTTAATTATCTTTAATAAAAACTTCAAATTAATATTGTTTAGAGAAAAAAAAAACTAAGTCTGATTAACTAAATAAAAAAATATATTTTTAGCTGCCTAATACGGCGGTAAACTTGATTAACTATATAAATATGAATATTGGCATTACGGTAATTATTGCACATTATGCACCCGTGAAAAGAAGCGATTTTTATTTTGGGTTATTAAAGCGTACTGTTGCATCAGTGAGGAATCAAAGTTATGATGGAGAGGTTGAAATCATAGTTTGCGATGATGGTTCGCACTGGAGTAGAGAATTACAAATTAGAAATGATGTCAATATTTTTTATAATCCATTTAACCATGACAAATTAAAAGAATTAGATATAGATTTATTTTTGACTTTGCCTGATATTAACCTTTATCGAGGTATTATTCTTAAAAGAAAAGCTTTCGAAATTGCAAAATATAATAAAATAGTTGTTCTTGATGATGACCATCCATTTATTTATATGGATTCACTTAAAAGATTTGATTTTTATCTGAATAAATATAAATATGTGCGTGGTAGAATTATTGGACCACGAGGCTTACCTAAATTATATTTAACTAATAATGCTCAAGGTACAACATATGGTTTAACTAAGGAAGCATATTTTGAAATTGGAGGTTTTGGAGAATATCTTGACAACAATGGATATGGCGAAGATAATGATTTGCTCATTAGAATGTATTTAAAATTTAAGAATTCTAACCCAAAACAAGCCTGCTGGGCGGGAGAAATTGTTACAAAGGATCTAGCTTCAAATAGATGGGCCGACCGAGCAGATATCGGTTTTAAGACTCACGAACTTCAGTGTGAAAGAGAGATTATTTTTATTGATTTATTTAAAAATATATACGGAATGCACCCTTTCTTTAATAATCCCTCAAGAAAAAAAATTTCTTGGGTTAAAATCGGTTCATTACAAACGATAATCAGTGAAATTAAATTTATTTTCATATTTATCATAAAATACCCTTATGAGTTTTTTTACAAACTGAGTAAGATTAAAAACTTTAAACATTTTTTTAAAATATTAAAGAATAGAATATCCAGAATATTAACTTATATTTTATTGCAAACTAAATTATAACAAATTAATGATTGAGATTATTAAAAAAATTAGAAATTTTATATTTCAATTATGTGAAACTGCTTTTTCAATAGGTATAATCATTTTACTTTCAAAATGGAAAACTGATATTAAGAATAATCATAAAGACAATGAATGTATTGTTATGGGAAATGGTCCTTCTTTAAACCAAGACATAGAAAAATTATTACCTATAAAAAATAAATTTGATTTCATTTGTGTAAATGATTTTGCGTTGTCAGAATATTTTTCAATAATAAAACCTCGATATTATGTTTTATTAGATCCTTATTATTGGGATGATAGTCTGTCAGGCGACTATTTGTTATCAAGACAAAATCTCTTTTCAAGAATTGTTTCCAATACAAGCTGGGAAATGAATATTTTTATTCCATTTGAAATGGGAAAAAGTAAACTAATTATTAATGATAAATTATTTATTCATAATAAAAATATTAAATTTTCTTATTTTAACAGAGTTCCTTTGTCAGGTTTTAATAAATTTAGATTTTTCTCTTTTAGAAACAATTTGGGTCTTCCATCAGGTCAGAATGTGTTAATTGCTGCAATATTGATAGGCCTTAATTTAGGTTATAAAAAAGTTTATCTTTTAGGGGCTGATTATTCTTTTCACGAACAAATTATTGTTGACAATAACAATATGGTTTATCTTATTTGGAAACACTTTTACGATGAAAATATTAATGAAAATAGTACTAAATTATTGCCTTATTCACGAAATCATGCGGTTTATAATCCTAATAAAATTTACGAATTGTTCAATATCTGGGCGGACGCATTTAAAAATTTTTTAATATTAAATGATTACGCAAATTATATTGGTTCAAAAATTTATAATTTAAGTAATAAATCATATATTGATGCTTTTGAACGTAAAAAAATAGAATCACTTTATTCTTAAAATTAAAATTTTAATTTAATGGGTAATGGTATGAGTAATAAAATTTCATTTTATATTTCATTCATAAAACAAGCGTGTGGTCATCGAAACTTTAGTGCTCATCATTTATTTAAGCAAGCCTTTGATCTTTTACAGGAAGGTGATGGTTTAAATGGGAAGAGAATACTTGAAGTATGCTGTGGTGAAGGGGATTTATCAGTATGGTTAGCCTCGAACTATCCTTCATCTCAAATTATTGGGGTGGATTTAGATAATTCTAAAATCTTAAAAGCAAGAGAAAAAATTACGGGTTTAAACAACATCGAAATAATTAGAGAAGATGTATTTAACCTAAATTCATTCGAAAATGAAAGTTTTGACTTAATTGTTGTACAAGCTACATTACATCATTTATCTCACAACTCAATAGGAGCTTCTAAAGAATTTTCTAGATTATTAAAACAAAAAGGCAAATGTATTTTTTTATATGAGCCTCTTGGACACAACGGAATATTTGCAGCTATACGCGCCAAGCGTAATTCAAGATATCATGATCTGGATGAGTCTAATCTTTATTATGAGGCTTTTAATATATTTGGCAAGAATTTCAATAATTATGAGGTTTATACCTTTAATTTACTTAATTATTTATGTAAAATCTTACCTGACACGTATATTTCAAGATTTATATCTAAAATAGTTTCTAGGATAGATCAAATTATATTCAATAAATTTCAATTTATGAAAAAGTATGCTGCAAACTGTAATCTATGCTTTGGAAAATAACCTAACTAGGACGTGATTAAAATGAAAAAAAATCTTGGTTATGATAATATTTATGGATATTCACCTTTAGAGAATGTTGATGTTAAAAAGATGTCCAATGCTATTTTGAATAATAAAAAAATTATTGAGAAACATATTTCGATAAATACTAATTCAGATAGTGTAATTATGGTGGCTGGTGCTGGAAATGGGCAAGAGGCTGTTTTAGTTAGAAAATATTTTAATTTAAAGACTATCGGGGTAGATATTAATATAGATTTATCAGTTTTACCTGAAATTGATGATCTTAAATTTGAAAAGCAAAATTTAATGAACTTAGATTTTAAAGATAATAGTTTTTCTATCATTTATTGTAATCACGTTCTTGAACACGTTGAAGATCATATCAAAGTTTTATCTGAATTATCGCGTGTATTGCAAACAAAAGGAATATTATTTATAGGTTTTCCAAATAGAAGGAGATTATTTGGTTATGTTGGTGCTAGTCAAAAATTATCTAAGTTTGATATTATTATTTGGAATATAAATGATTATAAATTTCGGTTTAAAGGAAAATTTAGAAATCAATATGGTGCACACGCAGGATTTACACAAAAAGAATTTTTTGAAGATGCTAAAAAATATTTTTCTAAGATTATTTCAGTAAGAAATGAATATATGGAGTTAAAATATCCTAAATATAAAGTAGGATTAAAGCTTTTTAAGTTTCTTAAAATAGACGAGTTTATATTTCCTTCAAACTATTTTATATGTATTAAATGAAAATATTTATAATAAAAATTTAAGAAAAAAATGAAACAAATTGAAAATTTATTAAAGAACAAAAAAGTAATAGTTACTGGTGGAGCTGGCTTTATTGGAAGTAAATTAACGCGTCAGCTTTTAGACTTTGGTGCTAATGTAAGAGTAATTGATAATTTATGGCGTGGTTCTTTAGAGAATCTTAAAAATGAAGACGGTAATTTTTTTATTAATATTGAGAAAAATTTTCATTTAGCGGATTTAACAGATTATAGTAAATCTTTAGAATTATTAAGAGATGCAGACTTTGTTTTTCATCTGGCAGACATAGTAGCCGGTGTTAATTACGTATTTAATAATGAAGTTTTTGTATTCAGACAAAATTTATTGATAAATACAAATACTTTGACAGCTTGTATTGCTAATAAAATACAAAATTATATTTATGTTGGCACTGCCTGCAGTTATCCTAAGCATTTACAGATGCAGGATGGAATTGTTGCATTATCTGAAAATCAAACTTATCCGGCCGAACCAGAATCCTCTTATGGCTGGAGTAAATTAATGGGTGAGTATGAAGCTGAATTAGCTCAGAAAAATGGTCTAATTAATGTCGGCTTATTAAGACTTCACAATGTTTATGGTCCAGGTTCAGTTTTCGATAAAAATAGGTCTCAAGTTTTACCAGCTCTTGTTCGCAAAGCTGTAAACTTTCCTAAAGAAGATTTTATAGTTTGGGGTAATGGAGAACAATACAGAGATTTTGTTTATGTTGACGATGTTGTAGAAGCACTTTTGTTGGTTGCAGATAAGGGTTTGGGAAAAGGACTTATTCAAATTGGTTCTGAGAAAGCAATTTCAATAAGAGAAGCAGCAGAAACCATTGTTAAAATTTCAGGTAAAAACATAAATATAAAATTTGATACAAATGGTCCTCAAGGTGATCGCGGTAGAATTGCAGTATGTAATAGAGCCAGGGAAATATTAGGATGGTATCCAAAAACTTCTTTTGAAGAAGGGCTTTGTAGATTATATGAATGGGTTAAAGAAAAAATTATTTAATCCGATAAAATGAAAATTATTTATTTAGTTCATTCCATCTCTTATAAAGGCGGTGGAGTATTTTTTCATGCTCTTCATTTAGCTAAAAGGCTAAAAAATTTAGGTCACGACGTTACTATACTTTCTATTTCAGAAAAAAAAAGAATTGGTTTCAATTCATTAAATCTTAATGGAATTGAATTAATTGAATCACCCGATTTATTCTTTGGTCAAGCTAGGACAGGATGGGATTTATGGGATACTATATGCAGAATTTTGTATTTACGAAATAAGAATTATGATTTAGTACACTGTTTTGATTGCAGACCAGTAGTAATTTTCCCAGGATTATTTTTAAAGTATTTTAAAAGATCTAAATTAATTATCGAATGGTTAGACTGGTTCGGAAAAGGGGGAACGGCTACAGAAAGAAAAGGTATAATAAAATTTTTTATGTTACCTATTGAAACATTCTTTGAAGAAAAATTTCGTAAATTTGCTGATGGAAGTATTGGCCTTGGTAAACCCTTAACTTTAAGATTAAAAGAATATAAAAACTTAAAGAATATTATTACTATTTACCATGGATGTGATATTGATTCTTTAAAAGTAATAGAAAAATTCGAAGCACGAAATAAAGTAAATTTAGAAACAAATGCATATTACATAGGTTATACTGGAAGGATGCGTGAAGATGTAATAGTCAGACTTGTAAATATTATCAAAGGTTTAAGAAAAAAAATTCAAGATAAAAATATTTTTTGTTTGATTATTGGTAATCCTGCTTTTGATTTTGAAAAATACTTAGATGATTTTATTAAACCATTTTTTATTTCAACTGGATGGATAGAATATGACAAACTAAACTTTTACTTATCATCCTGTGATTTTTTAACATTACCCTTTTCTTCACGATCTGTTGCACGCAATGGAATTTGGCCTTCGAAATTTAATGACTATTTATCAGTTGGTCGACCAATTCTAGCAACTGAATTAACAGTTTTAAAAGATATTTTTTATGAAAATGAAATCGGATTTATGGTAAGGGATGATGATGATGAACTAATCAAAAAAAGCTATTTACTGTTGACCAACCCGGTATTATTAGATAAGTTTGGAAAAAATGCTAGATATCTTGCCGAGACCAATTTAGCATGGGATTATTTGGTTTCTAAAATCGACAATTTTTATTTTAGTATAAAATGATTTGGCGTTCCTCATATCACACTCGTATTGCACAATTAGCAGATTTAGTAACTACAATATTTGGGTTCATTTTATCTTATTATATTTCAATATTGCTTCATATTATTTATCCAAAATTATTCCCTCCCGAAATAAAATTAGACTTTAAGCATTATGTAGTTGTTATTTTAACTTGTTTATTCGTTGTTCTTATTTTTAGAGAACATAATGCTTATAGTTATCAACGATTTAAATCACTGTTTAAAGAATACACAATCATAATTAAAGTTAATTTTTATTCATTTTTATTTATAATATCCATTACTTTTTTATTAAATGTTCAAAATATCTCAAGAACTATTACATTAGTGTTTCTTTTTACAAGTTTAATTTTATTTATATTTCAAAAGACAATTTTATTTTTAATTGCTAAAAAAATTAGGAATAAAGGAAAATACAGAAAAAGAGTAATAATATTAGGAACTGGTACTAGAGCAAGAAATTTTATTTCAATAGTAAAAAATAATTTTAGTTGGGGACTTGATATAATAGGTATTTTGACAGGGGATCAAGAAAAAATAGGCCAACAAATTGATGGAATACAAATAATAGATAATTATAAGAATATTCAAAATGTATTAAAAACCTTAAATCCTGAAGAAATTATAATTACTATTTCAACTAAAAGGTTTGACCAAATTAGAGAAGTTCTTGAAATTTGTGAAACTGAAGGAGTAACTGTAAGACTTAACTCAGATTTTTTTGGACACATAACAAAACATATAACTGTTGATAATATTTTTGGGTTAAATATTATTAGCTTTAATATGGTCAAGCAATCCGAATTGCAACTATTCTTAAAAAGAATTATTGATATAATTGGTTCCTTAATAGCTATTCTCTTATTTTCTCCTTTTATGATTATTGCAGCAATAGGTATCTGGTTGACGGATGGTAGACCAATATTATATCAGTGGAATGTTATAGGATTAAATAAAAAACCATTTAAAAGTTGGAAATTTAGAACAATGGTTAAAGATGCAGATAAATTAAAACAGAGCCTTATGGAAAAAAATGAAATGGACGGCCCTGTTTTCAAAATAAAAGACGATCCAAGAATACTCAAGTTTGGCAAGTGGCTTCGTAAATGGAGTATTGACGAAACTCCACAACTGTTCAGTGTTTTAATAGGAAATATGAGCTTAGTTGGACCAAGGCCTGCTGGGCCTCAAGAATTTGAGAAATATGCGAGCTGGCATAAAAGAAAACTGAGTATTAAACCCGGTATAACTTGTCTTTGGCAGGCAAATGGAAGAAATAAAATTAATAAATTTGATGATTGGGTTAAATTAGATTTAGAATATATTGACAATTGGTCGTTACTTCTCGATTTAAAGATTTTGTTAAAAACTATACCAGCTGTTATTTTAGGGAAAGGAGCCTCGTAATAGCTCCATAATTTAGTTTATTTCATTAAAAAAGTCTGGAAAACTTACAAATAGTATCAATAATTTTTAATTAAATTTTAAGGATAAAATATGATTGTAGTTAGGGCTCCATTTAGGTTACCATTAGGTGGCGGGGGAACAGATCTTCCATCATTTTATAATAAATTTGAAGGATTTTTAATAACTGCCGCAATTAATAAATATATGTACATAAATATTAATGAACCTGCAATCGTCAATAAAATTAAATTAAACTATAGTAAAGTAGAAATTTTAGATTTAAAGGATATTCAATCTATAAAACATGATATTGTAAGAGAAACATTAAAATATTTAAATATTATGAGACCGATAGAAATTTCATCAATGGCTGACCTTTCAGCTGGAACTGGTATGGGTTCTTCGAGTTCTTATACTGTTGCTTTGTTACACGGTTTGAACACCATGTTAAGGAGGCATATTCCTATACAAGAATTAGCAGAGGAAGCTTGTAAAATTGAAATAGATTTGGTTGGAAAACCAATTGGTAAACAGGATCAATATGCTGCAGCCTTTGGAGGTATTAATCAGATTGAAATTGATAAAACTGGAAATGTTAAAGTTACACCATTGAATTTACATAATGAAATAATATATGAATTAGAAAATAGGTTAATGATGTTTTACACAAATATAGAAAGAGATGCAAATGAGATATTAGAGGAACAAAGTAAAAAGATTGCCGATGGAATAATAAAAATTGAAAGGAAATCGCTACTAAAAAAAAAGACTGCTTCATTGGAGAAAGAAATTCAGAAAACAAAGGAATACGAAAATAGCACAGTTGTAGCTATGCTCAAGATAAAGGAAATTGGATATGAAGTAAAAAATGCTCTTCTTAAAGGGGATGTAAGTAAATTTGGAAAATTACTAAATGAACATTGGCTTGTTAAAAAATCAGCAACGAATAAAATGACCAATTCACAAATAGATAATTGGTATGAACTTGCTTTGAAGAATGGAGCCCTTGGCGGTAAAGTTATGGGAGCTGGTGGCGGTGGTTTTATGTTATTTTGTGTAGATAATGGCCAACGTAAACACTTACGTAAATCTCTCGAAAATGCAGGACTTAAATATATGGACTTTAAATTTGATTGGGAGGGTGTTAAGACTTTAGTAAATATATAGTTACATTTAAAAATTGACAAATAAGTAATAGAATTATTAAATTAACAAGTTTGGAAAAAATAATTAACTATAATAATCATTCATAAGATTTCAAATAAATTAAGTT